>Ga0209512_1000516_pt1 | contig 62239 bp, 44 predicted proteins | sample frozenSSSSmetaG_FD_184142 | JGI IMG/M metagenome (GOLD analysis project Ga0209512, IMG submission 184142) | Glacier valley bacterial and archeal communities from Borup Fiord, Nunavut, Canada, to study Microbial Dark Matter (Phase II) -... | ecosystem: Environmental > Aquatic > Freshwater > Ice >...
TAGTCCGCGTTATTTTAATCCCTGTCAACCCCAGTCCGTAGCATACGGAACCTCATTTGCGCGGTTTGCTGTACACAGCTACCTGATCGGCTGTTCGTTTCAACGAGCCCTACCGGGAGTTTCGTCAACGGCTTAAAGCCGCCGGCAAGGCAGGCAACGTGGCTAATTTCCGGGCTCCCTACTCGACCCACTTGGTAACCCCCGAGTTAATTGAAGGTCAGGCATTTACCGTTCAATAAAAAGTAATTGCCTTTTTGAATAGAGATCGCTTTTGGGCGATAACTTGTCTATCAGTTAGCCTTTCTCGACAGGTAGACCGGCACCTTTGGGGAGTGGCTAATAATCTATTCAGAGAACGGCTGTCTTGCTTCTGAACCTTTTTATACCACGACCACGATGGCTGTTCGCAAAACCGAAAGTCGGCTCCCCGCCGGTATGCAGGCCAACGACCTGGGGCAGGCGGTTACCAATGGGGGTGTAGCTTTAGTCAGCTACCTGACAGCCCCGCTGGCCAGCACCCGCCAGCAAACCTACGTGCTGTTTGTGACCGATACCGCTCTGCACCCGCAAATTACGGGCTACTCCTGGACGTTTACCCTCAACGGTACGCCCACCCCTATCCAAAGCACCACGGGTCTGCAAACCTTCACCCCTACGGTTGAGGGTACGCTGCAAATAGATGTGCAGGCTCAGGACAATGGAGGAACTGCGGTAGCGTCGGCCTCGCTCACCCAGCAGGTTGGGCCCCTAAACCCCGAACTCGAAAGCCTGATTGCCAATACCGATGCCAACGCACCCATTGCCGGGCACCCCGATACAACCCGCGAACTCATCAACGACCTACGGCTCTGGATTGACGGCCAACTGCCCCCCGGCGATACGGAAGATGGCCGACTGAACCGGCTGATTCTGGCCATCAGCTACGCCGAATCGCTGCACGTACCGCCCCTTCGGCGCGAAGTGCACCTCGACCGAATCTCTGACCTGCTCGAAGCGGGCCGGTTCGATGAACTGGTCAGCGAGGCCGAAGAAGGGCTGGGGGTGTGCCAGCTTCGACCCCGCCTGCTGGCTATGTCGCTCGAAAACAATGGCCAATCGCTCATTCCGTGGACCTTACTACCCGCCGATACGGCTGAGCGTGTAGCTGCTCTGAACCCCATTTACACCGCGTTCAACGGCCTTAGTCAGGAGGATAAGATTGACATCTTCAACCGACTTCGGTTCCCGAAAACCAATGTGCTAATGTGCCAGACCATGCTACAGAAAGTACGACAGCAGTTATTTGGCGGACAAGCCTGGTCGGTACTACTGGCCGATCAGACCCTGGCCGGGCAACTACTCCGGCACTTTAACGAGGGGCCACTACAGCCGTAAGCCTTCGTCCCCCTACTCAACCCATTACGTCAAAACTAACTAATACGATGGCATTTACAAACCGGGTTTTGCTCCTGATGAACAGTGCCGTATTTCTCCAGATTGCCGGAGTAGCTACCGGTGTCAGTGGAGGTACGCGGCCTCCGCTGGGGGTTCAGGAGCAAATTCCTGATAGGCTATTCATTGCCAAACCCGACAAGCACGACAATGGCTTTCTTACATCAGCAAAAACGTTTCATAAAACCTACGGCTTTGTTAACAATGAGTATAGTTCTATCGAAGAAATCATAGACGAACTGATAAAAAGCACCAACCCCATTGGCTGCATGAGGATTGTGACCCATGCCTTTACTGATTTTTTAGCCGTAAAGCTTTTTAAAAACTCCATATCTGGTATAGACACGGCGGTGTTGGCTGGCTTTGCCCAAAGCGATAGTGCTGGTCTTAAGTCTATTCTTGCAGAACATGGCACTCAGGGACACCTTATAGTTGATGCCTCACGAAATGTACTACATCACCTTCGTCAGAATGCAGCCACTCCGTCCGTATTAACCCCATTTGGATTAGACGATGCACAGGCAACCGTTTCTGCACCTATGCTCAATTACCTGTGGTACTGCATGGATTATATGGCATTAAACCCGATCACGGCTAATGACCAGACAGTCATTGTCCTGACTTCTGACGATGCAGGTATTACAAGCGAAGCACCGCTAACAAAACCCCAGCGTAAAGATGTGCAGGATGCGTTATTGTTCCTTATCAATAACGAAGCACAGGCACTCGTTGCGGCATCCGTTACCATCGCCAACGTACAGGAGTTGCAAACGGCACTACTACTATTAACCCGGACTGAGATGTTGGTTACCAGCCCAACTTTTTCGGTTTTAGCCGATGCCGTCAATATAGTAGTAGCCGCACATAAAGCGGTAAGTACGCGTCAATTCCGAACTAAACTTAACGCAGCACGCGCCCGGTTTACTAAAACGAGCCGCATTGATATTCGGGGGTGTGTTATTGCCAGAAACGGGCGAACCGGGCTACAGGCTATTCAGGCTTTTTTTGGGCAAGCGGGTAATCTGCCTATGGTAACGGGTCCCGATTGGTTTCAGGGGTTTCCGGGTGGGGCAAAATCGGTTAACCCGGCGGAGGCTACAACGCTTTTTGCCAGTGGGTTCAGCCTGAATTTCCCGGAGTCAAAAATCGGTACAACGCAGCCTCCACCCTATAAAGTTACGTACCGGGCCGATGATGTGCAGGATGCCTTTACGCGCTGGGCATCGCTAACCCATTTTACGGAGCTGTTTACTTTTTTGACCCAACAGTTCAGCCTGTCTCCCTTCGATTTTACGAGCTATATCTGGCAACCACAAACCGTTGCGGGTGGCCCCGGTATGCCTGTTCTGGGGATGGACGCTCACCGAATAGATGGCTTACTGACGCAGCCATTTGCCGATTCGATTCAGCAGTTTCGGCTGATGTTCCGGCTTAGCCCGGCAGTACCGAGTACCGGAAACCGAAAAAAAATAGGGCAATTGCAACCCCTTACCCGTAAACTTATTGACCTCCAAAAAGCCATCGACACTGGCATCACCGCCCGGGCCTCGCTGCCTACTGAGTTAAAAGCACTGTATATAAGAATTAAAGCCGTTGCCATATCAGGCATCAATCCACCAACCACTCCCATTGTTCCGACCGATGCCCAGGCCGATCAGCTCAAGCGTTACGCAACCGATTTGCATACGCACCTTGATACCATGCTGGCCAAACTTTACGAGACATTTTTTGCCGATATCACTGCTGCTTTAGCCCTACCCATAACGCCTTTTCTGACTTACCTGAGTATGGGATTACCGATGCTGATTGAAAACCGAAAGCGCGTCCTGAATTTGGGGCCGCTGGATGATCCCGTTGTTTTTCACCCGTCCGATTCAACACTGCTGATGGATCATGAACTCCGCAACGAAGCCCTACGAAGTTTCCTGAAAACGCTCTGGACGGGTACGCCAACGCAACTAACCAGCATAAACAGGCTTATTGCTCAGGTGCAAATGGGAAATAGCTCGCCAACACTGCGGCCTCTCTTATCAGAAAAATACTTTATCGACGTGTCCAATGAAGAGAATGGCCGAAGTGATGCGGGCTTTTCTCCCCTTGTTGAGTATAACAACCATATTGTTGTCGAGCCGGCAACCCCTTAACTATGGCGTTTGCAAACCGGGTTTTACTGCTGATGAACAGCGCGGCTTTTCTCCAGATTGCCGGGGTCGTTGCCACGCCCGGTGGTGGAGCGGGTGGGGGGGCGGGCGGTGGCGGAGCCGCCCCCGTACGGCAACCCGTGGGCGTACCCGAAAACATTCCAGAGCTAACGTTCATTGCCAACCCCCTTCCTGGCGACAATGGGTTTATTGTCTCAGCGAATGAATTTCACAACAATTTCGGACTAAGGCCCGTTGGAGTCAATTCGCTGGAGGATATTCTAATTCGGCTGGGGCAGGCGGCCACGCCCATCCGTTGTATGCGAATTGTTACCCACGCCAATTTCGACCACCTATTTATGTGGCTGTTCAACAACGGGTCGCGGGGGATACTGGCCGTGCCACTGGCGGGGTTTGCCAGCAGCGATGCCGACGGGTTGGCCGCCCTCATTACTCACTACACGGCGGGAGCCTCTATCAGCCCATTCCTATTTCAGGATCGGGCCAATAATGCCCTTACCCACCTACGCGCCAATAATCCAGCCGTACTGGTGCCATTTGGATTAGACCAACCGGCCGATACGCTCACTGCCGATCAACGCGTGTTTTTCCGGCGCAATCTCGATCTGGTATTTATTACTGGTGGCACTATAGACTGGGATCACTCGCAGGAGGAACCGCCTAATCCCACACCAAGCCCCGCCACCACCGCCGAAAAAGACGTAGTCAGAGCGTCCATCAATGCCATCATTACTAATTTTCAGGCTCGTTTTATTGGGTTGCCAATTCGCAACACGGCCACTACCATTTCTGAACCTCAGGTGCAGGCATTACGGGTAGCCCTTACGGCCCTAACGTTATCAGACATCGGCCTGGCCTCAGCCAGTAACACCTTCGATGGACGGCTACTTATTGATTTACGGCAGGCTAATCGGGTTATTGCCGCTGGCCTGCGGGCTAAAATAACTCACGCCCGCGCCCGCTTCAGCAAAACCAGCCGCATCGATATTCGGGGGTGCCGGGTAGCGCAGGGAGGGCATACCAACCTTCAGGCCATGCAGGCTTTTTTTGGTACAGCCGGTAACCTGCCTACCGTAACCGGGCCAAACTGGCTTCAATCGTTTACCGCCAGTTTTCAATTTGCGTCCACCTCACTGGTCGATGGCCTGGTTAGTTCAGGTATTCCTGCTGCTGACATTGCTGGAGCCGATATTGATACTGCCTTCATCGAATGGCGCGATTTGCTGAATTTTCAGCCGTTTTTCCAGTTTATAACGGGACTAGTCCAAGGCAATCCTTTCGATTTTACGGCCCTTACCTGGCGACAACGGCAGACTATCCCCGGCGGGGCGGGTATCCCACTACTCAATATGGAAGCCCAACGGGCCGATGACCTGATTACCATGAACCTCGCTGACCTGATTCAGCGGTTCCGAACTATCTGCGACATCAGCACGGCCACCCCTACTACTGCTTCGCGCACCCGGCTGGGTAGCCTACAACCCCGCGTGACTACCTTTGCCCGGATTCAGCAACGGGTGAGTGCGGCCGCAGCCCCCACTCCTGCCGACCTTACCCAGTTTTTCAATGACCTGAAAACGGTTTATACTGGCCTCATTAGCGTAACGGGGGTAACAGCCCCCAACCCACGGCTAATCCCCGCAACCGCCCCCAACCCGCTTGATCTACCCACTATTCAGGGGTATGTTACGGCCATCCGGGGGTTCATCGACACCACGCTGACGACCAACTATGGCACCTTTTTTACCGATGTCAACACCGCCATGCAGGCCACAAATGGGCCGCTCAAGTTTTATTTAGCCATTGGCCTCCCGCTGCTCATTCAGAGTTCATCGCATCCGGCCAAGCATAGTATTCTGCTCGACAATACCCTGAAGACTTCGGCCATGCGGAATTTCCTGAAACTGCTCTGGACCAGCGATACCAGTCAGCTTGCTACCATGACTACCCGCATCAATGCCCTTACCTTTAACTGGGATGCGAATACTGACGCAACGCGAGCGGCTCTGACCGCCAAACTGCGCATCCCCGCCGTTCATCTGGAACATGCCGACACCGACCCTTCGGCCTTCGCCCCCACTGCTGCCTATAACATTCATATTGTTGTTGAACCCGCAACGCCCTGAGCCATGCCCGCTAATCTTTTCAACGACTCCCTACGCGAACTCTCTCTGGCTATTCAGCCACTGAGCCGGATCGACTCGGCCCCCAAAACCACCGATCTACTCCGCAAACTCGGCTACGAGCTACCCGGTGGTCAGCAATTTGCCCAACTGCCGGTGGCCCTGCCGCAACGGGTCATTACCTTGGTGCAACACCTCAACGAGCTGTTCAGTGTACCCGACGATCAGAAGTTGGGGAAAGCCGTTGCCGTGGGGGGCGATGTGAAAGCCATCATCGAGCAGTTCGAGCCACTAATTGAGGTGTTCCGGTCGGGGGCACCGGGCAATTTTCTGGCCAATAGCCACATCAACGAACTGCCCCGCCGACTGCTTGATTTTCTGGTGAGCGAATACGCCGAAACCACCCATAGCGGGCCGCATAGTTTTATGCTGCTGCTCGGTATTTTCGACGAGATCAACCTGCCCGCCGACCCGGCCCATTTTCAGGCCGCCTTTACCCTCAAAAAAGTCTGGTGGGAACGCCTGCCTGAGTACGTCACCAACCCCAAAAAGGTGGCTAACGATGTCTATAACTGGGAAGCCGATTTCAACAGTGACCTGTTTCTAACTCGCCTGGAGCGAATTCTGCGCGGGTATATGCTGCCCGGTGGCCTTTATACGCAGAACCCGTCCATCCAGGTGGCATTGGGCAATGCCGCCGGAGCCAAAGAAATCAGAATGCCCATTTTCCAGTCGGGCAACTCCCCCGACCTGTTCAGTCAGTTTGGGTTGTTGCTCTCGCCGGTAGCCCCTGCGGGCGGAAAACCCAAAGGGCTGGGGCTGATGCCTTATATGACAGGCGTGGCCAATGCCGCGTTTAATCTCAACGAAACCCTTACCATTGAGTTTCGCAGTACGGCCAGTATCGACAATGGCGTGGGGCTGATTTTACGGCCCATAGCACAGTTGGAGGTACTGGATACGCTCTTTACGGCCCCCCAAAATGTGGGCGACCTGAGCATCCGGCTATCCCTGAAAAAGAAAAATACGGAAGAGACGATTCTCATTGGCCAACCCAACGGCTCGCGGCTATCCATAAAAGGGTTTGAGACGGCGGTGTTTGCCACCAAGCGCGGCACTACCACCGATTTTGGGCTGGAACTGGGGATTGTGGAACTGAAAGTGGTGATTGGAACCGAAGGGGCCGATGGCTTTTTAGGATCAGTCCTCTCCGCCGTTCGTCTCGAAGCTACCTTCGACCTCGGCATCGCGCTGTCGGCAGCAGGTGGCGTATCGTTTCGGGGCAGTGCCAACCTCGAAATCCCGTTCCCCACTCATATTACCCTTGGCCCGGTCGAGATTCAGGAACTACGGCTGGGCATTCGGCCCCAGTCCGACCGGATTCCCATTACGGCAGGGGCCACCATCAAACTCGCCCTCGGCCCCTTCACCGCCGTGGTGCAGAACATGGGATTGGAACTCGCCATCCTGATTCCTCAGGGGAATAATTTTAGTGGCACCAAACTCCAGCCGGGGTTCAAGCCCCCCACCGGGATTGGCCTCTCGCTCGATACACCCGTGGTGCGCGGGGCGGGATTCCTGCTCTTCGACCCCGATAATGAGCAGTATGCCGGTGCTTTGGAACTAAGCATCCGCGACACCATTCAGGTCACGGCCATTGCCCTCATCACCACGAAGTTTCCCGACGGTTCCAAAGGATTTTCACTGCTACTCATTGTGAGCGTGACCTTTACACCCGGCATTGTGCTGGGTATGGGATTCTTTCTGAGCGGGTTGGGCGGCATGATCGGCATTAACCGCACCATCAATACCGATGCCCTGCGCGACGGCGTGAAGACCAACGCCATTGCCAGCATCATGTTTCCGCAGAACATCATCCAAAATATTGTCCAGATCATCAACGACATCCGCACCATTTTCCCGCCCAAACGCGATCAGTTTATGATTGGGTTCATGGCCCGGATTACCTGGGGCGTGCCGTCGCTGGTGACCATTGATTTTGGGCTGATTATCGAGTTTGCCTCGCCCGTGCGGGTGGCTATTCTGGGGGTACTGAAAATTGTGATCCCGACCGAAGACGCGGCCCTGATTCGGATTCAGGTCAATTTTCTGGGCCTGCTCGATTTCGAGAAGGGTGAACTCTCGTTCGATGCCAGCCTGTTCAACAGCCGGATTCTGCTCTTTACCCTGGAGGGCGACATGGCCCTGCGGCTGAGTTGGGGGGCCGAAAAAGCGTTCCTGCTGTCGGTGGGTGGCTTCCACCCCGCGTTTGAGCCACCCGCCCGGCTGAAAGTCAGTAATATGAAGCGGCTAACGCTGAATATCCTCAGCCCTAATCCGCGACTGGTACTCACCACCTACTTTGCAGTAACCTCCAACACGGTGCAGTTTGGAGCCAACGCCGACCTGAAGTTCGAGGTGGCGGGGTTCAGTATTGTGGGGTATCTGGGGTTCGATGTGTTGTTCCAGTTTTCGCCGTTCATGTTCATTGCCAACATTCGGGCGGGGGTGGCGGTCAAACTGGGCGGGGCCACGCTGTTCTCCATCCACCTCGAACTAGAACTGCGCGGGCCAACGCCCTGGATTGCCAAAGGCACGGGGTCATTCTCGATTCTGTTCTTCGAGGTCAGCGTCAGCTTTACCATCAAATGGGGAGAGGAGCAGCAGATTGCCCTGCCCGATGTACAGGTACTGCCCCGGCTGGTCGAAGCCTTCCAGCAGGCCCGCAACTGGAAGGTCGAATTACCCAACAACCGTTTCCCGCTGGTGAGTCTGCGCGACCTCGGCAACGTACCACCGGAGCAACTGATTCTGCAACCGCTGGGTGCGCTGAGCATTACCCAAACCATTCTGCCGCTCAATACCGACCTCGATAAGTTTGGCAACGCCAATCCGCAGGATGTATTACGGGCCACCATCAGCAGCTTGCTGGTGAGTGATGCGGAGGTGACCCGAGACGATGTGACCGAAGCATTTGCTCCGGCGCAGTTCAAAAACCTCTCCGACGATGACAAACTGAAATCGCCTTCGTTCAAACGCGAGGTGAGCGGGGTACGGCTCCACGAAACCGACCGGATGGTGGTTAACTACGCGATCAACCGGCTGGTAGAATACGAAGTACACGTGTCCGACTATGACCCCGAATCGGAGAAACCTTACTTGCTTTATATACCCATGAGGTTCGGTGGGCAGTCGTATTCCGCTGACTGGTTTGGTAAGATGATAGCGGGGGGAGCCATTGGCAAATCGGCCCTATCGCAGGAGAACAAAGTGAAGCAGTCGGCCTCGAAAGCGGCCTTTCGTATTGATGATGAACAATTTACGCTAGTGGATACGCAAACCCTGCGCCCCATCGATGCAGCCCTCACCGGCGGTAGCCGCGCCCAAACTGACGATCAGCTAACCCGCATCCTCGCCGAAAAACCCAACCTCTTCGGGAAAATCCGGGCCGTGGCAGTGGAACAGATATAATTAGTGAATGAGCGATTGAGTGAATTAGTGAATAAACATATCCAAGCATTCACTCAATCGCTCATTCACTAATTCACACATTCAATAATCATGAGCGAGACCTTAGCACATTATTCATTTTTACCCTGGCTGCGGCAGGGGTTGTCGGCTAAAATAAGGGAAGCCGACTCACTGGGGGTGGCTCCGGCAAATCCGGCGGTGGAGCGGGCTGAGTTAGTGGTTACGGCCAAACTGACCCATACTGACCGGAGCGGTGGACCGGACGCGCAGCATACGCAGGATATTACCAAAACTGTAAAACTCGTTGGCCCCGGCGATGTGGCGGGTATCGACGGGCGGGCCATGATCCGTACCTACCCCGCCCCCGATGTGCCCGACTTTGCCGCTAACCTGCTACCATACATTGAATTTTACGAAGAAGATTTTCCGTGGCGATACACCCCCGCCCACCCCGCACAGGGAAACGACCGGCGGCTTCGGCCCTGGCTGGCCCTGCTGGTACTGAAAGCGGATGAAGCCAACGGGAAAGAGTATGACCTGCGCCCCAATCCGCAAGGGTTGGCAGTACTGTCGATTCGGCAAGCCGGGATTGATGCCGTGTTGCCCAGCGAGAATGAACTCTGGGCCTGGGCGCATGTGCAGATGAACCATTTCATGGCCGATACCGGGGGCGATGCCCTCACCAACGCCATCGACGGTGAACTGCGGCAGCACCCCGACAATGGGTTTTCGCGGCTGCTCTCGCCCCGCAAGCTGGTGCCAACCACGGCCTATACCGCCTTTCTGGTGCCGGTGTTCGAGACGGGGCGGCTGGCTGGACTTGGCCTACCCACGGTGGGAGTGGCCGCTCAGGAACCCGCCTGGCATAAGGGTCAGATGGCCGCAGCCGCCAAACCCCGCCCGCTCGATTTTCCGGTTTATCACCACTGGAATTTTCATACCGGTGCCGATGGCGATTTCGAGACGCTGGTATCCATTCTGAAACCCATTGTGACCCGCGCTGAGGCCGGTACGTTGCCCATGGATATCCAAACCCCTGGCTACGGACTGGATGGACTGGCCGACTCCAAAACCATCGGGTTCGAGGGGGCACTGATGCCGCCGGGGTTTCAGTCCGACCCGTTTCCGGCCCCCGACTCACCCGGCGACGACCATTTTAATACGCAGTTGGGTGCGGTGCTGAATCTCTCCGCCGATTTTGCCGATACCACCACGCCCATTCCCGCCAATCCGAATCCGTTTTTTGAAGGCTCCGTGGCCGACGACCCCATTCTGGTGCCACCCGTGTATGGGGTCTGGCACGCCATGATCCAGAAACTTGGCGACCCCACAAACCCCGCCTGGATTGAAACCCTAAACCGAGATCCACGCTACCGGGGGGCTGCCGGACTGGGGAGTCAGGTGATCCGCGATGAGCAGGAAAACCTCATGCACCGCGCCTGGCAGCAGGTTGACCGGATCAACGAAGCCAATCAGCGCATCCGCGAGGGTGAACTTGCCCGGCAAATGATGGCTTCGCTGTTCCAGAAACACTTGTTTAAAGCCGATGCCGATAAGTTCACCCAGTTGACCAGCCCAATGCACAGTCTGGTAAAACGGCCCGATGCCGAGGTCACATTCCAGGCCGAACTCACCGAAAGCCGCATTCCCAACGCAGCAGGCAGCGCGGGGTTCCGCAGACTAACCCGCCCGCAGGGAACACCCAGCAAGGCCGTGAATCAGACCGCTATCTCACCCACTGTATTATCGGCCAATGTGCTGACCAACTTCAACCTGGCTAACACGGCGGCCACCAAAGGACTTACGGCGGCTCCGCTCAAAGTTGCACCCATCAGCACCCTGGCTCTGGACTCGACTACCCAGTTTATCGCGCAGGTGGGGGCTGAATTTACCAGTAACCCGGAGTTTCAGGCGCGAGAGTTAATCATGACCCTGGTGGCTGCTGCCGATGTGGCCACCCCGCTGCCCACGCTCAAAGCCGCGCTGAAAACCGCCTTGGCGGCCCAAGCCCCCACGGCAGTTGTGGCAACCCTACTCAATAACCTCATCGACGGGATTACCGCCGGGCGGCTGGAAGACGGGTTCCTGAAAATTATTGAGACCGACACGGCTCCGTTTGAAGCCCTCTTTGGCAAAGGAGCCAACGACAAACGCACCGAGACGGTGGCCATCCGCAAGAAAGTTGTGGCAGGCGTTATCCGTAAAGACTCGTCGCTGACCTCCCCTGCCGATGTTCAGTTGTTCAGTACGGGACTGTCGGCGATTAAGGCCAAAACGGCAAGCTTCATTGTGCCTTCGCTGGGTACTCAGTTTGTGGGGGGGATGGCTCCCGTGCGGCAGGGATTGAGCGACCGGCTCGATCCACGCTTTACGGTGGGGGTTCGCCTGGGTAACCGACTGAAAATCTGGGATGGCAACGCCTGGAAGCCTAATCGCAACCTAAAGCCCGTAATGGCCTACCCGGAGTTCTCCGACCCGGCCTACGTACCCATCCGCCAGCTTTCGCAGGATTTTATCCTGCCCAACGTGGCCAAACTCGCCGAAAACTCTATCACCCTCATGCAGTCGAACCAGAAATTCATCGAGTCGGTAATGGCGGGGCTGAACCATGAAATGTCGCGGGAGTTGCTCTGGCGCGAGTTCCCGACCGATCAGCGGGGGTCGTATTTTCGGCAGTTCTGGAGCGTGAACGACAATATTCTGGAAACTGACCCGGAGCGTAAACTCGACATGCACAAGATGCACGAGTGGAGCGGTCAACTGGGGCGAAACGGCATGAGAGCACCCGGGAACCTGGTACTGGTAGTGCGTGGCCACCTGTTCAAAAAATACCCCAATACCGTTATTTACGCCCAAAAAGCGCAGTATGACGGCAATAAGGCCCGCCAACTGAACGACCCGCCCACCGAAACCAACGTGCGGTTCCCTATTTTCACCGCCGAGCTACAACCTGATATTTACCTGTTCGGGTTTGAACTGGGTCTCGATGAAGCACGGGGCGTACGGGTGCGCGAGCCGAATGCCAATACCCTGGGCCAGAATCCTGGCTGGTTTTTTGTGTTCAAGGAGCGGCCCGGTCAACCACAGTTTGGGCTGGACGATTTTGAAGACTCCATTCACGGCACCACGCGCCCCGTTGGTCGGCCCGCCACCTGGAATGACCTCAGTTGGGAGCATCTGGTAACAGCAAATGACGACCTGAAAAATTTCATCCTGAATTTTGGACGCGCCCAGAGCATTTCGGCCCCACCCGCTGGTATCCAGCCAACTTGGGGCGATAATGCCGCCGACATGGCCTCTATTTTATTCCAGAACCCTGTATTATTTGCCCGCCACGCAGCTGAAATGCTGCCTGAATAACTCCCTGCCATGGTCACTCCGCTTAAAGCCAGTTTGTTTCAGGATACCCAGTTAGACGAAGTTCGGGCGGGGGTGCGCACCCTTACCGACGAAGTGCCGTTTCTGCTGCTGCCCCTGCGCCTGGAAACCCGGTTTATGCGGCTCGAACGACCCGCCCGCGAAGCCGATTTCGGGCGACTGGAAACTCTTATGCAACAGATGGCTACCCTCACCATCGAGCTACTCCGTGCGCCCGCTACTGAAGCTGACCAACCCGGTTACCTGGACAAAATCAGGGTACTGACCAACCACGCCCACGACCTGCTCACCGACCTCGGCAAACCCACCCGGCGGCATAAAGTGATGCTCCAGGAACTGTCCACGGGTATGAACCGGGCGGGTACGGCCCGCCTGCTGCCCGCCAATTTTACCGCTGCCCCCGCCGAGAGGCTAACCGCCACCACCGAGGCTCTGGCCACACTCACCAAAGCCATTACCGATGCCGAGACCATTCCCGAAGCCGATACGGATACCCTGCGGAATTACGTGGACAGTTTCCGGGCGGTGCATGACCGGCTGAAAAACCTCGCCGACGGAAAAATTCCATACACCAACCCTCGTAATAAACGCGACCTCTACCGGTTTCTGGCGGGGGTTCTGGACGATACCGCCCGCCATTACCAACTCCAGACCGAAGCCGCCGACCGGATTCGGCGCATCGACCGGCCCCAACTCGACCGGGTGCTGACCCTGCATACAGGAATCACCACCCAGGTCAGCCGCCTACCCGATGTCATTGCCAATCTCCATGCCGATGCCAACTGGGTAGCGTTTGTCGCCCAGTTTCGGAGTCGGGTACAAACGGAGTTACCGCCCCTATTCATTCATTTTGAGTCAGAAGTAACCCCAAAACTGCGTTACCTGGGCAGCATAGCGGCCATCAAGGCTGAGGAGCTTTATTTTTCGGGGGTGCAGTTGCTCATCCAGACCGAACAGGTGCAGCAGCAGCCGTTTACCAAGTTCACGCAGGTGAAAAAAGCCCGGGAGAAACTGGCCCAACGCGCACAGCAACTCAGCGACCAAACCGCCCGTGCCGTGGTGGGGGTGCCGCAACAGGTGGGGCAATTACAGAACCTCTGGAGCCAGGTAACCGAAACCCTCCATGGCTTCACGAGTAAGGTACAGGCGTTTCAGACCAACAACGCCAGCCATGCCTTTGGGCTGAAAGCCACCGATGCCTGGATAGCCACCAAAGGCACCAACGCCCTGGGCGTGCTGGCCAACGCGCCCCTGAACACCCTGCCAGTACATTCGGGCATGGACTTACAGGACAGCTTTGCCCTCTTCGACCAGAGCCAGAAAACCCTCGACGCGCTGAACAATCAAGCGGCTGGCGGGCAACCCCTGCCCGATACGCCCACTGCCGTTCGCACTCTGGCCGACCGGTTTCGGGTGGCCGGTCGGCAAAATACTGTGCTGACCGCCACAGAGGTAACCAGCCTGCGAACTGCCTTTGCTCAGGTAAAACCCCAACTCACTGCCGACCCTACCCTACAGGCCGATGTGCTGGCCATCGAGCGGGGGCTGGCCTCAATCAACGCGGTAGTGACGGACAAAAAAAGCTCGCTCTTCGCCGAGTTTCACGACCGCCCCGCCCTTATTCCGCCCGGAAAAATTACCCACGAACTCTGGGTACGGGTTTATCCCGACAACCTGTTTGTGCAAACCCATGAGCCCGAACTAACCCCTACCGAAATGCTGGCCGGGCAGGATTTTTGGCGGGCATGGTGGATTGCCAGTAACGACCGCGACCTCGAACTGGGGGCCTGGCGGCAGTTGGTGGCCATTACCGGTTCGTCACGGGCAGCCTGGATTGCCCGTATTCTTGACCCACAGTCGGTAGAAGATGCCGCCGTTGTGGCCGCCTTCCAATCATCGAAACCATCGGCCCGCACGGTACAGGCATTGCAGCAGGTACAGCAGGCGGGCGATGCACTCCAGAATGTTAATCTCAGCGATCCTCAACTGGCTGTTTTACTGGCAAACCTGGCAGGATTAAACCTGCATATCTTCTTCGATACTGCCACGGCGCTGCTCACCACCGACCCGCCCCAACAGCCAGAACAGGTCTATCTGCTTGAAAAACTGGCGAGTACCCGGCAGCGGGTGGCCGGCCGATTAAGCATACTGGCCGGAAAACTCAACGCGCTGGATCCGGGTCAGCAGGCCACGTTTGCCACTCCGCTAGCCAAAATTCAGACCGCTTTTGTGGCGTTTGAGACCTTCTCGCAAGCCCTGCTGGCCCGACCGGGAGTCGATAGCCTGACCTTCCGCGAGTTGGTCAGCGAAGAAGCCATTGTCTTCCCCGGTGTAGCTACCAAAGCCCAGGCCTGGGCCAAAACCCCCGGCTCGGTGGCCCTGCCCGACCGGTTTGTGGTGGCCACCATCAACGGCGGACAAGTGCAGCATTTCGTGACGGGCCGTACCATTCCTGCCGATTTAGCCCTCGGTCTCGACCCCAATGCTGTGGGGGGGGGTATCGCCTTTCAGGTCGATGAACACGGCGATCTGGCAGTAGATGAGAAAATCAAGTGGATGACCGACTTCGATGCCGCCGTTGCCAACGGGATGGGTCTAATTATTCCGCTACGGGCCGAGCAGGCCGCATTGGGTTTTGATCAGGTGCTGGTGCTGGGCGTGCAAACCCAAACCGCCGACCAGGGGCAGGCCAACCTGGAAGACCTGCTCACCAGCCACCACTATGCCCCTGACAGCATGGCCCTGGTGCCGCCCGGCACGCCTACCAACAACACCCCCGACGAACCCGCCGATTTCAGGAGCCTGGCCAGCGATGCCGACCTGCGCTACCGCATCGAACTACAGCAGTCGCTGTTCCCCACAGCCCCTCCCGCCAACGCCCTCGACCTGACCGACGGAGCCAGACTAAGTGCCGCCCTGGGCATCGACCCGTCGGCATTTCAGCACAGCTATCGCGCCGATGGCCGACAGGTGAGCAACGCCCTGGCCATGAACCGCGCCCTCTGGCATGGCACCATCGGCACGTATCTGGACGAGATGTGGGATAAGGTATTTACCTACGACAACATCGAGCGCACTCGCCATTTTTTCAGCGACCACGTTACGGGGCGGGGATTGGTACCATCGCTGCGGATTGGCAGGCAGCCCTACGGGATTCTGCCTACCACCGTGTTTTCGGCCCTGCGTTTTTCCGATACCTTCGATAGCCAGAAACTCCCCCCCCCGGCACCAGAGACGCACCAGCTTCGGTTCGACATTCGGCTGCACCAGTTACTCATGCGGCTCAATACGCTTTGGACCACCCTCCGCACCGAATTTGTGAAACATGCCGGGAATGTGGGAGCCGCCGATCCACAGCAGCATTTCATGACTATGCTCGGCCTCAATGCTACCTCCGAAGACTACTACTTCCGCTACGGGGTGAACGTGGCCCAACGGGGTAAAAAGCCCGATACCCCCATTCTGTTTGGCTTCGACCCCAAAACCGACTATGGCCCGGCAGCTATAAAAAGCTTGGTGGAAGACCTCATGCTGGCGGGCGATTTCAGTAAATCGTTCTGGTTTATGGACGAAGACCCGCTGCAATTCCCGCCCAACAGCCCGCACCTACCATCGGCTCGGCTGAACCGGGTACAGATGCAGTTCGACTATTCACGGCAGTTTGGGGTGCGCTACTTTACCGACCAATCCGAGCTAGGGCCAAACTTCGTTCACCACGACCCCCGCCTAACGGGGCAACCCCTGGCTACCCTGCCCAACCGCCCCGGCCCGGGCATAAACCCCATTGGCTGGCTGCTGCAACAGCTCGATAACCGTGATCTGTACGCCATTCTGAACCAGAACATCATTAATACCGACCGGGGCGTGCTGGGCCTGCCCGACAACTCCCTGCTGTTTTTACTGCTCCGGCAGGGACTACTGTCGGCCTATGCCGTTACGGCGGGCGATGTGCTGGAGCAGGATAGTTTCTTCGAGTGGCCGGGGAATGCCTTTAGTGGGCAGCGGTATCGGCGCAGTATCGGCACGGGGACGAACTTCCGGGTGCTGAACACCAAAACCAAGAAGTACGATTACCTCTCGCGGTTCAGCTACCTGTTCAAAGATTTCGAGCGGCTCATCCACCTCGACTGGCAACCCGACTTCACCAACCGCCCGCTGTTTACCTACCTCACTGATGGCGACCGCTCTAAGTCCATGGCCAATTACCTGGTCAACCAGCAAAACCTGCTGAGCAACTACCCTGGCCGGGCCGCGCACCAACCCCTGCTGGAGCGGGTCAACGACGTACGCCACGCGCTGACCAACCTGACCAATGTACCCGACCGCGAGCTATCACTGCTACTGACCGAACACCTCGACCTGGCTTCGTACCGGCTCGATGCCTGGATAACGGGTTTCGCCAACCACCGACTGGCCGAGATGCGCCAAAAACAAGCCACGGGTGTGTATCTGGGCGCTTACGGCTGGGTGGAGAACCTGCGTCCCGCTCCCCCCAAAACCCAGGCTCCTGATGTGCCTGCCGACCTACTCACCCGCCCCACCGATAAGGTGATGACCGACCCCGGCAATCAGGGACTCATCCACGCGCCCTCCATTGGGCAGGCCGTAACGGCGGCTATTCTGCGGGCGGGCTACCGCGCCAACACCACCCATGGCGAAAACCTGACCAACCGCATGGCCATCAACCTATCCTCAGCGCGGGTGCGGGCGGGCTTACAACTGCTCGAAGGCGTGCGGAGCGGACTGGAGGTAGGAGCCATTTTAGGGTTCCAGTTTGAGCGGGGCCTGCACGAACGCTACCGCGACCAGGATCACGTAGAACTCGACAAGTACATCCTGCCCTTCCGTAAAGCCTTCCCGATGCGCGTACCCATTGTAGACGAAGACCGGGTGAACCCCGATATGCCTACGCCGTCAACGCAGGTAGTGAATGGGTTACAGTTGCTCGATACGGTGCAGGCGGTGGTGAAAACCCTCGATTTTGCGACCAATACCAGCCTATATGTGCTGATGACTCAGAATAACTTCCAACATTGCCCGCCAGTCATAAAGGGTGTTATTACTACTACCAGTCCGCTCAACGTCGATGCCGCCCTTCGGGTAATCCTGAAAGAAATTGACCGCATGGCCGACTGTCTCGACGCACTGGCCGATCTCTCGCTCTCAGAGGGGGTATATCAGATTGTGCAGGGCAACCACGTGCGGGCCGCTGCCGTGCTGAATGCGCTGGCTGAAGGGCGAACCATTCCCGACCCACAGGTGATTGACACCCCCCGCACCGGCACAGTGGTGACCCAGCGGGTAGTGTGGCACCTGCCCCTGCCGCCCGCCCCCACGCCCCCCGGCTGGCCCACGCAGCTTACCCCCCGTGCTCAGGCCGAACCCACGCTCAATTACCAATTGGGCCTGCTACTGGGTAGCCCCGACCGGGTACGCGGGTTTGCCACCCTCAGCCGGACAGTGAACGGCGAAGTGATGACCGATACCGTCGATGTGAAACTCGACGCGCTCGGCCTCCAGCCCATCGACGTATTGTACCTGCTCAGTTTCCACGACGAAACAGCCGCCAGTGAACTCGATAAACGCCTGACCCGGCACCTCATCGACGGCCGCGACGGGGCCGACTCACTCACCGTAACCCTGCGGCTACGCGAACGGGGCGAGGTCTGGACACCCAATGAGCTATCGTTCTTCGAGTTCGAGACGCTGGTACGGGCCCTGCGCGAGTTGCTCACAGCCGCCACACCCGTTGCCGCCACCGATCTCGTGCATCCCGAACCACCCACCGACCTACTCCATCCTGGTGCAGAACCACTGCCACCCGTCCCCACCGCCGAGCGGCTTAACGCAGGCAAACAGGATATTGACGAACTCAGCAGTAGGGTCCAGACTACCGTTGCCGCCTGGGAGTTATGGGCCGATACCGTAGGGCAGTTTGTGGACAACCATGCCGACTGGCTCACCGAATCCCCATCGCCCGTTTCGCTCGCCGATGGTACGGCCCTACTCCAACACCTGACTGAAGGCTCAGGCTGGGGTGTGCAGCACGTTTATCCGGCACTGACCACCATTGGCACTCTGGAAACCGCCCTGCCAATGTATCGGCAACTGAAAACAGTACGCGATACACTGATTAAACAACGGGTGCAGGTGCAGACCCTGCGCGACAAGGCCGCTAAACCAACCCAGGAAGCAACCGCCCGCGTGAATGCCCTAACCGAAGCCATGCAGGTTGTTTTTGGTAAAGCCTTTGTTGTGCTGCCCCATTATACACCCACCAATGCCCCGGCTATCAATGAGCAGTTGGCCCTACCCGCCGATCAGCACCTGCTCCGGCAGCAGATGTTGATCGGTAACGACATGGATACCTGGCTGCAAACAACTTCGCCTGTGCGGCCTAAAATGCAGTCGCTGGAAACGGCCCGGTTACTGGGTGAGGTCTTCGGTCAGGCATCGGCGGGGTTACAGCCCGTGCAGTTCCCCTACAAGGCGGGCGATTACTGGCTCGGTATGGCTTACCCCAACACCTACGCACCTACCGGCGATAAACTATCGCTGATTTGGGTGGGCGATGAGGGGCCGGTGCCGGGCGAAACCGTGGCCGGGTTGCTGCTCGATGAGTGGATCGAGATTCTGCCGCAGGTTGAAGAAACCACCGGCCTGAGTTTCCACTACGACCAGCCCAACGCTACACCCCCGCAAACGCTACTGCTGGCGGTGCCGCCCACACTAACTGGCCAATGGGAATGGGACAACCTGCTGCTCACCCTAACCGAAACGCTCGAACTGGCCAAAAACCGGGCCGTTGAACCCGATCAGATTCAGAAAGGGTCACTCCAGCACCTGTTACCCATGCTTTCTGCGGAAGTAGTGCCGGGCGAACTCCACGAGAGTTCGACCAACCCCCTCGGCACCCAAGTAGTGCTTGATTTTTCAGACATAAGATAACAGAGTCAGTGAGTGAGTTAGGCAATCAGCAGCTGGCGCAACGCACTCACCAACTCGTAGACTCGCCAACAAATTAACTGAAGATATGCCCCGCATCAACTACAATACCTGCGAACCCTTCCGGGCCTGGAACCGGCTCGAACCCCGCACCCGCAAAACTGAGTTCGACCGGGTGTTGCGGAGCGATGTGCACGACCCCCTCTGGATGCTCACGCGGCAGTGGCAGTTTGGCGAGTTTGCGGGCGAGGATACCGGCTCACCCATCTTCGCCAAAATCAAATTTGATACCACCCGCATTACTCAGGTGCAGTTAGGGCAGGCTCCCGTGCAGCCCTATTCTGAAGCCACCCCCCTCGAAACCTTGGTTGAGAGCGAGCCGATGGCGTTCGATTTTCGGGCGCGGGCGTTGGCAGGGCGGCAGTGGGTCAAACTCTTCGACCGGCATGTGGGGCCGCTGCTCGATGCCGCCCAACGCGCCCGGTATCACCAGCATTTCGGCCAGCAGTTTCCGTTTGTGCTGCTGCCCGTTTCAGACGATGACGAACTGAACCTGACCGTTGCAAAAGCCCGGCTCCAGATCAATACCCCCATGCAGCAATTTGTGCAGTCGCTTCAGGGCCGCGTACCCGATGGGGTGCTGCTGTTCGAGAATCTCCGCGATACCCTAAACGCTACCCTAACTCGGCTCCTGCTCGACCCGGCGCAGACCAACCCCCTGAATACCACCGTTACGGCGTTTATGAGCTGGTTTGAGCGGCAGTTTCAGTTGGTCACGAGCCGCAACACAGCCTGGAATCCGGCCCAGCTCGAATATCAGTTTGGCTGCTCCCTACCCGAACCTAACGCGGCTCCACCCACAGTGCTGACCGCCAACGAGTATTATACGGGCCATCTAGACTGGTACACGGTAGATGTAAACCGCAACCCCGACCCACTGTCGGGCCTGGCGCAGGCGGCTAATCCAGAGGTGTGCCAAACCCAGGTGCTGACCGTGCTGCCCAAGTCGGCGCGGTTTGCCGGGATGCCCGCCCCCCGGTGGTGGGAGTTTGAAGACGGAGCCGTTGACCTCGGCAACATCAACGCCGACACCACCGACTTGGCCAAGATTCTGATGGTCGAGTACGCACTAATGTACGGCAACGACTGGTTTATTGTGCCCTTTGATGTGCGTGTTGGTACATTGGCCTCCGTTCCTGGTCTGGTAGTGACCGATGTTTTTGGGCAGCGGACGTATGTTCGTCCTGCGCTACAGGGCCAAACCGACGATTGGAATGCCTGGGGTATGTTTAACCTCAGCACCGCCCGCAGCGAATTTTCGGAGCAGCCTCTCCCCGCCGACACCCGCCTGTTTATTCCACCCGCGACGTATAAAACTCAGCAGGGCGAACCATTGGAAAAAGTCCATTTCGTGCGCGACGAGATGGCGAACATGGTGTGGGCACTGGAGGCCACCCTACCCGACTACCTCGGCAATGGGCAGGATGCCCACGCTGCTGCCACTGCCCTGAGCGAGTTTCTGGCCAAACGCAACGGCCCTACCCTGGCCCCGCCTACCGACGTAAACGCCCGGCTACACTTCACCCTCGGTAACACCGTTCCTGAAAACTGGATACCATTTATGCCCGTGCATATACCAGGGCAAAACCGCGCTATCCAATTGCAACGGGCTTCCATGCCCCGGTTATTTGGTGGCAGTTTCCAGGCCATTCGGCCCCAGTCGGATATTTTGCGAGTAGGCATGACCGACTCTACCCCTGACGTAGCCCCTTTTGTGAACCCTTCGGCTCACGTACAGGCTAGTCCGTATTTTGTGAATGAAGAAGAGATTACCCGCACGGGTTGCAGGGTATCGGCTACTCAACAGCGCAGTCGCTGGTACGGGGGCGAGGTAATTAACTGGTATGGTCGGCGTAAAACCGTGGGCCGGGGCGAGGGTTCCAGCAACCTGCGATTCGATAATGTAACGTTTACTAAAAAAGATGAGTCGGGTGCTTAATTTTTCAATAAAACCGATTATATTTAGTTCGTGATGTCGTACTGCACAAGCAGGGCTGTTTTTGAAGCAGAATCAGGCAAAACCGCGTTGATAAAGTTCGATCGTTTTTTCTCTTTGATGTTAATTATGTTGAGAAGCAGGTGGTTCTAACTGGTACTTCGTCCGGCACGTTCGGTCTCTGGTTCTAAGTGGGTCTATTCAGAGCTTGGCAGAAAGACTTTTGGCGAGGGCTATCTTCCTAAAGCGCGTTCTTTTTTCATTTTTTAAGCGATTGGTTCAATCGCTTTTTTTTATGAATATGCTAACCGGAGAATGTCATTGAGCGCACCTCCAAATTGGTCTTTTGTTTCAATAGTGAGACAATAATTCCAGGCCTGATAATGCCCTAAGTAGCCAATTTTGGTATCGTAATAGGCCAGCATTTCGCGTATAAAATCATATCTGTTGCCGGAGTCTAAGTATTGACTAGCCCGGTAAGAGATTTCGGGCGACAAACGAGTGCGCATTTTTTTTAGTGCTTCCCGCAATTGTTGGTCTGTTTCGTGCTGATACGTCTCCATAATCTGCTCGACCCGTAGTGGCAAAGCCACATTCAGAAAAATAACCATCTTATTGTTTAGGTACTGAATAAACCACATTGGCATTTTCAATTGACCGACTGATTGCCCTTTCTGCTCCACAAAAACAGGACGTTTTGGATCAAAAGAGTTAAAGGTAATTAGCAGTTGGTCGTTAAAATCAGCCTGGATGGGTTGGACAGGCTGATTAAATCCGCCAAAGGCGGATCCTCGATGGTTGCATAGTTTTTCGAGATCAATAACCTGCTCTCCTAAATCTACTAGTTTTTGAAGTAAATTGGTTTTACCAGAACCCGTTGGACCCGTTAACAGCACAATAAAGAACATAGGTAGTCCGACTTTGAAGTGTGTTAATAAAGTTAAGTGATTAAACAAGCACTCCCCTGTTTGTAGCGCAGTTATGGGCGGTTTCGATAAATAAAGCGAACAAACAGCGGCTCGAACGGCTTACTTTTGAAATCTCATCCCTATCGTTCTATGCCGTTTCAAATCACGAAAAGCGACTTCGGCCCTGTCCGTACTGACGCTACCGAACCCCTCACCGAGTATTTGCTGGAACATACCGAAACCGGCGAATTCATCACTGTCCTACCAGGGTATGGTGGCGTGTTACGTCGGCTGGTGCTACGCAAAGGCCATAATCTGTATGCACTGCTCAAAACACCCGATTCGCCCCAGGCACTGCTCGCCGACGAAACCTACGCCTGTGCATTATTGGCACCGTTTCCCAGCCGCATCAGGCACGGTATCTATACGTTCAATGGCGAAGCATATTCGCTGTATATGAACGAAGCCAACCGCGACAATGCGATACATGGGTTTGTTCATGGCAAACGATTTACGGTCATTGACGAGACCGTAACCGATCATTCTGCCCGGATTAGCGTCCAGTATAGGTATCCCGGCGATGCACCCGGTTATCCGTTTCCGTTTGTGCTAACGGTGAGTTATGAGTTGATACAGGGCAACCTGTTAATGGGTACCAATTCCGAAAACGACCGGATGTGTGCCTTACGGATCAATTACGAATTGCTCAATAGTGGCGAGACCGCCTGCCCGGCAGCTTTTGGCTGGCATCCCTATTTCTCGCTGACTGACGAACCCATCGACGATATGAATTTATCATTACCGGCCCGCACCCGTATTCTGCTGAATGATAACATGCTGCCCGATGGTCTGTCCATCCCCGAAAAGGCCGATATCCGCTCCCTGCACGAACAGGAATTAGACACGCCGTTTGTACTTGAGCCACCCGTTGCTACCAATAATCCCTACGCTGAAACCGTACTAACCTCCCGCAATACAGGTGTCCGGCTGGTTGTTGGTCAGCAAACCGGCCCCGGCAAACTGAATTATTTAGTTTGCTATACCCCATCCAAACGCGATAGCATTGCCATTGAACCACTGACAGCCAACGTCGATGCCTTTAACAACGGCGAAGGTCTGGCCATTCTTCAATCCGACGAGGCCCTTATCGGCTCAATGTGGGTCCGACTGGATTGATTCGTTCTTCAGTATAATAGACACGAAAAGAGGTCATTCCTTGTGGGAATGACCTCTTTTCGTGTCTGTGACATAACTCAATCAGTTCAGGAATTCCAGACGCATTTCGTTGAGCTGACTGCGGAGGGAGCCGTCGATCTGGCGGTCGCCAATGCGCAGGATATAGCCGCCAATGAGTTTAGAATCTATTTTCTCTTCCAGTTCAATGGTGGTGTTACCAGTCGCCTGTGAAACCATGCTTTTGAACTTCTGCCGCAGGGTATCGCTCAATGTCATTGTTGTGATGACTGTAGCGTGCGAGATGCCCTTCATGTGATCGTACTGCGCAATGTACTCATCGGCAATGGCATCAACAATAGGTTCGCGTTTCTTGCGGGCAATGATGCTCAGGAACGACATGGTGATGGGATTCAGGCGAGAGCCGAAAACCAACTTTACAATGGCGTTTTTCTTCTCGGCCCGAACAATGGGATTTTTCAGCACCACGTTCAGTTGACGATTAGCGGCAAGGGTCTTTTGCAGAAACTTCATGTCGGCGTAGAGCACGTCGGTCAGTCCCTGTTCTTTGGCCAAATCGAGCAACGACTTGGCGTATCGGGTAGCTACGGTACCAATGGCCATGTTGCTTAGTTAAGTCTTGATTTTGATACTAAGTCGCTCACCAGCTTCTCCTGTGCCGTTTTGTCGCTGAGTTCTTTGCGGAGTACTTTCTCGGCAATATCCAGGGAAAGGGTAACGACTTCTTTTTTCATCTGGGCCACCAGGGCCTGCCGTTCGTTTTGCATAGCTTCGCGAGCCTGCTCCAGCATCCGACGTCCTTCGGCTTCGGCTTTATCGCGGCTGTCGGCCACCATTTTATCGGCAATTTCTTTGGCACCGCGCAGAATGACTTCGCGCTCCTGGCGGGCCTGGACCAGCAATTTTTCGTTGTCAGCTTTGAGAGCCGTCATTTCGAGCCGGGTTTTCTCGGCTAAATCGAGGGCTGACTGAATGTTGTTTTCGCGCTCGTTCAGGCTATCCGTAATGGGCTTCCAGGCAAACGTGCGCAGGATCAGAAACAGGCCGAGAAAAACGATTGCCTGCCAGAAGAGCAGACCAAGATCAGGAGTAAGAAGGTCCATTTAGCGTAAAATGAAAACGGTATAATGTATGACTTAGCGATAATTTGATTGGAAAGACTGCATTTGTCCACTGGCAATCCCGACGTGGTCAAATACAGTCTGAAGAAAGTGGGTAGGAATGCCGGTGCCTAATGCAACCAGCCCGCCCAGGCGTGTGTGTCCTGATTGAGGCAATTAAGCCAGTGCAACCAGCAGACAGATAACGGCTGCGAACAGGGCCACGGCCTCGATCAGGGCGGCAATGATCAGCATGGCAGTCTGGATACGACCAGCGGCTTCGGGCTGACGGGCAATACCCTCCATGGCCGAACCACCAATACGACCAATACCCAAACCAGCACCAATAGCGGCCAGACCGGCGCCGATAGCAGCACCCATAACGGCTACGCTACCCGTGGCCTCCAACAGCAAAGCAAATAACATGGTAAGCATGAAACAGAAATTAAACGTGAACTAAACAAAAAAAGCAATTGGTAAAATCAGTGGGCTTCGGCAGGTTCGTAGCCAATGCCGTGGTCAGCTTCGTGGTGATCTTCTACCGCACTGCCAATGTACATGGCCGTAAGCAAAGTAAAAATGAACGCCTGAATGAAGGCCACCAGCACCTCAATCAAATTGAGGAATATCGTAAATACCATGACCACCGGGCTGATGGCCACACTGGTCATCATGCCACCGAGACTATTAGCCATAAAAATCAGGCTCAGCAAACTCAGGATAATGATGTGGCCCGCAGTCATATTGGCAAACAGACGAATCATCAGCGACAGCGGCTTCATGAACACACCCACAATCTCGACCGGCACCATGATGGGCAACAGCGCAAGTGGAACGCCCGACGGCTTGAAAATGTGCATCCAGTAATGCTTGTTGCCACTGAACGATACAATGATGAACGTGATAACGGCCAATACCAGCGTTACGGCAATGTTACCCGTTACGTTGGCCGCACCGGGCAACAAACCCAGCAAATTATTGATGAGAATGAAGAAGAACAGCGTCAGCAAATACGGCAGGTACTTCGTGTACTTGGGACCGATGCTCGGTTTAGCCACTTCGTCGCGCACAAACAAAATGATCGGCTCCAGAAACGAGGCCGCACCTTTGGGTGCTTTGCCCCGGTTGTCGATATATGACCGGCTGATGGCCGGAAACAGCAACAACATAATAATCGCGCTCAGCAATAATGATGCTACGTTCTTGGTAATGGAAAAATTATAGAACTTGGCATCGTCCAGTTCGATACCAGCCGCATTGACCCGGTGAATTTTACCATGATCGAGTTTGTAGCCGTTATAAACCGTACCGTGCGCCAGCCGAGAAGACGAGAAGACTTCCAGACCCTGATCTGCCGAGTACAGGATAACAGGTAATGGCAACGTAACACCGTGGGCAAACTCCCAACCGTGGTCGTCCTTGATGTGGTGCATAATCATGTCGCCCACCTTGAATTTCCCTTTCTCGGCGGGCGCTTCGCCTTCGTGCTGGGTAGTGGCTTCGCCCGTATGATCGTGCTCCTGAGCCTGAGAAAACGCTATTGAACTGATAACAAGAACAATAGCCAGAAATAATCTATTAAGAATCGAACGCATCGCTTGATGGTACTACCTGTTTTTTGAATTTGGCCGCAATTTACGAGTAAAGCCCCATATCTCAAAGCCGAGGTAGACTATATACAAAACCAGAAAGTTCAGAATAAAGGCCCGCCGATTCTCGATGCCCTGCCAGAGGGCAAAACCGACAAACAGCAGGGCCAGAATGAAGCGGGATACCGTAGCGGCCATATACATCGGAATGAACCGGTCGGGATTATCCTGTAAACCGGTGCCTACCAGCCGGTGAGTCAGGAAAGAGACGCTCAGGTAAAACACCAGCAGCGTTTTCCAGGCCGGGTGCAGCCACGATACGGCGGCATACTGCTCAGCTACAAAAAATACAATTGCCAGGAAAAGCGTAAAGAGGAGAATTCGGAGCATTTAGTTGGGGTGAAGTGCCGGTAGCTACTTCATTCAAGTACCTGCAAAGGTATTCAATACGCCCCAAACCGCTTCTTCACTTCGATGTGAGGCTGCGGATGAACAGATACAGCGACGCGCCAATGGCTGTGAGCGACAGGATGATAGTCCAGATGGGCTGCTTATTCTGCTGATATTCATCGAGTTTCATACCCGCAAAAACGCCCAGCCCGATGGTACCCAGCATCTGAAACGCGATACCGCTGTACTCGGCAAACGACTTTGTTTTATCGGTGGCGTTATGAAGAGGATTGGTTTGGTCTGGCTTTTGGGATGATCCTTCAGTTGAGGAGTCGGGTTGAGTAGCCATTGGTTCGGTTGGTTTAATCGTCGTGTCTGTCAAACGTCTATTTCAAACGTTCGCTGTAAACGTTCGTTACAAACTTCGTTAATTTGACGGCACGTTTCATACGGCACTACCCATTCCCGGCGTTTTTAGAGGTAAGCCATGACCCGTTGCTTCCGAATGCTTCGTTATTTTCTCCATCGTTGGTTGCCTGTTTTCACGGTCGCGGTTCTGCTGCTGACCGGCGTGGTGTCGTGTTCACAGTACAGCAGCAAACCCATCAGCAAGGGTTACCACAACCTCACGGCTCATTATAACGCCTATGTTATTGCCCGTGACCAGATTGACGGGGCCGAGCAGATTCTCTTTGTAAAGCGGAAAGAAAACTACAACCAGCTGCTGCCCATTCTGTTACCCGCAGACTCCAACGCCATTGGTCCTGTGAAACCACAACTGGACGATGCCATAAAAAAAGCGTCTATTATTCCCGAACGGCATCAGAACAGTAAGTGGCTCGACAACGCCTACAACCTCATTGGCCGGGCGAGGCTGCTGGAGCAGGATTTACCTCAGGCCATCGAAACGTTCAAGTACGTTAACACGCGCGGTACCGATGAGAACGACAAGCACACGGCACTGGTAGGGCTGATGCGGGCGTACATCGAAACCGATGACGCCACCAACGCGCTGAATGTGGCTGAATACCTGCGTACCCAGCCGCTCAACGACAAAAATACCCGCGATTATTACCTGACCAAAGCTTATCTGCACGAACGGACGGGCGAATACGCCGTGGCCGTGGGCTTGCTGGAAGCCACGTTTCCGCTGCTGAAAAAGAATGAAACAACCGCCCGCCTGCACCTCATTGCCGGGCAACTATACGATCTTATTGGCCAGCCTGCCAGGGCCGTTGATCAGTACAAAGCCGTACTCGGTTCGCGGCCCAGCTATGACCAAACGTTTTATGCCAACCTGTACGCCATTCAGAGCAACGGCCTGACCGGCGATCAAAAAAAATCGGCCCGCTCGATGGAAAACTTCGAGAGTCTGCTCAGCGACCGCAAAAACGCCGACCTGAAAGACAAGATTTATTTTACGATGGGGCTGCTCGAAGCCCGCAGCAACCGCATCGACAAAGCCCTTGGCTACTACGCGCAGTCCATCCGGGAAGCAGGCACGAACACCACGCAGGTACCATACACGTATATGGAGATGGGGCGACTGTATTTCGAGAAGAAAGAAAATTACGCCAGCGCCCAGGTTTATTACGACAGTGCACTGGCCCTGCTGCCGAAGCAGTCGCCGGAGTATGGAGCGCTGGCAACGCGCAAGAAGAATCTCGACGACTTTGTCAAGTATTCAACCACCCTCCGCACCGAAGACAGCCTGCTGACCCTGGTGAAGATGGACCGGCCCGCCCTGGAAAAGAAACTCGACAAAATTCTGGCCGAACAGGATAAAGCCGATCAGGAGCGGGCCGCGATTGCCCAGCAAATCATTGACCGCGCTACGGGCAGCAGCGGGGGCAGTATGCCCGGTGCCACAAATTCTGACCTGGCTCCGGCCCAGCGATGGGTACTGTACAACCCGGTGGCAATGAGTCAGGGGCGGCAGGAGTTTAGTGCTAAATGGGGTAACCGCCCGCTGGCCGACGACTGGCGACGCAGTACCAAAGAATCGTCGGAAGCCATTGCCGGGGTGAACAGCCCAATTAGTGGTAACGTACAGGCCGATGCCATCAATCCAAACCCTGGCCTGCCCGCAGTAAACGCGGGAACATCTCGGGTGGGCCAAACAAACGCAGCCAGTACCAACGCCCGGCGCGACGGGTTATTGGTGCAGTTACCATTCTCGCGCGAAGCACAGGTACAGGCCAATCAGCGGATCGAAAATGCACTCTACAAGCTGGGCAAGCTGTATAAATTCGGCTTCGACAAGCCTGCCCTCGCCATTCCGCCGTTTGAGCAGCTGCTAACCCGCTTCCCGAATACGCTGCAAAAGCCCGAAGTATATTACCTGCTGCACCTCTCGAACGAGCAATTGGGCCAGGCGTCGACCTGGAAAGACAAGCTGCTGGCCGAGTTTCCAAACACGTCCTACGCCCGACTGACGGGCCGGTCAGTAGAGCAGACTACCGGCTCCGAAGCGCAGGCACTGGCAACATACACGCAGATTTACGAACTTTACAAAGCCAATAACCCTACCGAAGCCCTGGCCCGCTCCGAAAATGCCCTGGGTACGGTGGCAGGTTCGCAGGTAGAGGATAAATTGGCCCTGTTGCGCGTTATGCTGATAGGCCGGGTTCGGGGAACTGACGCCTACCGGCAGGCCCTGAACGATTTTGTTCGTGATTATCCCGGCAGCTTACTGCTACCCCGCGCCAAAGAAATGCAGGTAGCCGCCGACCAGTTCACGGCGAACAGGAAGTAATTACCTCACCCCAACCCCTCCCCCGTAGGGAGGGGCTTAAAACCATTCGGCTTCAACAAGCCCCTCCCTACGGGGGAGGGGTTGGGGTGAGGTTAACCACAAACAAAAACCCAGATGATTGAATTTACTTCCGGGCGGTACCGGACCCTGATAAAAAACGGTTGGCGGTTCTCGCTCATCGGCATTGTTCTGCTGATTTTTTACGTGGTAGCTGTCAGCTACAATTTCTTCTGGCTCTTCGGGGGAATGCCCAGTCTGAAAGCCCTCGAAAACCCGAAGAGTGAAGAAGCCTCGGAAGTTTACACCGCCGATAACCAGCTCCTTGGTAAGTACTATACCGAGAACCGAACACCCATTGAAATATCGCAGGTGTCGCCCAATGTTACCTCGGCCCTGATTGCTACCGAAGACTCCCGTTTTGTGAAACATTCCGGCATCGATATGCGGTCGCTGTTCCGGGCGGTGGGCGGTATGGTTACGTTCCAGAGTGCATCGAGCTCGGGCGGGGGCAGTACGCTCACGCAGCAAACGGCCAAAAACCTGTTCGATACCCGGCGCGAAGAACTGCGCGGGCCGCTGGGCAGTATTCCTGTCATTGGGCTGGTCATTGCCAAAACCAAAGAGTGGATTCTGGCCGTACGGCTGGAGCGCAATTACACCAAGCAGGAGGTCATGATGATGTACCTCAACACGGTGTCGTTCGGTAACAATACCTACGGCATCAAAACAGCAACCAAGACCTATTTCGGTAAAGAACCCTGGCAGGTGAACGTAGAAGAAGCCGCTTTGCTGGTGGGAATGCTCAAAAATCCAACCCTGTATAACCCGCGCCTGTACGAAGACCGCGCCCATACCCGCCGGAATGTGGTGCTGGCGCAGATGAGGAAATACGGCTTTCTGACACCAGAACAATACGTTACGTACAAAGACAAGCCCCTTAAGCTCGATTTTAGCGTCGAGAACCAGAATACCGGCATGGCTGCTTACTTCCGGTCGGTTATTAAAGACGACCTGAAACGCTGGATTCGGCAGTACAATGAAGAAAACCCCACGGCTGAACTCGATTTATACAGCAGCGGACTGAAAATATACACCAGCATCGACTCCCGGATGCAGACCTACGCTGAGGAAGCCGTGATGGCCAACATGCGCGATCAGCAAAAGAAATTTTACGAACACTGGCGCGGTCGTAACCCGTGGGTAGAACAGGATAAGCGTACCAAAAAATACGTTGAAACGAAGGGCTTCATTGAGCGGGTGGCCCGCCGAACCGGGCGGTACAAAGCCCTGAAGGCGGAATATGGAAATGACGAGCAAGCCATCTGGCGCGAAATGAACAAGCCAAACAAGATGAAGGTATTTGTCTATGGTGGTAAGCGGAACGAGAAAGACACGACCATGAGCTCGATGGACTCAATTCGATATTATAAACGGATTCTCAATACGGGTTTTATGTCGATGGACCCCCGCACGGGCCACGTTAAAGCCTGGGTAGGCGGCATCAACTTCCGGCACATGAAGTTCGACCACGTCCGTCAAAGTCGTCGGCAACCGGGTTCGACGTTCAAGCCATTTATTTACCTGACCGCGCTGGATCAGGGATTTGTGACGCCGTGTAGCCAAATCACCGACCAGCCCACTACGTTTGCCCACGGCGAAGATAACAACAACGGCCCCGCCTGGACACCCAAAAACTCCAACGGTCGATACAGTTACCAAAGCCTCTCGCTGCGTGAAGCTCTGGGTCGTTCAATCAACACCGTTAGTGCACAGTTGATTAAAAAGACCCGCGCAGCAGAAGTTATCAAATACGCCCACGAGATGGGCATCGAGAGTAAGGACCTGCCTAACAACCCGACGCTCAGTCTCGGCACGGGCGACGTATCGGTCTATGAGATGGTGGCAGCCTATTGCGCCTTCGCCAACGGTGGGCAGCGGGTACGGCCCATGATCATCACGCGCATTCTCGACAAAAATGGCAACGAGCTGAAACGCTTCACAGTCGATGCCAAACAGGTTATTAGTGCCAACCGGGCTTACGAAATGCTGCACCTCATGCGCGGGGCCGTCGAAGAACCCGGCGGTACGTCGGCGCGGCTCAAATCGCAATACAAACTGCTGGAAGGCGGCAACGAGATTGCGGCCAAAACCGGTACGACCTCCAACTATTCAGATGCCTGGTTTATGGGCATGACGCAGCATCTCGTATCGGGCCTGTGGGTCGGTGGCGACGATCGGGCTATTCACTTCCGTACCATCGAGCTCGGTCAGGGCGGGCGCATGGCCATGCCTGCCTGGGGACTGTACATGCAGAAAATCTACGCCGATCCTACGCTGACCAACTACCGCCCCGAGCCATTCCGCAAGCCCAATAACTTTAAAATCGACTGTGGCGGCTACCACATCGACTCCTCGCAGCGGTACATTGCACCAAAAGTCGTTTCGGATGGTGAAGAAGACATTTTGCAGTAGACTGGTTCACCGGACCGACCGCCCATGCGCATTCTGCTCTCACCTGACAAATTTCGCGGTTCGCTCACGGCCCGGCAGGTGGCCGACGCAATGGCCGAGGGTGCCCGGCTGGCCCTACCCGATGCGGCTATCGTAACGCTGCCGCTGGCCGACGGGGGCGAAGGCACAGCCGCCGTACTGACCGAAGCCACTCAGGGGACGTGGCATACCGTCAGCGTCAGCGATCCGCTGGGCAGGCCCGTCGAAGCGGGGTTTGGCGTGTCAGGCGATGGGCGTACGGCCTTTATTGAGATGGCACAGGCATCGGGGCTGGCGTTGTTGACAATCAATGAGCGCGATCCGGGTCAGACCAATACGTTCGGCACGGGCGAGCTGGTGCAGCGGGCTGTTGCTACCGGAGCCATGCACATCGTGCTGGGGATTGGCGGCAGTGCCACTAACGACGGAGGCATTGGTATGGCGGCTGCGCTGGGCTGGCAGTTTCTGGACGCGTCGGGCTTTACGCTGGATGCCATCGGAAACAATCTGATTCACATCCGTAAGTTGGTGCCGCCCACCACCCCACCCGCTCCCGGCGTGCAGTTCCGGGTCGCCTGCGATGTAACCAACCCACTCTGCGGACCCGCCGGTGCTACCTTCGTGTATGGCCCGCAAAAGGGAGCAACGCCAGAGCAGTTGGTTTTGCTCGACGCCGGTCTGCAAAACCTAGCCCAGTGTATTCACGAGCAGTTTGATATCGACGTGGCCAGCATACCAGGTTCGGGAGCTGCGGGTGGGCTGGGTGCGGGGGCTTTGTTTTTCCTGAATGCCACCCTGCAACCCGGTGTTGATCTGATTCTTGATGCCGTTGGATTTGATAAGCACCTCGCCGGTGCTGACCTCGTACTGACGGGAGAAGGCAAACTGGACCGGCAAACGCTCGATGGAAAACTTCTTAAAGGCGTAACGGACCGGGCCAACCAGGCCAATATTCAGGTGGTAGCTCTCTGCGGTACGCTGGATCTAAATCCCGCTGATCTGGACGTGCTCGGTGTGCGGGCAGCGTTCTCGGTCCTGACTAAACCACAATCCCTTGCCGAAGCTATTCTAACCGCCCATGACGACGTAGTTCGGGCAACCTTTGCCGTATGCCGGTTGTTCTTTTAAAAGCCCATAACCTATTAGGCAGGGTAACTAATCAGACTGGTGGCTATGCCCGAATTCAACTACAAAGAGGAACTGACTAAGGTGCCGCACGAACCGGGGGTATATCGGTATTTCGACGTATCGGGCGAGGTGATTTACGTGGGTAAAGCCAAAGACCTGCGTAACCGGGTAAGCAGTTATTTTACCAATTCCAAAGGCCACGACCGCAAAACGCTGCGGCTGGTCAGTCAGATCCGAAAGATCGAGTTCACCATTGTGCATACTGAATTCGACGCGCTGCTACTCGAAAATCAGCTCATTAAACGGTACCTGCCCAAGTTCAACATCCTGCTGCGCGACGACAAAACGTACCCGTTCGTCTGCGTCACGAATGAACACTTTCCGCGCGTAATCACCACCCGGCGCATTGACCGTAAGCAGGGTACGTTTTACGGGCCGTTTGCCAATCTGAAGCCGATGTATACCGTACTGGACATGTTTAGCCAGTTGTTCACGCTCCGTACCTGCACGTACAATCTCGCCCCCGAGAACATTGAAGCGGGCAAATATAAAGTCTGTCTGGAGTACCACATTGGTAACTGCAAAGGCCCCTGCGAAGGCAAACAAGCCGAAGCCGATTACACTAACGAGATCGATCAGGTACACCAAATTCTAAAGGGTAATCTGAAACCAGCGCAGGAATTTTTCAGGGAGCGGATGGTTGGGGCAGCCAATAATCTGGCGTTTGAGCAGGCACAGCAGTACAAAGATCGGCTGGAGGTGTTGCAACGTTTTCAAAGCAAATCGACGGTGGTGAACCCCAAAATTGCTGATGCCGATGTATTCTCGATTGCCTCTGATGAAGTGGCTGCCTACGTCAATTTTATGAAGGTGGTGAATGGCACCATCGTCCAGGCACACACGGTAGAAATCAAGAAAAAACTGGACGAACCCGACACAGATTTGCTGACCATGCTGATTGTTGAATTTCGGGAGCAGTACGGCAGTCAGGCCAAAGAGATCATCACGAATATTCCACTCGATGTGGATCTGAAGGTCGAGATAACGGTACCTCAGATTGGCGACAAGAAGAAACTACTCGATATGTCGCTGAAGAACGTGCTGTATTTCCGGCGTGAACGACAGGACCGCGCCATTGCCGAGGCCACCGCCAACGCCAGCAAAAAGGACCGGGTACTGCTGACGCTTAAGAAAGATTTGCAGCTCAAAGCAATTCCAAACCGCATCGAGTGCTTTGACAACTCCAACATTCAGGGTACCAACCCGGTGGCAGCAATGGTTTGTTTTCTCGGTGGCAAACCAGCCAACAAAGAGTACCGGCACTTCTCGATCAAGACCGTTATTGGCCCCAACGACTTTGCCAGCATGTATGAGGTAGTAACGCGCCGATACACGCGGGTGCTGGAAGAAGGCACCGACCTACCCGACCTGATCGTGATTGACGGCGGCAAAGGTCAGCTCAGTGCCTCCTGCGACGCGCTCAAAGCGGTTGGCCTGTACGGTAAAATCCCAATTATCGGCATTGCCAAACGGCTCGAAGAAATCTACTTCCCGGAAGACAACCTGCCGCTATACATCGACAAAAAATCGGAATCGCTCAAGCTCATTCAGCGCATCCGCGACGAAGCCCACCGCTTTGCCATTACGTACCACCGCGACAAACGCAGCCGCAACAGCCTTATCAGCGAACTCGAAAATGTAGATGGCATTGGCAAGAAAATAGCCGCTAAGCTGCTCAAACATTTCAAAGGCGTCAAAAACATCCGCGAAGCCAACATCGCCGAAGTAGCCGAAGTAGTAGGTCAGGATCGGGCTACTAAGTTGAAGCAGTATTTTGACGCAATTGATGGGAAGTAGGTTGGACGCCCACGTCCGACCAGTCGCGGAGCGGCTAACGACGTAGTAGCATCTGATTTATCAACATCTATCTCTTAGCTCCAGCCACATTGTTAGCCTGACGGCCTGGTCGCACAAGAGTGTACGACCTACAAAAAAACACCCGCCTGAATTAACGGGCGGGTGTTTTTTTGTATATCAGGAGCGGTTAATACTCCCACAAACCGTGTTCTTTTTCCATCAATTCATACTCGGCCTGATACGATTTAATCAAACCTTCCTTGTCGCCGTAGAGGTCCACAAACGACCTGTCGCCGGGGTTGGACTCTTTCCAGATACGACCGTAGAACAGGCGCAGATCGAAGGCGTCGGCAAGGTTTTTATGCTGAGCCTGATTCTGGGGGTTATACCAGATAAACTTCTTCGGGTCGCTGCGGAAGAGCTTGTCGAGATCCTTCCACTTAAAGAATACCACCGGAATCTCGAAACCAGCCGGGTTTTTATCGGCGGGCAATACAATACCGACCGACTGAATGTCGTAGTACAGCCGCGACCGTTTCCGGTCAAAAATCCAGTCTTCTTTGATCTCGATCAGATTCAGTTCCTTGGCAAAAAACTCATCACCCGACAACGTTGGTGCTGTGGCTATCGTATCCTTGACCGGAGCAGGTTCTTCGATGACCGGAGCCGGAGCCGCTTTCTTGCCTTTTTTGCCTTTAGTTGGCTTAGCTGCCACCTTCTTCACCGGTGCCCCCCATCCATCGTCAGCGGGAGCAGCAGCAGCAGTTTTCTTGGGTGTACCCCAGCCGTCGTCGGCAGGTTTTGCTTTCGCATCTGGTTTTTTGGGCGTGCCCCAGCCGTCGTCGGCAGCGGTGCCGTCTTTACCGGGTTCCTTAAAACCAGCCGCAATCTCTTCCTGCGACAAACCGCCCGCCGTGTTTGGCACGAGCAATTTCTCGTGCATCTTCTCAATTGTGATTTTGGTGGTTAGCGAATCGGTTGAATAGGCATCCAGCAAACCCGCTTTCACGGCGTCAATCAGGTACTTTGGAAGTTCGTTGTTCTTCGAGAACATCGACTGATTCTGCTTCTCCTTCAGGTCAACGCGACGCCAAAGGGTTTTCTTCATCATGATATCGTTCTCGTTGATACCCCGTACCGAGTTGGGATTTACACCCGTACTGGCTTTTTCCTGCGCCAGCGCGTTGCCGCCGGCCAGAGCCAGCGCGGCTGTAGCCACCAGCCCGGCAAACCGAATGTTTTTAGCCTGGATTATGCTCATCTTTCTGTTGTCAGTTCAGTATGTTAACGGCTCAAAAACCGCTTTATTCTCTTAGTAAAGCGAAACCTGATAGAGCGGGCTACCCATCGGTACGTTGCTGATTTCACCCCGGAAGTTCTGACGCTGAACGCCATCAACCTGAATAACGAGCCGGTCACCCTCCTGTGCTTCAGCAGCCAGCCCACCAATAGAACCGCCACCGGCACCAAGCTGAGTAGCCTGAATACGACGCGACCCGCGCACCAGGCTTACCGTCATTCCGGTTACCCGGAACTTAGCATCATCAGGAGAAAAAGCAGCGAAACTTGGATCAGCTACAGCCCGCACCTGTACCGAACGCGCTGACGAAACGGGTACCCCTCTCGGATCATTGGCTGGTCGGCCACCCACAGCATATTCCAGCGTTGGACGGGGAACCAAGTTTACCCGGAACCTCTCGGTACCAAGTAAATTTCCACCGTTACTGATATTGATAGCAATGTCTTTGGAACTGGGCACCACCGTTACTTTCCCCTTCACGCCCGATGGAACAACGGCACCCCCATTGGCCGTGATCGTTGGGTTCCACAGAGCACCGAGTTGTGGACTTTGAATGCTCAGCTTGTTGGCACAGCCGAGGTATAGAGGAGGTAACGTACCCGTTTCAATCTGGTACGTCGGCTTCGCTACGAAGTACTCTGCCGTGAGCGGTACCGTCTTCTGGCCACCCGCAGAATTATACGAGATAGAACCAGTCAGTGTACGCCGGGCCAGACCGTCTTTGTCGTACGCACCACCCTGCGCTGTAAACTCAACGATACCAACACCATCACGCATGGTTACGTTGCCGCCGTTCAGACTCATGCGTGGCTGGATACCCGACGACGAAGCGGCCAGGTACATTTGTCCTTTAAACTTCGTACCGGCCACCACCACTTTCGAGTCCATGCTCAATTGGGCAATGATCTTATCAAATTTCACATCCTGCGCTCCTACTTTGGCAGCCAGTACGTTCAGCACTTCGCCCTCAATCCGGCGAACATCAGTTTGCCGTTGTGTCAGTACGGCCAACGCTGCCGGTACCGGCGTTTGCGCAAAGTTCAGTTCGCCGAAATCCTTCTCCCGCTGTGCGGGCGACCGGCTCGAAATGGGGTCGTCCTTACCATCAGCGGCAAGCGTCGGGTATTTCGTCGGGCTATACTTCGTCAGACTTTGCAGATACCCGTTCAGGTCTTTCTGCAATTTGTATGCCTGACCGTTGTGATTACCACCCACCATAATTTGGGCTACCTTCTCTTCCTCACTCAGGTTCTTGATATTACCCAGTTCGTCGAGACCACCACCGGCTTCGGTGATGATTCGCTGCTTCAGCCCATCAATTTGGCTGATAACGCCCGCAGTTAGCTTGCGTACCTCGTCGGCCTGTTGCACAATGGCTACATCAGCGGGGCGGTTACCCGACTTCTCGACCGTTGCCCGGATATTGCCCACCGTGGATTCATTAACACGGTTGGCCGAGAAAGTGGATGCTTCCAGGCTATTATTCAGTAAGACAAATTTATCCAGAATGGCCGATGTCACCTGCAATGCCAGTAACGCGGTCAAGACCAGGTACATCATCCCGATCATCTTCTGACGGGGTGTTTCTTTTGTGCCTGCCATTTAATTTTAGTTGTAGAGTTGTGGAGTTGTAAAGTTGGCTGGCGCGTCCGAAACTGAGCCGGATGCACGGTACAACTCTATGACTTATGATTTCCTTTAGTTTCCCCGCATGGCGGTCAGCATGCTACCGTAAACGCCATTGAGCGACGAGAGATTACCGGTCAGTTTAGCCAATTCGCTCTTGAACTGCTGCGTGTCGCGGCTGGCATCACTCATGTTTTCCATGGCAGCTGTCAGGCTACCGTAGAATGCATTCATGGCTTTCAGGTGCTTGTTGGTGTCCTGCAATTCCAGTTCATAAACGGCGTTGAGCGCGCCCATATTCTTGGTTACTTTCTGGAATTGATCGCGGTAATCTTTGGCATCCGTCGTGGCATCGGCCATTGAGTTCATGGCCGTGATAGCCGTGCCGTATGATTTATTCATGTCGCTAATGGAACTCGACGCCGACTTAACGTTGCGGGCGTAGTCGTTCGTGGCCACCGTAGCGTCGGTCAGGTCGGAGAGTTTCGAGACGGTGTCGTTCAGGCTTCGGAAACCCGTGCCGAGTTTCTCAAATACGTCGGGTGTTACTTTGGCCTGCGCCAGCATCTGATCCATGTTGGCGGTCAGGCCGTTGGGCTGAGCAACTGCCTTACGGGCTTCACCCCGGTAATCGGTTGCCAGTTCAGGATATACACGCTCCCATTCGTAGCCATCGCTCTCTGAGGGCGGGAACAGGAAACTCTGTGCAGCATATAGCAGGAATATAATGGCCTCGGTACCGAGACCAAGAAAGAGCATCTCAGTACCACCGGCAAGGTGGTTAATCTTGAACATAGCTCCCGTCACGACAATAGCCGCGCCGACGCTGTAAATAGTTGGTACCAAACGGTCCCAGAAGAAATTGGTTGACTTTGCTGCTGCCATGATTAGTAATGAATTGGAATAGATACTGATTTGTGGAGTCAAGAAAGCTGAACATCAACCCGTCGAACCAGTCGGGTTCTCCTCAGTCGGTCAATGTTCAGCGTTGGTTACTGCATATTATGCTTTCGGCGCTTTAGCGGCTTTTTTGCTGGTTTTGGCTTTACCACCGCTACCACCAACCCGGCCACTCCTGCCTGTTGCGGCCCGGCCTTCGAGGTTATCCATTACACAGCGGAACCCGATGTATGACCGCTTCTGATCTTCATATTCGTAAGTGCGGGTACCCGTTTCGAGGTAGTAGGCAATGTCTTTCCAGGAACCGCCCCGTACCACTTTACGCGGCTCATCGGCGTTCTGATTGTCGGGGTTCATGTCCCAGACAATGGCGTTGGAGTTTTCGGCGAAAGCATCGCGGCACCATTCGGCCACGTTGCCCGACATATTATACAGGCCGTAATCGTTGGCGTTGTACGCGTTGGCCGGGGCTGTGTATGGGTAACCGTCAGCGTCGAAGTTACCGCGCTGTGGTTTAAAGTTGGCTAAGTAGCAACCTTTACCGTTGGCCACGTAGGGATTACCCCATGGATATTTGGCTCCGCTTTTGCCACCCCGCGCGGCCCATTCCCATTCTGCTTCCGAAGGCAACCGGAACCCGAACGAGCGATAGCCCCCGTCTTTGGTACGGGTGTCGTCGAGCATATTGGTGCGCCATTTGCAGAAATGCTTAGCGGCCAGCCAGCTAACGCCTACTACGGGATACGTATCAAAAGCAGGGTGGGCGTAGTAATGCTCCAGCATAGGGTCGCCGTTATGGTAGGTGAAGTCACTTTTCCAAACGGCGGTATCGGGATAAAACTTCGCCATGATCTCTTCTTCGCCCAGTGTTGCTACGGAGTCGGCGAGGAGCGCGTTCACATACTGCCGGTATTCGTGGTTGGAGATCTCGGCATCGTCCATGTAGAACGAGCTGATGGTTACCTGCCGGTTCATGTTAATCTGGGTAGCGGCTACGTCTTCGTCAGCCTGACCCATGATAAACGAACCCGACGGCACCAGCACCATACCATAAGGCGTAGGCTGTTTCCAACCCTTTCGACCCGTAGCAGTAATCTCGCCATTGGTCATGCCAACCTCACCGTTATTTTTGCCTTTGCCTCCGAATTTCGACTTCACGAATCCGCAACCCTGCATCAGTATCACCACTGCTGCCACTATCACCCCACGGGTTGCGTTGATTGTAAACCAGTTAGACTTCATCATTTTAAATACTTTTGACCTTCTCCTTTGTGCAAGACCGAACTAAAAACGAAAATCCGTTTGGTTATTGTATGTATGCCGGGCTTTCACCACCGCTTTCGCCAGAATTTATACCTGAGTGGATTAGGACCCGATTTTGTATTGATTTTAGCCAGAGAAAACTAACTGACAATACCATCTTTTACAACTTTAGTCGGTGTTGGCAATCACGTGAACAACAATGTTGCCAAAAAATACGTCCACCCTATCAACATCCGGTATTTATGCAATGATCTATTGGCTCAGTACCGAAATCGTGGTGTTCGGATGATTGGCTTCTTCCGGCTGCTTGGTGCGGGCAGGGCATATCCTAACAGTATTTCATACGATGTAAAGCTTTTACCGCTCGTGCCGTTTGTTACCAGGTCCAGTGCGCCACCAACCCGCAACGCGTTGCGTCGTCCTACATTCGCACCTATTGTCCCTACAACGGCATCACCAAGTCGGTAGCCAATCCCAACCCAGTAGTTATTGGCATACGTACTTAGTAGATTGACCGATACGTTTGACGGCTGAAGTCCGGCCTTTGTGTCGTATTGCACCAAAACGGATGGTTGCACGTCAAAGTCGTAGCTCAGGCCAAGTCGATAACCCGCCGTTAAGTAAGCTACCCGATTTAAGGGGTTGGTGGAGCGGTCGGTTCCCAACGTGTAAGTCGCCTGGTTTATGTGCGTCAGACTCACGCCCAGCCAATAATCAGTTGTGTTGTAATAGACACCAGCTCCAAAATCGGGCCGGGCCTGATTTTGTTTTCCCGTCGGAATCAGGGGATCATTGGGTTCGCCGGGACGCAATTGACCATAGTCGAACCCCTTATTAAACAGCCCTGCCTGAACACCCAGAGAGAGCGTCCCGTTCTTCAGCGTAGCCCGGTACGCATAGGACAGCTGTACAGACTGATTTGTAATCTGGCCAAGCCGGTCGTTCAGGACATAGATACCCACGCCACTTTTAATTCTGTCGAGCGGCAAATTGATGGATAGAAGCTGCGTATTCTGCGCTCCACCATCGCTGGCAATAGTGGGCTGATAGCCGAGGTATTGGGTCCGTTGCGTGAGTTGAATGCGCGTCAGGCCTTCCGAACCAGCGGCTGCTGGGTTGTAGTACAGTGGGTTGTACATGTACGTACTAAACTGCGGGTCCTGTTGTGCCAGGACTGGTTCAATGCTAAAACATGCCAAAAGACCCAGAACGTAAATGATGCGCTTCATAGAATGGGAAAGAGAGCCAAAGCCGGTTTTAAATCCGAATAACCGCAGTATATACACAAACGACTAGGTGTCTAAATTATTGACAAAAAAAGGTTGAACGTCCCAAGTCAGACGCACGTCTATCAGGAGCATTCAACCCGTTTGTAACCGCATTCGGGGGGGCTACTTGTTGACTTTTTTAATGTACAGATCCAGCGCACCGGTCATAGACGGTGCATTGGGCAGGGGAGCCTCAATATCGAGTGTTAGCCCGGCGTCCTGAATGGCTTTTGCCGTGGTTGGTCCGAAAGCGGCCAGACGGGTGCCATTTTGCTTGAAATCAGGAAAGTTACTCATCAGCGATGCCACGCCCGACGGGCTAAAAAACGCGATGATGTCGTAGCTGCTGATATCTACGTCCGAGAGGTCAGACGGTACGGTGTCATACATAACGGCTTCGGTGAAATGCAACCCGCTCGTGTCCATGAACTCCGGGATATCGTTCCGGCGGATACTGGAACACGGAAACAGGAACTTCTCGCTCTTGTGTTTCTTGATAAGATCGAACAGCTCGGCGGCCCGCTTGGTACCGTTGAAGATCTTCCGCTTCCGGACCACAATGTATTTCTGAAGGTAATTGGCCGTCTGCTCCGAAATGCAGAAGTACTTCATGTCGATAGGCACCTCAACGCGCATTTCCTGACAGATGCGGAAGAAGTGGTCAATAGCATTCCGGCTCGTGAAGATGATGGCCGTATGGTCGAGAATATTGATTTTCTGCTTACGAAATTCCCGAGCCGTGACGCCTTCGATCTGGATAAATGGGCGAAAATCAACTTCCAGTTCGTAGTCATCTACCAGACCAAAGTAAGGTGACTTTTCATCGACGGGACGGGACTGGGATACCAACAGCCGGGTAACTTTTTGCTGGCGTTCAGAAGTTGATACTCCTTCCAATTCGGGCCGGTCTGCGGTGGATTGCATAGTATTGTCGTTCATTGAAACACTGTTACGGTAATTTACCCATCAAAGTGCGAAACGCAGCCCAATGATGAGTGGGATCAATTCAACGATACAAAGATACGAAAATAAATACAGGTTCTTGATGGATTCCTGGCTCCTGATAACCACATAAAACCACCCTAACCGGACCAGATAGAACAGCAGCAGCAACGGTAGCAATAGCTCCGGTACCCAGCCTGTTGCCGACGTATTGTAGGCAATGACAGACAGGAGCAGGGTCAAACCCGTAAAAAACAGGGCGGATGACTGTAGTGCTTTAAAGAAGTGAATATTGACAATGTCTTGTAGTTTGTAGAGTCCGCCAATGACCTCCAGCAGGAAGTATTTTCCCAATAGGGTCACGAACGCAGCAATACCCAGTCCAACAAACTCGCCCACCAGCCAGGCCGATTGCTGCTCGCCCGCAAACAGTCGGCCTGGCGTCATAACATCGATATTTCGGCTTTGCAGAAAAACAATCAGGTAGGCAGTAACCAGACCGAGGTTACCCACAAACAAAACGTTGGCACTGCTGAGCGGACGGTTTATCAGGAACGAGTCTTCGTCAGACCGTAGTGACAGTAAATCACGAATGTTGAATATTCGTCGGAAGGCGCGGGGATACAGCGCGTACAGCAGCGCATGCGTAGCCAGCAGGAAGAGTAGTCCGGCACCCAGAAAATTGGAGTATGCCGAACGGATTCGGGGCCGGACACTCAGGTTGTCGTCACGAAGTACAACGGCTTTCTGAGTGGTTGAGATAGGTTGCCCAATAATGACCTGCTTGCCCTGCACCCCTGGCGGACCATAGAGTGTCAGAAATAGTTCGGTGTGGGGAGCCGGCGCATCAGGGCGGGCAGGGCGGTGATAGGCCCGGTACAGACTGTCTATGCGAAGCAACTGCCACTGTCCGGCCTGAAGTTTACGTTTCAGAGCCGCGTTGACAAATAAATAGCTATCCTGCTCAGTTCGCAGCAACAGCGTATAGTTCCGGTTACTTTCCAAGTCGATAAACAGGCTTAGGGCTGTTTCGTCGGCGTGAAATTCATCTATGTAAGGGATGTACGCTTTGGTAGCGTCATCATAGACCAGGAACTCGTCCCGAAAATTATGGACTGGATAATAGCGTTCGCCCGGCCCTGTGCCGTTGGTACGGGGTTGGGCCAATAGTGAATGAGTGAATGAATGAATGAGCGAATAAAGGAGCGCGAAAACGAGCGGTTTCACTACCTTCCTGCCGGGTATAGGCCAGCTGACCCGCTTACCCGCTCGCTTTATTTCGATTTCTGCATTCGCTAATTCACTCATTCACACAGTACGGCGTTCCGGTTGTTAATTTTTCCCCAGTGCCTTCAGCATGGTGTCCCCGATAAGAGCGGGTGATTCTACGACATAGATGCCGCACTCGCGCATGATGGCCATTTTAGCAGCTGCGGTATCGTCGGCTCCACCAACAATAGCGCCGGCATGGCCCATCCGGCGGCCTTTCGGGGCGGTTTGACCGGCAATAAATCCAACAACGGGCTTGCGGTTACCGTCGGCTTTGATCCAGCGGGCAGCTTCGGCTTCCATACCGCCACCAATCTCGCCAATCATCACAATGGCTTCAGTGTCGGGATCGTTCATCAGCAGTTCAACGGCCTCTTTGGTGGTCGTGCCAATAATGGGATCACCGCCAATACCGATGGCCGTACTCTGACCCAGACCTGCTTTGGTAAGCTGGTCAACAGCTTCGTAGGTCAGCGTACCCGACTTGGAAACGATACCAACGGTACCTTTCTTGAAAATGAATCCGGGCATGATACCCACCTTGCACTCTTCGGCGGTCATGACGCCGGGGCAGTTGGGGCCAATCAGCCGAACGTTGCGACCTTCGAGGTAGTTTTTCACCTTCACCATGTCTTCGGTCGGGATACCTTCGGTAATGCAGATAATGACGGCAATACCAGCTTCGGCAGCTTCCATAATAGCGTCGGCAGCAAACGCGGGCGGCACGAAAATGATGGATACGTTAGCTCCAGCTTCCTCAACAGCCTGCTGAACGGTGTTGAAAACGGGCCGGTCGAGGTGGGTTTGACCACCTTTACCGGGCGTAACGCCCCCAACCACACTGGTACCGTATTCAATCATCTGCTGGGCGTGAAAACTACCCTCAGAACCCGTAAAACCCTGGACGATAACTTTGGAGTCTTTGTTGACTAAAACACTCATGGCGGTTGGCTGATCGTTGGTGATCCGGGCGAGACTTACCCGTAAAAAAGTTGGGCAAAAGTAGGCCAATCTTCGTAATTTTCGTGATGATTTTTTCGCACATTCTCTCCGGCTGTATCCTGGCCGGAGTGGGCTTTGGTGTATTCTGGCACTTTTTCGGGCAAATTTCGCTGTTCAACCGGCTGCTATGGGGTTTCTTTCTGCTCATCATATCGCTGGTTGCACTCATTGGGGTTTTCATCTATGCGGCCAACGACACACTCCGGCCTCTTCACCAGTCCATGATCCTACTATCAGACAGTCTGGGTGTGGTATGCGTAGTTACGGCAGTGTACGCACTGCTCAATCAGCGGACACTTTCGCTGCGGGCATTCATCTCAATCATGCTGTTTGGCCTGGTTCTGTTTATCAGTCTGCTCCTGCCTGAGGTACGTGTCTTCACACCCGTTGTGCCGTCACTGGGCATTTTAATTCTGATGCTACTGGCGGTTTTTGCCTTACTACAACGAAATAAACGTGGGTTATGGGTGGTACTGGCGGCTATGCTTCTGGGTGTGTCAACCAAAGCTGACTCGGTAAATAGCTTTATTGATCCTATCGATTTTTACCACTACGTCACCGCCCTCGCGCTCTGGTTTTTTGGCAAAGCGGCCCAGCCCCGGCCCCCTAAACCAATCCGGTACACGAGTAGCTGAGTTGGCATACTTCAAGGACCAATACCGGTCCTGCCCTATCAGAACCCAACACCTGTGAACGTGTCGGCGTTGGCCCATGACCAAAGCTGCCAAACCAGTTCGCACGGCCTTGGCAGCATGGAAAAACTCCTGCTCCTGAAAGATGAGCAATCGGAAGGCTTTTCAAATTGAAGCGCCCGCCCGCCTTCACGTATCCAGCCAGCAGTCAATAGGCTGAGCAACTGTACTAATTTTGTCTCCTGTCAATCAAATAGTTCGGTTACCTTTTCCCGATCATATACTCTCCCCGTAACGAAATTCATGGCACTACGACGGTGTAGCTATTGACTGGGCTGATTCGTTTCGCTGGTTTGGGCGGGATGGTCAACTTTTAACGGGTGCATTTTGTTACCCTGTCAAAGCCGATAGTCTTAAAACGGCTATCTTTGCGGCTTCTTATGAGCTACGCATCATACAACCTATTATGTTATCCATCAATAATTTACACGCCCGCATTGGCGAAAAAGAAATTCTAAAAGGATTGAACTTGACCGTTAACTCCGGTGAAATTCACGCCATTATGGGGCCAAATGGGGCGGGTAAGAGTACACTGGCATCCGTATTGGCCGGACGCGAAGATTTTGAAGTAACCGACGGCAGCGTTGATTTTGAAGGCAAAGACCTGCTCGACATGGCTCCCGAAGTGCGGGCCGCTGAAGGCATATTTCTGGCTTTCCAGTATCCCGTAGAGATTCCAGGCGTCAGCACGACCAACTTTCTGAAAACTGCCATGAACGAAATCAGAAAGCACCGGGGACAGGACCCACTCGACGCGGTGCAGTTTCTGCGGCTGATGAAAGAAAAAATGAAACTCGTCAATATCGACCAGTCACTACTGAGCCGTTCGCTCAACGAAGGCTTTTCGGGCGGGGAAAAAAAACGCAACGAGATTTTTCAGATGGCTATGCTCGAACCCAAACTGGCTATTCTGGACGAAACCGATTCGGGTCTCGACATTGACGCCCTGCGCATCGTAGCTGAAGGCGTCAATCAACTGCGCTCGCCCGAACGTGCTACCCTCGTTATTACCCACTACCAGCGGTTACTTGACTACATCGTGCCTGACTTTGTACACGTTCTCTACCAGGGTCGTATCGTTAAGTCCGGCCCCAAAGAGCTGGCCATGGAACTCGAAGAAAGAGGTTACGACTGGATCAAAGACGAAATTCACGCATAGGTTAATTATGAATGATGAATGATGAATTGGTCCGCAAAGCAGACAAATTCCTTCCGGTACTATCTCATTCATAATTCATAATTCATAATTCAAGAAATGACTCCTACTATCAATACATATAATCACTTCAAGGATCAACTGCTGGCGTCGTTTCGGCTGGCCGAAGACCGGATGAACGGGGAGGCCAAAACGGCGTTTCATGGTATCCGGCGAGCGGCTCTGGATCAGTTCGACCGGCTGGGGTTCCCTACCCTGCGGCACGAGGAGTGGAAATACTCGAACGTAACGGCTCTACTCAAAGAGGATTTCGATCTGGATGCTTCGTCGTCGCTGACCGCCAACGATCTGACTCAACTCGAAATTCCGAATCTGGATGGCAACATTCTGTATTTCGTGAATGGCCGTTACCGCGCCGATTTGTCGCGCGTGGTTAGCCCGGCCAGCGAGGTGGAGTTACTGAGTTTTGCCGACGCTCAAAAAGCCGAACCGGAACTGATTGGCGACCATTTTTCGCGCTATGCCGATTATCAGGATAATGCCTTTACGGCTCTTAATACAGCTTTTGCGCAGGACGGTATCGTCATTCGCGTACCAGCCAACACGACGGTAGCGCAGCCGGTTATCCTGCGCTTTGTTACCGACAGCCGTGAGAAGAACATTGTATCACAACCGCGCAATCTCATTTTGGTGGGCCGTAATGCCGAAGTGACCGTGTCCGAATCGTACCGGACACTGGGCGATGGCGCGGGCTTTACCAACGTAGTGACCGAAATAAATCTGGAGCGCGATGCCCGGATGCAGTATTACAAAGTACAGAATGACACCGAGCAGAGTTATCACATCGGTACCACGCAGGTGCACCAAGCCGACAGCAGCCATTTTTATTCGGCTACGGTAACGCTCAACGGCAACTTCGTACGTAACAATCTGAACATCGTTCTGATGGGTCAACACGCCGAAGCATTCATGTACGGCCTGTATATGCCCAACGGCAAACAGCACGTAGATAACCACACGCTGGTAGACCATGCCATGCCCAACTCGTACAGCAACGAACTCTACAAAGGCATTCTGAACGACAGCGGCACGGGAGTTTTCAACGGTAAAATCTACGTCCGGCCCGACGCTCAAAAAACCAACGCCTATCAGTCATGTAAGAACGTGGTGCTGGCCCCCGGCGCGAGCATGAACACCAAGCCACAGCTGGAAATCTACGCCGACGATGTAAAGTGTTCGCATGGTACTACTACGGGGCAGTTAAACGACGAAGCCCTGTTTTACATGCAGAGTCGGGGTATTCCGAAAGACGAGGCCCGGACGCTGCTGCTCTACGCCTTTGTGCAGGATGTACTGAGCCAGATTAAAATCCAGCCCATCCGCGAGTATCTGGAGGGCGTAGTCCGGCAAAAGCTGGGCGAATAGCGACCACGGCATATAAACGACAAGTGATGGGTCGTGCAGCGTGAACAATATTGGTGAAGGCCGTATTACTCACGTAGCACGGCCCATTGTTCTATCAGAAAGCACCTTTCCTGCGGTTGGTTTGTTCTTTAGACATGATCCAGGCATCAACCTCTATGCAAGCTTCTCCCGATACGATTCTCGACATTCAGCAAATCAGACAGGACTTTCCCGTTCTCGATCAGCAGATAAACGGCCGCCCCTTAGTGTATTTTGATAATGCGGCCACCAACCAGAAACCGCTGTCGGTGATTAATGCGCTGACCAATTATTACGAGGGCTACAACGCCAATATCCACCGGGGTATTCACCACCTTGCCGAGCAGGCCACTGCCGCTTTTGAAGCGTCGCGCCGGTCGGTGCAGGCGTTCATGAACGCCGAGCACTGGCAGGAAGTCATCTTCACTTACGGCACTACGGACGGCATCAACCTCGTGGCGCAGACCTACGGACGCAAATTCCTCGGCGAAGGGGATGAGATTATTATCTCCGGCATGGAGCACCACTCCAACATTGTCCCGTGGCAGATGCTCTGCGAAGAACGCGGTTGCGTGTTGCGTATCATTCCCGTGAACGATGCGGGCGAACTGATACTGGACGAATACGAAAAGCTGCTGTCCGAAAAAACCAAACTCGTGTCGGTTGTGCACGTATCCAACTCGCTCGGTACCATCAATCCGGTTAAGCCAATCATTGATAAGGCGCATGAGTTCGGCGCGGTCGTTCTCATTGACGGGGCGCAGGCCAGCTCGCACCTCGACATTGATGTACAGGCTCTGGATGCTGACTTCTACGTCTTCTCGGCACACAAAATCTACGGCCCCACCGGCATGGGGGTTCTGTACGGCAAGAAAGCCCTGCTGGATGCCATGCCGCCGTACCGGGGTGGGGGCGAGATGATAAAAGAAGTAACATTCGAGAAAACAACCTATAACGACATTCCCTACAAGTTCGAGGCCGGTACGCCCAACATTGCCGATGTAGTGGCCGTAAAGTACGCACTGGACTACATGGCTGGGCTGGGCAAGGAAAATATTGCCGCCCACGAAGCCGACCTGCTCCAGTATGCCACCGAACAACTTAGCGAACTCGACGGCTTGCGCATTATTGGTCAGGCGAAGGAGAAAATCGGTGTGGTGTCGTGGGTGATGGATGGTATTCACCATCAGGATACGGGCGTCATTCTCGATCAGCAGGGCATTGCCGTGCGCACGGGCCACCACTGCACGCAGCCGCTCATGCAACGCTTCGGCATTGCCGGAACCACGCGGGCATCGTTCGCCGTTTACAATACGCGCGAGGAAGTGGATCGGCTCATTGCAGGTCTGCGCCGGGTACAGAAAATGATGTTGTAATCCCCTAAACTCTTTGACCATGGAAACCGAAGAAATTCTTTTAGACAAGAGTCAGGTTTTGGCCAGTTTGAGTGAGTTGCCTGACAAGGTTTCGTCGGAAGAACTCATTGAGCGCATTCTATTTATAAAACTGATACAGAACCGCCTGCGTGAGACAACCGAAGTACCACATGAACAGGTCATGAATGAACTTCGGGAGATGAAGGAGAGAAAGCGGGCCGAATATGCACGGGCAGCATGATCAACTGAAAAGAATCAGCCCGCGAGGATGTGCTTGAAATATATAGTTACTTCCTGAGCGTTTCGTTTGCTTTGGCTGACAATTGGTCGGACGAATTAGAGAAGAAACTCAAACTAATTGAGCAATTTCCGGGAATGGGTCGTATTGTACCCGACTATGACGTCTCATTCATCCGGGAAGTGTTCGCAGGTAGCTATCGGCTGGTTTACAGTACGCAGGAAGACGTACTCAAAGTACTGCGGTTCGGCCAATGGGTCGCCCACTCGGCAAATTATAACCAATGACGATCAACGAAAAACAGGACGAGATTATCGAAGAGTTTGACCTCTTCGACGACCAACTCGATAAGACGCAGTATATCATCGACCTCGGCAAGAAACTACCGCCAATGGCCGACCATCTAAGGACAGACGCTAACCGGATTATGGGTTGCCAGTCGAAAGTATGGGTCGATGCCGAACTAAACGACGACCGGCTGTATTTTTACGGGGACAGCGAACCAACGGCGCAAATCTCAAAAGGACTCGTAGGCCTTCTGATCCGGGTGCTATCGGGCGAAAAACCCGAAGACGTGGCTAACGCCGACCTGTATTTTATTCCGCGGGTGGGCATGGGCAACCTCATTACTTCGCTGCGGGCGGGTGGCCTTGCCTCGATGATCGAACGCATGAAAACCGCCGGACGAGCGCACACTGAACAAAGTCATCAACAATAAAAAGATGAACGACGAAGCAGAACTAAAAGAACAGGTTGTGATGGCCCTTAAAGGCGTTTATGACCCCGAAATTCCGGTGGACGTGTACGAACTGGGGCTCATCTACGACATCAAGATATTCCCGGTCAACAACGTTTATATTCTGATGACGCTGACCTCGCCCTCCTGCCCCTCGGCGGGCGAGATTCCCAGCGAAATCGAAGCGAAAGTCAGAGCCGTGCCGGGCGTGAACGACGTAAGCGTCGAACTGACCTTCGATCCCCCCTACTCCACCGAACTAATGTCGGAAGTAGCGAAGTTAGAACTTGGGTTTATGTGAAATTTAGGGGTAAGGCGTAAAGGAATAAGGTGTACTTATCAACACCTTTCCAACCTTACACTCTTACCCCTTGTACCTTTTAAAACTATAAACTGATATGTATCCTCCTCATTTGCTTATCCCCATGCGGGAAGACCTGACCAGCGTTGGCTTTCAGGAATTAACCACTGCTGCCGACGTAGACGCTGCCCTCACCGATCAGCAGGGTACCATGCTCGTAGTGGTAAACTCGGTATGCGGTTGCGCGGCTGGTGCCGCCCGCCCCGGCGTAAAAGCGGCTGTGACGCAGGGCAGCGTGAAACCCGATAAACTCGTGACAGTATTTGCCGGTGGTGATGTGGCAGCCACCGAGCGGATGCGTGAGTACCTGCTACCCTACCCGCCGTCGTCGCCCGCCATTGGGTTGTTCAAAGATGGTGAACTGGTGCATTTCGTAGAGCGACACCACATTGAAGGCCGTTCGGCGCAGATGATTGCCCAGCACCTCGACATGGTGTTCGATGAGTTCTGCGCGCCGGTAAACGCGTAATTTTCGTAGCCTGAACGCGCCCGTCCGGGAAGTAACTATTTACTTCCCGGACGGGCGCGTTCAGGCTATACTACGTTACCGCAAATACCTTTGCCAGTAATCTCGAAAGCGGCAACAGGCAGAATACCAGCATAGCCAGCGGAAAGTTGGCGAATGCCGCGACCCAGGCCGCGTTCATTACAATGAGCGAGATCACCCCTGCTCGCACGGCCAGACCAATATTGCGACCTACCGGTTCGTGTACGGCCCGCCAGAGTGGGGGGAAAATATAGTAGCCAAACAGCAGCAGAAAGGGCAAGGCCGTACCCAACTGCCCGCGTACCTGCGCCAAAGCCCCCACGCAGCCAATTACGAGCGCGTAGAGCAACCCTGCCACCCGTAATACACCAGAACTACCGCCGTGTACTTCGCCCCGGCTAATCATGGTAATGGCGGCAATATAGGCCACCGGCACCAGTCCCACCCACAGATAGGGTATGAGTTGTTCGGGAATGATACTTACACCCAATAACAGATTCAGCCCCCGGCACAGGCCCATATTTAGCGGCCCGAGCCAGTTGTGGTGTTTGCCATACCGGTCATACACCAGCGAAGCCACAGCAATACCGATGGCCAGCAAACCCGCCGTTGAGTTCACCATGAACGAAGCCCCTACCCCGATCAGAAGCAACACACTTCCCCACAAGGCAGCCGCCCGTTTTGGCACTATACCACTCGGAATTGGTCGCTCGGGCCGTTCGATTGCATCCAGTTCAGCGTCGAAAACGTCGTTGAACACAACGCCCCCGCCATACAGCCCCACCGTGGCCAACGCCAGCCAGCCAATGGGTGCGGCTACCGGAGCCGGAAGCAAAAAGTAGTGGGCAATGGCCATACCCGCCAGTACGTCGGCAATGGCCGTAACGAGGTTAGCCGGGCGGGTCAGCGTGAGGTAGGCGCGCAGGGTTGCGTTCATGTTGTTGAGTACACCAAAATTATTGCCGAACAACCTGCTGTGTCTGGCTTTGGTTGCCCACCTGCACCTGCAACAGAAATACACCGGCAGCGGGTAGGTTCACCAGCTCACTCATCGACGTAACGGAGCCAATGTTTTTTTGATAAATAATCCGTCCCTGAAGGTCAATCAGGCGCACACTCGTCTCGGTACGTTTCCCCGCCGACAGTTCGACTGAAACCCGGTCGTGGGTAGGGTTTGGAAAGATACGGAGCCGATTCACCAACGGGTCTTCGGTGGCCGTTACCACAACCGGAGGAACGACTACCACCGGCGGAGTTACTACAACCGGAGGAACGACTACCACCGGCGGAGTTACCACCGGCGGAGGAACGACTACCACCGGTGGAGTTACCACAACCGGTGGTGCTGTCACTGTAATCGTGAACGCATCGGCCAGACACTGCTTTCCATCCGAAACACCAATTGGGAACGTACCGGCTTTCTCGGCCACGTACCGGATGCTGCGCGTAGTTTGCCCGGCTGACCAGCGGTACTCGCCTGGCCAGGAAGCCGTTAACTGAAGCGTATCGGCCTGTTTGGCAGTGAGTGTCGTGGTTTTATTTATGTTTTTGACGATGGTAAACCGATCCGGCACCGATCCGTCAAAAGCCAGAAACTGCCCATCTATTCGGTTCTCGGTTACGTCGAGCAACACCGAACCACCGCCCAGTTCGCCCCGAAAACCCGCCACCATGCCGGGGTGCGGATACGTAGGTGACACCGGTTTATTTTCGCCACCAGACCCCGCCACGATATAGACCGTACCAACACCTTTGGTCAGGATGGGACACGAGTTGGGCGAGCCGTCGTAGCGGGCGGTGGTGTTTTCGGCAATGTGTACAGCCGGATCAAACGTATTTGACAGACCCGTCTGGCCGCGCATCCGGTAAAAACGTTCGTAGTTATGACTGTGGCCTGTCAGGACCAGATCAACGCCGTAGCGTTCAAAAATGGGCGAGAGCCGTTCGCGCAGAAGCTTCATACGCTCCTCGGTGTCAGAATCGCGCGGGCCTTTGGTGTAGAGCGGATGGTGAAACGTGACGATAACCCAGGGCAGTTTGTTGGCAACAAGATCACGTTTGAGCCACTGCACCTGCACACTCGTAGAATCGTTGAGTTCTTTCTGGTCAGCAGCCTGCTGGGCAAATGCATCGAGCGAGATGATATGTACGTTGCCGTAGTCTGCCGAGAAATACGTACTCGTCCCCGACGCCAGACCACCGGCCTCGCCTTTTTGTGGCATCGTAAAAGCCCGGTAATAATCAACGTCCAGATTTACGTTGTTGTCGTTGTAGTCGTGATTACCGGGCGTAGGGTAAAATGGTGTATTACGAAGCGTAGGGCCGTATACGTCGAATATATTTCGCTGGTACTGGTCGTCTATACCACAGCAATACGCATTATCGCCGAGCCAAAGCCACAGGTCGGCGGGCCGGGTAGTAGTTGCTTTCTGGAAGGACTCATAAACCCGCTTCTGATTATCGCTGCCATTGCCGAAGTCGCCCAGTACCCATAGCCGGATGGGTGGCGTAGTACCCGCGACAGGGGCCGTTTTGAGGTAGTAGTCCGGGCCGGACGCCAGTTTGGTTTCGTCGTAGCCCACAGCGTAGGCGTAGCGGGTGGCAGGCTGCAAATTACTGACGGTCAGTATATGTTCCTGAGTAGGTTGGGTCTCGCGCAGAGATGTGGTTAGCTGACTGACGTTGGTACCGAACCAGACCCGGCCCGTTGTGGGCTGATCGGTACGCCAGCGCACAATGGCCGAAGTAGGGGTAACAACCTGCCAGTACGGCCCCCGTGTGATGGACTGAGCGGAGGCAGCTAACCAACAAAATAAAAAGATAACAGAGAGGTAGTAACGTAAATGCATGGGCGGTAAGGACATACCGCAAAACTACAACGTATTGCCGGGTTTGGTATCAGTGAGGTACAGCCGCCAGTGCCTGATACATCTTAAGCAAGTGCCGGACGGGCCAGTCAGACCGGTTATAGAGGTCGATCTGGCTGATTTTGAGCAACAGCTGCCGCTCAATACGCCGACGCTCGGCGTCTGGTAAAGCCCGTAACTGCGCACTCAGTTCCTGCAGCGAATGCCCAAGTTGAATACTGGCCGAAACGGGCAGCGAGAAATGAGCTGCCAGCCGTTCTACGTCGGAGAGTTTCCATGAGTCAGGTTTCGACCGGCGGTTTCGGATGGTATTACCACTTACACCGAGTGCCAGGCCCAACTGCTCATCGCTGAGCGAACATTCTCGCAGGCGCCACATAATAGCCCAGTAATTATTAGCGAACGTATGCAGCGTAGTACGTAAGGTATCTATCAAAACCGGGAAGTTTTATGCAAGGTGGTGGGCATTGTATAATTGCCGAAACCGGAACAAGTTTCGTGCCATCTGCGCACCGGTTACTCAATAAAAAAGCCGCCGATGAACCTCGTTCATCGGCGGCAACCCGTAATCCGGGCCAGTAAACAGCAAACGGGCATTGTCGTTTGGAATATTCTGCATGAGGCCATTAATTTCTCCCCCATTGAGGGCGAAATCAGCGTGGCCGTCCATATCCTGTCAGGGGCGGTGTTCCAGCTCGTCTGGGCACCTGTTGCATTACTCCCTTATACCACTTCCACAGTCAATCGAAGTGTAAATTCGTCCATCTCGATTTCTGTGGCACTTCCGTTCATGCCCGTAACAAGATCGAGCGAAACGGCCTGTACTTCCTGCTGAATATAACTGCGATTGCTTTCAACTGCTTCGGCCAATGTATCGTTGTTTCGCTCTAACTGAATACTGATTTTGTCGGTTACGGCGAAGCCCCGGTCTTTACGCAGGTTCTGAATGCGGTTTACCAGATCGCGGGCAATGCCTTCCTTACGCAGTTCGTCGGTAACGGTCACGTCAAGCGCAACGGTCAGGGTACCTTCCGAGGCCACTACCCAACCCGGAATGTCTTCGGTCACGATCTCTACGTCGGTCAGGTTCAGCGAGTACGTTGCCAGCAATAACGTACCCATCTGTTCCAGCTCACTAAGCTGGTCGGGCGTCATGTCTGTAATGGCGGCTGCTACGTCTTTCATTTGCTTGCCAAATTTGGGGCCGAGCGCTTTGAAATTCGGCTTTACCCGCTTCGTGAGCAGCCCGCTGGCATCATCGACAAACGCCACCGCCTTCACGTTTACCTCCGACATAACCAGTGGAGCTACGTGTTCAATCTGTCGGCGCGTGTCGGCGTTCCGCACCGGAATCAATACCCGGCTCAGCGGTTGCCGAACCTTCAGTTTGTGCGCCTTCCTGAGCGAATGCACCAGCGACGACACCTGCTGCGCCAGTTCCATCGACCGTTCCAGATCGGCGTCGATCCAGTCTTCTTCAATCGGGTGCCAGTCGGTGAGGTGGACGGAATTGTGTTTGAATGGCGTATTTTTAGCTACCGACTCGGCCCGAACACCGTCGGTCAGGCTGCGGTAAAGCCAGTCGGCAAAGAACGGCGCAATGGGCGACATCAACTGCGAAACGGCCACCAGACAGTGCTGCAGCGTTTCGTAGGCCGCCTGTTTATCGGGCGTCAGGTTACCGTCGGACGCGACCCCCGCCCAGAACCGCCGACGCGCCAGCCGAACGTACCAGTTAGAGAGTTGATCGTTGACGAATTCCTGCACGAGCCGCCCGGCTTTGGTGGGGTTGTAGGCCTCGTACTGCTCCGTTACCTCGCCCACCAATGTGTTCAGTTTCGATAAAATCCAGCGGTCGAGTTCGGGTAGTTGTTCACGCGGTACTCTGTCAAATTGGTTGATCTGGTAATGGTCTAAGTTAGCGTACAGGGCGAAGAAATTATAGGTATTGGCGAGCGTACCAAACAGTTTGCGCTGCACCTCCCCTATCCCGTCCGTATTGAATTTGAGGTTGTCCCAGGGTTCGGCGTTGGTGATCATGTACCAGCGCGTGGCATCAGGACCAAACTGCGCCAGCGTAGCAAACGGGTCAACGGCATTACCCAGCCGTTTCGACATTTTGTTGCCGCTTTTGTCCAGCACCAGCCCCGTCGAAACTACGTTTTTGAACGCCACCGAATCGAACAGCATGACGGCAATAGCGTGGAGCGTAAAGAACCATCCCCGCGTCTGGTCCACCCCTTCCGAGATAAAATCTGCCGGAAACGACTTCTCGAATTTAGCCTGATTCTCGAACGGATAATGCCACTGCGCATACGGCATCGCCCCCGAATCGAACCAGACATCAATCAAATCCGGCTCGCGCTGCATAATCTGCCCCGACTCCGAGACGAGATAGATTTCGTCGGAATAAGGCCGGTGCAGATCGAATGAACCCGCTGAATGAGCCGCCAGAAACGACTTATTCTTGTCGATATAGGTTTGGTAATCAGCGTTCCCCTGCCCTACCCATTCAACATCCGTTAAGGCACTCATCCGCTCATTCGCCGACTCACTCATGGATACCAGTTCGGCCACTGAACCAATGCAAACTTCTTCGCGCCCGTCTTCGGTGCGCCAGATGGGTAAGGGTGTTCCCCAGTAGCGGCTGCGGCTCAGGTTCCAGTCCACGAGGTTTTCGAGCCAGTTGCCAAAGCGGCCCGTGCCGGTGCTTTCGGGTTGCCAGTTGATGGTTTTATTTAGTTCAACCAGCCGGTCTTTTACGGCAGTGGTACGAATAAACCAGCTGTCGAGCGGGTAGTACAGAATCGGTTTGTCGGTGCGCCAGCAGTGCGGGTACGGGTGTTCGTACTTCTCAACCCGGAAGGCTTTGTTTTCTTCCTTGAGTTTGATAGCAATCAGCACATCGGTCGGTTTAAAATCCGGGTCGGCGCGTTCTTCGTCGGTATAGTATTCCTCCTTGACGTACCGCCCGGCGAAGTCGGTAATCTCCGACACGAACCGTCCCTGCCGGTCCACAATCGGAACGTCTTTTCCGGTTTCGTCTTTGACCATGATAGCCGGAATGCCAGCTGCCTGCGCCACCCGGAAGTCGTCGGCCCCGAACGTCGGCGAGGTATGCACCACCCCCGTACCATCTTCGGTCGTCACGAAATCGCCCAGAATAACCTGAAATGCGGACAGTCGGAATGCCGTATCACCGTCGTTACGGGTATCCGGCTGCACATACGGCATCAACTGCTCATACTCGACGCCCTCAAGGTTCTTACCTTTAAACTCCGATACGATAGCCCAGGGGACACTCGTTCCGGCATTCCGGTTATCGGAGAGTAGATAGGCTGCAAAAGCGGGACTATCGACCGCATCGACCTGCGTTTTTTCGCTGAACCAGCGGCTCACAAGTTTTTTGGCCAGTACCGCGTGTACCGGCAGGTGCGTGTATGGATTAATGGTCTTGACCAGCACATAGTCAATGTTAGCCCCCACAGTGAGGGCCGAGTTGGCGGGCAAAGTCCAGGGTGTAGTGGTCCAGGCCAGAATATACACGTTGGCATCGGCAGAGTCGGAAAACAGAAACCCGGATTTACCCGTTGGCTTCACCTTAAACTGCGCCACCACGGTAGTATCGCGCACGTCCTGATACGTACCGGGCATGTTCAGTTCGTGCGAACTCAACCCCGTGCCGGCCTTCGGCGAAAACGGCTGGATAGTGTACCCTTTATACAGCAGCCCCTTGTCATACAAGTTCTTGAGTATACTCCAGACCGACTCGATATAGTCGTTTTTGTAGGTAACGTACGGGTTATCGAGGTCAACCCAATAGCCCATTTTCTCGGTGAGGTCGTTCCATTGGTCGGTGAAACGCATGACCGTTTCGCGGCACTTCCGGTTATAATCCTCAACGCTGATGGTCTTGCCAATGTCGTCTTTGGTAATGCCCAGCTCTTTCTCGACCTGCAACTCAATGGGCAGTCCGTGCGTATCCCAGCCGCCCTTGCGCTCTACCTGAAAGCCACGCAGGGTTTTGTAGCGGCAGAAAATATCCTTGATGGTGCGGGCCATAACGTGGTGGATGCCGGGCGCGCCGTTGGCCGAGGGGGGGCCTTCGTAAAAGGTAAACGAGGGCGCGCCGTCGCGGATGCTGACCGATTGTTCAAACACCTGATTTGTTTGCCAGTAGGTCAGGACATCGGCGGCAAGCTGCGCGTAATCGAGAGAATCGTATTGGGGGTATTTGGAGCCGGACATAGTAACAATTCCGCCGGAGCGGTTTAGAAAATTCGGGGGCAAAGATACAGAAAACAGTGGGGCGGGGTTTTGCCAGCCTTCTACCGACCGGACTGATTCACAAACAACAAAAAAGCGAACCGGTGAGGTTCGCTTCGCACAGGATCGGCAACACGCAACCCCTCAGGCAATGCCGGTGTGGTTAATTTCGTCAATAATAGCGTGTACTTCGGCCAGTGGCATCTCAGCCGCCGACGCAATTGTCCTGGCATCTATGTTTAGTTTCAGCATAGCCACTATAAATTGCCGGGCTGCCTGTTGATGCGCCTTCTGCGTATTTTCCTGAATTAGTTGTTCAGCGACCGACATAGCCTGTTGGTAGCCTTCCTTAAGACCTTCCTTGAGGCCCTCCTGACGACCTTCCTGAATTAATTCTTCGGCTACTGACATGACGGTAGTATCTGTTTCTGACGTAATACTCGTAAAAATACCGAATAATTCGGCTTTGGTCAAGTCTTTCATGTACGACAGATACAGAAAACCCGTTCCTACGAATCGCTCACCAACCGGTACCTGTACCAACCGGCGCACTACGTCGGCAAAGACGTTGAGCATCCGGGCCAGTTCGCGCTTCCGGCGGCTATTTTGCAGTAAGATGGCTGTCAGCCGGGCGTAGTCTGATTGTAAAGAGGGCAACCGCTCGTCGGTCAGCGTTGACAAATCGACCAGTAGATAATCGAAAGCGGGAAGGTACGGTTGCAGCGTATCGTCGAAGGGCTGGAAGTAATCGGGCAGACTGCGCTGCTTCCAGTGTCGGTTACCGTGATAGACAATGACCGGCAAAATGGGCGTGAGCGGTTGCTTCTGCGTGAGCTGATTCTCCCACAGGTTGAGCATGTATCGGTTCAACTGGAAATGGACGTGTTCTTCGGTATAACTCTTGTGTTCGAGCAACAGCACCAGCCGTACTGGTTTTCCACCGTACTGCACTGAAAATACCAGGTCGGCAAAGTGTTCGGCCAGGCTCTCGTCGGTAAACGTATCGGCTTCGCGGGTTAGTGTGGCGTAGTCGATGCGCGCCCGAATGGTTTCGGGCGCGAACAGATTTAGGAAGTCAATCAGGACTTCAGGCAGCGAAAACGCTTCTTTGAAGAATCTGTCATGTGGGTTATCGGTCATCAGAGGGTTAGAATGTCGAACTCGACGCGCCGGTTTATTTTGCGGTCTTCATCGGTGCCTTTGGTCGTGATGGGCCGCGTATCGCCGTAACCGATGGTCTGAATGCGGTCGGTGTCGATGCCTTTTTGCACCAGATATCGCTCGCAGGCCAGCACTCGGTCCTGCGAGAGCTGGAGGTTTTTGGCATGGTCGCCAATGATATCGGTATGCCCCTCCAGCCGGATAGCCATGTTGGGATTGTCGTGCATCATGGCCACCAGCTTGTCCAGTTCAGCATAAGACGCTGACAGCAGGTCTGATTTCGACATCTCGAAATACACGTTTTTGAGCGTAATCTTATCGCCAACGGCCAGTGGTGTCAACTCAATATTGCGCGTGATTGTCTGGCTACCCGTCACTTTCGATACGTCAACCACACCGTTTGCCGACTGGTAACCCCGCGCCGATGCGATGTACGTATAGACTTGCCCGCGCAACAGCGTCAGGCGGTAGGCCCCCGTGGAAGCAAAGCTCTGCACCGAATCGACGGATTTCTTGCTGGCCGATAGCTGATAATTAATGGTGGCCGTAACGGGTCGTTTGGTTTTGGCATCGCTCACTACGCCCGTCACGGCCAGCGTGGCGGGGGCAGGAACTGGCTTTGGAGCGGGTTCGGCACGGGTCTCGCCCCCGCTCTGCCCCGATGGCTGCGGCAGGGGTGACGATGGTTTCGGCGGCACCGGCGTAGGCGGATTGTACACCACCACATCAGCGGGATTGGCTACGTAGAGGTTGTAGATATTCCAGCAGACAATCTGGTCATAATCGTTGCACTCGAAGAGATCAAAATTTTCTAGCCCTCTGTCGAGCCGCTCGAAATACAGCGTAAACGTCACCTGCTGACCGGGCGATGTGGTCATACCTTCCATAATACGCTGCCCCCGCTGATCGTACCGCACCTGCCCTGACTTGAGCGGAATCCCCTCTACGCGAACAAAGTTGAACTTTCTGGCTCCATTGGCGGCCACCAGCTGCCCGGCCGGATCGAACTCGATAAACTCTTTCCCATCGCGAACAACCCGCCCGGACTGATCACGCTGCACCTGATTTTTGTTGGTAAAGGTCAGGTTCAGAATGGTGTAATCGCGGGTGAGCCGGATATCGTTGACTACAACGCCGGGGTCTGCTGAGCGCGACCGGCCCGACGATGGCGGATAGTTACCCGGCTGCTGCGACGGGGCAGGTGATGGCGAGCCGGGGTACGTATCGTCGGGAGACTGCTGCCCGCCGGACGGATACTGACTGCCACCCGACGGATACGAACCAAAATTACAGGCCGAAACGAGACCAGCTACTATCAGAAGGAGAAGGGAATAAGGGCGCATACGAGTACGATCAAACTGTCGGCAAGTTAGTTACCGATCTGTTATGAGACTCAGAAAGCGCGGAATGGTTTAGGCCCCGTTTACTCGTCCTGTTTTGCCTTAATGGTCTGCACGAGCCGCCCATTTTCAATCAGGCGGGTCCGCAACACGGTCTGTTTAGGAATGGCAACAACCAGAATAGGCTGCGCGGCAAAAGTTAGCGGCTGTTTAGCCAGCGTCGTATCGGCCTGCCGGATGTAGCGGATGGTGAGTGTTGAGTCCTGCACGAACACCCGGCTGATGCTCAGGCGGGGGGGGGTGTGCGTGGGCGGTATGGCAATGCCAACGGCTACTTCTTTCTCGAAATTCACCGGGTCAGCCTTTCTGCCGGTGGCCGACTGGAAAACTTCGCCGAAAGCATCGGCCTGATCAAAGACAAACAACGTGGTTTTGCCTTTGTTGAGCGGGGCGTCATTGTTGATGAAATAGCCGTTCAGCAGCCGGTATTTTATGGGTGCCTGGGCGAGGGCAAACAGGCTGACAGACAAAAAGATAGCGAAGAAGACAAGGAAACGGGGAACTCGAAACCGATTGATGGAGGAAGCAAATGAGGGCATACAAACACGAAAACGAAGAGGAATCACTATTTACCAGTAACGGATAACGCCCGGCTTCGTTGTACGGACTGGCAGAAAAGTAGGGTTTCGACATTGACAAACGAACAATCTTAACCCGGATGCGTTTCCACTCAGCCAATCCCTGACACGGCCATGAACAAACTACCCTCTTTACTGCTCATCATACTGCTTGCTGTTATCTCGACAGATTGTAAGAAAAATACCGAAGAACCGGCGGCAGTCTTCTGCCAGCCACCAAACACGCTGGTAGCCAAAGCGCCCTGCGAGAGTAATTATTCGGGCGTGCTGCTACTTGCTTCAGAGTATAAACTGGGGTCATCGGCCCAATTTGAATACGATGTGTATGCACAAAAGGACACTATTTCTAACGACATTTCAGCCAACAACACCAGTTGGGCCAATGCATCTAATGACCAGATAGTGGTTCCCGAAAAAGTGTTACTGAACGCTCCCAAATTTGTGGTTCAGGTAAAAATTCTATGCTCGGGTAAACTACAATCGTCTAACTCTTTCGCCTTTGTGAAACGCCCCGTCGCTAATTCGCCCTGCTACGTGTGGGCCCTGCAAAAGCAGTGAGTCTTGTTTTAGCACAGTACTTTCCAGGCAGTTTCTCTAAAATCTGTCCGATTACCTCACAATTCCGGCCAAAATAACCAGTAGCTCGACCGGATTATGGGACAGATTTAACGTTACGCGTCAGTACAATTCTAAGCCCGTCTCTGTCGAACCTTTGCACGTACGATTTCAAAAATCTCAAATCCCGTACCCAATACCCCGTCTTTTCCGTCAGGTCATTCCATTGGTCGGTGAAACGCATGACCGTTTCGCGGCACTTCCGGTTATAATCCTCAACGCTGATGGTCTTGCCAATGTCGTCTTTGGTAATACCCAGCTCTTTCTCGACCTGCAGCTCAATGGGCAGTCCGTGCGTATCCCAGCCGCCCTTGCGCTCTACCTGAAAGCCACGCAGGGTTTTGTAGCGGCAGAAAATATCCTTGATGGTGCGGGC
>Ga0209512_1000518_pt1 | contig 62097 bp, 56 predicted proteins | sample frozenSSSSmetaG_FD_184142 | JGI IMG/M metagenome (GOLD analysis project Ga0209512, IMG submission 184142) | Glacier valley bacterial and archeal communities from Borup Fiord, Nunavut, Canada, to study Microbial Dark Matter (Phase II) -... | ecosystem: Environmental > Aquatic > Freshwater > Ice >...
TAGCAGAGCGAATTGCTTCAAAACTTGTCCCTTTCCAACTGGAGCTTGGCGGTAAAGATCCGTTATATGTAATGGACGACGTTGAGAACGTGGAAAATGTTGCCGCAGCTGCACTGGAAGGTGTCGTGTACAATAACGGGCAGAGTTGTTGTGCAGTGGAAAGGATCTATGTTCATGAAAATGTATATGATCGGTTCCTTGCTTCTTACGTGGAACAATTAAAACAATTAAAAGCCGGTGACCCGATGGATAAATCTATAGATATCGGACCGTTGAGCAGGAAAGACCAGCTTGAATTTATCGTTTCACAAATTGATGACGCAGTAACCAAAGGCGCGAAACTCATCTCGGGTGGAAAAATAATCAAACGTAAAGGGTATTTTATTGAACCCGCAGTATTGAGTGGTGTGAATCACACAATGAGAATAATGAAAGAAGAATCTTTTGGTCCGGTGGTGGGAATACAAAAAGTGCATGACGACGAAGAAGCCATTAAACTGATGCTTGATACAGAGTATGGTTTGACAGCTGCAGTGTATTCGAAAAGTTTTGAGCGCGCGGAAGCAGTGATGAAAAAAATGCAAACCGGCACGGTGTATTGGAATTGCTGCGATCGCGTCAGCGCAACCGTTCCATGGTCTGGCCGCCGTAATTCAGGTTTAGGAAGCACTCTGTCTTACCAGGGGATAAGGGCTTTTGTTCAGCCCAAAGCTTATCATATCAGGCAAGAATAAATAGCCAACTGGAGCTCAGGCGGGCTGTGAGCCAACTGCCTGGAGCATCGCGATCAAACTATTTTTCAGGTCGGTTCAAATTCTTTTCACAACCTTAGGCATTTTGTAGTGCTTCAATATCAAATTTTCGCATTTTCATAAATGCCTGTACAACACGTTGCCCATTTTCAGGATTTGACATTAATTCACCTAATATGGTTGGGACTACTTGCCAGGATAATCCGAACTTGTCTTTACACCATCCGCACATACTTTCCTGACCTCCATCAGCAATGAGTTTGTACCAATAATGGTCAATTTCCTCCTGGACTTTACAGGGAATAACAAACGAAACCGCTTCGTTAAATTTAAAGTTATCGCCTCCGTTTAAGCCCATAAAGAATTGCCCGTTAAGTTCAAAATTTACAACCATTCCTGAATCATTGAGTATTTTTGAATTAGGGAAAATGGTGCAGTAAAAGTCTGCTGCTGCTCTGGCTTGACCATCAAACCATAGGCAAGGATACATTTGCTTTTTCATCTAATTTATTTTTAAATTGTTAGTTAACTATTTTTTTTATTTTTCTTTTCGTTTGCATTTCATTCAGTAAATCCTCAATTGCTGTAAATCTGCCCTCCCACAATTTCCGATACGGCTCTAACCAATCGGCTATTGCTTTCATTTTTTGAGGGTTGAAGTGATAATAAATTTCTCTGCCAGATTGGGTTTGATTCAGCAATTCACATTCATTTAAAATTTGAATGTGCTTTGAAATCGTTTGTCTCGACGAGTTAAGGTTTTCGGCAATTAAACCTGGTGTCATCACCTGTAAAGCCACCAAACCCAATATTGCTCTACGTCCGTGGATCAGTTCCTTGTCAATGTCCGTAAAAAATTATTTGTAACTTACTTTTTTGTTTATATCGGCATCAACTCCACCTTTTTTTTCTTTATCATTTGCGGTGGAAGATTTTTGATAATGGTTTGTCTTAAAATACTGGTAAGCCTTGTTTTGGAGAATGTTTTTATCGTAATCAAGCTTATTTCACGTACAGGTGCCGGATTTTTGAAATACCGCAACATATTCTTTTTGGAGTAGCTCAAATCGTAAGTAGCCAGTTCCGGCAAAAGCGTTATGCCGCCATTTTTATCTACAAAGCGTTTCAGGGTTTCAATGCTGCCAGCGGTATAATCAAAATGTTTTTCTATTGAAGCATCTTTTTGAAGGGCACACAGGTTCATTACCTGGCTACGGAGGCAGTGGCCCTCTTCTAATAACCACATGCTGTTTACATTAATATCACCCGGTAACAGATATTTTTTATTGAAGATTTTTTCTTTGCGGGACACATACGCTACAAATTCCTCATTAAATAGAAATTCCTCTTTCAACTCGGGAACGTTTAGCGGCGTTGCCATTATGCCGGCATCCAATGAACCATTCTTAAGTTGCCGCACAATGTTTTCAGTGGTCAATTCATTTATGCTCAGGCGCACCCTGGGATATGCTTCTATAAAATCCTGAATGAATAGCGGTAAAAGATAGGGGGCCAGCGTAGGAATTACGCCAATTTTCAGACTTCCGCCAACGATGCTTTTTTCCTGTTCAATAAGCTGGTGCATCATGCCAGCTTCGGCTAATATTTTTTTCGCCTGTTCAATTACAATCTGCCCGGTTTCTGTAGTAGTTAGAGGAGTAGTACGAATAAAAATCTGGATACCCAACTCTCGTTCCAGTTTCTGCACCTGCATACTGATCGATGGCTGTGTAATATTGCATTGCGCCGCCGCCCTTGCAAAATGTTTTAAATTATCTAAGGTAACAATGTATTCTAACTGTACTAATGTCATGATAGTTTTAGGCTATTGAAGTATAAAATTAATTGATTGTAATTATATGGCACATGTTATATATTTGTTTGTGAAATAACAAATACCTGGGTCTTGCCTACGGGTAAGAAAGGTTGACAGAAAATTATTCAATTCTTAGTATAAACTTTAAAAATGGAATCAAACGACATCGGCAAATGCCCGTTTAACAGCGAAAAACAAAAACAAAATACAGGAGGTTCCGGTACCAGAAACCGTGACTGGTGGCCCAATCAATTAAATCTGAATATTCTGCGTCAGCACTCCTCGTCATCCAACCCAATGGATGACAATTTTAACTACGCCAAAGAGTTTGAAAGCCTGGACCTGGAAGCGGTAAAAAAAGATCTTCATGCGCTCATGACGGACTCACAGGAGTGGTGGCCTGCAGATTTTGGTCATTATGGCCCTTTGTTTATCCGTATGGCATGGCATAGTGCCGGTACCTATCGTGTAGGCGATGGCCGTGGTGGGGCAGGAGCGGGGCAGCAACGCTTTTCACCACTCAATAGCTGGCCTGACAATGTGAGCCTTGATAAAGCCCGCAGATTGCTTTGGCCTGTCAAGCAGAAATATGGCCATAAAATTTCCTGGGCAGATCTGATGATCCTTACCGGTAACATCGCACTGGAATCAATGGGCTTTAAAACATTTGGATTTGCCGGTGGACGTGAGGATATATGGGAGCCTCAGGAAGACGTGTACTGGGGTTCGGAAACCACGTGGCTGGGCGGCGATCTCCGTTATGCGCATGGTTCTCCGGGCGTTGAAAAGAGTGGTGGCGTTCTCGTGTCAGACGACGATGCGGACGACAATAACCACTCCCGTAACCTGGAAAAACCCCTTGCTGCTGTTCAAATGGGGCTGATCTATGTGAACCCCGAAGGCCCTGACGGCAATCCTGATCCTGTTACTGCTGCTTCAGACATCCGTGACACTTTTGGTCGCATGGCTATGAACGACGAAGAAACCGTTGCGCTGATTGCAGGTGGGCATAGCTTTGGTAAAACACACGGAGCCGCACCCTCAACTTATGTAGGAAAAGAACCCGAAGCTGCACCAATGGAATCGCAGGGGTTTGGATGGAATAATAGTTACGGAAACGGTAAAGGTGCAGACGCCATCACCAGCGGTCTGGAAGTTATATGGACTAAAACGCCCACCAGGTGGAGTAATAACTTTTTTGAAAACCTGTTTGCCTTCGAATGGGAATTAACGAAAAGCCCTGGAGGAGCATATCAATGGGTTGCAAAAAATGCCGGCAATATTATTCCGGATGCATTTGACTCATCAAAAAGTCATGCACCTACCATGCTTACTACCGATCTTGCTTTAAAAGTTGATCCTGCATACGAAAAAATATCCAGGCATTTCCTTGAAAATCCCGATGCATTTGCCGATGCATTTGCCCGCGCGTGGTTTAAACTTACCCACCGGGATATGGGACCTCGCTCACGATATTTAGGCCCTGATGTACCTGAAGAAGAACTGATCTGGCAAGATCCTGTTCCGGCTGTCAACCATCCGCTGGCGGATGCAAATGATATCATTGCGCTGAAAGAAAAAATTCTCAGCTCTGGTTTGACCATATCACAATTGGTGTCTGCGGCATGGGCTTCCGCTTCTACTTTTCGCGGTTCGGATAAACGTGGCGGCGCTAACGGCGCCCGTATCCGCCTGGCGCCTCAAAGATATTGGCGCGCCAACAACCCCGTTCAACTGTCCAAAGTGCTGGATATACTGGAAGGCATTCAAAAGGAATTTAACGCAGCACAGACTGGCGGTAAAAAAATCTCTCTGGCCGATTTAATTGTGCTAGCAGGTTGTGCAGCCGTTGAAAAAGCAGCCGAAAACGCCGGGCATGGCATTGCTGTTCCGTTTACACCGGGACGCATGGATGCTTTGCAGGAAAAAACAGATGTGCAATCTGTTGCATTCCTCGAACCTGCTGCCGATGGCTTCCGCAATTATCTAAAGAAAAGGTTCTCTGTATCTACTGAAGCGCTACTGATAGATAAAGCCCAGTTGTTAACGCTTACTGCGCCTGAACTCAGCGTGCTGATAGGAGGTATGCGTGTATTAAATACAAACTTTGATGGTTCCGCTCACGGTGTTTTTACAAAACGTCCTGAGACACTTACTAACGATTTCTTTGTGAACCTGCTCGATATGGGTACTGCATGGAAACCTGCTTCTGAAGACAGGGAATTGTATCAGGGCTACGATCGTGCAACAGGCCAACCAAAATGGACTGCCACCCGTGCAGACCTGGTATTTGGTTCCAACTCAGAACTGAGGGCTGTTGCCGAAGTGTACGGAAGTGCGGATGCGCAGGATAAATTTGTTAAAGACTTTGTAGCGGCCTGGAACAAAGTGATGAACCTGGATAGGTTTGACCTTTCCTGACTCTTGTTATTCTTGGCAGGTTGCTCCTTAGCAGAGCCTGTTTCCGCTTGTTATCGGTAAAAAAATGTATACCTGTTTAGTATTGATTAAAGTAAAATGAAATCTCCTGTAACCTAATGTGGATAAGTATTTGGAGCAATCCAGAGATCAGAAAGTTTAAAGAAAAAAAGAATCAAAAAAAGAAAGTAGAAAAGAAAAAGGCCGCCCTTTACTTTTGGGACGGCCTCTTTTTTTATGGGTTTTCCATGGCGGGATCTTGGTTTATCGAACAAAAATTATCCATTTTTTGAACGTGTGCACATGATTACAAAAGCCGATCTGAATAGTCTTTAACTGCACGACCCGGTACCTTTTACAAATGCAACAAAGTCTTACCCACAGCATCTCTCAAATCTGCCTTTACGTTTGTTTGTTCTGCAAAATCATTCCATCTGATTACAACAGCATTAACCTGATTAATGATTGTAGCAACGCTCATGCTGGTTCTGGTATTGACTTGTGCAATTAAGAGCATGTTCGCAGTGGATATCGTTGGACTGTCAGACTCTGAACAGTCTCAGCTAGCGCTTTTTACCCTGCTTTGTTCTTCGCTGGCGCCACCGCTGTGACTACGTTCAGGGGCAATCGTGTTCTTGCCGAATTTATAGGTAAAAGAAAGGGTAACCTGACGGTTGTCTTTTCTTCCGTCGTTGGCAACGCGTAAATCCACGTTGGCATAACGCGAGTAGCCACTGAAATTGGAGCTGTTAAAGAGGTCACGAAGGCCTAACTTAAAAGTGGCTTTTTTCTTTAGCACTTTTTTGGAAAAAGCAAGGTTGACGGCTCCCATTGGGTGGGCGATCATCAATCCTTCCGAAGGGTTGGAATTGAACCATCCGCTGAGCTCAGCCGCCCAGGTACCGGCGAAGGTGAAACTGTTGGTCAGATTGCCCTCGACGTTGGTCATATTGATCCGCACAGGAATATTTCCCGCTCCGTCGTTATAAAGGCCCTTATAATGGTTATTAAATGCGCTGGCATAGACGTTCAGGTTCCACCATTTAACGAGCTGCCTGTTTATGGATACCGAAAGGCCGAGCTGTTGCAACTGGCTAAAGTTTTCCTTGGTTTGAAAAGTGCTCTGCTTTTCAGTGTTCTGCTTCAGGATTTGAGTGATGATATCACTGGTTTGCGTGAAGCTGATGGTTGTAGAGAGAAACTTGTTGTACGTGTGACCTATTTCCATTCTGTTGGAAAACTCCGGTTGCAGGTATGGATTGCCCTGGCCGTAAGTTAAAGAGTCCAAAAAGAAAATAAAAGGATTGAGGTCACCATAATCCGGCCTTCTTATTCTGCGACTGTAAGCAAAGCTTAACTGGTTTTTCTCGCTTATGGTATATACCGCGCCGGCGTTCGGGAAAAGGTTGGTATAGTGTCGGTGGAAGCTTGAATCGTTTTGCCGCTGGGTACCGCTGGCGTTCGTGTTTTCCGCTCGCAGACCACCGGTGAACTCCCATTTTTTGATGCTGGTCGTCAGAATAGCATAAGCAGCGTTAACATTCTCCTGGTAGAGGAAGTGATTGGTTCGCTGCCTGTCAACGGTCCATCCGGTACCGGTATCCCGCTGGTAAAGCACATCATTGTCGGTGTGTACGAAACTGGTTTTGAGCCCTGCCTCCAGTTTCAGGTGTTGACTAAAAGGATGAACATAGTCCGTTTTGGCGGTGTAGACCCGTATGACGGAGGGCAGGTTTCCATTGAGTACAATGGTGTTTCCCCGCTGTGCATGGCCAGGATCGTAAATGGTGGTATTCAGCAGATTGGTGCCGTCGCTTTTGTAATATCCCTGGTCAAGATCCGCCGTAAGTTCATTGCCTGTGGAATCAAAACGGTGCTTGTAGGTAAAGTTGCTGTTGATGTTTTTGGTGTTGTTCCCATTGTAGGCATCTGTCACCAGCACGGTATTGATACTGCCATCGGCATCGCGCAAATTCGAGAAACCATTTTGCTGGCTGTTCCAGGGATTGAGGTTGCCTGTCACAACGATGCCCGCCACATCCTTCTTTGTCAGATTGTAGTCGAGGCCAAGTTTCAGGTTCTGCCAATGGTTGATATTATGTCTGTTGCTGACCTGGTCGGAGGATCCGGAGAACACGCTGTTGGCATAAAAGTTCCTGTCAATGGTCTGTATCGCAAGGTTTTCCCAATGCCCCGCGTCGTAGCTGCCGAACACGTTTAGCCGGTCATTCCGGTAATTGAAATTGGCGCCGGCGAAATACTTGGGATAATAACCCTGATTATAAGTCAGGCTGAGGTTTCCGTTCATGCCTTTGAGCGTTCCTTTTTTGGTTTTGATATTGATGACACCCGCGTTGCCCGAAGCATCATATTTGGCGGGCGGGTTGGTCATGATTTCGATCTGGTCCAGCCCGCTGGCCTGTATGCTTTTTAAAAGCGCCGCCAACTGCGTCCCCGACAGGTAGGTTTGCCTTCCATCTATCAATATCAATACGCCGCTTTTCCCCTTCAGACTCACGTTGCCATCATTATCTACCGAAACACCGGGCGATTTTTCCAGGATTTCCAATACGTTCAAACCGGCGTTAGTTGGCGAGGCATCTAGGTTTACCACGGTTTTGCCTGCCCTCACTTCTATCGGTGATCTTTTCCCGGTCACGACAACTCCGGCCATTGATTCGGTACCGGCGGCCAGCGCTGTGGTTTTTAAGGTAATATTAAATGCATTGGATAAGACTTCTACTGCTGTATAGAAAGCTTGATAGCCTACTGCAGAAATAGCGACCAGGTATTTTCCTTCGGGTATGTTTTCAAATTCAAATTTGCCGGTTGGATCCGACTCAATGACCCTGGCTGCCGAAGAATCTTTAGCTCTTAGAAGCTTAATGGTAGCGGACTCAAGGGCTTTCTGATTACCAGTCACAGTCCCGATGATTCTTGCGCCATTTGACTGAGCTAGTGCTGTCAGGGAGTTTATAGAAGAAACCAGGAGGAGAATTATTTGTAAGTATCTCATATCTAATAAGTTTTCCAGGGATTTCCCCGGCTTAATTGTATTCTGCCAAATCAGTTGCCTGTATGGAGCGATTAGTGTAAAAAAATGAACGGGTATTTTTTCCTGATGATCAGCTTAGTAACCATAATGGTCGGTTTGACGTAAAACCCATGAACAAGGTTACAGGTACCCGTCGTTATTTTGACTCGGCCGTAGCTATTACGGTCTAACCCCGTGATACTGTTGTCCTTAATGCTGTCGAAATCGATTAAATTTTTCATTCCCACATACAAGAGGGTTTGTTTAAGTCATGCTGAGCATTAAAAAAGGTTGAGCCAATTCAATGACTCAACCTTTTAGTTAGGAGCTATGATATCCCCCAAAAATGGGTCAGGTATTTAAGAATGATTTTTTCATCTTAAATTACCATACATGGCAAAGAAAAGCAGACGTAAATTCGGATCAGATTTTAAGGCAAAAGTAGTACTGGAAGCACTGAAGGAACGCAGCACTATAGAAGAGCTTGCACGCAAGTATGAGCTTCATCCCACGCAAATCAACACCTGGAAACGGGAAGCGGTGGCCAACATGTCTTCGGTATTCAGTGGAGAAAAAGCCGATGCGGTGGCTGACATTGAACAACAAACCGAAAAGCTGTATGCCCAGATCGGCCAGCTGAAAGTAGAAAATGACTGGCTTAAAAAAAAGCTGCTGTAAGGCCACTTGCCGAGCGCAGGGCCATGATTGATAAACAAAACAGTTCTTTGAGTGTGGAGCGTCAATGCCGTCTGGTCAATGTGCATCGCAGTGGATTGTATTACAAACCCTGCGCGGAAAGCCAGGAGAATTTATCGATCCTGCGGCTGTTGGATGAGCAGTATTTTAAGACTCCGTTTTACGGATTAAGGAAGCTTACGGTGCTGCTCAAACAGCGCGGCTTTACCGTGAATCGCAAGCGCATTAAGCGCCTGATGGCCTTAATGGGATGGCAGACCCTGTACCGGTACAAGCGAACCAGCGAGCCGGACAAACAACACAGGCGGTATCCATACCTGCTCAAAGGTCTTGTGATCACCCGACCCAACCAGGTGTGGGCGATGGATATCACTTATGTTCCGATGTGAAAGGGGTTTATGTATCTGTGTGCTATTATTGATCTGCATACCCGGTATGTGGTGAACTGGAGCCTGAGCAATACGATGACCGCAGAATGGTGTGCACAAGTGGCGCAGGAAGCCATTGAATGGTACGGCGCTCCGGATATATTCAATACTGACCAGGGCAGTCAGTTTACAGTGAATTATTTACCGGGCTGCTTAAGGAAAAAAATATACAGATCAGCATGGACGGTAAGGGAAGGGCTATTGATAATATTTTTATTGAACGATTGTGGAGAACAGTAAAATATGAGTATGTTTATTTGCATGTAGTCAACGACGGTGTGCAGTTGTATAAAGGGTTGCAGGAATATTTTTCTTTTTACAACCAGCAGCGGCCTCATCAGTCGCTGGGATACCAAACACCGGCAGACAGTTATCTGAAATTGAAAGCGGCCTGAAAATGGATCTAAAGCATCCGGCCGTAAAAAGAAGCGGCGCCTTGCTCTTTGAATGGAGCCGACACCGCTTCTTTAAACTTGTTCGCAAGTATTTTTTAACACTCAATAATAACGAAGTTCTTTCTATCTTAGATCTCTACAATATCTGTCCTACAAGAAGGGTACATCATACTTGTTCGAGGGTGAGGCTGTCTTTTATATTTTGTATTTTTTTTACTTCCAAAAAATAAGGACTCTTCTGATTCGTCATATCAAATTTATAGGGAGGCGGAGGCATGAATTGGTTTACACTATCTATTACCAGGCTGCGAATGGAACTCCAGTGCGGTTCCATAGCGGGTGCATACGCGGGTGGTGTAGGCACCCAGAGACCCGGAGAATCGTTTACTGAGTACTCCGGTGCACCCCGGGTTTGCGCATAATTATCATGCTTACTCCATTCCATGATTGAGGACGCCACAGTATCAGCATACTCGATCGAGGTAGCTATTTCCTCTGGAGGCATGGAGTGTTCCTTTGCAAGATCAATCAGACTGTCTACAAATAATTTCATGCTGCCTTCCGGGAAAGTAACGGATTCGCCTACTCTGCAAAAAGACAATAAAGCGGCCAATTCATAATTTATTCGCTTTCCTGATTTCGGTTTCGGAACAGTTGTTAACCCATGTAATTGTCCGGCCAGTGAATTGTACTTCTTCGGATAACCGCCAGCAATTACTTCGTAGCCCCCTACAGAAGCATACAGATAATTCCGGGATGCCACAATAGGACCGAAATTATTGCCCATGACTACGGAGTTCAATTCATGAACTGCAATACAATACAGTTGGGGGTCTTTGAAAATCTTTTCGTAATCCGTTTTTGAATTGCATGCGGTGAAACTCGTTGCCAAGCAAAAGAAATATAGATACTGATTCCCGGGAAATTTCACGCTGGCAGAGGATTAATCAAATAATAAGCAATAAAACCCCTTTATGAAAACAATTAATAATTCCAATTCTTCATTATATTCCAATTCTTTTTGGCGCAATCAATAGGCGCTACTCCCTGATAGGATTCCTGCTCAATAATAAAGTACCTGGTGCCCCCAATTTTCCTGCCAAGTTCTATTATATCCCTTACAGGAATTAATCCTTTACCAAGGATGATGCTATCATAGCCATCTCCCATTTCTCCCTTCCCGCCTTTGATTTCATCTTTTACGTGCATCAATTCAAACCGGCCGGGGTGATGTTTTATAATATCCATTGCCCTGCCACCTGCACCGTACATATTGCCAATATCCAATTGCTGCGTCACCAGGAGAGGGTCTGTGTTGTCAAGTATTATATCGTAGAGTTTTTTATTATTCAGCGCGTATTTAAATTCAAAATCATGATTGTGATAGCCGAATTTCATTTCTGATTTTTTGCATAATGCCCCGCATTTGTTAAACAAGTCCAGAAAGCCAAGCAAATCATCGTAATTTTTACGCAGGCTTTCGTCTAACCCCGGGCTGATAACATATTTCTGCCCCACAGCAGCCGCATCTTTGATCGTATTTTTCCATACATCGGTAAAATCCCGGGTGGCAGCATCCCAATGTTGCGGTCCCATAACTGTGTGGCCACTGGGCATTTTCAATCCTAAGTCATCCAGCACTTTTTTAAACTCAGCCGCCTTATAACCATAAAATTTCCGGTTAGTATAATCTGCATGCTCCACATTTTTATAGCCTATTGAAGCTAACTGCCGGAGCGTTTTAAGCGGGTTGGCCTTCATGTCATCCCTTACTGAATAAAGTTGTATCCCAATTACTTCACTATCCGTGCCTGAAGCAAAAAGGCTGTTGGAGAATAAAGAGGCTCCGGTGAGGGTGAGAGTGTATTTTTAAGAAATGACCTTCTGGAAGTTTTCATTATTTTTCTTTGACGTCGATAATTAACGATTTATTTATTCCTTGAAGATAAGAATTTTGGGGTAACAATTATGATATGACACGGCAATTTGCATTCAAGGTATGAGAGAACGCAGAGGTATGTTGTAAACCCTTGACATGGACGAGGACCTGATATGCGTGGCGCCGGGGTATGAGCAGGCCATCTATGCATGAATCGCATAAAGTGGTGAATAAACTCTTCATGTATTATACGAAGTACAGGAAATGGAAGTCTCTGTGGCCATACTGGGTTGCAGCCAGCGAATATTGATAAGATTTTAAGTTTACGATTTAAAATTATTTGCTCTTTCAGCATTAGTTTTGAAATGAATAAATGTCTCAGCTGCTGTTACGCCTGCCTCTAATCCCCTGAAGTCTTCCATTTGTTTTAAAAAAATATTACGAATATTAACAGGATCCTATTTTTTGTGCGCATACATCGCCATTTTTTTCTGGTCATGCATCCCTGTAATGTCCACGTAATTTGTTGGAACAAATACCTGTGCATACACTTTTTAGCTGTTGACTATTTTCATATTTTCAGGGTCCCAATAAATTATTTTCTTTTGAAAATAGCTATCATTACAGGCAATGCATGGAGCAGCTGCGCGATAACCAAATATAGCATCTTCAACTACCGGTTTTTTATTGCGGATAGATTCAAAAAAATTGGTGAAATGATCTAACCTTTCATCGTAACCTTCCGGTACGCTGTAAGAAATGGGCTTAGTTTTGGGAACAGCCTGTTGATCTTTTGACCAACGCTTATTGTATTCTTCAACAATTTCCTTTTGCATTTTTTCAGGATAGGTATTGAAGGCATCCCAACCTCCATAGCCCGGAGCCTGTGGCATTTTGCTTTTTGTTAAGGTAAAACTATTCCATGCAAAATCAATTGCACCTTCAGAACCAATGTAACGGGTAATAGCTTTTTCTCCCAACCCACTTATAAAATTCACCCTCAGCATCAACTGAAAGGCATGATGAGTCTTAGTTTCAGGGTAATCCATAATAGCCGTCATCACATCGGGTACATTGCGCCCATCCTTCCAGTAATTCAGAGCACCGGTAGAAAATATTTTAGTTGGCCCTATAGCACCTGTAACAAAATGTATCCCTGATACCAGGTGCACAAATAAATCGCCGGCAACACCCGTACCGTAATCCCGGTAATTGCGCCACCAGAAAAAACGTTTGGGATCGTAAGGCAATTTGGGAGCATCTCCTATATACTTATTCCAGTCAACAGTTTTTTCCGAAGCATCAGACGGCATTGTATATTCCCATGCACCTAAAGCGCTTTGCCTGTCAAAGGATGCTTCAATGCAATTTAACTTTCCAATTTCACCAGCATTATAAAATTCTTTCGCTTTTGCCAAACCAATACTGCTTACAAACTGGCTGCCCACTTGGAAAATAGCATTAGTTTGCTGCTGTACCTTTATAACCGGCCATCCTTCGTTTATATGATGCACCATCGGTTTTTCACAGTAAACGGCTTTGCCTTTTTGCATGGCTTCCATGGAAATATGATCGTGCCAGTGATCGGATGTAGCAATTATCACCGCATCAACGTCTTTTCTATCCAGTATTTTATGAAAATCTTTTGTTATAAAAACATCCTTTCCAAAAACTTCTTTAGCCCTTTCCAATCGCCCGTCATACAGGTCACACACGGCAACTAATTTTACACCCGGCACTTTAATGGCAGTTGCTGTATCGCCAAATCCCATTATACCCATGCCAATGCAGGCAATATTTATGGTATCATTAGACGAAAACTTTTGTTTGTAATCAATAATTCGCTTTTCAATTTGTTCTTCACCAAATGCACTAAAAGAAGATATCGGCAGTAGCAATGAGGAAGCGCCTATTTGCTGTAAAAATTTTCTGCGTGTATTATTGTCTGACATAAATGATTATTTTATAGATTAGATGTTTTATTGTAATCGGAGTTTATTCTTCGCATCTTGAAAGTGTTGTGGGCGACGAAGGGAATGTTATTATACTATCGAAATATGGCCGGATAATCAGAGGTCCAGGAAGTATTGAAACAATACGCTTCCAATTTAACACTTTAATTCAAGAGCTCACCACAAGTATTGTCTGCAAGGATATCAGGAGGTTTCCTGATATATCCGGCCATGTAGTCGTAAAAGGAATTTTTTGTCCCTTACGGGTGAGATGTAAAAAGATGGTCTCAAAGGTCAGGTTCTTATTAAAGCTGTAGCTGCGCTTGATCAGGTCCAGAATGATGTTTTTCTTTTCCCGGATCTTGTTGTTGATCTCAAAAGTAAAGGGTGAACATTTTTAACCCACCTGTCTTCTTCACCAGACCATTGATCCCGAGGTATCTTTTTGGGCACTTCAACTTTGTAGTATTTAGCCTCTTCACCGATTTTAATGCGGATGTGAACCGGGTACAATCCCGATTTATTGGCCTCGTTCCGCCAGTTTAAAACCACTGCAAGGTGAGGTAAGCGCATGACTGAAAGTAGCCTCGACAGGGCTATGTCTTATATTGATTTCAATGTATTAAAGATTTTCCGTAAATCTTTTAAATTACTTATGCACAGGGATCAAACCATTGCCCTTACTTAACTGATAGGATTTCGGGAGTCATGCTTTTTTTCTTAGCACATCCATAAACCTTGTGTTCAAGTATAATTTTTCCTTGCCAATTAATTCGCTTTTTAAGAATCCGTTTTTTTCCAGAAGGTTTAAATAATTCCCGGCAGTTTTGATATTCCCCAGTCCTTTCTCTTCCAAAAATGATCTTTTTGTATAGGGCAAGTGAAAGAGTATTTCCAGCAGGTCCTTCGAATATACTTTGGGCAGCGTTTCTTGTATTTCCTTTCCCATAGCGTTCATGAGTTCTTCAATCGTTGCTATCTGCTTCCTGGCTTTGCCTGCGGTCTGCTCGATCATATCCAGCATAAACAATATCCAGGTTTCCCAATCCTGTTTTTCCGTCACCCTCCGAAGGTTGATATAATAGTTCGTCTTATGATTAATGATATAGTCACTGAGATAAAGAGCAGGTAATTCCAATAGACCGCTCATTTTCAAATAGAGTAATAAAATGATGCGGCCGGTCCGCCCATTGCCATCAAAAAAAGGGTGGATTGCTTCGAATTGGTAGTGAATTATCGCCATTTTTATCAGTGGATCAATGTTATCGTCGGCATGTATAAAATCTTCGAGATTTTTTAATTTTTCCCTTATTATCTCTTCCCCTTCGGGAGGTGTGTAGACCACCTGTCCGTGTTCCGTATTTTTAAGTTGCGTTCCGGGTGCATTACGTATGCCAGATGTACTTTCTTTAATGATTCGCATGATGGCGATGAAAAGGTTTGTGGTCAGTATCGGCCGGTCCGCAAGTTGATTGGTGCCATACCATAAAGCGTCTTTATAATGTATGACTTCCTTGGTGGCCAGATTGTCGATTTTTTGGTCGGTCACTGATGCCCTAAACAGTTCATCCTGTGTGGTGATAATATTTTCAATTGCCGAGCTGGCCTGCGCTTCCTGAAGATTGATGGTGTCAATAAATAGGGTTGGGTTCGGCAGGTTTGTAATCGCTCCTTTGAGTTCCGATAAAGCCCGGCTGGCAGTGATCACCTTTCGAAAGATCGCGGGCGATTCAAGTTGGGCCTTTGGCGGCAGAAGGGGTAAGTCGTTATATGGGCGTTCAGGATAGTAAGGCATTATGTTCGATTTATGCGGGCGAAAAACGCCTGCGTAACAAGTACGAGGGCGAAAATAACGATTTTTCGCCCTCGTTTAGGAAATAGAGGTGAAAAATGTCCCTAAAAGTGAAACGAGGAGATGCACCCCTTTACAAAGCTCCCGCATGAATGAAAATATGATAAAAGAAAGCAGTTGCTGTTTGATAAAACTGGTTATGCACTGATTGCTATCAGAATTTAATTTGTATTGATCAAAGCCACTTGAAAAAACGAGATAGACTGAATCAACAAACGTCTTTACCACACCTGTTAAGGTTTAGATTTTTTAAGTTGTCAAGGTGTCTCTTCCTGAAATAGCTTTACGATAAATGAAATTTAGAATGACCTTCAAAAATCTGACACATTTTTTATGCCTTTTTGTGTCATTATAAGTCTATTGACACACTTTTACTGTAAATTTGTGTCATGGCAAAACAGTCCATAAAAGAACTGGTTAAGGAGCAAATTCTGTCGGAAGAGGCCGGAACTATACTTTTTGCCCAAAACTTTGTAGAAATAGCTGGTAATGAACAAGTCCGGCTTGCCTTATCCAGATTAGCAAAGGAAAAATTTCTGATAAGGGTTGGACCAGGAATGTATGTGCATCCTAAAAACGATCCATTAATAGGACCAGTAAGGCCAGGATTAGAACAAATTGCGGAAGCTATTGCGAAGCGCGATCAGTTGACCATTAAACCTACGGGGGCATATGCTTTAAATCGATTGGGATTGTCTACTCAAGTACCTACAAAGGTCATCTATCTTACCAACGGGGAATCGCGCAAAATCCGTGTGGGTAAGAATACGATCAGTTTCAAAAAAACCACTCCCAAAAGAATGGCTTACAGAGGATTCTTTACGCCGTTGGTAATTGAGGCCATGCAGGAACTAGGCCCGAAGTCACTGACCCCTGAATTAAAAAAGCAACTGCAGGAATTCGTAACAAAGGACGATCCCCAGCAAGTAAAAGTTAATGCAACGCTGGCGCCCGTTTGGATTGGCGAAATTTTAATATCAATGCTCAAAAACAATACGCATGTTTGAATGGCATCATTTGCCCGACGAAACCAAGAGGAATATTTTAATTGAAGTCGGCAATGAAAAAGGATATCCTGCCAATGTGGTAGAAAGGATTGGTGGGTTACGCTTGCACTGAAAGCTGTGTTTGATCCACCATGGGTTCCCCAATTGGTATTTAAAGGAGGCACTTCGCTAAGTAAATCCTGGAATCTTATCGAAAAATTTTCTGAAGATGTAGATCTCGTCATGGATAAAACCGTTCTCGGATTTACAGCTGACGAAGAGTTAAGTAATAGCCAGATTAAAAGGTTAAGAGAAAAAGGTGCGGCATTTATGGAAAATGAATTTATTGAAGCCTTTAGGAATAACATTATAAATACTGGCATCGATCCTAATTCATTTTCCGTGACGATTAAAGAAGTGGTGCAGAAGGATGTTGATCCTAGAATTGTAATACTAAATTATAATTCTATTGTTGCTCCTAATGAATATGTTTAGGATCGCGTACTTATTGAAATAGGAGTAAGGTCACTACGTGAACCTTGCAGCCCACGTTTAATTTCTTCGTTTATAAGTAAGGTATTTCCAGATCAACATTTTTCTGATTTGCCTTTTAATGTGGAAACTGTAGCTCCACGTCGAACTTTCCTTGAAGAAGTTGCATTGCCAGGGCGCTAAGTATGGAGTTTATGGCTGACGGTATTGCAGCACTATTGCGGCATCTTGGTATTAGAAAAGCTGACATCATGGGCTACTCTCTTGGTGGTGCAGTTGCAATCCAAACCGTTATCCGACATCCGGAAATAGTGCATAAACTGATAGTGGTTTAGGCTCCCTTTAGTCGAGATGGATGGTATCCCGAAGTTCTAGCGGGGATGGCATAAATGAGTACGGCCGCTGCTGAATCAATGAAAAAAACTCCTTTGTATCAATCGTATTCCAAAATAGCACCAAAGATTGAGGATTGGGCGGTACTCGTTACAAAAACTGGTCAATTGCTTAAGAATGATTATAACTGGTCTAATAGTATAAAAGCAATTAAAGCACCAACATTACTTATTGTAGGAGACGCTGATGCCGTTCGCACTGCACACGCAGTTGAGTTTTTTGGACTGCTTGGCGGGGGTAAAAAAGATGCCGGTTGGGATGGTTCTGAAAAATCAAATGCACAGCTTGCAATTTTGCCGGGTGTAACACACTATGATATTTTTATGATGCCTGCATTGTCATCAACCGCAACAGCATTTCTTGATACTCCAATGCCAAAAAATCAGTAACATAAAATTCATTAACACACAACTGTACGAGGATATCCGTACGAGACCATTGGTAAAGTGAATTCAGGATAAGTAATAATGTTTTGAATTACGTATTCATTTTGGCAAAGTATTCTAATGGAGGAAGTGGTCGGAGGGACACAGGAGGAGAATAGCGTTTTTGGTAAATAAAAAGTAAACTGGCCATGGAAACAAATATTAGAAGAGAATAGGTGCAAGGCGCATTTGAAGTTTATAAAGATTATGGTGCTATTGAACTATGGTTCATCGTTGTTCCATACAAACAAGGGCCAACAAGAACGGCCAGGTGGCCCTTACAAATTCATTCATGTTTGGCAGAAAAAGGACAGGCAATGGAAAATTTCAAGAGTAATCAGATATGGACATGGCGACATAAAAAACGATTAAAATAAAAATGACAGATTAAAACAAAAAAGCATAGAGCAGCAATTCAAACGAAATCTTTAAACTTTAGAAAAATGAAGAAATGAAATTAGCAAACAATAAAATTATGATTACGGGCGGTGCAAGTGGTATCGGCTTAGGACTTACCGAAGGATTTATTCAGGAAAATAATACTGTTATTATTTGTGGAAGACGATAAGCATTCCTAAAAGAAGTTACTGATAAATTCCCTTCTGTAATTCCAGAAGTATGTGATTTTGCAAATGAAGCAGAGCGGGTTGAACTATATGATTTGGTTTTAGAAAACCATAGCGACTTAAATGTATTGGTAAATAATGCAGGTATTCAAAATTGGATGACTATTTCGGACACTGACTTTTACCAGAAAGCAAATGAGGAAATTATAACGAATGTTTTAGCGCCGCTATATTTAACAACGCTTTTTACAAAACTAAAATCATTGAATACAATTATTAATGTCACTTCAGGTTTAGCATTTGTCCAGCTTACAAAAGTTCCAGTTTATTGTGCTACAAAAGCGTTTTTTCATTCATTTACATTGTCTTTGAGGTACATTTTGAAATCAAAGAACATTGAAGTAATTGAAATAACACGGCCTGCATTGAACATAGACTTGGGTGGAAAAGGCTTACACGAGCGGCAACCATTTGTAAGCGACTTTGTAACGGCAGTATTTCAATTTGTAACGGCAGTATTTCAACAAATGAAAGAAGGTAAAACCCAACTAACTTTTGGGTTTAGTGAAGTTGTGGCAAAGGTAAATCCAGAAGTCATCAATGCAACTTTCAACAAAATGAATTCATAGTTTACCTTTTTGTCGCTAATTAGAAACATTCACGTTTGTTGATAGTAATTCAACGAACCTTTTGTAATAAAATTGAGATTAACTTATAATGTATTATCATGAAAGATGAAATGAATAGGAAAAAATATGAATACAAGTGTAAATACATGAAATAGACCCAGAAAAAAAACTTCAATATAGCCACTACCGCCCACTTTCTAAACTTGCAGATACACCTGAATATTGTCATACGGTAGATCTTGTTTTGCGAACAGGATGCTTTTGTGTATCGTTTCGTGAACGGGTTTATGGTTGAACATGATTGGGACGGCGTATTGTACAAGGCTGATACCTTAGAACAGGTCAGGGAAACGCTGAAAATGTTAAGCTCGGGCTGGGTGGATAGGACCAAAGAGCTGGAATTGGAGGGTCAGCAATTTTGGTTAGAAAAAAGTAATGCGGCTGCATGAGCAAATCAGTATGTATTATTAGCAGGTCCGGCAAAAGCCTGGACCTGCTTTTTAATTTAACGAACATCTTAAAACATCAATCATGCAGAGCGGAATAATTATAGAAGGAGTCACTCTGGCCGAACTGACCGGAATGTTCAGGGTCATGTCAGACAAAATCGATAAGCTCGAAACTTTCCTGAAAGGAAAGCTCCGGACTACCCTCACCCTGACGGAATTGTGCCGGGAGAAGGGCTACAAGAAGGACAGAATGAGGAAGATCATTCGGGAGAAGTCCACCCCATTTACTTTTGAGGGACGGGAGATGTCCGTCAAGCGCGAGGATGCCAGCCTGATCAAGTCTAAAACTATGGCTTTGCTGGACTAAATTACACTTGAACGGTGGATTGAAACCTGAACTTATATTGGAGATATTGACAACTAATCTGCCACCTAAAGAAATCAAAAATGATATAAACGGTTGTAAATCAAATTTTTACAATATATTTATGTAGCCTCGACAGGAATCGAACCTGTATCTGGAGCTTCGGAAACTCTTATACTATCCATTGTACGACGAGGCCAATAATCATCTCTACCTGATCAGACCGCCCACATTTAAAATAAAGATCTTGACGGCGATCGCCAGCAAAATTACACCAAAGAACTTTCTGACCGCCAGCAATCCCGCCGGCCCCAGGAGCCGCGCAATATAGTTAAGAGATTTTAAAACTATAAAAACAATCCCAAGATTAATCAGAATCGCCAGTAATATAGGTGTCCGCTCGTAGTTCGCCCCCAATGAAATAATCGTGGTCAGCGTGCCCGAGCCCGCAATGAGCGGGAACGCGATCGGCACCAGCGTGCCCGACTTCGGATCGCCCTCCCCCTTGAAAAATTCTATTCCCAGTATCATCTCCAGCCCCAGAATGAAGATGACGATCGAGCCCGCTACCGCAAAAGACTTCACATCAAGCCCCAGCACCCGCAGGAATCTGTCGCCGAGGAATAAAAATAGCACCATCAGCGCACCCGACAGTAAGGTAGCCTTCAATTCGTTTATTCCGCCAAGCTTGTTCTTCAACGTGATCAGCAAGGGTATCGACCCGATGATATCGATGATAGCGAATAGCGTAAAGGTGATGGTTAGGAGATCTTCGAATTTCCAGGCCATGGGCTTTTTTTTAAAGATAGTCCCCTTTTATAAGCTAAGCTGCAAACCACCAGTGAAATTAAACCCCCTGGCATTATAGCCACGCAATTCAAAATACTGCTGATCCGTGATGTTCCTGAACGCGGTATATATCTTACTGCTTTTGCAGATGGTATACTCCAGATAAAGGTCGACAGTGTAATAGCTACCCAGCTTCAATGGTGATCCGGCATACACGGGTTCAAGCCTCTTGCCGGCAATATGTGTTTCCAGGCCTGCATAAAACCGGGAAACGACCTGCAGCCCCGCGGATATATTGACAACGTTCGAAGGATTCCGGAAGAGGTAGTTCACTGTGGTGTCTTTGCCCAATGGTAACCCGGTATTGTCAAGGCTGGAGTGCAACGTTGCACGCGTGTAGGTATAGTTTGCCGATGCGTTCCATTTCTTGCCGGTAAAAACCGCCTCGAATTCCAGGCCACCCGCTTTTTTCTTATCGATATTGGTATACTGAGCAATGAAATTTACAGGATCAGTATAAGTATACTCTATTGCGTCTTTTGTGTCCCGGTGGAAATAAACACCTCTCACATTGAATTCATTTGTAATGAACCATTGCGCACCAGCTTCGGCATTAAATGATTTTTCCGGGATAAGAGCCCTGTTGCCACTGAACGGATCAAATAACTGGTATAGCGTAGGCGTTTTGAAAGCAGAATATACGTTCGAGAATATTTTTATTTTATTATTAATGAACGCACTCGGATTGATCGTGTAAGTAAAATTATTTCCATATACTGAATGGCTGTTCCATCTTCCGCCTAATTCAATGTTGAATACTTTATTTGCTTTCAGCACCACCGATGCATAAGGACTGACCTGCGACATTTTCGCTAATGTGTCCGATAAAGAACTTTTGTATGTCCCGTATGAGGAAACCGAAACAGATTCATTGGACATATTATTCTGCCTGTAATCAATGCCTGCAAGTATTTCAATATGTTTCCATTTTTTATTGCCATATAGTTCCATGAAATGGGTCCTTCCTTCATAATCCGATTTAAGATAATTAGGTGCATTAAAAACGGAATCATCCAGATAATTTCTTTTAACATCATTGTAGCGGTAATTAAATTTAACTGCCCCATCTTTTAACTGGTAGGCCAAACCTGCGCCACCCTGGAAATTATCAGTAGTGACGGTATAATCTTTTTCATCTTTAAATGCCCCCGCATCAATACCAGTTTTGTACCTGCTGTAGAAACCAAAAATATTAGCTTTTAATTTATTTGTCAGCGATACCTGCCAGGTGCCGGTTATATTATGCTGCCGGTAACTGTCCTTGTCGAAATTTGCGGTGCCTACAGAATCGTATGCGGAAGAAAATCCTTTCGAAGTGGTGTAGCCGTATTGCACCGACAACAATGATTTTTCGGACTGCTGCCTTAACCCAATATTTGTTCTTACTGTTTCATAACTTCCGGCAGATAAGCCAAGACCGGCATGGATGCCCGGTTCCTTACTTTTCCTTGTAATTATATTGATCACCCCGGCAACGGCATCTGATCCATACAAGGTCGATTGACCACCCTTTAATACTTCTACCCGTTCGATCTGGTCAACGGAAAAAAAGTTCATGTCAAAGTAATTGGTGATCACGGAAGGATCATTTACCGGTATGCCATCTATTAAGATCAATACATTGCCCGCTGTAGATCCACGTATGCTTACGGTCTGATTGGTGCCCGGGTTGCTTTGTGCACCGATGACCGTTGTGCCCGCAACATTATTCAGTATTTCATTTAGTGTTTTGCCGCCGCTTTTATCAAGCTGTTCGCGGGTGATCACGGTAAGCACTTTTCCGGTTTCGGTTTGTTTTTTTGGATATTTATTTGAAGTGATCACTACTTCATCCAGAGAGGTGATTTTGTCTTGTTGCGCAAATGCGGTAATCCCTGAAAGTAAAAAAAAGAAAAATAAATTTTTTTTGCTCATAGTTTTATTTATTTGATAACTATGAGCCCCCGGAAAATAATAGCAATGAAATGCCTCCTGCAGCAGACAATTTTCATCCTGGCCTTTCTCCCGAAAGCTCGTTGATGTTATTGTCATTGGCAGGTCTTCTGACTTGTGCCCAACCCGGCTAACCTTCCCATCCGGAATTCGGACAGTGGTAATGAAGTAATGCCAGATGTTTTTTCCTCCTGTGGAAAAGCACTTACAGCTACGGGAATAGTACCGGTTTTTCACCGGTTTCCCTTTTAATCCCATTTCGCCCAAGAGCCAAATGAGAACCAGTAACAGCGGTAAATGTATAGTATTTTTTAATTACCAGGCAAACCGTAAAGAAATACCAACGGCATAATTTGCTCCGGGAGCAGCATTAAAATATCTTCCGCCCAAAGTATTAATGTCATTACCAAGACTATATTTCACATTGAATATATTGTCTGCGGTACCGAATATATCACCATAAATATCTTTGCAGATTGACTTTCTGAATCCTATTCTCGTGCCTAATAAATTATAAGCGGAAGCCTTTGATGTATTGGCGTCATTTAAATAAACCGGGTCGCTGTAATAGTAGGTAACGTTTGCATATGCGCCCATTTTCAAAATAACATCAAGCCCCGCGGCAATATAATTTTTAGGTACGCTGGGCAGTTGCCTGCCCGAATAATCCGCCGTGTCTCTGGTTACCTTTTTGAAGTTTTTATAATGAAAATTGCTCCAGGTATGGCTCGCCCAGATTTTTAGATTATCAAAGACAGGATTGCTTTTATCGGTGATCCTGTAGGATAAATAAGTTTCAGTTCCATTTTGATTGGTATTGCCTGAATTAACAAAGTAATCCCCGCCGGTGGCATCCCTTCGCTGGGCGATCGTGTTATGTAACCGGAAATAAAAGGTATTGAAATCAAAATATAGTCTTCCGTTAAACAGATTTCCTCTTGCGCCCACTTCCGTGTTCCACCCCTCTTCTGCTTGCAGGTCGCCTGTGATCACCCCCGTTGAGGGTAGCAACTCCTCACTGGTTGGAGGCGAAAAACCCCTGGACACGCTTCCGTAAGCAGAGACCAGCGGAGTTATTTTTTTTAACACGGCAAACCTTGGTGCCGCCTGGTTGTTATATGTTTTCTGCTGGTCGGAAATTGGAAAGGACAGTCTGTTCAGTTCCACATTAAGTAAATTAAGGCTTACTCCGGCGGTAAATATCCAGCCATTCCTTAGTTCTATTGTTCCTTGCAAAAAACCAAATTCCTGACTGTTGGTTATTTCGTTATCCGTCTGCAGGGTGTCCGGATTACCACCTTTATTTTTATATACCCTGGAGGCTGTGTATTGCTTTTGCAATTCTAAGCCACCCTGCACTGTAATCTTTGACTGGTTTATATTTCCTGTATACTGCAATTCGTTCCTGCTGCCAAAATGAGGTTCCGTTCTACGCTCATAATTTCTTATCGTAGGATTTTCCAGCTTTGAATAGGCGCCATAAAAAGAGGTAGAGCTTCGCCAGTGGTCGGTCCATGCCATGCTATAATTAAATCCTGCTAAAAATAATTTTTGCGTGATTGCCGTATGAGCCTCTTCCGAACCGGGTGCTTGACCTGAGCGTGGCCTTGCGGCTTTTGGGTTGACGTCGTATTCGGCCTGTGTCAGCGCGCCAGGCGTCTGATAAAAAAGATTTCCTTGCATGAAATGCACTTTAAGTACCCCCTTAGTGCCCACTTTTGCCGTGCCGTCCCAGCTGATCGTTTTCCTTTGAATATTCGTATGATCCCTGTATCCGTCGCTATTCTGATACAGATAATTTGCTGAGCTGTGAAAATTTTCATTCCCGCCACGAACGTTGAGATGCACACTGTTGGAGCCAAAGCTTCCCGTTACATAATCGAGAGTTGCGCCCCTTGCTGCTTTATTTCCCTCGCTGTTTAATAATATCACACCACCGGTACCGGCCCCATACAAGCTGCTTCCGGGACCTTTGATGATCTCCATCGAACCGATATTATAAAATCCCAGCTGGTTGAAATAAGTATTTCCTCCAGGATCTGTATAAGGTATATCGTTATAATAAACTTTAACATTTCTAACGCCAAAAGGAGACCGGAGTGAACTGCCACGGATATTCAGGCGGTAGCTTCCCGGTGACCGCTCTTCCATTCTTACGCCGGGGCTGGTATTTATTGCTGGTACTAAACTCGTATTGCTGAACCTTAAAAGTTGTTCATTGTTTAATACTGTTACCGCCGCGGGGACATCTATTAGTTTCCTGTTTGTTTCGTATGCCCTTATCAGCACTTCTTCCAGGGTATCGGATGGGTCTTTAATAACAGGTTGCTGCTGCGCAAATAATTGAAAATTCACAACTACGGTAACCACACACGCTAAAATTGCCTTCATAAGTGTAAAGATAATCGGTGTAAAGATAAGCACCGTTGAGATATGCAATGTAGTTGACTATATTCCCGCCTGGTATAATGAAGGTAATGGCATCCATCCTGGCATGTAATGCAGGTAACGGCGCAATGTTGGTAGCATTCGGTTAGGAAGGCAACGCCGTGAACATCCCTACGGGAGGCAGCGTAGATGTCGTCATTCCATAAGAATGCAATGTTTTTAGCATCCCGTAAGGATGCAATGTTGGTAGCACGATGATCTATAGGGATACCGTTAAAATACCAGCAACTGACCAAAAAATACTGTTTGATGATTTTCAAATACAGTTAATTTTGTGGCATGAGGATAGTATCCGCAACCTTATCATTATTATTGATGGCTTTACAGGTCTGTTCGCAGGACACGTGGAACCTGAAGCGGTCAGTAGAGTATGCCCTGGCAAATAATATATCCGTTAAGCAGGCTGATATCGATTCCAGGCTTGCTGCCCTTACCTTGAAGCAGACACGCCTGCTGCAGTTTCCAACTGCCGTAATTTCCGGAAGCGTGGGTGTCAATGCGGGCCGGTCCATTGATCCCACCACCAACCTGTTCACGAACACGCAATTGCTTTCCAACGGCTTCAGCCTTTCATCGGGGATGACGGTGTTTAATTTTTTCAGCCTCAGGCATAATATAGAAGGAAACAGGCTGGACGAGGAGGCCGCAAGGATCAATGTAGATAAAATAAAGAATGATATCGCGCTCAATGTGGCCACGGCTTACCTGCTGGTGCTGGTATCGGATGAGCAGGCAAATATCGCCAAGGTTGCGGTGCAGCAAACCCTTCAGAATCTTGACAATACCCGCAAACGGGTAGATGCAGGTGCGCTTCCCGAACTGAATGCAGCAGAACTTGAGGCACAACTTGCCACCGATAGTTCAGGCCTGATCACTGCAAATAATACAGTAAGACAAAATATTCTTCAGCTGAAAGCCATCCTGGCCATCGATGCCGGATCAAAATTTGCCGTCGAATCGCCGCCACTTGATCGGATACCGGTGTTATCGCTGGCAGAACTTCAGCCGGAAGCCGTATATAGTATGGCCCTTCAAAATTTGCCACAGCAAAAATTTAACGACCTGCGCATCATGGCTGCTGAAAAATATGTGCTGGCGGCCAGGGGCCAGATGTATCCGTCGTTTTCTCTGTTTGCCGGTCTGGGGACTAATTACGCCAACAACAAAATACCCACCGTGATCCGTACGCCCAGCGGGCAGCTGGATACTACCGGAGCAAAAGTGCTGGTAAACGGCTCGCTGTATGATGTGCTCACGCCCGGGTTCAATAACGTGATCTCCGCCGGTCGAATCCCGTATGGCACCCAGATAAATGATAATTTCCGGCAGAATGTCGGTATTCAGGTTAATATTCCATTGTTTAATAATGGTATCGCCAGAACGGCCCTGGAAAGAAGCAGGCTGAACGTTTCCTCGCTGCATCTCGTGAAGGACCAGTCATTACTCACGCTCAAACAGGATATATACACGGCTTATAATGATGCCGCCACTGCCATTCAGAAATATTCCGCAGGGAAGAAAAGTGTTGAAACTGCAGAGAAAGCATACAATTTTGCCCAGAAAAGGTACGAGCTGGGGCTGTTGTCAACAATAGACCTGCTCACCAATCAGAATAATCTTAACCGTGCCAGAGTAGAACTTGCCCAGGCGCGTGTTGATTACGTGTTTCGGTTGAAATTGCTAGAATTTTATAAAGGCCAGGGATTGAAACTGGAGTAAAACAATAAATACGTTCTCATCATGGGTAGGAAAACCTGGATAATAATAATAAGTCTTGCAGCAGTGGCCATCATACTGGTAGCGCTGAAAAAGGGAGGCTTTCTCGGTAAGGACGAAGGCGTAAAAGTTGCCACTGAAAAGGTTACAAAAAGATCTATCACCGAAACGGTCAACGCCAGTGGTAAGGTCTACCCTGAGATTGAAGTGAAGGTGAGCCCTGACATTTCAGGAGAGATAACGGAACTTAACGTGGTGGAAGGTGACAGTGTCCTTAAAGGTGCCGTGCTCGCAAAAATATATGCGGACATCTACACCACCCAGCGCGACCAGGCCTCTGCCATTGTAAACCAGGAACAGGCACGTACAGAAAATTCCAGGGCACAGCTGCCGGGTTTAAAAGCAGCGCTCGATTTTAACCAGCGCACTTTCGACAGGCAAAAGCAACTGCTCGATCAGAAGATAATATCAAGGGCAGAATTTGAACAGGCCCAGAGTAACCTGCAGACGGCACAGGCTAATTATAATGCCGCCCTCGAAGGGATCCGAGGTGGACAGGCCGGCGTGGCAAGTGCTCGTGCCAGCCTTTCAAAAGCGGATAAAGATCTTAGCCGGACCGCTGTACTGGCTCCTATGAATGGTGTGGTGAGCCTGTTAAGTGTAAAAAAAGGTGAGCGCGTGGTGGGTAATTCCATGATGGCGGGTACTGAAATGATGCGCGTGGCAGATATGAGTAAAATAGAGGTAAGGGTGGATGTAGGAGAAAATGATATTCCTAAAGTGTCGCTCGGTGATTCTGCCATGGTAGAAGTGGATGCCTACAATAACAGGAAATTTACAGGAGTGGTTACTCAGATAGCAAGCAGCAGTGTACTGGCTTCATCCGCGGCGGTTACTTCCACTACCGATGTTACCAATTATAAAGTTTATATCCGGTTGTTGCCTGCATCGTATAGCGACCTCATCAATCCCTCCCGCCCGAAGGCTTTTCCTTTTCGTCCGGGAATGAGCGCCAGTGCTGATATTCAGACCAATACTAAAAATAACGTGATAACAGTACCAATAAATGCAGTAACTACAAGGGGAAAAGGAACCAATAATGTCGCCGGCGAAAAGAAGGACGTGCCAGAAAAAAATCCGGGATTGCAGGAACAAGAAAAATCAACCATCTCCAGCGATCTGGATGAAGTAGTGTTCGTGTTGCAAAAAGACGGCACCGTAAAAAAGTATATCGTAAAAACAGACATCCAGGATATTAATTATATTGAAGTCAGCAAAGGTCTGGAAGAAGGATGGGAGGTGATCGCTGCTCCTTATAACGTTATCAGTAAAACCCTTAAAGATGGTATGAAAGTGAAAGTTGTTCCGAAGGACCAGTTGTTTACCGTTACTAAATAACCTTTCAATAAATTTTTTTTAATGCAATTCGGTATCATAGGAAGCGGCAGCTGGGCAACAGCACTTGCAAAAATATTAACCGACAATGGCCAGATCGTCGAGTGGGGGGTAAGAAGCGAAAAGATAGTACAGCATCTTTACCACAGAAATCATAACCCGCATTATTTAAGTTCCGTTTATTTTAACAAGAAAAATATCCGGTTGCATGTTGATGTTAAAGAAGTATTTGCAAAGGCAGATTGTATTGTGATAGCCGTTCCTTCTGCCTATGCGATGGATACGCTAAGTGGAATTACAGCAAAACATCTGGAAGGCAAAAAAATAATTTCCGCTATTAAGGGTATCCTTCCTTCGAATAATTTACTGTTGAATGAATACCTGCACTACGAATTCGGATTCGCGCTAAATAATTACTTTACGGTGATGGGCCCCTGTCATGCGGAGGAAGTTGCAGCGGAAAAATTATCCTATCTTACTTTTTCCGGAACGGATATCGTTACTGCCAGGGCAATAGCGGCAAAATTTACTACAGAATACATAAATACTGTTGTGAATAATGATGTGACGGGCGTGCAGTTCGCGGCAATTTTAAAAAACATATATGCGCTTGGGGCTGGCATTGCACATGGCCTGGAATATGGCGATAATTTTTTAAGCGTGCTGATCGCCAATTGTGCGGATGAGATGGCGGGTTTTCTCCAAAAGACCGGCATTCCGCACATGGAAGTCGGCGTGCATGAAAGTGAAGATGAGGTGAATCATAAAAAAAGTCCCAATTATGCGGCATCTGTATACCTGGGCGACCTGCTGGTAACCTGTTATTCTTTATTCAGCAGGAACAGAACTTTTGGCAATATGATCGGAAAGGGATATTCGGTAAGTTCGGCAAAGCTTGAAATGAACATGGTAGCGGAGGGGTACACTGCGAGTAAATGCATTTATTCGATTAATAGGAGAATTAATGCGGGTATACCGATTGCCGACGCCATTTACCGTATTCTTTGGGAAAATGCCCAGCCTGCAGGAGAGTTCAGGAAAATTGAGGAGGTTTTGGTTTAAGTTATTTAGTATTCAGGCTGCGTTATCCAAACAACGCTGATGCAATATGGTCAGCAAATAATTTTCCTTCGCGTGTAAGAATTAATGTGCCTGGTAAATTATCTGCCTTGTCTTTATCGATCCATTTTTTATCTATAAATTTTTTGGATGCCTGAATTAATTCTTCTGAATATTCCGATCCGAAAAAATTCTTAATGTGTCCGACGTCCACCCCCTCCATTTTTCGCAATGAAGTCATGATGTATTCATTATATCTTTGCGTTTCAGTAAGCATTTCTATTTCAAAAGGAATCGATCCGTTTTTCAGTGACTGGATATATGAGACATTATTTGCAATGTTCCATTGCCTTGATCTTCCATTAAACGAATGCGCAGAGGGACCAAGACCCAGATATTTTGAACCACTCCAGTAAGAACTATTGTGGATACTTCTCTTTCCAGGCATCGAAAGGTTGGATATCTCATAATGCTCATAGCCTTTTTCCTGGAAAAAATCCGTCATTATCATAAATTGCCGCGCCTGGGCGTCATTGCTCACTGGCTGCACTTTTTTCTTTTTAGTCATGCTATCCAAAGGGGTGCCGGGTTCCACGGTCAGTGCATAGCAGGACAAATGAGGAATTAGAAGTTCGGCGGCGTGCTGCATATTGTCTGCCCACCTGCTATCGCTCAATCCCGGTGTTCCATATATCAGGTCGATACTCATATTGACGAATCCTGCGTCCTGGGCGCGCATAATACTATCATTGGCCTGGGAGGCAGTATGCGCACGGTTCATCCATACCAGATCTTCATCAAAAAATGACTGCACCCCAATACTGAGGCGGTTAATGCCGGACTTCTTCCATAATTGCAGATTAATTTCACTAATGTCATCCGGATTGGCTTCGAAAGTAATTTCTGCCGTATCCGCAATAGTATAAGTGGAATAAATGGTTTCCATGATCGCTGACAGGGCGGTAGCTGTCAGCAGTGAAGGCGTTCCCCCGCCAAAATAAATCGTGTCAACCGGTTCCCCGGCCATATAATTCTTTTGTAAAATCATTTCTTTCAATAAAGCATCCAAAAAATCGTTCTGTAGCTTTAAGGACGTGGAAAAATGAAAATTACAGTAGTGACAGGCTTGCCTGCAGAAAGGAATATGGATATAAATGCCCGCCATTCAACCTGTATATTTGACAACAGATGGCAAAGTTAACCGTATATCACAAGATATCTGCGCTGGTTGCTATCGTTCTGCTGACCGCTACCGCTTCTTTTTGCCAATATAAACTTATCATCCGCGGCGTTGACAGGCCGGATTCATTTCTTAACGACACCTTAAAGCTGCAGGATCATTTTCCCAACCTGCCGGCTTGCCTCGCTTACGTGAATAAATTGCCAGCGTTACTCAGGGCAAAAGGATTTTCTACTGCTTCAGTGGACAGCACGGGATACGATACCACCTCGGCTGTTTGCCTGTTATATACCGGCGAGATTTTGCGGTACAGTTATCTAAACATTGATTCTTCGGACCAGTCGCTGGTAGAAAATATGGGAATAGGGCGAAGGTCACGCAAGCCAGTCAACCTGCTGGAATTCAGGCCCGTGCAGGAAAGAGCCCTTAATTACATGGAAAATTCAGGATACCCGTTTGCCAGCATTGGCCTGGACAGCATACGGTTTACCCGGGATAGCCTGCTGGCAGATCTCAAAGTAGAAAGAGGTCCTCTTTATAAGATAGACAGCATCCGCAATCTTGGTGAGGGAACTATTACTGCCAATTTTCTGCAACAATATCTGGGCATAAAAAACGGTAGTATATACAGGAAGGAAAAATTGCAGGACATCGGCAACAGGATACGGGAACTGCCTTATTTACAGGAAAAACAGCCCTGGAGTTTAACCATGCTGGGCACCGGCTCCATACTTAATGTATACCTCGACACCAAAAAAAGCAGCGAAATAAATGTTCTGCTTGGATTGCTTCCCGCCAACGGCCAGACGCTGAATAATAAATTGCTTGTAACCGGGGAGGCAACGATCAATCTGAAAAATTCACTGGGCGGAGGGGAAACCATTGGGCTCAACTGGCAGCAGATCCAGGTTAAATCTCCCAGGCTCGACCTGGTGTTCCAGCAACCTTATGTATTCGGGTCACCATTCGGGTTGAATTTCAACTTTAACCTCTTCAAAAAAGATTCATCCTATGTAAACGTAAGCATACTTGCCGGCGCAATGTATTCCGTATCGTCCAGGCAAACCGGAAGCGTTTTCATCCAGCGGCTTTCTTCTAACCTGCTGACCATTGACACTAATTCGATCAAAAACAGCAAACGATTGCCAGCGGAAGCGGATATCAGTTCAGTAAATCTTGGTGTGAACTATGAAGTGTACACTACAGACTACAGGTTCAATCCGCGGAGAGGGAATGAATTCGGCATCAGCACTTCAGCCGGTACAAAAAATATTAAAAAGAACAATGTGATCGTGAAGCTTACTGACGACAATGATCCGGCATTTAATTTTAATAAATTATATGATACTTTCCAGTTAAAAAGTTATCAGTTCAGGGTGAAGCTCAATGGCGCCCATTATTTTCCTATCAGCAGGGCATCGGTATTTAAGGCTGCTTTCAATGCGGGATGGTTCCAGAGCCCGTCTGTTTTCAGGAATGAACTCTTTCAGATAGGGGGGTATAAATTATTAAGAGGATTTGATGAAGAAAGTATTTTTGCGTCTGCTTACGGTGTGGCCACTGCGGAATTCAGGTATTTGCTGGGCCAGAACTCTTATTTGTCGGCATTTGCCGACTATGGGAAAACAACCAATAATTCGCGCGGCACAACTATAAATGATAATTTCCTTGGAGCAGGAGTAGGGATGGCATTCGAAACAAAAGCAGGTATTTTTAATATATCTTACGCCGCCGGAAAAAGAGACGATCAGAAATTTAACCTCAGGCAGTCAAAGATACATCTGGGGTATGTGAATTATTTTTAGGCTTATACTATTTTTGCACAGCAAACACAACAGGTTGAAGTATCTATTAGCGCTTATTATATTTATATCGTCAAATACTTTTGCGCAGACCAGCGTAAGGGATACGGCATTAGTTTTCCAAAAAACAGAGAAAATATTCAGGGCAAATCCGAATTATAATTTTTACGGAACACCGGTGTCCCTGGTCATTGAAATTAGAAATGAACAAACCAACGAGGGTATATTTTATTATATACTGGGGCTCATATCGTACGTTGCCCTGGTGAGGATCATTTTTTATAAATACGTCAGCACGCTGTTCACCTTATTCTTTCGCGCCACGCTCCGGCAGCAGCAATTGCGGGAACAGTTGCTACAGTCGCCTCTGCCGGCATTGCTGATGAACGTTTTTTTCGTGGTGGTCTTAGCTACTTATTTTACTTTCCTGGCGCGGTTTTTCAAACTATCTTTTGCGGAAAATTTCTGGCCGGCGCTGTTTTGGGTTACAATACTGGTGGCGATGATCTATGCGGGTAAGTTTATTTTGCTCAACATTGCGGGCTGGATATTCGGTATCAGGGGGGTGGCGGAAACATACATTTTCCTGGTGTTCCTAATTAACAAAATGATAGGAATATTCTTACTTCCTATCGTTGTTTTGATGGCTTTTCCCAGCCCGGAACTGCTGCCGGTAGTACTGCTTCTTTCGTATATATTACTGGGCGGCATGATATTGTACAGGTTCATAATATCTTACAGACCTGTAAAGAGTGAAATAAAACTAAACAGATTGCATTTTTTTCTTTACCTTTGCGCTTTTGAAATAGCACCTCTATTATTGATTTACAAGGTGTTATTAGCTCAGGTGGATAGTAAATTTTAAAATAAATCCATACTTAAGATATGGTTAATAACGGAATCAACATTCGCATTGCGGTAGTGAAGATTAAAAACATACTGATCACCCAACCTAAGCCGGAAACCGAGAAGTCTCCTTACTTCGAGCTGGCGAAAAAATATAATGTCGATCTTGACTTTCATCCATTTATACGTGTGGAAGGAATTCCGTCCAAAGAGTTTCGCAAGCAGAAAATAGAGATTCCTGTATATTCTGCTGTAATTTTTACGAGCCGTAATGCCATCGATCATTTTTTCCGTATGTGTGAAGAGATGAAGATTACGGTGTCCCAGGATACAAAATATTTTTGCATTACTGAATCGGTGGCGCTTTATCTTCAGAAATTTATTTTGTACAGGAAGAGAAAAGTTTTTTATGGCGCCGATGGAACGAACAAAAGTATGTTCGACGTGATCAATAAGCACAAAGAAAATGAAAGTTTTTTGTATCCCTGTTCGGAAAACCAGCAGGATAATGAAATTGTAAACTGGCTGAAAGCCAATAACTGCGGTTTTGTAACTCCATTTATGTATCGTACCATCAGTAATGATGTGACGGGTATCCTTGGGAACAAAAATTATGACATCATTTGTTTTTTTACACCCAGCGGTGTCAAGAGCCTGCTGGATAGCTTTCCCGGATTTGTTCAGAATGGCACGCGGCTCGGCGCTTTTGGAAACAATACCTCCAAGGCTATTGAATCTGCCGGCTTTACGCTTGAAATCAAAGCTCCCCAGCCCCAGGCACAGTCAATGGTGGCGGCCCTGGAGCAATATCTCTCTTCCCTTAAAAAGAAGTAATGGTGCATTTCTTTAGGTATGCCGGATGCCCTCGCATTCCGTTTACGGGTGCATCCGTTTGGGATGCCGAATTCCTTTACATCCCTTTAGGTACACCCAATACCGCTGCACCGCTTTAGGCACGCCGCACACCAGTAGATCCCTTTAGGTACGCCATGTGTGTAGCACACAAATGATTTTGATGATCGTTGTCACGCAAAGCGTGACGAAATGGGGAATGTTTTTTTATACACACATAACATCCTTACGGGACGCTATCGCACCAATAATTAGATTTACAATAACAAACACATATACCGTAAATATCTATATATGCCCAATCATCTTAAAAATGAAACCAGTCCATACCTGCTGCAGCATGCACATAATCCTGTAGACTGGTATCCGTGGGGTGAAGAAGCGCTGGCACGCTCTATTAAGGAGGATAAACCTATACTCGTCAGCATTGGCTATGCGGCCTGTCACTGGTGCCACGTAATGGAAAGAGAAAGCTTTGAGGATCCTGAAACCGCGGCGCTCATGAATGAGCTGTTTGTGAACATAAAAATAGACCGGGAAGAACGTCCGGATCTTGACCATATTTACATGGAAGCTGTTCAGGCGATCAGCGGGAGTGGCGGCTGGCCTCTCAACGTATTTCTTACCCCACAAAAAAAACCTTTCTATGGCGGTACTTATTTTCCGCCAGCGCCCCTGTACAACCGTGCTTCATGGACTGACACCCTGAAAGGCGTATCGGAGGCTTTCAGATATAAAAGGAATGAAATAGAGGTACAGGCCGAAAACCTTACCAGCCATATAGAAGCTTCAAACCAGTTTGGTTTTAGCGCCGCTACCACCACTCTTTTGTCTGCAGAGGAACTCAAAGGCATGTCCGGGAATATTCTTAAAACAGCCGACACGATCAACGGTGGATTTGGAAGTGCACCTAAGTTTCCCCAAACCTTTACCATCCGGTTCTTACTGCAGAATTATTTTTTCACGAAAGATGAAAAAGCGTTGCGGCAGGCCTGTCTTAGCCTGGATAAAATGATCGATGGCGGGATCAATGACCAGTTGGGCGGTGGGTTTGCCAGGTATTCGACAGACGAAGTATGGCTGGCTCCACATTTTGAAAAAATGCTTTATGATAATGCCCTGATGGCAATGGCGCTTGGCGAAGCGTACCAGGTTACTTCCGATCCAAAATATCTTCAGTCATTAGACGATACGCTGACCTTTATTGAAAGAGAATTATTATCTCCTGAGGGAGGATTTTATGCGGCGCTCGATGCGGACAGCGAAGGGGTCGAAGGCAAGTTTTATGTATGGAGTAAATCAGAAATCGAAAAAATGCTGGGTGAGAACGCGGCTGTTTTTATTAAATATTTCAACATTTCAGAAACCGGCAACTGGGAGCACACCAATATCTTGCACGTTACATCTGCTGCGAAAGATTTTGCCGGAACAAACAACATTGAATTGAAACGCCTCGAAGATATTTTACGTACCTGTAAGGAGAAATTGTTGCTGAAAAGATCCGAAAGGGTCAGGCCGGTGACTGATGATAAAATCCTGCTGGGATGGAATGCAATGATGAACACCGCATACAGTAAGGCTTTCGCCGTTACCGGTAACGAAAAATACCGGGTGCTGGCCATACAGAATATGGCGTTCATGCTGAAGCATTTCAGTGATGGTGAGGAAGGAAAGTTCTTTCATACCTATAAGAACGGTATAGCTAAGTATCCGGCATTTCTGGATGATTATGCAAACCTCATACATGCGTTGTTGCATCTCCAGGAAATCACCGCAGATACCTCTTATCTAGAAAAGGTAAAAACTTTGGTAAAATGGGTAATGACTCATTTTAGTGAACCGGAAAGGGGTTATTTTTATTATACAAATAATGAACAACAGGATGTGATTGTAAGAAAGAAAGAATTATACGATGGAGCCGTGCCATCAGGAAATTCTTTAATGGCGTGGAATTTACACTATTGTGGCGTTGTATTTGATAATGCAGAATGGCGTGAAAGGGCTTTCAGAATGTGTTCCGGGTTAAAGGAAGTGGTTCAAAAATATCCGGGTTCTTTTGGTATATGGGCCATGGTAATCCAGGCTTTATCTACTGGAATTCCTGAAATTGCGATCACCGGTGGCGGCAGCGAAACTGTGTTGAAAGAAATTTTACGTATTTTCATTCCCTTCAGAATTATTCAATCCTCCCCTTCGGAAGCTACGGGTTTCCCCTTATTTGCGGGAAAATCGTTTTCTTCATCTCCAAAGATCTATTTATGTAAAAACTATGCCTGTCAAACGCCTGTAAATGAAGTGTCTGCGTTTCAGAAATTGATTGAAGGCATGTATAAAATGACGGTGACAGGATACTAATTATATAGTTTTGGGATACAATATATTGGAATCCGTGACCGTTTAAAGCCTTGGCAGATGCTGTTATTTGCAGTTTTAAAATAAAATTCTAAACTTGTGATAAAGTCGGTAACAAATTATTTTTGCCCAATACCCTTTAATATTATGAAAATGAAAAATCTGTCCGCTATTTTAATCCTCGCTGTAGCTGTCTCTGCAGCAGGTTGCGGCAAACTCAAAAAGTCATCGAAGGGATTGCCTAATGACGGACAACTTCACGGTGTTGCTCCAGCGAGCAAGTACAATCTCTCCAAGCCCCCCGGAATGGTCTATGTACCCCCCGGAACTTTTCACATGGGGCCCAGCGACGAGGATGTAAATTTTGCATACACTGCACGTAATAAACAAGTTTCGATAAATGGCTTCTGGATGGATGCCACAGAGATCACGAACAACGAATACCGTCAGTTTGTGAACTGGGTGCGTGATTCAACGGCTGCTACGCTCATGCAACTGGGAAAAGAAGTTGATGGCCGCTTTGCCATCGACTGGAAAAAAGCCCAGACTATTAAATGGGGTGATAAGGCTACCGTTGAAAAGGTAGATCAGATGATCCTTTCTCCTGAAAACAGGGTTTTCGGAAAGAAAGACATCGATCCGGCAAAGCTTATTTATCATTCAGAAACTTTCGATCTGAAAGAAGCTGCCAAAAGAGAAAATGCCGGCAAATCACGTTCAACCTTCATGGTGAAGCGTGACGAAAAGATCTATCCCGACACGCTGGTGTGGATACGCGATTTTACCTATTCTTATAATGAACCCGCTACACAAAGATATTTTTCTCACCCCGCTTTCGGTAACTATCCTGTAGTGGGGGTTAACTGGAAACAGGCGAGCGCATTTTGCGAATGGAGAACGCATTACCTGAACTCTTTCCTGGAATCGAAGAAAAGAACTACTGAATCCGGGTTCCGCCTGCCAACAGAAGCAGAATGGGAATACGCAGCCCGGGGCGGACGTTCACAATCCATGTTTCCATGGGGTAACTACTACCTGAGAAACAAAAAGGGTTGTTTACTGGCCAATTTCAAACCAGGCCGTGGTAATTATCCTGAAGACGGCGGCTTTTATACTGTACGCGCAGATGCTTACTGGCCCAACGATTTTGGTCTGTATTGCATGGCTGGTAACGTTGCAGAGTGGACATCTTCCTTATATTATGAAGGCGCTTACAACTTCCAGCACGATATGAACCCTGATATCCGTTATGGAGCAAAGGATTCAGATCCTCCCAGGATGAAGCGTAAGGTTATCCGCGGTGGTAGCTGGAAAGATGTAGGATACTACCTGCAAACCAGCACACGCAGCTACGAATACCAGGATACGACTAAATCATATATCGGTTTCCGTTGTGTGATCGATCTTCCGGCAACACAGAAAAAATAAATAAAAACAGCACAAGTACTTTATATTTTTAATCCATTTTAAAATCCGTTCAAAACCCTAAAAAACTATTATTATGGCTGGAGTTTCTAAGACCACCGACAGAGTTGTAAACATCATTGTATGTATGGGCGCCGCAATCGTAATCTTCGGCGCATGGCAAAAAATCACTCACCAACCCCTTGCAGATTTTTTCCTTACCGCTGGTTTGATTACTGAAGCAATCATATTCGTAGTATACGCATTCCTCCCGCCTCCGGGTTCGGAAATGCACGCTATAGCCGAAGCGTTACCAAAACTGGCAAACAATGCCAATTCCGGCAATCCCGCCCTCGCAAAGATGGACAAGATGCTACAGGATGCGGACATTAATCCTGCTAACCTTGCCAAGCTGAGCGAAGGATTTAAGAAACTTGGAACACAGGTAGATAAGATCGCCGATGTTTCTGATGTAGTGAAGTCTACAAGTGACTACGCTGCGAAAACTAAAGAAGCAACTGCCGCCCTTGATACCATGAAGAACGCTTACCAGGGTGCGACAACAACAATCGGTCATTTCAATGCTGCCGCAAATGGAACAAAACAGTTCCACGAGCAGGTACAGGTACTGACAAAGAATTTAAGTTCACTGAATGCTATATATGAAATTGAACTCCAGGATACAAATAATCACCTGAAGGCTATGAATAATTTTTATGGTAATCTCTCAGCTGCTTCACAGACAATGCAGAATAGCGTTGAAGATGCGAAGAAAGCACATGAGCAGATATCCAAACTTGCCGGAAACCTCAGCAGCCTGAATACCATTTATGGTAACATGCTTGGAGCAATGCAGGGCAGGTAGTTTTATAATCCATTTTATGAACAGTATTCTTTAAAACCGAAAAACGACTCTCCATGTCTCTACCCAAAGAGCCCAGGCAGAAGATGATCAATATGATGTATTTGGTGCTTACAGCATTACTTGCACTAAATGTATCAGCTGAAATTCTTAATGCCTTCAAAACAGTAAACAGAAGTATTGACAATGCCAATGGCATTCTCAAGCAAAATAACGACGTTATCTACAGTTCCTTTATAGCGAAGCTGGCAGATCCTAAAACAGCAGTAAAGGCCCAGCAATGGAAACCCAAAGCTGACCAGGCTCAGGCGCTTACCAAGAAAGTATATGATGATATCGAAGTACTGAAAGAAAAAATTAAAGCCGCTGGTGGATATAAGGCCGGCGCAAAGGACAGTATCAGCTTTGAAAGTAACCTGGATGCGTCCACCCGTGTAATGGATAAAGAAGGCGAAGGTGAAAAGCTTCAGAAAAAACTTGCTAAACTAAAAGAGGACCTGCTGAACATCGATCCGGAAATTGCAAAAGAATTTGCTGCAAAGTTACCTATAGATACTAAAATACCACCTTCAGAAGCAGGCAATACCAATATTTCCTGGACAACTTCTTATTTTCACATGACTCCGGCTATCGCGGCACTTACTATTCTTAATAAGTTTCAGAATGATGTAAAAAGTTCTGAGAATGAAATAGTAACCTATTGCCATAATAAGATCGGTGAAGTAGCAGTAAGATTTGATAAATACGGTTTTGTGGGTGGGTTAAGCTCAAGCTACCTCATGCCAGGTGAAAAATTGAAAGTGTATGCTGCATTAGGCGCAACCTCTTCAGGAGCTGCACCAAGTATTTCAATTAATGGGAAGCCCGTATCAGCTGATGCTGATGGAATCGCTTCTACCGAATTCCCGGTATCAGGATCTGGAACTGTAAATGTACTGATCCGTTACAAGGACCAGGATGGCATTGAAAAGACTATTTCAAAACCACTCGAGTATACAGTCGGCCAGCCTTCAGGTGTAGCCGTTTCTGCTGACAAGATGAATGTATTGTATATCGGTGTCGATAACCCTTTAACCATCACCGCAGGTGTAGGCGCTGAAAAAGTAAACGCAAGTTTCACTGGCGGAAGCATCGAACGCGTGAACGGTCCTAAATGGATTGCCAAACCGAAAACTCCCGGTGAGCAGACGATCAGCGTAATCGTTGACGGCAAAGCTACCCCGGTAAGATACCGTGTAAAATATCTTCCTGATCCTGCTGCATTTGTAGCTAATAAAAGAGGCGGACCAATTCCTGCTGCCGATCTGAAGGCACAAGGTGGGATGATCGCGAGGTTGCTGGAATCTGATTTCGAAGCTTCATTCAGAGTGGTTAGCTATTCTGTAGGCGCATTGGGTGGCAAATATTCCACCTACCAGACAGCTCCTAACAATGGTAACAGATGGGACGGAAGTGCCGCTACAATTATCAACGGCGCATCTCCGGGAACAAGCATATTTTTTGATAATATCAAAGTTGTCGGACCCGATGGTAAATCCAGGGACCTTCCACAGATGTCATTTAACTTGAAATAATTTAATAAAAGGAACCAAATGAAAAATCGCATTATCAGGTTGTTTTTGCTGGCTTGTGCGCTGGGAGTGATGGTTGAATCTGCAGACGCGCAGCAGAAGAAGCCTTCCCGTCCAAAGAGCAAAAGGTCAACCATCGCTAAAAAGAAAAGCACCAACAGAAATAAAAACACCTCCAGTGCAGCGCTGAACACCGCTCCGAAAGATACCGCAGTGGCTCCCATTGCAGATCTGAAGATCGAAGGACCGCGTCCGTCATTAAGAAATGATAATGCTATTCAGCGTAACCTTGTAAAGGACAGAACACCTCTTGATTATGAAAATATCCGCGAAGATGATGCCACCTATGTGCAGCGTGTATGGCGCGAGATAGATGTTCATGAGAAGCTTAATGTTCCTTTCAATTACAAAGCCGAAAATGATAATGGCAGCCAGCGCTTTATCATGATCCTGCTGAATGCCATCAAGCAGGGCGACGTAACTGCATTCAGCGCCGTAGGTGGCGATGACAGGTTCACCACCCCGCTTCCTTTCAGCAACATTGCTGAATTGCTGGTAGGAAAACCAAAGACACGCCAGATTACTGACTGGGTTGCTGATCCCGATGGTTCAAAAGGATTAATGAAAGATACTGTTATCAACTCCGAATTCAACCCTGATCTTGTTGAAAGATACTGGTTAAAGGAAGACGTTATTTTCGACAAGGAATCATCCAGGATGTATACCAGGATATTAGGGATTGCTCCTTTACAAACTATCCTCAATGAAGATGGTTCTTTCAGGGCCGTTACCCCGATCTTCTGGGTATATTATCCCGACCTGAGGCCTATGCTTGCAAAGTATGAAGTGTACAATGGTAAAAACTATGGAGCAAAAATGAGCTGGGAAGAATTATTTGAAAGCAGGATGTTTGCCAGTAGGATAATCAAATCAACTATAAATAATCCTAACGACATTTATATTAGTCAGTATGTAAAGGATCCTATTCTTGCATTGCTGGAAGGTGAGAATGTAAAGGAAAAAATATTTAATTACGAGCAGGATCTCTGGTCTTACTAATACTACATTAATTAAAATAAAAGAGGCGCTGTATTATTATAGCGCCTTTTTATTTTAATTAATTATTCCCATTAATAAAAAAAATCCCGGAATGGGAATGGCGATAGAGCTGAAACCGGGTAAGGGCGGGAGTTTCAGGAGATTACATTTCAAAGTAAAATTAATTTATTTTAAAAATACTCCTTTAGTGGTATTGTTTTATTGGAACGTTTTGCTACTTTTACCACGGTTTTTCATAGGATATTGGATTTTAAAAACGGGGCTGGATCTTTATCCTGGCCCCTTTTTTTATGCGTTAAAATGTGCGCGGATAATTTTTGCCTTCGAAGCGCCCACCGCATTAACTAATTCTTCTTCACTTAATTCTTTTATTTTTTTTACGGACCTGAATTCTTTTAATAAATTATCAGCGGTATTCTTTCCAATTCCTTTAATCATTTCCAACTCATTTTTAAAAGTACCGGTGCTTCTTTTATTGCGGTGAAACGTAATGCCAAAACGGTGCACCTCATCCCTGATCCTCCTGATCAGATTAAGGCTCTCACTATTAAATGGCAGCTTCAGTGATTGCTGATCGCCGGCAAAAAATATTTCTTCTTCATTTTTAGCGAGGCCTACCAGTGTCATTTTTCCCTGCAAACCGAGTTCATTTATTGCATCCAGAGCAGCGCTTAACTGACCCTTGCCGCCATCGATTATAACAAGCTGTGGAAATTCTTCCTGCTCGTCTCTCAACCTTTTATAGCGCCTGAGCACCACTTCTTTCATAGTTGCAAAGTCGTTGATACCTGTAACGGTTTTTACATTAAAATGCCGGTAATCGGCTTTGCTGGGGAGACCGTTCCTAAAACACACCATCGCCGATACCGGATAGCTTCCCTGGAAATTCGAGTTATCAAAACATTCGATGTGCACTGGTACCTCGTAGAGCTGAAGGTCCTCCTTCAGCTTATATAATACCTGTTTTCTTTCCATGTCGTCTTTCCCTTCCAACTGAAGTATTTTCTTCTTCCGTAGTTCTTCACGGAAATAATTCACGTTCTTTTCTGAAAGTTCCAGCAGTTTTTTCTTGTCACCACCCTTCGGCACGGTGATAATTATTCCTTCTTCAGGATATTCCAGCACAAAGGGAACGATGATCTCGGAGGAAAGGCTGTTAAATGTTGTCCGGATCTGCGCTATCGCAAATGCCAGTATTTCTTCATCTGTTTCATCCAGGTGAATTTGAAGTTGTGAGGTATGCGTTTGCACGATCGTGCCGTTTTGAACAGTCAGGTAATTCACATAAGCGATATCACCCTCACGCAAAATGGAAAATACATCCGCATTATTTACATGTTTACTTACAATAACGGATTTAGCCTGGTACCGTTCCAGGTGATCGATTTTTTTCAGCGTCAGCTCAGCTCTTTCAAAATCAAGCTTTTCCGCATAATTCCTCATTTCTCCTTTAAAATGACCGATCACAGGAGTGAGGTTTCCCTTCATGATATTTTTAACCTGGCTGAGACTAAGCGCATATTCATCATTGCTCTGCTTTCCTTCACAGGGACCCTTGCAATTGCCCAGGTGATACTCCAGGCATACCTTGAACTTGCCTTTTTTAATATTGTTTTCTGTAAGATTAAGTTTACAGGTGCGTAATTGAATAGTGGCGCGGATAAAGTCCAGCAGTTCACGCACTTTGGCCACGGATGTAAACGGACCAATGTATTCCGAGCCGTCATTTATTTTTCTTCTGGTCAGGAATATTCTCGGGAAGGATTCATTTTTAAAAACAATATAGGGGTAAGACTTATCATCTTTCAGGTCTATGTTAAAGCGCGGCTGGAATTGTTTGATCAGCGCATTTTCCAGCAAAAATGCATCCTGTTCAGAGTTAACGATGGTAAACTCCACGCTGAGTATGCGCTGAACAAGTTCATGTGTCTTATAGGTGGTAAATGTTTTGGTGAAGTATGAGCTCACCCTTTTACGCAGACTTTTTGCTTTGCCTACGTACAGTAATTCATTGCCGCTGCCGTAATATTTATAAATTCCGGGCTCAATGGGGATCGTGTGCGCGATCTGTTGAAATTCAGTTTGTGTCATTAGTCCTCCCTGTTGTCCCAGACTACGTTAACAATTTTTGTTACAGGTTTTTTTGAGCCCGCGGATGCCTCTGTAATGATCTGAAAACTTCTCTGGGGCTTCCAGTATAATTTTTTTGTAAAGGCCGTGTCACCGGAACGATAGTTTTTCTGAAGATAAATACTTTTTACCTGGTCGTAAACATCTCCTTTCATTGTAAGTACGTCTACCCGCTTCACTGGTAACGATGCATTTTTGGTAGTGTAAAAAAAGGTAGCGGAATTACTACTCTGGTCGAGAAATGATGTTTCCTGGTATTCCTTCGTGAAAAGATCATCTGAAATTTCAGCCGGTATAAATTCTTCCGCGAGCTGATGAAACTCCTCAGGCTTAATATATACGTATCCTTTTTTAGTGCCCGCTATATATTTTTTAATACCTACCGGCAGGGAATCAACATATGCTATCTGGCCTTTGATAAAATTCATGACCGGAAAATATTTTGCCGGCGCTGCGGCGCTATCCTGCTTTAAAGGCAAAGAGACGGTATGCACTGTTTTTTTTTCGCTGCAGGCAAAAATAAAAATCACCGAGGCCACAAGAACTGGGTATTTCATAAAGCAAAATTAGCCATTAACAAATAAAAAAGCTGCTGTTTAGTACAGCAGCTTCGCATCAGTTGTAGACCGACACTTTAGCGGATAGTTTTGGTTATCCCAACTTTAATACCGTATTCCATAAGGTATTCTTTGATGGGGTATTCTTTACTGTAGCTGGATAATAACTGATAGCGGAACTGCGGTCCAACCTGCCACTTAACACCATTGTGACTGTAAGAAAGATATGCTTCCGCTCCGGCATTCATGTTCCATTTCCTCACGAGGGAGGGAGCTCTGGTATAATTCTTATAATCGGTCGTAATGAGGTACGAATTTCTGTTCAGCAGGTAAGTAGGTTGAACGGTTCCGGCAATATCGAATTGCAGCCTGTCATTACCGAATACCTTAAATTCAAGACCTACAGGCAGTGAAAACTGGAAATACTGGTTCTTCAGGTTATCTACCGCTGATCCCCCGAAGTTGCGGATATCTGTATAGCTTGTCAGCGAATTGAGGTTACGGCCCGCGGATGGATTAAGAGATATAGTCGCCAGCTCACTTGCGGTACGGTAAGCCGTAATATCATATTTGGAATAGTTAAACTGGATACCGCCTTTTAAATTTATCCTGTCGGTGAGGGACAGGAAACCATGTGTTCCCAGTTCAAAACCCAGTGCTGGCCTGTGGTTCACAAGGGAGTTGACATTGCCTTCGATCTGCAGTGCAAGCGGTATATTGCGGCTCAGGGAACTGATCTTAGCGTTATTGCCGCCGGTAAGTTTACGGTAATTGACAGTAGGAGAGAATGCCAGCTGCCAGCTGATACGTTTCAAACTTCCAGCAGGCGGTTTCGTTTTTGCCTGGTCCTGCAACCAGTTGACCTGGTTATCCTGCCCGGCAGGAAAAATTAATTTTCTTCCCTGTGCCGGTACAGTATTTTCTTCCCCTGGTGTCAGAAAATTTTTGACTGAAGGCAGGCTAAGTTCAATGTTATACACTTCATTCTTTGCCAGCGGCTCAAGACCTTCTATCAGCAACGATCCGCGTGCTGTTTGTTTAAGGGAAGAACCGGCATCGGCAAGCTGCAGGGGAATATCAAAAGATGCGGTTATGGTGCCGCTGTTCTCCACGGTAATTGCCGACAATACAGTGTCATCCAGGTCAGGCGTGGCAGAAATGTTGTTGGAAAGCGGGGAAGAAAAAGGAATAAGCTGTTCTACGGTAGCCATTTTCCCGGATTCTGAATGCGCCTGAATTTTGAGAGAGGACCTGGCAGGCGGCGGCTTCATTAACTCTGTAATGGATAAATAGCTTACGCCTGATAATAATATTACGAAACCTGTCCAGTACCATTTTTTGCGTGACTTTAATGAGCGGTTGATGTTTTTCCAAACCTTATCAGAAGGATACATCTTGTACTGGTCGGCCTTTTCTTTGATCAAATCCTCAAAATCATTATGGTAGAAGTTTTTCTCCATCATCGTTAGTTGTGGTTAGGTTATTGTTTTTCATAAATTTGGATTATATAGGATTTGCTATTGACCAGTAGCAGTAAGCCCGAACCAATCTCCCCTGAGCCTGGACGGCTGAATAATATTTTTCCTTATCAGTATATCTTCAAGCATTTGTTTAGCTCTTGTATATTGAGACCTGCTGGTACTTTCTTCTACATCCAGCATCGCCGAGATCTCTTTGTGTGAGTAACCTTCTATGGCGTAAAGATTAAGCACTGTACGGTATCCCAGGGGAAGCATCCTGATGCACTCCACTATCTGCTTTGCCTGCACGATCGATGGCACTGATTCTTCCCTTACCTGTACTCCCGTTGCGTAGATAATGTCCACGCTTTCATTGAACTTTTTATTCTTTTTCAGATGATTGATACACGTATGCACCATAATCCTTCTGATCCAGCCTTCAAATGCACCTTTGTTCTGGAAAGTATGTATCTGTGAAAACACTTTAATAAACCCTTCCTGTAACATATCTTCCGCGTCCTCCCGGTTATGGGCAAACCTGTAACAAACTGACAGCATTTTTGGACTGTACCTGGCGTACAATTCTTTTTGTGCTACCGATTCATTTTGTAAACAACCTGTTAAAATGGCTTCTTCGGTCATAATCAGTTAACCGCATTAGTTGCCCTTGTAATTTAGACAAATTATCAAAGAAAAAGCTGCATAGCGCAGAAAAAAAGATGATTCAGATCAGGATATTGCCAGTCATTTCCGGTGGGATAGGCAGATTCATTACGGTAAGTATGGTAGGAGCGATATCCCCCAGCTTCCCGGCTTTTACTTTTCCTCTCCACTCTTTATCGATGATGAACAAAGGCACAAGATTTAGTGTGTGCGCGGTGTTCGGGCTGCCGTTCTCATTGATCATGTAGTCTGCATTACCATGATCGGCGGTAAGGAAAACGGTATATCCATGCGCCAGCGCGGCAGTAACAAGCCTTTTTACGCAGACATCAACCGTTTCTACCGCTTTTATTCCTGCGGAGAAAACGCCGGTATGGCCCACCATGTCGGCATTAGCATAATTCAGGCAGATGAAGTCTGCCCTTTCATTCTCTATGGCCGGAACAATGGCATCGGTCAGTTCGTAGGCGCTCATTTCCGGCTGGAGATCATAAGTAGCCACTTTGGGTGACGGGATCATGATGCGCTCTTCATTTTCAAAAGGCACTTCTCTGCCCCCGTTAAAAAAGAAAGTCACGTGTGGATATTTTTCCGTTTCGGCAATGCGTATTTGTTTTTTACCGTTCCGCTGCATCACCTCACCCAATGTATTGTTAAGGTTGTCTGTTTCGAACAGTACATTCACCTTTTTATAGGTATGATCATATTCGGTCATCGTTGTATACTGCACCGAAAGTTTTTTCATATTAAAATCAGGAAGATCGCTCTGAGTAAGTACCTGAGTGATCTCTCTGCAGCGGTCTGTTCTGAAATTAAAGGCAATAACTGAATCGCCATCCTTAATTACTGATGGTGCTTCCCCTTCAGCCGCAATGATCGTTGGCTTGATAAACTCATCCGTAATATTGTGTAAATAAGCGTTTTCAATTGCAGCAGCTGCTGTGGGAGCCTGTTCTCCCTTTCCATTTACGAGTGCATCATAGGCAAGTTTTATTCTTTCCCATCTTTTATCCCGGTCCATGGCGAAATAACGACCGCAAACAGTCGCTATTTTTCCAGCGGTTACTTTTAAATGCTGCTCCAGATCGTTGATAAAACCCAGGCCGCTTCTGGGATCGGTGTCGCGCCCATCTGTAAACGCATGGATCAGCACCTCTGATAGACCTTCTTTTTTACAAACGTCCAGTATGGCTTTTACGTGATCGATATGTGAATGGACGCCGCCATTGCTTATCAGGCCCATGAGGTGCAAAGCTTTATTATTTATTTTTGCCCTGCGGATGGCTTCCAGAAGCTTGGGATTTGACTGGAAACTGCCATCGCGGATGGCAACATTGATGCGCTGCAGTTCCTGGTACACGATCCGGCCGGCGCCGAGATTAAGGTGACCCACTTCAGAATTGCCCATCTGCCCATCAGGAAGGCCTACTGCTTCACCGCAGGTGATAAGGGTTGTATTTGGATATTGTGCGTACAAGGAACTTACAAAAGGAACATCTGCATTCTGAATGGCGTCAGAAGATTTTTTCTTTCCAAGTCCCCAACCATCCATTATTACAAGGATAACTTTTTTAGACATATTCAGATTCTGTTCAGTTTAAATGATGATATAAAGATAATGCAAAGGGGAGACTACCTTAAAAGTAGTATTTTATTTAACTGACGCAATTTGGCATGTTTTTCGCAAATTGCATCCAAACAACAGCCATGAAAAAATATTTGGGAATTGTGTTTGCCTCGGTATCCCTTTTCCTGTTTTCTTTCGCCCCAACTTATTCTATAGAACAGGTTCTTGTTGCATTAAAAAATGGTGACGCGGGACAGCTGTCAAAGTATTTTGATAATCGCGTGGATATTTCCCTTCCCAATAAAAGCGATAATTTCAGCAAAAACCAGGCTGAGATGATCCTTAAGGATTTTTTTGCCAGCAACGAGGTGAAAGATTTCGTGGTAAAGCACAAAGGAGAAAATAACGGTTCACAATTCTGTATAGGATTATTACAAACACGAAATGGTAATTTTCGTACTAAATTATACATGAAACAGAAAGGCGGGCAGCAGCTTGTTCAGGAAATTGCCTTCCAGCTGGAGCAGTAAATCATTCCATTGTACAACCTGAAACCCATGCACGGCCATCGCATGGGTTTTTTATTTTAATTTTACCTGATGAATGCTGATGAAAAATTGAATGTGCTGGTAAATGCCGCGCTGAAGGAAGACATCGGTGACGGAGATCATTCCACATTGTCGTGCATTCCTGCAGAGAAAAGGGGCAGGGCGGCGCTGAAAATAAAACAGGATGGCGTGCTGGCGGGAATGGATGTTGCCGCAAAAATATTTTTTATGAAAGATGCATCCGCTGTTTTTTCGCCATTCAAAAAAGATGGCGATGAGATGAAGAACGGTGAGGTGGCATTTGAAATTGAATCATTCGTATATATTATCTTAAATGTTGAAAGACTGGTGCTGAACACCATGCAGCGGATGAGCGGCATTGCTACCCTCACCAGGACATACACCGATAAAATAAAGGGATATAACACAAAAGTACTTGATACCCGCAAGACCACTCCGAATTTCAGGCTGCTGGAAAAAGAAGCGGTGCGGATAGGAGGAGGATACAATCACCGGATGGGACTCTATGATATGATCATGCTCAAAGACAATCATATCGATTATGCGGGCGGCCTGGAAAAAGCTATTCAAAAAGCATGGCGGTACGTGCAGGAGGTAAAGCCCGGATTAAAAATAGAAGTAGAGACAAGAAATATCGAAGAAGTAAAGAAAGTAGTGCATATTGGAAAAGTAGACAGGATAATGCTGGATAATTTTTCTCCGGCATTAATTAAAGAAGCGATGAGCATTATTGATGGAAGAACAGAAACAGAGGCAAGCGGCGGAATTAATATCGATAATATTTGTGAATACGCAGAGACCGGTGTGGATTATGTAAGCGTGGGCTCATTGATCCACCAGGCAAAGAGCCTCGATCTTAGTTTGAAAGCAGTTTTTAATATATGACAAATAAAAAACGACCCTCTAACGGAATAGTATATTCGACGGACCCTTCTTTCCGCTCCGAAGAAGACACTGCTGCTCTACAGGATACGCTGCCTCCGGCGAAACAACCCCTTCGGGTACGCCTCGACACAAAGCACAGAAGTGGTAAAGCGGTTACACTTGCAGAAGGATTTGTTGGTAAGGAAGAAGATCTCGAAGCGCTCGGCAAACAACTAAAAACATTCTGCGGCACCGGTGGCAGCGTGAAGGACAGACAGATCATCATCCAGGGTGACCAGCGTCCGAAGGTGTTGCAGTGGCTGAAAAAAAATGGGTACAGCGCTTCGAAATAATTTATTGCCCCTGCGCCAGGCTGTATCCTCTTTTATCCCCCCACATGTTCAGCAGCTCAAGACTCGCGATTTTAAAATCACCGCTCAGGCTCACATACAACCCAATAATATCCTGCTGGTTCAACGCTTCTCCGTCAAGACTTTCAAACCTTGCATTGTATTGATTTACAAGATTTGTGAAACGGCTTCCGGTGGGCCATACCTGCGTGCCCCTGTTGCTGATATTTATCAGCTTGAATTTCACTCCTCCATGCCGTTGGCATTTTTTCGCGATCACTTCCGGCTGCATATTACTTTCAATAAACATATCCACTCCGACGATTTTTTCCACGACGCCTTCCACGCTTTCCATCATTTCATTTTGCTGGATGTCCAGCACCGTGCAGGTGCCCGGAATATCCTCCAGATCTGGCCTCGGATTGTGCTCAGGGACTTTTCCGAAATTACTGATGATTGCCTGTGCAAATTCTTTCGTACCTAATGATGGTTTTGATTTATCACCAAAGTCGCCGGTATGAATACCTTTTTCTAAAGTATACAGCAGCGCATTTTCGATCATTACCGCGATATGGAGCATGCCCAGATGTCGCAACATGCCAAAACCACTCAGCAGTAAAGCAGTTGGATTAGCAATATTTTTTCCTGCGATGTCCGGCGCTGTGCCGTGTACCGCTTCAAAAATAGCTATATGATCACCGATGTTTGCCGAAGGTGCAAATCCAAGGCCCCCAACCAGTCCGGCGCAGAGGTCACTTACGATGTCGCCCTGCAGGTTAGTGAGCACTACAACATCGAAAGTATCCGGGCGGGTAACAAGTTTCATGCAGAGGTCATCAACTATAACATCGTCTGCTTTCAGCTCAGGATAGGTCTTGGCCACCTCGTAAAAGCATTCGAGGAACAGTCCGTCAGTGATCTTCATGATATTGGCCTTATGGCCGCACGTGATCCTCCGGGCGCCTTTCTGCCGGGCCATTTCAAAGGCATACCTGACCAGTTGCAGACTTCCCGGCCGGGTAATGAACCTGCGGCTAAGCGCCACGTCGTGCGTGAGCATATGCTCGATGCCTCCATAGGTGTCTTCAATATTTTCGCGAACTATGGTGATGTCGATCGATATCCCTGCCTTGCTGAAAACCGTGTCTACGCCGTAAAGGGTCTGGAACGTGCGCTTGTTGGCATAGGTGTTCCAGGTTTTCCGGGCAGTAACGTTGATGCTTTTTACACCTTTGCCCTTGGGGGTTTCCATGGGTCCCTTGAATAAAATGCCAAGGCTTTCTATTGAATGCAGGGCCTCAGGGGTCATGCCGTTGGAAAACCCCTTGTCGAATACCCATTTGCCCATGTCTACATACTCATATTCTAGGGGCACTTTGGCCGCATTGAAAATTGAAAGAACGGCATCCATTATTTCCGGCCCTATTCCATCACCATTCGCTACGGCTATTTTCATATTGTGGAGTTTAGCTATTTTCCTGCAATTTGGAGTGTTTTCGTTGAAAATACTGTACCTGCGGATTTTTTTTTACTTTTAGGTTAAATCAAGCTGATGATATCGACTATTTCAGAAGGCATTGAAGTCTGTGTGGAAACATTTTATCAGCCGGATTATTCTAACCCGGTATCCGGTGAATACATGTTCGCATATCGCATCACCATTGAAAATCATAATAGTTTTTCTGTCAAATTACACCGCAGGCACTGGTATATTGTTGATGGCAATGGAACAACCCGGGAAGTGGAAGGTGAGGGAGTAGTGGGTGTTCAGCCTATTCTTCAGCCTGCAGAAAAATACCAGTATGTAAGCGGGTGTAACCTGCGAACGGAAATGGGGAAAATGCATGGAACGTATTCGATGGAAAATCTTAATAATAAAATATTGTTCGATGTGAACATCCCCGTATTTGAAATGATCGTTCCATTTAAAATGAATTAATTTTTCTTTCCTATCCGGTACAGCATCACGGCCATCGCTGCGAAAAATAATACACCAAGCAGATAATATCCTTCTTCGTGCAGCATATGCGTTAATCCTTCTTCCATATTTACAGCAGCAAGAAAAAGGGATCCGCTGTCGGAGCCTCCCAGAAAGGCGATTAATACTCCTGCCACTGCGCCTCCTGCTACTAATCCTGTTGCAAATAAATTCCCCTTGCCGAGTTCTTCTTCTTCCGTACTCACCAGTACATTGTTTTTCTGCTGTTTTTTTTCAACCAGTCCCCTTACTGCGCCACCAATAAATATTGGCAGTGTGGTAGATAGTGGCAGATAGGCACCGACAGCAAAACTCAGTGAATTAATTCCACAAAGTTCCATCGTCACTGCAATAAAAATACCTACAAACACATACTGCCAGTCGAGGTTCTGCGATAATATTCCTTTAATTAATGTGGCCATTAATGTTGCCTGTGGGGCCGGATATTTATCTGTACCGATGGCATGTTTAATTCCCTGGTGTGCCATTTCAAGGGTGGGCCTGTCAAGAAATTTTATAGTAAAACCAATCACGATAGCCGATGCGATCACGCCCGCGAATAAAGCGATCTGCTGATACCTCGGAGTGGCGCCGACAATATATCCGCTTTTAAGATCCTGAGATGTTCCGCCTGCATTTGCCGCGGCGATGCAGATCATTCCCCCTACTACCAATACCAGTGGCTCATACGCTTTTCCCATCCAGCCAACGCTTAAAAAGATCAAACTCGTGCCCATCACCGTTGCGATGGTCATACCGCTGATCGGATTATTCGATGATCCGATCAGCCCCACGATTCTTGAAGATACGGTTACGAACAACGCACCGAATATTACCACAAGGATACCGATAAGTAATTTTTGTAAAAAGCCCTCTCCGGGCACCTGGGGCAATACGGTGATCAGGGCAACGAGCGCCAGGCTGCCTAACCCTACCACTTTCAGATTCAGGTCCCTTTCTGTGCGGGCAACTTTTTTTGCGCCTTCGGCGGAGGTTTCCCGAATGGAACTGATGCTGGAACCTACAGACTTTACAATTGTCGGAATAGTTTTGATAAGGGTGATAATGCCGCCGGCTGCCACCGCTCCTGCGCCGATTTGCCGGATGAAGGCGTAATAAATGGCGGAAGAAAAATTAATAAAAGTATGTGTCACCGGATCCCAGTTGCCCTGGCCGCCGGGCTTTGTGAGGTCTGCGAGATAACCCAGTTTTACCAGTTGCGAAGCGATCACGTCCGGAGAGATCATCGTGGCAAGTAAAGGTATAAATACCAGCCAGCTAAGTACTCCTCCCGCAACCAGTACTCCTGCTATTCTGGGTCCGATAATATAGCCCACACCAAGATATTCCGGGGTTATTTCCCCGCTTATCCTTGCTGAAGGGAAAAATTTATTCGCCTGCCTGGTTGCATAAAAAGGCGCTTCGGCAATAACATGCATTACTTTTTGCAGTATGGCATATAAAAAAGCTACCCCCAGCCCCCAGAATGCGGTTCGGGCGAAGTCGCCGCCTTTTTCGCCGGCGATAAGCACATCACCGCAGGCAGTACCTTCCGGATAAGGCAGGTTGCCGTGTTCATTTACGATCAGCGAGCGCCGCAAGGGGATCATCAGTAAGGTGCCGAGTAATCCGCCGATGATCGATAGTATCAGTATGGTGAGATAATTGAAATAAGAAGCACTGTCCGGAGAGGATAAAAATAAAAAACCCGGCAGAGTAAAAGCCACGCCTCCCGCGATGCTTTCTCCTGCGCTGCCCGCAGTTTGGATGATATTGTTTTCCAGTATGGTAGTCCCGAAAAATTTCCTGCCAAGCGTTATCGCGATTACAGCGATCGGTATGGAAGCACTGACGGTTAACCCGGCTTTCAATGCGAGGTACACTGTTGCGGCGCCAAAGATCACTCCAAAAAAACAACCAAGTAAAATAGATTTTACCGTCAGCTCTTTCATGTTTTGTTCGGGACCTATAAAAGGCTGGAATTTTTTTGCGGACATCTTGCTGGTTAAAATAAATAATTAATCATCCGAAGCAGTTGCTTCCACCACTACTTTATTTAATTTTTTAGTAAGGGGAAAAAGTGCAAGGCCGGCAACGATCGCGGCTATGGCGCTGATGCCAAAGAATACGGCTTTATCATCGAAGCGGTCCCAGAATCCTGCAAGAATGCCTGATATTTTTCCGCCTAGTGAAGTGGTCAGCAACCATCCGCCCATCATGAGTGCGGTGAAGCGTTTCGGAGCAACTTTAGATACCAGTGAAAGACCTATTGGACTAAGGAACAATTCACTAATGGTGAACACGCCATAACTGCCGAATATCCAGGCGGAGGAAACTTTATTCTGGTAGATATTAGTGGATAGACAGGCGAATACCATTACCAGGGAAGAAAGCCCGGCAATAATGGTTCCCCAGGCAAACTTCGATGGGGTGGAGGGTTCCTTTCCTTTTGACCGCATCCAGCCGAATAATCCTACCACGATGGGAGTGAGCAGAATTATCCAGAAAGGATTGATGGACTGGTATATTTCTGTTGAAATTAATTTCAGGTCCTGTCCTTCCGGGGGCCATTTATTCCTGGGAAGATTTTTAAAATATGGATCTATACCTGTTTCAGTAATAACTTTTCCTTTTGCATCTGTTTTCGACCTGAACTGGTTGTCCAGCACAGGCACTTCCTGTGGCTGGGTATTTACTGTCTGTAATAAACCAAAAGGTTTCAGCGGTGCTTCCAGTGTTTTAGGTGTCTGGCGGTTGGTATAGGTCTCGGCCCAAATAGTAAGCGCCGTGGAATTCTGGTTGTAGATGTTCCAGAATATAATTGAAACCGCGAACAGGGTAAGCAGCGTGCCCAGTCTTTTCCTGTCGAATCCTTCCGCGCGGCGCCAGAGGGACACATAAAAAATTATTATTGGCACGCAGGCGAAAATAAAAGCATCGTTGGAATCTGATCCGATTATGTTGCCCGGAATGAACCAGCCGATAACGCCTGCAATCGCAGCCGGTAAAAAAACATACAGGCCGATCTTCGATACCGGCATGTCTCCTTTCTGAGGCGGTTTTTTTATATCTGCGTGCTTTATATAGCGCTGTCCTGAAACGAACCATACTACGCCGATCAGCATGCCTACCCCTGCTGCTGCGAAAGCATAGCCCCAGGTGTAATTGTTTCTGAGATAGGAAGCAACAAAATTGCAGATAAACGCGCCGATATTGATGCCCATGTAAAAGATATTGTAGGCGGCATCTTTTTTAGGCCGCAGCTCTTCTTTATTATACATATTTCCCAGCAGGGTGCTGATATTAGGCTTAAAGAACCCGTTGCCGATGATGATACACAGCAGTGAGCTATACAATAAGGCGTTGCTGCCGGGAATAGCAAGCATAAAGTAACCGATGGACATGAGCGTGCCCCCTAAAAAAATCGACCGTGCGTAACCGAGGTATCTGTCAGCCATAAGTCCACCGATAAAAGGCGTGAGATAAACAAGCGCCACATAGGTTCCAACGATGTCCACTGCGGTGATCGTATCAAATCCCCGTCCGCCATGACCGGTGGTATCGGTGAGGTATAAAAACAAAATACCGATGATCAGGTAATAACCGAATCTTTCCCACATTTCAGTAAAAAAAAGAACATAGAGCCCCTTAGGATGTTTAACATTTCCAGTTAGCTGGTTCATTACAATAAGAATTGTTGAGGTAAGATAATTTAATTGCTCAAAGTAGTGATAAAATTTACGAAATTTGCGCATCTTAAAAAATCCCGGGGATAAAAACTATGAACCTGTTATTATTAGGCAATGGAGGAAGAGAACATGCAATTGCCTGGAAGATGGCCCAAAGCAAATACTGCGAAAAGCTCTTCATTGCACCGGGGAATGCCGGCACCGCACAGTGTGGCACTAACGTGAACTTTTCGCCAAATGATTTTGAAGCCGTTAAGAAATTTTGTATCGGCAATGAGATCCACATGGTCATAGTAGGACCGGAAGAACCGCTTGTCCGTGGCATCGTTGATTATTTTCAGCAGGATGCGTTGCTGGAACACATTTCCGTCATAGGCCCATCGCGCGAAGCGGCACAACTGGAAGGCAGCAAGGCCTTTGCGAAAAGGTTCATGGACCGCCATAATATTCCTACTGCGATTTACAGGGAATTTGATTCATTCAATTATCCTGAAGGCATTCCATACCTGCAAAACCATGCGTTGCCGATCGTTCTAAAGGCAGATGGACTGGCCGCAGGAAAAGGTGTGATGATCTGTCAGTCGCATATTGAAGCCATTAGTGAATATGAGCTGATGATCCACCAGAGCAAATTCGGTGATGCCGGAAAAAAAGTGGTAGTGGAAGAGTTTCTCGACGGCATTGAAATGAGCGTATTTGTGCTGACCGATGGAAAAAATCATATCGTGCTGCCGCAGGCAAAGGATTATAAAAGAATAAATGAAGGGGACAGGGGACCCAACACCGGCGGAATGGGCGCCGTGAGCCCTGTGCCTTTCGCGGATGAGGAATTCATGAAAAAAGTAACCGACAGGATTATTCTTCCAACGGTAGAGGGGCTGAAGAAAGATAATATTGACTACAGAGGATTTATATTCATAGGCGTTATAAAAGTAAATGGCGAACCGAAAGTTATTGAGTACAACTGCAGGCTCGGGGATCCGGAATCTGAAGTGGTGCTGCCGAGATTGAAAAACGACCTGGTAGAAATTTTCATGGCCGCTGCCAACGGTACGCTTTCCGAAATAATAGTTGAGGAAGATGTTAGGGTAGCCTGCACCGTTATGGCGGTGAGCGGTGGTTATCCCGGCACATATGAAAAAGGATTTCCCATTACAGGGCTCGATGTAAAAGTTCCCGGAGTGATGGTGTTTCATTCAGGTACCATTGAAAAGGATGAGGATGTGGTGACCAGCGGTGGCCGGGTATTATGTGTTACCTCTTTCGGCGAAAATATTGATGAAGCCGTGCACAGCTGCGTGGAAATGATGGGCCTGATCGATTTTGAAGGGATGTTTTACAGACGGGATATAGGCTGGGAATTCAGATAGATTATAAGGGTGAAACCTAAATAAACATCATGGTACATTACGGTGATTACCTCCGCCTGGATAAGATACTCGATGCGCAAATGCTGGAAAGTGATAAGCTGCAGCAGCATGCGCATGATGAAATGCTTTTTATCATTATCCACCAGGCATACGAATTATGGTTCAGGCAGGTGCTGTTTGAAATAAAATCAGTACAGCAGATCATGCAGACACCTGCTATTAACGACAATTCTGCTGAATTGCAGACTGTCGTGCACCGGCTGTCAAGGGTAGTGACAATATTAAAGGTACTCGTGCACCAGGTAGATATCATGGAAAGCATGACACCAATGGATTTCCTGGATTTCAGAGACATGCTTCGGCCGGCATCCGGATTTCAGAGCTGGCAGTTTAAAATAATAGAAGCATCACTCGGACTTAAATATGCCGACCGCCACGGCCACGATTATTACCTGTCACAGTTAAAGCAGGAGGAAGTGGATATGATCAAAAATGCGGAGGCCGGAAAATCTTTGCTGGAACTGTTGAACCAGTGGCTGGAGAGAATGCCGTTTACCGATGAGGAAAGAAGCTGGGCGGAATATAAAGCCGCTTTCGCGGAAAGTCTGTCGGATGCGGAGCGAAAAAATGAAGTGTACCTGAAGCAGATATTTGAGGAGCCGGCTGAGGGAGCGGCATTATCACCGGAAGCCAACAGGGCGGCGCTTTTTATCCTGTTGTATCGCGGTTATCCCATTCTTCAGCTGCCATTTCAACTATTGAATAATTTACTGGAAATAGACGTACAGCTCAGTACCTGGCGTTATCGCCACATGAACATGGTGCACAGGATGATCGGAACCCGCATCGGCACAGGAGGAAGCACGGGAAAAGAATACCTGAAAGGCGCGGCGGACAAACATTATATATTCGCGGAAGTAGCAAGGCTCTCCGGTTTTCTCATAGAAAGGAAAAAATTACCACAGTTGGGCGCGGAGATGGAAAGGAGGCTGGGATTTATACAGGTGCAGGATACGTGAAGCGACATGTTTTTAGTGTTCCATATTTAAATAATTTACAATAAACCGGGGGGTTTGTAGTTTATATTGCAAGTCAATGGTTTACTTTGTTAATTCGGATTATTTCCGTCAATTTTGCTGGCAATATACTTAATTTAAAATCTGACCTAGATAAAATAAAATGGGATTATTTAATTTTCTAACGCAGGAGATCGCAATGGATCTGGGTACCGCCAATACCCTGATCATACACAATGAAGAAATTGTAGTAAATGAGCCTAGCATAGTGGCCCTTGACAGAAACAATCCTAAGACCGTGCTTGCCGTGGGCAAACGCGCCCTGATGATGCACGAAAAAACACATGAGAGCATACGAACCGTGCGCCCTTTGAAAGACGGTGTTATAGCCGATTTCAATGCCGCCGAGCTGATGATACGGGAAATGATCAAAATGATCTATCCTAAAAAACCTTGGTTCCCGCCGAGCTGGAGAATGATGATCTGCATCCCCAGCAGCATTACAGAAGTGGAAAAACGCGCTGTTCGCGACAGCGCCGAACAGGCCGGGGCCAAAGAAGTCTATTTATTGCATGAACCCATGGCAGCCGCCCTGGGTATTGGCATTGACGTGGAAGAGCCAGTGGGAAACATGATCATCGACATTGGCGGTGGTACCACCGGCATCACGGTGATCGCCCTCGCGGGTATCGTTTGCGACCAGTCCATCAGGATCGCAGGAGATGAATTTACCGCAGACATCATGGAGGCGCTCCGCCGCTACCATAGCCTGCTGATCGGTGAAAGGACCGCAGAGCAGATCAAGATCAACATCGGCGCAGCCATGAAAGATCTGGAAACCGCACCGGAAGATATGCCCGTTAACGGACGCGATCTGGTAACCGGCATCCCCAAGCAGATCATGGTTAGCTACCAGGAAGTTGCAGAAGCGCTCGACAAAAGCATATTCAAAATTGAAGAAGCGATATTAAAGGCACTGGAAATGACGCCTCCCGAACTGGCGGGCGATATTTACAGGCGCGGGTTATACCTGACCGGCGGTGGCGCCCTCCTTCGCGGCCTTGACAAAAGGTTGAGTCAGAAAATCAAACTGCCTGTTCATGTTGCCGATGATCCGCTGAAAAGCGTAGTAAGAGGAACAGGACTGGCCCTGAAGCATTACGACAGGTATCCTTTTGTAATGAGATAAAAACATTTCTACGTGCGAAATATTTTTCTCTTCATCAGAAGATATTTTAACTTTCTTTTCTTCCTGGTGTTGCAGATAGTTGCCTTATCATTCCTGTTCCGCTACAATAAATTTCATGAAGCTGCTTTCATGGGAGTGGCCAATGAACTGACTGGCCGTGTAAGCGCTAAATATAGTAATGTTGAATACTATTTTCACCTGAAAAAAACGAATGAGTCGCTGGCAGCGCAGAATGAACACCTGCTTAACAGCCTGCCCTCAAATTACCAGGCGCCGGATTCTTCCAAACAAATTATTACCGACACAACCAGGTACGACACACTCGGCACTATCAGGAGATATGTTTGGCGTGGCGCGCGGGTGGTTAACAATACAGTGAGCCTTCAAAATAATTATATTACTATCCATCGTGGTGAAAAACAGGGGGTTTTGAAAGAAATGGGCGTAGTGAGCCCGGCAGGGTTGGTAGGAAGGGTTGTAAACATCAGTGAAAATTTTTCTGTGGTGATGACGATGCTAAACAGGCAGAGTAGTGTCAGCGCCAGGCTCCGCAAATCCGGAGAAATTGGTAAAATACAGTGGGACGGCCGCTCGCCGGACTTTGTAACGATGATCAATATCCCCAAAAGCGCACCGGTAGCAAAAGGAGATTCAATAGTGACCAGCGGTTACTCTCTGTCGTTCCCCCCAGGCATAATGATCGGTACTATTGCGGAAGTAATTGACGATAAGACGAGCAATTTTTATTCGCTTAAAGTTAAACCTTCTACTAACTTCTATAACGTTGAATATGTAACGGTAGTAGATAATCTGCAGAAAGAGGAACAGAAAAAAGTGGAGGAGGCCGCCAAAAGAAATCAATGAGCAAGCTGCTGAAAAATACAATCAGGTTTCTATTGTTTATACTGGTCCAGGTTTTTGTGCTGTTCCAGATGAAACCCCTGCACCAGTTCATCGTGCCGTACCTGTATTTCCTCTACATATTATGGCTCCCGTTCAATACGCCAAGGCTTGGATTGACCCTGATCGGTTTTCTATTTGGCCTGACACTGGATTATTTTACAAAAACCCCGGGGCTCCATGCCGCGCCCTGCACGCTGATAGCCTACCTGAGGCCGTTCCTGATCAATATTCTGATCAGGCAGGAGGGGGCAGAACAAAACTATGGCTCCCCGTCCATAACCAGCATGGGGCTGGCGCCTTACGCCACTTATGTTTTCATTTTAACTTTGATCCACAACGGTTATCTTGTATTTTTGGAATGGATAGATTTTGGTTCTTTCATTTATTTTCTGGGGAAAGTATTAGCAAGCACAGGAGTAAGCATGCTGCTTATCTTTGTAACTGAACTTTTATTTTTCAGGAAAGAAAAATTTCGGACCAACACCCCATAACTCCAGCAATCCTATGTCCGTTTTTAACCAGTCGCGAAGCAATATTATCCGCCTGATCTTTCTTGGCGTATTTCTTATTATTATACTTCAGTTATTCAATCTGCAGATCATTTCGGATAACTACAGACAGCTCGCGTTGAACAATGCCGTGTTCAGAAAGGTAGTGTATCCAAACCGTGGAATTATTTATGACAGGAACGGAAAAGCGATCCTCAACAATACCATTATGTACGACCTGGTGGTCACGCCTAATGAAGTTAAAAATATAGATACCCCAAGTCTTTGCACACTGCTCCAGATCGATACAACGGAATTCATCAACCGCATGCGGGATGCGAAAATAAAAAATGGAAGGTACCGGCCATCTATATACGTAGATCTGCTGCCACCTGATATTTATGCAAGGCTTGATGAGAACATATGGAAATTTCCGGGTTTTGCATTGGTGGAAAGACCCGTGCGCGTCTATCCCTTTAACGCAGCCGCACATATCATGGGATATGTAGGTGAAGCAGATTCCAATATTATAAGACGCTCGAAGGGGTTTTACATGATGGGTGATTATGTGGGAAGAAGCGGCCTTGAAGCGTATTATGAAAGTGTGCTGATGGGACAGCGGGGAGTAAATAATTTAATTAAAGACAATAAAAACAGGCTTGTAGGAAAATATGAAAATGGAAAGTTCGATACTGCCGCCATTGCGGGCCGAAGCCTCAAAACATATATAGACATTGACGTGCAGCAACTCGCTGAAAAGTTAATGTCGAATAAAGTTGGCAGCGTGGTGGCGATAGAACCCCGGACCGGCGGTATCATTGCAATGGTCTCGGGTCCTAATTTTAATCCCAACGAATTAACCGGGCCAAGTAAACAAAAAAATTATGGAAGGCTGGTGCTTGATGTGGCATCTCCCTTATTGAACCGCGCCATCAAAGGAACTTATCCTGCTGGTTCTACCTATAAACCTATCGAGGCGCTTATCGGGCTTGATGAAGGTGTTATCACTCCTGCGAGCGGCATTGCCTGCAATGGCGCATATTATGGTTGCAACCGCCCGGTAAAGTGTACGGAAAAAGCTCCCGGTCATGCAAAAGATCTCAGGACAGCCATCGCCTGGTCGTGCAACTCATTTTTCTCCAACGCCTACAGGCTGATAGTTGATAATCCGCAATATGGGAATGTAAAAGTGGGTTACGCAAAATGGAACGAATACATGAACAAGTTTGGTTACGGAAAACGCCTGGGCATTGATCTGCCAAGTGAGGACAAGGGCAATATTCCGGATACATCCGTATATAATAAAGTATATAATAATTCCTGGAACAGCTGCACCAACATTACGCTCGGTATCGGGCAGGACATGATGCTGGCGACGCCACTGCAAATCGCCAATGGTATTTCTATTGTTGCCAACAAAGGATATTATTATACGCCGCATTTTGTAAAAAGCATTGAAAATGCCACAGCGGAAGACTCCATTTTAAATCCTTTTCTAAAAAAGCATGAAGTACTTACCCATATTCCTGAAGCGAATTATGAAACAGTAATTAGTGGCATGCAGGATGTGGTAGAAATCGGAACAGGTAGAATTGCAAGGATTCCCGGCATTAGTATTTGTGCTAAAACAGGTACAGCAGAGAATTTTCGGGTGATCGATCATAAAAGGATCAAGCTGAAAGATAATTCCCTTTTCGTTTGCTTCGCGCCTAGGGAAAATCCAAAGATCGTCATTGCGGTAGTGGTGGAAAATGCGGGTTTCGGCGCCACATGGGCCGCGCCTATCGCGTCGCTGCTGCTGGAAAAATATCTGAATGATACGTTGAGGCCCGAACGCGTTAAGGAAGTGGAAAGGATTGCTGCTGCCAATTTAATGCCTTCCTACCTTCCAAGGCTGCAGTTTATTGCAGACTCTTCGAGAGGAGCTTTCTGGTTAAATAAAACAGGAGACAGCAACTACATCCGGAAATATCTGCACAAGAGATATGTTCCCGTGGAAAGTTATGAAAAAAAGGAAAAGCCAAAGCCCCGGCCAATAAAAAAACTGGAGGTTTTCACTGATCCGGTTAAAGCGAATGAATTATGGGCCGGTAACCAAAAAAAGAAAAATCAATGAGCCAGCGCAATCCGACAATATCGAAAGGTGTGGACTGGGTAATGATCTGGATCTATGCCGCACTGGTGGCCATCGGCATCCTGAGCATATTTTCCGTTACATACAAGGAAGGAGAAAATGTGCTGGACGGATTTTTAAAATTGAAAACTGATTACGGCAAGCAAATGCTGTTTTTCATTATTTCGCTGATTGTAGGATTATTTATTTTATTAACCGACAGTAAATTTTTTACGGCGACGGCTAATATTTTATATGCGTTGGGTATTTTTATGCTGTTGCTGGTGTTTCCGTTTCATACAGCCGTGAAAGGAACGGATTCCATTATCAAAATTGGA
>Ga0209512_1000519_pt1 | contig 62092 bp, 64 predicted proteins | sample frozenSSSSmetaG_FD_184142 | JGI IMG/M metagenome (GOLD analysis project Ga0209512, IMG submission 184142) | Glacier valley bacterial and archeal communities from Borup Fiord, Nunavut, Canada, to study Microbial Dark Matter (Phase II) -... | ecosystem: Environmental > Aquatic > Freshwater > Ice >...
CCGGCAAGCAACGGGAGGGTTGCGACGGCCTCCACCGGGGCGAGGCAGATCGGCAGTAGAACCCCGGCGAGCATCGCGCTGGCGATCGGTCGCGGGATGGCGACGATCGCTCGACCCAGGGCGGGCCATAGCCCGCACAGCAGAACCAGGGTCGAGCTCACAACGAAGGCCCCGACGGCATCCGAGAAGCGGATACCGCCCCCGGCCGCTGCCAGCAGAACGGCGGCCCCCGGCGTCGACCAGGCAATCGCGAGCGGGATGCGGAGCCACAGCGCGGCGACGATGTTAATCACGGCAACCGCCAAACAGAGCGCGAACAGGCCGGATGCCGCCTCCCCCGAGTCGGCACCGACCGCCCGCAAGCCCGCAATAACCAGAGCGAACGAACTCGCGAAGCCGGAGATCGCAGCGACGAACCCTGCCGAGATGGGCTGGAAAACGGATGCGCTCCGCCGGTGCTCCGGCTCGGCACTACTGGGCTCGGCACTACTGGGCTCGGCTCCGCCGGGCTCGGCTCCGCCGGGCTCGGCGCCGTCGAACTCGGCACCGCTGAACTCTGACGAGGTCAGGCGGACTTCTCCGCGCGCAATTTCGCCCGCGGCACGATCGTCGGGGCGGCGTTGTTGAGAACCGTGGCCCGCGTCACGACCACCCGTGCTACCTGATCGTCGGAGGGCACGTCGAACATGATCGGCCCGAGCACTTCTTCCAAAATCGCCCGGAGTCCGCGCGCGCCGGTCTGGCGCAGCACGGCAAGGTCGGCGATCGCCTCGAGGGCGTCGTGGTCGAAGTCGAGCTCGACCCCGTCGATCTCGAACATGCGCTGGTATTGACGCACGAGAGCGTTCCGCGGCTTGGTGAGGATCTCCATCAGCGCGACCTGGTCGAGCGGTGTCACCGTCGTCACGACGGGGAGCCGACCGATGAACTCGGGGATGAGACCGAACTTGTGCAGGTCTTCCGGCAGCACCTCCCCGAAGAGATTCACGTCGTCGCCCTTGCTGTGCAACGGAGCGCCGAACCCGATCCCCTTCTTGCCGGCGCGCTGGGAGATGATCTCCTCGAGGCCTGCGAACGCCCCGGCCACGATGAACAGCACATTGGTCGTGTCGACCTGAATGAATTCCTGGTGGGGATGCTTACGCCCGCCCTGTGGTGGCACGGATGCTACGGTCCCTTCGAGAATCTTGAGCAGGGCTTGCTGCACGCCCTCCCCCGAAACGTCCCGAGTGATGGAGGGATTTTCGGCCTTACGGGCGATCTTGTCGATCTCGTCGATGTAGATGATTCCCGTCTCGGCCCGCTTCACGTCGTAGTCCGCGGCCTGGATGAGTTTCAGGAGGATGTTTTCCACGTCCTCACCCACATAGCCGGCTTCCGTGAGAGCTGTGGCATCCGCAACGGCAAACGGAACGTTGAGCCGTTTGGCGAGAGTCTGAGCGAGGTAGGTCTTTCCACACCCGGTGGGACCGATGAGCAAGATGTTGGACTTCGCGATCTCGACATCGTCGATGATGGCGTCGGCCGACGTGATGGTGTTACGCGCTCGGATGCGCTTGTAATGGTTGTAGACGGCCACCGACAAGGCCCGTTTCGCGTGTTCCTGGCCGATCACGTACTCCCCGAGGAAGGAGTAGATCTCGCGGGGCTTGGGCAGATCGAACTCGCTGGAAACCTCTTCGCCGGCCTCGGCGAGGCGCTCTTCAATGATTTCGTTGCACAGTTCGACGCACTCGTCACAGATGTAGACGCCGGGACCGGCGATCAACTGCTGAACCTGCTTCTGGCTCTTGCCGCAGAATGAGCACTTCAGCAGGTCGGCGCTTTCTCCGATGCGGGCCATCTCGATCGTCCTCTCCTGCCAGCGGGCACGTGCGCGAGTTTGAGCCTAGCCGGATCGGGCGATGTCGCCCGGCACCTGTGCGAAAGGTCGGGCGCGCGCCGCGGGTGATACTGGACGCGTGAAAACTCGGCGTTCGCCCATGGCTTTGGAGCGGCAGCGGTGAGGGAGGCATCCTCTCGCCGTGCTCGCGGGTCGGCGGTCACCGGTGGTGCTGGCGTTGGCGTTGGCGTTGGCGTTGGCGTTGGCGTCACGCTCTTCGTCGGGCTCGTGATGGCGCTCACCGCGGGCGCTACGCCCGTCTGGGCGCATACGGGACCGGTCTCATCTACCCCTGCGGCCAACAGCACGGTATCGAGCCTTCCGGCATCGTTCTCGGTCTCATTCGGGGAAGCGCTGCTGGACCTGTCCGGTACTGGCTCCGGATTCGCGATCCAAGTCGTCGATCAATCGGGTCGCTATTTCGGCGACGGGTGCACCGCCGTGGCCGGCTCGACCATCTCGATGGGCGCGTCGCTCGGAGCGCCAGGGCCTTACCGGATGCTCTGGCAGGTCATCGGTGAAGACGGTCACACGGTCTCGGGTCAGCTTGGCTTCGACTGGAAGCCCGCCGATGCCTCGAAAACGGATGCTGGTTCAGCAACCGCGCCCGACTGCAACGGCACGCGGGCGGTGCCGATCGCGGCCAAACCCGATCCCGGGTCGAGTACCAGCAACCCCGTGGAATCGCCGCTCTTCGTCGGTTCGGCGGTGCTCGCGGTGATCACCATTCTGGGTGCGCTCGTCGTCGTCCTGATCCGTCTGCGCCACCTCGACGATGACGACCCGCCGGGCGCCGAGGCATCCGATCCCCCCGGCGACCCCGCCGAACCCCCTATTTCGCGATGAGCGCGGGCAGGTTCTTGCGGCTCGTGAGCACCTGATCGATGAGGCCGTATTCAACGGCCTCTTCGGCACCGAGAATCTTGTCGCGTTCGATGTCACGGTTGACTTCGGCCGCGGTGCGGTTGGAGTGGAAAGCGAGAGTGTTTTCCAGCCAGGTGCGCATCCGCAGGATCTCGCGGGCCTGGATCTCGATGTCGGATGCCTGGCTGGCGCCCTCCGACCCGGCAGCGGGCTGGTGGATGAGCAGCCGCGCGTTGGGCAGCGCGAGCCGCTTGCCCTTCGTTCCCCCGGCGGTGATCACCGCGGCGGCAGAGGCCGCCTGTCCGAGCACCACGGTCTGAATGTGCGGTCGGATGTACTGCATCGTGTCGTAGATCGCGGTCATGGCCGTGAAGGAACCGCCCGGTGAGTTGATGTACATCACGATGTCGCGGTCCGGATCCTGGCTCTCGAGAACCAGCAACTGAGCCATGACATCGTCGGCCGACGCGTCATCGATCTGCACACCGAGGAAGATGATGCGGTCTTCGAAGAGCTTCGCGTACGGGTCTTGACGCTTGTAGCCGTAGGCGGTGCGCTCCTCGAACGTGGGCAGGATGTAGCGCGACTGCGGCAGATTGCCAGCGAGGCCGGTCAGCGCGGAGGGGTCGCCCGCTGCGCGGAAGGTGAAGTCGTTCATCGTCAGTCCTTAATTCCGGTTGCGTCGACATTGGTGACGGAATCGTTGGTGCCGCCGCCGCCAACGACATCGCTGGCGTACTCGCGAAGGTGATCCACGAATCCGTATTCCAGAGCTTGCTGAGCCGTGAACCAGTTGTCGCGGTCGTTGTCGAGAAGGATCTGCTCGACCGACTTGCCGGTCTGCTCGGCAGTGAGCTCGGCCATCCGCTGCTTCATGTCGAGGATGATGCCGGCCTGGGTCTGAATGTCGGCAGACGTGCCGCCGAAACCACCGGACGGCTGGTGCAACAGCACCCGCGCATTGGGGGTGATGTAGCGCTTGCCCTTGGTGCCCGACGAGAGCAGGAACTGCCCCATCGATGCGGCGAGCCCGATGCCCACCGTGACGATGTCGTTGGGCACGAATTTCATCGTGTCGTAGATGGCCATGCCCGCGGTGATCGATCCGCCGGGTGAGTTCACGTAAAGGAAGATGTCGCGCTTCGCGTCTTCGGCCGCCAGCAGCAGTATTTTCGCGCAGATCTCGTTCGCGTTATCGTCGCGCACCTCTGAGCCGAGCCAGATGATGCGATCGTTCAGGAGTTGGTCGAAAATACTCGAAACCAAAGCCGGTTGGGCCATTGTTGCGCTCCATTCAGTTCGTCGCACTCCCGAATCTATCGGAGCCGATCCGCTCAGGCGGCCCTGTTCGCCATGGGCATAGAGCGGGGCTTGCGGTCGGCGGAGACCCGATCGCCTCGGTTCAACTCGGGAAATTCAGGAAGTGTGCGGAGGGCGCCGCATCCACGGGCCGAGAACATTGGATGCTCGCCAGCCGCCCTTGCAGAATTCCTGAATTTTCCGAAAAAACGGCCTAGCAGAGACGGTGGCGAGCTCAGCTGTGGTCGTGCCCGAAGTGCTCGTTGCCTACCTTGCGACCATGCGTGTCCGCCGCGGATGACGTGCCCGAGTCACCGTGACCGTCCCCGGACTCACGGGGCGCGGCGATCGCATCGGGTGAGTCGTCGGTGGCATCCGAGGCGGCCGACGTGAAGGCGGAGACATCCACTGCTTTACCGGTCGTGTCGACCACCTTCGCCTGGCCGAGAACGACTGAAAGCGCCTTCGCGCGCGCAACCTCGGCGATCATCCCGGCGATCTGGCCGTTCTTGTCGAGCACGTCCAGGAATTCGCTCGGCTCCATGCCGTACTGCGCCGCGGCCTGCACGAGGTAGGACGAGAGTTCGTTCTGGCTGACACGCACCCCCTCGGCCTCGACGATCGAGTCGAGGAGAATCTGCGACCGGAAGGTCTTCTCGCTCGAGAGGATCACCTCGGCGTGGTGCTCCTCGTCTTCGAGGCGGTTCTCGTTCTCGAGGTGGCGCGTAACCTCGTCTTCCACGAGCTTGGGCGGCACCGGGATGTCCACGGACTTCAGCAGCTCGTCGACGATCTGATCACGTGCCTGGGCACCCTGCCCGAAGGTCTTGGATTTCTGCACCCTCTCGCGCAGGTCGGCCTTCAACTCGACGATGGTGTCGAACTGGCTCGCCACCTGAGCGAACTCGTCATCGGCTTCGGGAAGCTCACGTTCCTTCACCGACAGCAACGTCACGGTGATGAGGGCGGTCTCGCCCTCGTGGTCTCCGCCGAGCAGCACCGACTCGAAGGTGGTGGTCTCGTCGGCGCTGAGCGAATCCAGCGCCTCGTCGATTCCCTCGATCAGCTCCCCGGACCCGATCTCGTACGAGATGCTCGTCGCCGAATCGACCTCGTCGTCGCCGATCTTGGCCACGAGATCAAGTTGCGCGAAGTCGCCGATACGTGCCGGACGGTCCACGGTCACCAGGGTGCCGAATCTGGTGCGCAGGGCGTCCACCTCGTCTTGGATGTCGTCGGCCGAGACATCCACCGCATCGACCGTCAGGGTCAGGTCGCTGTACGCGGGCAGGGTGAACTCGGGGCGGACATCCACCTCGACGGTGAGAAGCAGGTCGCCGCTGAAGTCCTTGACCTCGGGCCAGGTGGTGATGTCGGCCTCGGGCCGGCCGAGAACGCGAATGTTCTCCTCGGTGACCGCCTGCCGGTAGAACTTGTCGAGCCCGTCGTTGACGGCGTGGTTGAGCACCTCTTCGCGGCCGACCCGCTGGTCGATGAGCTGCGGCGGCACCTTGCCCTTGCGGAAGCCCGGGATGTTGACCTGCTTGCCGATGTGCTCGTAGGCGTGCGCGATGCTGGGCTTGAGCTCGTCGGGGGTGACGGCGATGCTGAGCTTGACCCGCGTGGGGCTGAGCCTCTCGACGGTGGTCTTCACGCTGGTGCTCTCCTATGGATGTGATCGGGATGTGATCGGTGACGCAGTCGGGGCGACAGGATTTGAACCTGCGGCCTCCCGCTCCCAAAGCGGGCGCTCTACCAAGCTGAGCTACGCCCCGGGCCGCGCGCCATCCCGTTGCGGGAATTGGCCCCGGCAAGTCTAGCGGCCGCGCCTCCGTGTGCTTCCGGCGAAACCCGCTGGTACAGTGACAACCGGCGGTCGACCCCGAAGCGGATGCCTCCGGGGATGTAGCTCAATGGTAGAGCTTCAGTCTTCCAAACTGACTACGCGAGTTCGATTCTCGTCATCCCCTCTGCTCCTATCGCCCGGTATCCGGCCCGGCGTGCTGGAACGTCGCGCTGATGAACTCGAACTGGTTGGCGCACGTGACCTCGGCGGCCCGTTGGGCCGGGGTGGGCGCGGCAGGCGGGGTGCTGGCGATCTCGAGTTGGCGGTTGGCGGCATCCCAGGTCGGCTCGCCGGTGAAGGAATAGCCGGCTCGCTTCAGACAAGAGGTGTTCGCATCGAAGGCGGCAGCGTACTCGGCCCGGGAGACGGTTCCGTCGCGGAGGATCGCGACCATCGTCGTGAAGTTGTTGCGCTGGGCGTAGCGCAGGGCCTCCCCGAACGAGGCGAACTCCGGCGCCGGCACGGGCGAGGCAGACGTCGACTCCGACCCCGGAGCCTGGGCACCGCCCATCAGCGGCCCGAACCCGGCCGCGCTGCCCAGCAACAGCACCAGGAAGACGGCGTACAGCGTTTTCATTGCTCGCCGATCGCCGCCACGATCACCGCGCGCGCAGCATCGCCCTCGGGCATCGGCAGGATCGGGTAGTTGTGGATCATGCCCACCCCCTCGTGATAGTCGAGCGGATGTCCCGTCTCGGCGGCCAGCGCGACGAGACGCGCAGCATCCGCATTGAGGATGTCGCGGGTGCCGCTGAACATCGTCACCGGCCCGACTCCGGTCAGCGACCCGTTGATCGGGCTCACGAGCGGATCGGCTTCGGCCAGCTCGGCTCGATAGAGCGCACCGGCCGCGTGAGTACCGGGCACGGCGAGCCACGGGTCGCGCGGCGCGATCTCGGCTAATCGCGGGTCGGTGCCACTGATGTCGAGCCACGGCGAGATGAGCACGGTCGCGGCCAGCGGCTCGACGCCCCGGTCGGCCAGAGTCTGCGCTACCGCGAGTGCCATCCCGCCGCCCGACGAATCGCCGAGGATGCTCGTGCGGTTCGAGCCGAAGTCCTCCGCGATCGCCTGCACAAGGTCGGCCACGCGCGGCACCACCTCGCTCGCCTTGCCCGTCGGTGCGAGCGGCATGATCGGCACCGTGATGCACACGCTCGCCTCGACCGCGAGCTTGGTCACGAGCGACCAGTGCACCGGGTCGATCTCGAATACGTAGCATCCGCCGTGCAGATAGAGCGCCGCTCGCGTTGGGCTGGATGCGGTGGGAACGACGTCATAGACCGTCCAACCATCGGTGACCCGGTGCGAGATGTGCACGCCCGGGTACATCTTGGGAGGGGCGGATGGCGCCGGATGCCGCTGCAGCCGCTCGACGCGCCGGAGGGTCCGCGCGGCCGAGGAGAACATCCACTTGGAGCCCCGGAAACGGATGACCAGCGGGGCGATACGACTCGTGAAACTCGCCATTCGCGCTTCAGCTGTTGATGCGCTTGAGGATGTGCACCGGGATGAACAGGCCCAGTGAACTGCTCACGATGCCGGCAGGGAACAAGAACAGTTGCATGCCCGGCGTTTCGAAGGCCGCGCCCATGAGGAACAGTCCGAGAACGAACAGTCCGAACGAGAGCACGAAGCCGATGATGTTCACTCCCGCATTCTATTCATTGTGAATGGGGCACAGATCGTGCAGTTCGCACAGCCTTCGCGAAACCCCCGTGCGCGGCCGCCCCGGCTGACGTTAGCCTGTGGCGCATGGTTTCTTACCTGCCCTACGTCGGCTTCGTGCAGTTCCCCCGCCAGCCGCACGACCTCACCTCGGCGGCGTGCCCGGCATGCGGCACGCCGCGGGTAGCTGCCGCCTGCGCCGCCTGTGGCCTCGATCTCATCCACCCGTCGATGGCCGAACTCGATGCTGCATCGATGGATGCCGCGGCATCCCTCGACCGTCGACTCGAGATCATCGGCCGTATCCGGTACGAGACGGATGCCGCGCGCGCGCTCGCGACCGCCGCGCGCGCAGCGGCGGTACCGGCAGCGGTGCATTCTCCCACAACCCTCGTGCGGCCGGCCGTCGTGAATGCCGGGGCGGGACCGGTCGCCACCCTGGCCGATTCCGGCACCGTCGAGAACGGTATTCCCAGCCCGCCGGCACCCCGCCGCGCAATCGGTGTGCAGGTCGTTCTGCTCGTCGTCGGAGTGGGGCTGCTGTCTGTGGGCGCGATCTTCTTCTTGGTCTACGCGTTCATCACATTCGGCCTCGTCTGGCGGTCGGTCATCATCGCCGCCGTCACGGTCGGGGCGATCGTCGGCGCAACGCTTCTGCGACGGCGGCGCCTCACCGTTGGCGCGGAAGCGATCGCCATGCTCGGCGTGGTTTTCGTTCTCCTCGACGCGTTCGCGCTGAGAGCGAATGACTTCGGCTTCTCGAACGTCGAGGGTCGCCTCTACTGGGGGCCCGCGCTGATCGTCATCTCCGTCGGCTTCCTCCTTTGGGCTCGGATATCGAGCCTGCGCGCGCCGAGTATCGTCGCGTTCTCGATCTTCGCGCCCGGGGTGGCGACGCTCGTCAGCGGCATCTTCTCCCCGGTGGATGAGGGCACAGCATTCTTCGCCGGTGCCGCCGGGTTGGCGGTTGCGGGGTTCGCGTACCCGGTCGCCCGGGGCAGGGGCGTGGAGACGTTCCTCTCGCTCGGGCTGGCAATCGTCGGCACGGTGGGGGCTGGCTTCGCCTCCCTCTTCGTGAGTTTTGATTCCCCCGGAGCTTCGTGGGCATCGAGCGTGGCGTTGGGGATACTCGGGGTTGTCTCACTCGTGCATGTTTTTCTCGCTCGAAGCACGGTGGCCCGAGCACCGCTTGCGGCCCGGCCCGGGGCGAAAGTCAACGGCGCCGTCGTGGGTCCGGCAGGTCTGATATTCGCCAGCCTCGGATCGATCGCCGTCGGCTCGGCAGTACTCGCCGGGGCGGTGCGAACGGGCGGCGACGTGCTGCTGGTCACGGCACCCACGCTCGCGGCCGTTGTCGTCACGCTCGTGCTGGAGGGCCTTTTGTGGATGCCCGCTGAAAGCTACACGCGTCGGGTCGCGATTGTCGCGGCGTGGAGCGCGGGCGCAGTGGCTGCCCTCACCCTTCTCATCAGCCTGGCGGCCATTGTGCCCGTCGCTGTTCAAATCGCGTTGGGAGGCATCCAGACCTGGTCGGTCGCCGCCGACTCCCGCGTCGATTGGGGGAGTTCCGCACCCGCCGCACTCGGTACCCTCGCGGCTGTAGTGGTGCTCGCCACCGTCGCGTGGTGGCTGGGTGGCACCCTACGATCGCGGCGCGCGGTGGTCATCTCCGGTGCGATCGGCATCCTCATTCTTGGAGCGCCCTTGATCGGCCCGCTGTGGCTGGTGATCGGTGCATGGCTACTGATCAGCGCAGTCGGGGTGGCGACGCTGCGCATGGGTGCAGCGCTTCCCGCGGTATCGGGGCGGTCGAGTATCGGCGCGGGACCCGGTCTACGTGTACCCGTCGCGGTTGGGTCTGCGGTTGCGACCACGTTCGCGTACGCGGCGTCGTGGGCCAGTGCCGAGACGTGGTGGTACGCGTCGGTTGGTGTCATCGCGATACTCGTCGCTGCTCGGTTCACGACCGGCTCGGTCATCGCCCGGGCGGCGCTCATCGCCGTTGCGTCGGTGGTATTTCTCATCGGGGCCGGGGCGACCGGGTGGCAAGCCGATGGACGCTGGCGGGATGGACCGGGCGGGGGCACCGACAGCGTGCATTTCGTGGTCGGTGCCGCGGTACTGCTTTTGGGAGTCACCCTCACGCTAGGCCGACGCGCCCTCGCGGCGCCAGAGCGCGCCGTCATTTTCTGGGTAGCGTTTCTCAGCGGAGGCATCGGCGCCGCTCTGAGTTGGCTGGGGGAAGCTCGAGTCCTCGGGGGCGAATTCGGCCCTCCTCAACACCCGGAAGAGGTGGTCGCCCAGTCGCTCACGGTGGTTCTGGCATTCGCGTTCGTCGCGGTGGCAGCCGCTTGGGCGCTGGCCCCTACAACCCGAGGCCTGCCAGGGGAGCGGATCGCGGCATCCGTCGCGGTGGCGCCACTTCTGTCCTGGGCACTGGCGCTGTTCGCCGCCCTGGTCGGTCTGCCTCGAATCGGGGAATACGTGGCGCCGGTGAGCGCCGCGATCATCGTGACTTCCCTATCCCTGGCGGCCTCGGTGCTCAAGCGGGGAGAGGTTCCACGCTGGGCCCGCGATATTGGGGCCGGGGTCGTGATCACCGTGTCGGTAGTCGCACCATTCTCCGTGGGAGTCCCGTCCATTTCGGGAGGCGAAGCGTGGTTGATCTTCCTGTTCGCCGGTATCGCGGTAGTGCCGATGGCGGTGTCGTCGGATGGACTGTTCGGCTCCGCCTCCCCGCGGCGATTCCTGGGGTGGGCTGCCCTCGGCCTCGCATTTCTGGGCCTCGTCCTGCGACTCCAGTGGCTCGGAGTGAGCGAGCCCGAACCCTACGTTCTGCCACTCGCTGGGATGCTGCTGCTGATCGCCTTCTTCGTGGCGCGTGCGCAACCAGCCGGGGCCGATCCGGGCGCTCCGACTGCCACAGCGCCCACCTCGCTGCCCGCATTGATCGCCTTCGTGGGCCTGACCGTCGGAATCGTGCCGGTAGCGCTGGCGAGCGTCAGCGGGCCGGTAGAACGCACGATCGCCGTCGGTCTCGTTTCCGCCGGCCTGCTGCTCGTTGGGAGTTGGGGGCGCGGTGCCATGCGGCCCTATTGGGATGCCGCGGCTTTCGCCGGCGGAATCGGGGTGGCGATCGCCGGATTCGGTCGAGCGGCATCTCTACTACCAGACGGGCAAGCGGGCAGTGTTGTCGTTGACCTGTGGGTGGCAGCGACGACCTTTGTGCTCATTGTGTCGACCGTCGGTCTCGGCGAGCGAACGGCGGCGGCAGCGGCGGCGGGTGCCGTCGGAGCAGCGGCCAGCACCCGTGAGCGCTCACGCCGGGCCGCGAGCGAATGGCTGCTCATGGGGACACTGGGCGCGGCCGCGCTGGTCGAGCTTGCCGCCATCGGAAGAAACAGCAATGACTCGGGAGCGCTCGATACGGCGCGGGCGGTCGCGGTGCTCGTCGCACTGGGCAGCGTGCACGTCATCGGGGTTTTGGTTCGGGAGGCACCGACGACAGCCCGCGTCGGATGGATCTCGATCTTTGTTGCCGCGCTGTTCGCCCTCTGGTCCAGCGTCGGCGCCGGTGCGATTGCCCCAGTCGAATGGGCGACCGGGCTGGTCGCCGTTCCGCTGCTCCTCGTCGGAGCAGTGAAACTGAGGCGCGACCCGGATGCGGGCAGCTGGCCGTGGCTGGCCCCCGGCATCGTGGTGCTCCTGCTGCCGAGCCTGGCCGCTACCTTCGTGTTCGGCCCGCCCGTGTGGAGGCTCGTCGGTCTCGGAGTCGCCTGTATCGTCGCCATCGTGGTTGGTGCCGTGGGGCGGCTGCAGTCACCCCTGATCATCGGATCAGCGGTGGTTCTGGTGCACGCGATCCGTACGTTCGCGCCCCAGATCATCTCGATCTATCAATCCACGCAGTGGTGGGTGTGGGCCGTCATCGGAGGCGCCGTGGTGATCTTCATCGCGGTCACGTTCGAGCGCCGCGTGCGGGATTTCACGGCGGTCGGGTTGCGCGTCGGTGCGCTGCGCTAGAGCGACGGCTCAGAAGGTGCGGTGGGTGAAGCGGCCGCCGAGAAGGGTTGCGGCGACCGGCATCCCCCGGAGTTCATCACCGGATGCCGTAAACGGATCACGGTCGACGATCACGAGATCGGCCACCTCGCCTTCGGCGACGACCGTGCGAGTCGATGCGGCCAGCGCCGCGGTGAAAGGGATGCTCTGCTCCGCATGCCACGGCTCGCGCCCATCCCGTGACCGGGTGACCGCCGCGGCGATTCCGAGCCACGGGTCGAGCGGCGACACCGGGGCATCCGAGCCGAAGCGCAGCGTCGCGCCCGAGTCGAGGAGGCTCCGCAACGGATAGGAACGCGCCGTCCGACCCGACCAGAGTCGGTCGGCGACATCGCGGTCATCCATCGCCTGCTCGGGTTGCACGCTCGCGGTGACGGCGAGGGAGGCGAAACGGTCGACGTCCTCGTCACGCAGCAATTGGGCATGTTCGATCCGGCCCCGTTGCCCCGTCGCCTCGAAAGCGTCGAGACAACGAGTGTTCGCCCGATCCCCGATGGCGTGCAGCGAGCACTCGATGTCCGCATCCTTTGCCGCAGCCATCATCGCAAGGAGTTCGTCGGTGTCGACCGTCGACTGCCCGAACGTGCCATCGGGGTAAGGGTCATGAGTGTGAGCGGTGCGCGTGTTCAGCGAGCCGTCAGCCAGTATCTTGAGCCGGCCAACGCTGAGGAGTTCACCGATCTGCTGGTCGGTGTGCAGCCCATCGGCGATGGCTCGATCGAGATGGTGCGGGTAAATCGCAAACTCGATGCGCAGCAGGTCATGTCCCGCCGCGATGCGCCGCTGCCACTCCTCGAGATTCCAGGCCATCTCGAGGTCGACGATGCCGACAACACCGCGCGCCGCCGCCGCGCGGGCGGTCTCGCGGGCCCATCCGTCGATCGTCGCAGTGTCGACCGGGCCGGAACGCTGCGCAACATCGAACGCATCCTGTTCACGCAGCAAACCGGTCGGATGCCCGACGCGCCCGTGTGCTGCGAGCGCAGCGGAGTTCAGCCAAACGGAGTGCAGATCGGCGCTGATCAATACCGTCTGCACGGCCCCGGTCGCCGCATCGAGGATGTCGAGACCCGGCGCATCCGGCCACTGGGCGTCACGGAAGCCTGCCCCGGCGATGACGCCGCTGGCGCCGAGACCGCTCTCGATCGCCGACCGCACGAGTTCGGCGGCGTGCGCGGCGGATGCCGCCGGCGCGAGATCGACGCGGTGGGAGTTCAGCGTGTGCTGGGTGAAGTGCACGTGCTCATCCCAGAGTCCCGGCACCAACCACCGACCTTCGAGGTCGACGCGTTCGCCGCCGCCGAGTGAGGGGGCCGTCTCGACAATCAGGCCGCCGTCGATCCTGACGTCGAGGGTAGTGCCGTCCAGGCGAGCGTTCGCGAGAATCACCGCCCGTCCACTCGCCGCATCTCTGCTGCGAGAGCCGGGTTGGTGTCGTTCACGCCGGCCTCCCGTTCGCCGATGATCGTGCCCTTCACCGCGTCCGACTTGTCCTGGCTCGACCCGATGTAGGCGTGAATGCGTCTCATACCTGGTCCTGCGGGCAGTAGTAGAGCTTGCGGCCGCCCACTTCCTCCATCACGATCGCACTCCCGCACACTCGACACGGCTCCCCGGTGCGGTGGTACACCCAGTAGTTGCCGCGACGGCGCGGGGTCCCGAACGCGTGCGGCGTGCGATCGGAGGCATCCATGGTGATCATCCGACCCGTCTTCACGCCGACCTTCAGCAGCGCCGACCAGTCCTTCCATAGTGCTCGCACGGCCGCCTCGGGCACGTCCCGCCCCGGGGTGTGCGGATCGAGGCGGGCCCGGAAGAGCAGCTCGGCCCGGTAGACATTCCCAATGCCGCTCACCACGGACTGGTCCATCAGGAGCAAACCGATCGGAGTCGGCTTCTTCGCGACGACGGCCACGAACCGCTCCTCCCCTTTCTTGGCCGAATCCACGAGAGGGTCGGGCCCGAGTCGGTCGAGAATGGCCTGCACTTCCTCGGCGGTGAGCACATCGCACGCCGTAGGCCCGCGGAGGTCGCCGACGGTGGTGGCCGTCAGCAGGCGCACCCGCACCGCACCCACAGGGGCGGGCGGAAACGGTTCGGGGCTGTCGCTCAGCGACTCCTGCTCGGCCATTCGCAGCCGCCGACGCGGCGCTCCCATCGATCCGGATCGGGAGCCGGATGGGGCCCCGGCGGTCAGGTCGCCCGCGAAGTCCCACGCGCCGTACAGGCCGAGGTGAACGTGCAGCCACAGCGCGTTGTCGTATTCCAGGAACATCTGCTTGCCGACCGCGCGGGACTTGACCATCACCTGCCCGTCGATGCGAGAGGCGCCTGCAGAGAAGCGCCCCTGCGGTGAGGATGCCGCGACCCGGTGCCCGACGAAATGCAGAGCGAATTGGCGCGCGATGCGGTGTACCGAATGCCCCTCGGGCATCAGGGCACCTCCCGTCCATCGATGGTGCCGCTGGATTCGTACTCGGCGAGCTGATGGATGCGACGAACGTGCCGCTCCTCACCGGAGAACGGTTCGGCGATGAAGAGGTCGATCAGACGGGTGGCCTCGTCGACCGAGTGTTGGCGAGCGCCGATCGCGATGAGATTGGCATCGTTGTGCTGACGCGCCAGGAGCGCCGTCGCCTCGCTCCATACCAGCGCCGCGCGCGCACCCCGCACCTTGTTCGCGGCCATCTGCTCGCCGTTGCCGGAACCACCGAAGATCACGCCGAGGCATCTCAGTCCGGCGGCCTGATCGGCAACCACGGCACGAGCCGCCGCGATACAGAAGGCCGGATAGTCGTCAGCTGGGTGGTAGCCGACGGGACCGTGATCGACGACCTCGTGGCCGCTCGAGCGAAGATGTTGCTGAACGTGCGCACTGAATTCAAGACCGGCGTGATCCGTCGCGACGTGGATGCGCATGTTCAGGAAACCGATACGCCGGTTTGCGGGGCCATCGCGATCGAGCGCCTTGTGAGTTTCATCGTCCCGACGCTAGCAGCCGCAGTGAGTCTGGCCTTTCGGCCACGAAAAGAGCAGAATTGAGGAGAACATCTACCGGAGGAAGCAATGCGCGTGGCGCTATCGAGCACACCCAGCCTGATGCCGACCCTGTCCCCCGGGCGGCACCGCAACCCGAAAAAAGGCGCCTGCTTCATGGAGTTCGCCTCCTTCCTGGCCGGTGAACGCTGGAGCGATCATCCGGCCTGCACGCATCCCCTTCTCGCAGCGCTTGCTCGAGATGTTAACGACCTGTCCTCCGACGCGGCGCGAGCGCAGTTGATGCCCCTCGTCAACCGCGTGATCGGACTCGCGAGTGATGACCCCCGAGTCTGGACCGCGATCTCGGTTCGAGCGGCCGTCGCCGCCCTGCCGGTTGCGAGCTTCGATCGGCAACGGGCGCTCGCCGTCGGTATCCTCAACGCACTCGACGGGAGCGTGGAGCACGATGTGCAACTGACTGAACTGGCCGAATCCGCGTTGGCTCAAGCGCCGGACGCGGCGCGGTGGGCGCGGCGCTACATCGACTCGATGCTCCTGTCCCGCGAGTTCGGCCCCCAGGCCGCGGTAGCCATGGTTCACACGGCGAGTGTCGGCATCGCGCTAGCGTGCGTGCTGGACTCCGACCGGCGCCTGGCTGAGGTTCTCGAATTCGCGATCGAGGATCTCGAGGCGCTCTTGTCACACCGTGAGCCGTCAGGGGATGTCGCGGTTGCGGTCGAGCGAGACGAATTGCAGCTCGCCTGATCCTGCAGAGCGACCCTGCAGAACGATCGGTGTGACGCTGCGCGGTTAGGCTGAATGCCGACCGATCGCAGGGAGTGCCATGTCGTCAGAGAACCTCACCCGAGTCGAAGCGCGAGAGCGTCGGGGCATCGTGGATGTCACGAGGTACCGTATCGCGCTGGACCTCACCGGGTGCGCTGCGGGGGAAGCGGGTTTCGATGCGGTGACCGAGGTCAGCTTCACGGCCACGGCCGGGGCATCCACTTTCATCGATGCGATCACCTCCGCTGTGCACTCGGTCACGTTGAACGGCCGCGAACTCGATGTGACCGCGGTCAGCGACGGCGTACGCATCCGACTGGATACCCTCGAAGAGACAAATGACTTGCGCGTGCATGCCACCGCCGCCTACACCAACACGGGCGAGGGGTTGCACCGGTTCGTCGATCCCGCCGACGGCGAGGTGTACCTCTACACGCAGTTCGAGGTCCCCGACTCGCGACGGGTGTTCGCCGTGTTCGAGCAGCCCGACCTGAAGGCGACCTTCCAGTTCACCGTGACCGCGCCCGCCGGGTGGCAGGTCGTGAGCAACTCCCCCACACCGGAACCGACCGCGCACGACGACGGCAGCGCCAGGTGGGAGTTCGCCCCGACTCCCGTGCTGTCCAGCTACGTCACCGCGCTCATCGCTGGTCCGTACGAGGTTGTGCGCGACGAACTCAGCTCTGCTGATGGCCGGATCATCCCGCTCGGGCTCTTCGTTCGCCGATCTCTCGCCCAGTATCTCGACGCCGACGCGATTTTCGACACGACCCGGCGGGGATTCGAGTTCTACGAGAAGCAATTCCGCTACCCCTACCCGTTCGCCAAGTACGACCAGTTGTTCGTGCCCGAGTTCAACGCGGGGGCGATGGAGAACGCGGGAGCGATCACGTTCACCGAGGCGTACGTGTTCCGCTCCAAAGTCACCGAGGCGGTGCGGGAGCGCCGGGTCGGCACCATCCTGCACGAACTGGCGCACATGTGGTTCGGCGACCTCGTGACGATGCGCTGGTGGAATGACCTGTGGCTCAACGAGAGTTTCGCCGAGTGGGCTTCAACTCTCGCGACCGCAGAGGCGACCGAGTACACGGATGCCTGGACGACGTTCCAGGCGATGGAGAAGAGCTGGGCCTACCGCCAGGATCAACTGCCCTCGACCCACCCGGTTGTCGCCACGATCAACGACCTCGAAGACGTGCAGGTCAACTTCGACGGCATCACCTACGCCAAGGGAGGTTCGGTTCTCAAGCAACTCGTGGCGTGGGTGGGCTTGCCAGAATTCATGCTCGGCGTCGGCAACTACTTCCGCGCCCACGCCTATGGCAACACGGAACTCTCCGATCTGCTGGTCGAGTTGGAGAAGACCAGCGGCCGCGAGCTCGGTGAGTGGTCGAAGCTCTGGCTTGAGACAGCCGGCGTCAATACCCTGCGGCCGGTCATCGAAACCACCTCCGACGGCACGATCACCTCGTTCACGGTGCTTCAGGAAGCACCCGTCGACCACCCGACCCTGCGGCCGCACCGTCTGGTGATCGGTTTCTACGCGCTGCACGGCGGCACCCTCGAGCGGGAGCATCGCGTCGAAATCGACGTCGACGGTGAGCGCACCTCGGTCCCGCAGCTCATCGGGCGTGGACGACCCGATCTGGTGCTCGTCAACGACGAAGACCTCGCCTACGCCAAGATCCGACTGGATGACGCGTCGCTGCAGGTGGCCACCGCACACCTCAAGGCCATCGTCGACCCGCTCGCGCGGTCCATTGTCTGGGGCGCCGCATGGGATGCCGTTCGGGATGCCGAGACGCCCGCAACGGATTTCGTACGCCTGGTGCTGGAAAACGTCGGCCCGGAGACACAGTCCAGCACCGTGCGGACTGTGCTGTCCCAGCTTTCGACGGTCGTGCGCCTCTACGTGAAGCCCGTCGAGCGGAGCGCGGCGATCGCCGCCGCCGGGGATGCCCTGTGGAGGCTGGCGAGCGAGGCATCCGCCGCATCCGACTCCCAGTTCCAGTTCGTCAAGTTTTTCGCCAGCCTCGCCTCGACGCCCACCCACACGGCCACGCTGTCTGGATTGCTCGACGGGTCCATCTCGCTCGACGGACTCGAGGTGGACACGGATCTGCGGTGGGAGCTGCTGGAAGGTCTTGCCGTCAACGGCGCGGTGGACGGGGCAGCGATCGATACCGTACTCGCAACGGACTCCACCGCGAATGGGCAGCAGGCCGCCGCGCGGGTGCGCGCGGCCCTTCCGTCGGCGGCCGATAAGCGCGCGGCGTTCGATTCCGTCGTAGCCCGGGACGACCTGCCCAACGCGATCGTGAACAACACCGCGGTCGGTTACCTGCACGTTGTCGATCCGGCATCCCTGGCCGACCTCGTCGACCCGTACTTCGATGCGCTCGAGACCCTGTGGGCCACCCGCAGCTTCCAGATCGCCGAAACCCTCGTCATCGGTCTCTATCCGACGCCTCTCGCCTCACGCGAGCTGGTGGATGCGACGACCCGCTGGCTCGAGGGCCACCCCGAGACCCCGGCGCTTCGGCGCCTCCTGATCGAGAATCGCGCTGGCGTCGAGCGGGCGCTCAGGGCTCAGGGCCGTGATGGCGGCTGATGCCCTGAGAGCCGCCTTACCCGCTCTGCACGAGGATGTCTGGGGTCAGATCGGTTCGTTCTTCCAGATCTGGCAGAGGCCAGCGACGGTTCTCGCGATCGTCGTGGGCGCTATCGTGCTGCGGTGGATCCTGTTGCGTATCATCCACCGAGTCGTCAACCGCGTGGTGTCCGGCGTCAAGCGCAAACACAACGTCGATGAGACCCTGGATGTCGCCGCTTCCCCCCTGGCCGCCGTGCGCATCGTGCAGCGCACGCGCTCGCTCGGCAGCGTGCTCGGCAATGCCGCAACCGGCGTGATCGTCGTCGTCGCGATCCTCTTGATCTTCAATGAAGTGGTGCCCAACGCCACGGGGGCGTTCGCCCTCGTCACGGCCGCCGTCGGTGCCGGGCTCGGTTTTGGCGCACAGAATATCGTCAAAGACGTGTTGAACGGCATCTTCATCATCTCGGAAGACCAGCTCGGCATCGGCGACGTTGTCGACTCGGGACTGGCAACCGGAATCGTGGAAAACGTCGGCATCCGCGTAACGCAGATTCGTGATGTCAACGGCACGCTCTGGTTCGTGCGCAACGGTGAGATCTTGCGACTCGGAAACATGTCGCACGGTTGGGCGCGGGCGATTCTCGACCTGGCTGTCCCCTATGACTCCGATGTGGATGCCATCCAGAATCGCATTCTTCAGGTGGCGGTCGAATTGTCCGAGGACCCGCGCTGGAGCTATCGCGTTCTCGAGCGGCCCGCGCTCTGGGGAATCGAATCGATAAGCGCGGAAGCAGTGGTGCTTCGGGTCGTTGTCAAAACCAGGGCGAGCTCGAAGGACGACGTCGCGCGCGAACTGCGCACCAGGCTGAAGAAGGCGCTCGACGAGATGGGGGTTCGGCTGCCCGCCTTGAACTCGGTGGTGATGACGGGCTTTCAGGGCGCGAATGCTCCGAGGACGACTGGGCCGCAGCGCTCCAAGACACCGAAAGAGCCGGATGCCGCTGTGCCCGGTGCCGACGCGCCCGGTGCCGACGTACCATGACCGACCCGAACACGGAGGCCACGTTCTGGGCGCAGATCGGCGGGCGGGAGACGTTCGAAAAGCTCGTGCGTCGGTTCTACGCGGGAGTTGCTGATGACCCCGTCCTCCTCGCGCTGTACCCCGAGGGCTCGGACACCGAGGGGGCCATCCAGCGGCTCACCGGGTTTCTCGAGCAGTACTGGGGTGGCCCCGGTACGTACAGTCAGGAGCGTGGGCATCCACGCCTGAGAATGCGCCATGCGCCGTTCAAGGTCAACCCGGACGCCCGCGATCGGTGGCTGGCGCACATGCGCATCGCCCTCGATGACCTGGACCTGCCACCCCTGCAGCATGCCACCCTGTGGGCCTATCTGGACCGGGCCGCCCAGGCCATGGTCAACACGTTCGATTCATGATGAGCGTGGTGGGCATCGCCGCAATACACTCGGGTTCGTGACGAACCCCGACGTGCCCGCGGTTGCCGCTGGCTGGTACCCCGACCCCGCTGGCACGACCAGCAGCCGGTGGTGGGATGGTACCCGGTGGACTGAGCACCTGCAGACCCCGTACTCGACCCAGGGAGCCGGGATGCAACTTCAGGCACCTGCGGGAACCCGGGTTTACAACGTCTGGATCTGGCTGGTGGTGTTCTTGCCGTACGTGACTCTGGTGTTTCTGCCGTTTTTCAACTGGGGCGATATCTTGTCCGGCGCGGACTACGAGAACTTGAATGGATCGACTCCCTCGACCGAGACGCAACTGCGGCTGCTGACCTCCCCCGCCTACCTGGCTTCGGTGGTCATCGGCTTCGTCGCGCTCGGAGTGAACGTGATTTCGGGCTATCGAGACCACAAATTGCTGCGAGATGCCGGCATGCCACGGCCCTTCCATTGGGCGTGGAACTTCTTCCAGCTCGGCGGCTATCCGGTCTACCCGATCGGTCGAGCGATCGTGACGCTGCGTCGAACTGGCAAAGGATTGGTGGTGATGTGGGCGACCATTGGGATGATCGTGCTCTCGTTCATCATCGTCATCGTGTTCGCGGCAAGCATCTTGGCCACCGTTGTTCAGCAACTCCCGACGATCCGCAATGGGTTCTGACTTCAGCGCGCGAGTGCCCACGCCCTGCGCTTGATCAGCACGTGCCCGCGTTTGGTCGAGAGCCGCGTCCAGGCTCCTGACTCGTAGATCGACACTCCCTCACCCTCGCCGAGGAAGCCGAGACTCATCGCCGCGAATGCTGCTCCCGCGGGAATGTGATCGAGCCCGTCAATCGACCGGCCCCAGATCTCCGTGCGCACGCGATGCACGATCTGCTCTCCCGTGCCGTCGGGGATGGACGTTGCCACCTCGTCGATGCCGGCCTTGGCGGCGGCATCCAGCAGGTCGCCTCTCGTAGCGGGCAACTGATGCCAGCCGCCCCGGGGCGGCGAGATGGCGGCCCACGTCACGGTGTTCACCTCGAGCGGCAGGTTGACCAAGATGGGTTGCGCGACATCGGCCATCGCGGCATCCAACTGATTCTCCACTCGCATCAGCAGCGATCGCACCGGCACGACGATGTCGAAGACGTCATCCCCCGAAAGCGCGAACGTTCGGAGCCCCAGCACCGTGGGACTCTCGTCGAGCAAGCCCGAGGGATGCAGCACCGAAACGTATACCGCGAGCACGCCGGAACCCGCGATGAGTCGCACCGAGCCGTCCTCCACACGCAGGGCGCGACCGAGGAAGACGTGCAGATCGCCGAGGGCCAGTGAATCGACGAGGGTGAAAGTGCGGACCATAGGTCTCCTAAACTACAGGGCATGGGCGACCCGCTGAGTGGCTTAATTGCGGCGCTCGACCTCACCGACACCGGTGCTCGTACGAATGAGGACATCTTCACCGGGCCCTCCCAATGGATGCCGCAGGGGCGGGTTTTCGGTGGCCAGGTGCTCGCGCAGTCACTCGTGGCGGCGCAGCGCACCATCGACGCCGAGCGCACCGTGCACTCGATGCACGGCTACTTTCTGCGCCCTGGCAAAGTGGACGCCCCGATCACCTTCTCGGTCGATCGCATCCACGATGGGCGTTCGTTCTCGACGCGCCGCACGCAGGCGTACCAGGATGGCGTTCCGATCCTCTCGGCGATCATGTCGTTCCAGGACGAGGATGAGGGCCTCGAACATCAGGTGGACATGCCCGCCGACCTGCCCGATCCCGAAACCCTCCCGAGCGTCGCGGAGACACTCGGGCATATCGACCACGCCGTAGCCAAGTTTTGGGCAAACGAGCGGCCGTTCGACATGCGTCACATCCCGTCGCCAATCTTTCTCACCGTGGAGGGCGAGCACGTCGCGCACCAGGCCGTCTGGCTCAAGACGATCGCGCCACTGCCCGATGACCCGAACCTGCACCGGGCAGCCCTCGCCTACGCGAGCGACTACTCGATTCTGGAGCCGATCATGCGCCGGCACGGGGTCGCCTGGTCGACACCGGGGCTGAAAGCCGCCAGCCTCGACCACGCGATGTGGTGGCACCGGTTCGGCCGGGTCGACGAGTGGATGCTGTACGTGCAGGAGTCGCCGAGCGCGATCGGCGGGCGCGGTCTCGCCCTCGGCCGCATCTACAGCCGCGACGGGATGCTGCTCGCCAGCGTCGCCCAGGAGGGCATGGTGCGCGTTCCGCGCCCGTAGCTCCCATAGCGCCCGTCGGTGAGCCCCGTCGCAGCGATGCGCGCCGAGAGCCGCCCGATGTGCCTGTTCCGGCCCGACGCGGCCGTCCCCGGGGGCACATCGCTCCAGAACGTGACCTATGAACCGCGCTTGGTGAAGGTGATGGGGGCCTCGAGGTAGGGCGCCCAGACCTCCCGGAGGCTGTCCGCGATCCGCTGCGGCTTGCCGGTGGTGGCCGTCACCATCACCAACGTGGTTGCCGCGCGGGTGAACAGCACTCGCGGTACCGTGCCGACCGGCGAGAACATCTCGTAACAGATCTCGAGGCTCGCGCCGCCGATGCGTCCGATCCACATCTCGATGTCGATCGGCGCTCGCATGTACGGGATCGGCGCGATGTACTCCACCTCCTGCCTGGCGATCAGATTGACCGTGTCGGCCCCGGGACGGGAGTCGAGGACTGCCGTGTCGATTCCCGGTCCGCTCCCCTCGTCCGGCCGCCAGAAAGCCTGGATGCGAGCCTCCTCCATGATCCGCAACATCTCCGCGTTGTTCACGTGCGCGTACGCGTCGAAATCGCTCCAGCGCAGCGCGATCGCGATATGCAGTCGGGTCATGAAGGTCCGATCGAGAGGGGTCTCATTGAGACAGTCTGGAGCGGGATGGGCGCACCCACGGGAGCAATGACTTCGATGGCATCCCCGGGCCGGATTCGTCCCGCGGAGAGAACAACCCACATGACGCCGCCCTTGCGCACGACGTCACCGTCTTCATCGTGTCCGAGGACCGCTTTCAACAAGCCGCGCCTCAGGTTCGATTGGGACGGATCGCGGCGCACTCGTGACAGGTGCTGCACCGTCGCACCGGCATGCGCATCGCCCTCGATGCCCATCCCGAGTACGAGAGAGATCTCATCCACCGTAAATTTGCTGAAGCGATGTCCGCTGTCGCGGGACACCGACACCACAGACGGCGAACCGAAACCGTTCATGACTCAGTCCCGCGTGAGCTTGCGATAGGCGCTGCGGTGCGGCTTCGCCGCTTCCGGCCCCAGCCGTTCGATCTTGTTCTCCTCGTAGGCCTCGAAGTTGCCCTCGAACCAGTACCAGTTGGCCGGGTCATCCTCGGTGCCTTCGTAGGAGAGGATGTGCGTCGCGATGCGGTCGAGGAACCAACGATCGTGGGTGATGACCACCGCGCACCCGGGAAACTCGAGCAGCGCGTTCTCCAGGCTGCCGAGGGTTTCCACATCGAGGTCGTTGGTGGGCTCGTCGAGCAGCAGAAGATTGCCGCCCTGCTTGAGAGTGAGCGCGAGGTTGAGACGGTTGCGCTCACCGCCGGAGAGCACACCCGCCTTCTTCTGCTGATCCGGGCCCTTGAAACCGAACTGGCTCACATACCCGCGGGACGGGATCTCGGTTCGCCCGACCTGGATGTAGTCCTGTCCGTCAGATACGACCTCCCACAGAGTCTTGTTCGGGTCGATGCCACCGCGATCCTGGTCGACGTAGGAGATATCGACGGTCTCGCCGATCTTGAGGTCGCCGGAGTCGAGCGGCTCGAGGCCCGTGATGGTCTTGAATAAGGTGGTCTTGCCCACCCCGTTCGGACCGATCACCCCGACGATGCCGTTGCGCGGGAGTGTGAAGCTGAGATTGTCGATGAGGACGCGCCCCTCGAACCCTTTCTTGAGGCCCTTGGCGTCGATCACCTGTGATCCGAGTCGTGGACCGACCGGGATGACGAGCTCTTCGAAGTCGAGCTTGCGCGTCTTCTCGGCCTCGTTCGCCATCTCCTCGTAACGCACAAGCCGTGCCTTCGACTTCACCTGTCTACCCTTGGCGTTGCTGCGCACCCATTCCAGCTCGGAGGAGAGCCGCTTGGCGAGTTTGGCATCTTTCTTGCCCTGAACTTTGAGCCGCTCCCCCTTCTTCTCCAGGTAGGTGGAGTAGTTGCCCTCGTACGGGTAGAGGTGACCCCGGTCGACCTCGGCGATCCATTCGGCCACGTGGTCGAGAAAGTACCGGTCGTGAGTGACGGCGAGCACGGCGCCATGATACTTGGCCAGATGTTGCTCGAGCCAGAGCACGCTCTCGGCATCGAGGTGGTTGGTGGGCTCGTCGAGCAGCAGCAGATCGGGCTTCTGCAGCAGCAGTTTCGTCAGGGCGACGCGGCGCTTCTCCCCGCCGGAGAGGTTGGCGACGGTTGCGTCACCCGGGGGCGTGCGGAGAGCATCCATCGCCTGCTCGAGTTGGGAGTCGAGATCCCACGCATCCGCGGCATCTATGTCTTCCTGAAGCGTGCCCATCTCCGCCAGCAAAGTGTCGAAATCTGCATCGGGCTCGGCCATCGCGAGGCCGATCGCCGCGTGCCGGTCGACCTTGCCCTTGATCTCAGCGACGCCCTCCTGCACATTCTCCAGAACGCTCTTGGTCTCATCCAATTCGGGTTCTTGCATCAGGATGCCCACGCTGTAGCCGGGGCTCAGCCGCGCTTCCCCGTTACTGGGGGTGTCCAGCCCCGCCATGATCTTCAGGATGGTGGATTTGCCGGCCCCATTAGGCCCGACCACGCCGATCTTCGCGCCCGGGAAGAACGACATCGTCACGTCATCGAGGATGACCTTATCGCCGACTGCTTTTCGGGCGCGCACCATCGAGTAAATGAATTCGGCCATGGCCCCATTCTACGGTTGAGCCCGGTTCAGCCCGGCGAGCGCGAGTGCCATCAGCCCGGACGCCGCCAGCAAGCCGACCGCGTCACCAATGGATCTTGCGGGTCTGCCCCACCAGACAGACTCCGGAACCCAACATGGGCGCGACGACCCCCTTGTAACCGAAATAACTGCTCACCTGTCCGATCAGGCAGGTGTTGCCGATGCGCACCGATACGACGATCGAGTCGGCGGCCAAACCGAGCTCGGTGCGGTCATAGGTCACCTCCATCGCTCGCTTGTCGAATCCGGCAGCAACGAGGTTGTCGACGATACTCTCACCGACACTGATGCCATTGGCATTGAAGAAGGTCTGGTTCACGAAATCGAAATAGGGCTGATTGGCCTTGGCGGTCCCGTTGGGAAGGTAGACGAGAGGCGCGGACGCTGTCGGGCTCGGTACTGGGGTCGGGCGCACGCTGCTGCTCGGGGAGGGGTCCGCCGTCGGAACCGGCATCGGAACGGTTGGCGCGCATCCTGCAAGGAGCGTGCTCACAAAAAGGGTGGTGGCCAACCCGCAGGCGCTGTAGGCAAGCCGAAGCGCGCCTACGTCCCGCGATTTCAGCACGCCGCCACCTTTCATCGGCCACCAGTGTGACCGATCAACCGCGATTCTAAGGTGCAGCACCTGTCAGAATGGCGTGGCCACCGCGTCCTCCAGCGGCGCGCCTGCGGCAGCAACGATCGGCCAGTGCGAACCGAGTGGCGCTGCGGCCCACTGTGCCGCAGCAGCATCCGTGTTCTCGAATGCTCCGGCCGAGTCGGCAGAACTCACTTCGGGATGCTGCGCGGCATCCGATCCGTCGGATACCGGGGACGCCGAATCTTCTGCAACGACTTCACTGGGCTGGCTGGCGGAGGATGCGATCGTGCGCGAGAAGGTCGAAGTGCCCCACGTCATATCGTGACCGACCGCGTCGGCCTCGATGTCGACGTTGAGACCGGTGCGCTCGCCGTTGTCCCACTCCCTCAGCCGCACGCGGCCGAGAACGAGCACTCGGTCGCCTTTCGAGACCGACAGTGAAGCATTGGCCGCCAGCTGCCGGAAGGTGGAAATCGTGTACCAGTTGGTGTCACCGTCGATCCACTTAGAGTGCGCCCGATCGTAGCGTCGCTGAGAGGAGGCGAGCCGGAAGGTGGTGATCTGCAGACCCTCATTGGTGGTGATGTGCCGCGGGGTGGTGGCGACCAGCCCGGTGAGGGTGATGATGTCTGTCATGGCGTGCTCCGTCCGTCGGGTGGCCCGTCGCGTGACGGGACCGGAGCCCGGGTGCGGCACTCGTGCCGGGAAGCCGCCCCGGGATCCGGTACTGCCCAGTGTGCGGAGCGCACCGCGAGGCAGTGGTGTCTCAGCGCATCACGGTGGATTTCAGTAAAAAGGAGCCCTCGGTGGAGGGGGACACGCTCAGCTTGCGAGCACGTATTCCGCGAACGATTTGCGCACCTTGTTCACCTTGGGAAGCGCTACCGCCATGCAGTATCCCTGGCCGGGGTTCTTGGCGAAGAAATCTTGGTGGTACTCCTCGGCGCGGTACCAGTCGCCGAGCGGCTCGAGCGTCGTGACGGCTTCTCCGCTCCAGATCTCGCCCGCCCGTTCACGGGCCGCGGCGAACAAATCCTTCTGCGCGTCGTCCGAATAGAACATCGCGGACCGGTATTGCGTGCCCACATCGTTGCCCTGCCGGTTGAGATGGCGAGGGTCATGCAGGGTGAAGAAGACGTCGAGGATCACCCCGTCGGGGATCACTGCGGGATCGAAGGTGACCGCCACGGCCTCCGCGTGACCGGTTCGCCCAGTGCACACGCTCTCGTAATCGGGGTTGGCAGTCGCGCCGCCGGTGTAGCCCGAAACGACATCGCTCACCCCTCTGAGGGTGCGGTACACGGCGTCCAGGCACCAGAAGCACCCTCCGGCGAGAACGAATGTATGCATTGCGGGCCTGCTTTCTGTGGATGACTCACCCTAGAACCGCGCTGAGCGCACCCCCATTCCCGGCTCGCGATCGCGGCTTAGGCTGAACGGATGCCCTATGACGCAGATCCTGCCCGGTACGAAACCACCGACTACGTGCGGGTCGGGCGCAGCGGGCTGCAGCTGCCCAAGATCTCGCTCGGGCTCTGGAATAACTTCGGCCACGATCGCCCCATCGCCACCCAACGGGCGATCATCCGTCGCGCATTCGACCTCGGGGTCACCCACATCGATCTGGCCAACAATTACGGACCCCCGCCCGGGTCTGCCGAAAGCAACTTCGGCTCGATCTTCGCCTCCGACCTCGCGCCGTACCGAGATGAGCTGATCCTCTCCAGCAAAGCCGGTTACCGGATGTGGGAGGGTCCCTACCAGGATTGGGGCTCCCGCAAGTACCTGCTCGCGTCCCTGGATGCGAGCCTCAAGCGCACCGGTCTCGACTATTTCGACATCTTCTACTCACACCGGCCCGATCCCGAAACCCCCATCGAGGAAACGATGGGCGCGCTGGCCAGCGCCGTGCGCTCGGGCAAGGCGCTCTACGTCGGCATCTCCAACTACGACCCGGATCAGACGCGCGCCGCCCACGCCGCGTTGGCGGCGGAAGGCGTTCCCCTTCTCATTCATCAGCCCCGCTACAACATGTTCGACCGCCATATCGAGCGGGGACTTTTCCCTGTGCTGGACGAACTCGGCGTGGGCAGTGTCGCTTTCTCGCCGCTGGCGCAGGGTTTGCTCACCGACCGCTACCTGAACGGCATCCCCGGCGATTCGCGGGCCGCGAACAGTCCTTTCCTTGGCTCGGCCAACATCACAGGCGAGTACCTCGATCGGGCCCGGGGTTTGAACGAGATCGCTCAGGGTCGGGGGCAGAGCCTCGCGCAACTCGCCCTGGCATGGGTGCTGCGCGTTCCGCAAGTGAACTCGGCGCTCATCGGCGCTAGCAGCGTCGCACAGTTGGAAGATAACCTGGCCGCGCTGAACGCGCCCGCTCTCACAGATGACGAGCTGCGATCGATCGAGCCTTTGGCGGTGCACGGTACCGGCCGCGCGCCGTCTCAGTAACCCGGCGTGGGCTACGTCTTCGGGGTCCTGGCGGCGCTGCTGTTCGGCGCCAACGGGAGTGTTGCCAAGGTGGTTCTCGGCGCGGGTTTGAGCCCTTTACAGCTCACTCAATTGCGAACGCTCGGCATCGCGATTCTGGCCGGGATCGTGTTGCTCGTGATCGACCGCAAGGCCTTTCGTTTGCCGCCTCGTCGACTCGCGGCGATGGCTTTCCTCGGGGTGGTCGGGATCGCCGTGCTGCAGGCCAGCTACGCGTACGCCATCCAACTGCTCCCCGTCGGCATAGCGCTGCTCTTCGAATACCTCGCCGTGCTCATCGTGGCCCTTGTCGCATTCTTCTTCCTGAAAGAGCAGGTGCGGGCTCGGCTCTGGGTGGCCATCGCGTGCGTGCTTGCCGGGCTCGCACTCGTTGCTCAGGTGTGGTCGAGTTCACTGGACCCGTTCGGGGTCTTCATGGCGCTTATCGCGGCACTATCGCTGTCGGTGTACTTTCTCGTCGGAGAACGTCAGGTCGCCGCGACATCCCCGCTCGCAGTAGCGTTCTGGACCAGCGTCTTCGCGGCGTTGTTCTGGGCATTCTTCAGCGGTTGGTGGAATATCGACCCGGGGACCTTCATCGCGGCCGTCTCGCTGGGCGGCACGCTTTCCGGCGTTGTCGCCCCGATGTGGATATTGCTCGTCTGGCTGATCGTGCTCGGATCGTTCGCGCCGTTCCTCCTATCTCTCGCCGCCATCGGGCGGCTACGCGCGACCCCAGCCGGGATCGTCGCCTCGTCGGAGGTCATCTTCGCCTTCGTCGTGGCGTGGGCTTGGTTGGGTGAGGCACTCTCTGTCGTGCAATTGATCGGGGCAGCGATCGTGCTCGCCGGCATCGTGGTGGCGCAAACGGCCCGCGCATTCCGCGTCGTCGACGCCGATCTCGCGCTCGGGGCAAATCGGCAGATCGAATCCTCCTAGTACCCGGTCCGAATGTCGGTGGTCGAACGTAGATTCGAATCATCCAGTCCCGAACCAGGAGCCATTCATGAGCACACTCGTCTCCCCCGCCCTCATCTCACCCGCCCGCCGTCTCCAGCGCCTTTGCCCGGTTCAGCTCAATGACGACCTCTGGCGGGTTACCCGACCCGACGGCGAGGTGCTCGGCTATATCGAGCGGAGCTCAACGCCTGCCGGCCATCGATTCATCGCCAAACGGATGCTGCAACGCCAGCACCGATTCCTGCCGATCGGCGAATTCTGGGCTCTGGATGCCGCGATCGAATGTTTCGGGTTCTGAGCCCGCGGGAGATTTGCCAGACCGCGCGTCGTTTCGACGGGCTCGCACCTGCCCGGGTTAAAGTTCGAGCATGTTACTGGAGTGGTGGAATGGTATCGTGCGCTGGGCGACGTCGGACGCGGGCCGGGCGTTGATCACTACAGCGATCCTCCCGTTCGTCGCGATCGTCGTCGGAGGCGTAGTCGCAGGCTTGATAGCTCGGGGGTCCGTCAAACGGCTGATCACCCAGCGAGATCGCGAGCATAAGGCAGCCGCCGTGGCGGCGCTCCTCTCGGCTGCACGCCGTGCGGCTCACTGGAATACTCTTTCGGCGCCCGAGAAAGATCATGTGGAACATCAGGTCACCGAGGCCGAGGTGCGAATGCGCCTGCTCCCCATGACCGGCTCGGGGGTTGCAGCGGACTGGGCCGCCCATCGGCTCGCCACGATGAAAACCAACTCGGCCAACTACGCCTTTCAGGCAGACCAAGACCTGGCGGATCTGCAGGATGGCCTGATCGCCTGGCAGTCGAAGCCCTCACGGGCGCGCAAGTTGTTCGCTCAGGACCTCGCGGGCTGGAAATACGAGACACCGAGCGCCGCCGATATCCTCGCCACCAGACAACACGAGTGGAGCGCGGCCCAAACGAAAGAGCCGGTCACGGCGGCGTCTAGCGCCCTCTGATCCGCGACTTACATCCGTGCCCTCGGCTGTTTCGCAGCGCTCCTGACGATCACACCAGCCACGGCGTGCGCTGCACAATGCTCAGCCGTTTCCACGCTCGGCCGTAACCCCAGGTGTCGCCCGCTGAGACCGCTGCAATCACGATCAGTGCGAGCGCATAGATGATGTGATAGTCGACGATCGGATTCGTCGAACCCGCATTCGCTGCGAAGGGCCACTCCGCTAGATACATGGCGAGCATGATGATGGTTCCGAAGACAGCGCTGACGCGGAGACCGATGCCGAGCATAACCGCCGACCCGATTGCGAGCATCCCGAGCATGAACAACACGTCGCTGACCGGGAGCGCCAAACCGTTGAAAAACGGCTGAAGCGGGCCCACGACCGCGTCACTCTTCAGAAAGCCCTGGGCCGGCGCGCCACCTCTGATCCACGCTCGTTCGGCGGGGGTGGAGAACCCCAAACCGAACGTCTTGTCGAGGAATGCCCAGAGAAAAATGAACCCCATGGCAAGTCGGAGGACGGCGAGCCACCGTCGAGCAGTAGCGGAGTGCACGACATCCGTCTCAACAGCCAACCTCCCGGCGTCGGATTCAGGCCGGTCAGCAGATGTGGTGCTCGGGTGCGAAGACATTTTGTCCCTCGGGTCGGAGGTAGATGAACCCGCTGCCGAGGACTGGAGCAGCTCCTTTGACGGTAGCAGTCTCTCGATCAAGCCTCTAGCGCCGCTACACGATGTGCCAGGCGGCTCGGCTCGGTATTCTGGGCCTGCACGATCCCCCCGTAGCTCAGTGGAAGAGCACGCGGTTTCTACCCGCATGGCCGGGGGTTCGAATCCCTCCGGGGGGACGGGCACGTTGACCTGCTCGCTGTCAGAGCGTCGCCCGCTCGAGAGGCGAATCGACCCGCCGCAGCGCGCTCAGTGGCAGCGGCGCGCTGAAGCGAGCGGCACGCCGCGTGATGTGATGAGTCCTGCCACGCGGCGCTGACTGCTGCTCGGTCCGCTGGGAGGCGCGGGAGAAGAACCAGCTTTTAGCGATCTCCACCAGTACGAGATAGGGCACAACGAGTGCCACCAGGGTCAGGAAGAACACGGGGGGCAAGAGGTCGAATCCGAGAACGTTGGCCAATGGGGAGAAAGGCAAGTAGACGCCTACCGCGACCACGGCGAACGAAGCGAAAATCAACCCCGACGACGGGCGGCTGCGAAAGAACGGTACCCGGCGCGTTCGGATTACGAAGATGATCAGCGTTTGCGTAGCGATCGACTCGATGAACCATCCCGCTCGGAATTCGCCGGGCGCTGCGTTGAACGCGAAGATCATGAGCGCGAAAGTAGCGAAGTCGAAAAGCGAACTCAGCGGCCCGAAGAGGAACATGAACCTTCGGATGAAGGAGATGTTCCAATGCGACGGCGCGCGCAGCTGCTCCGCGTCCACGCGATCACCGGGGATGGCGAGCTGGCCGGTGTCGTACAACAGATTATTCAGCAGGATCTGGCCCGGCAGCATCGGCAGGAAGCTGAGGAAGACGGATGCGGCCGCGGCGCTGAACATGTTGCCGAAATTGCTCGAGCTGCCCATCAAGACGTATTTGATCGTGTTTGCGAAAATTCGCCGACCCTCCATCACCCCATCGGCCAGCACCGCTAGATCCTTGTCCAGCAGCACAACGTCCGCGGCATCCTTAGCGATGTCGGTTGCCCTGTCGACCGAGATTCCGATGTCCGCCGCGTGTAGCGCGAGTGCGTCGTTCACACCGTCTCCCAGAAACGCCACCGCGCCTCCGCTCTGCCGGAGCGACGTGATCAGGCGCGCCTTCTGTTCCGGCGAAACCCGGGCGAAGATTCCCGCGGTGCGCGCGGCGATGGCGAGCTCGCTATCGGACATGTCGTCGATTGCGGCGCCCGAGAGCGTCGCGGCGGAAACAAGGTTCAAGTCAGCGCAGACTTTTTCGGCTACCCGCGCATTGTCGCCGGTAGCGATCTTCACGGTGATGCCGAGGGTCGCGAGCAGGGCCAGTGAAGCCCGGGCATCGGGCTTGGGGCGGTCTAGGAATACCAGGAACCCGACCAAGCTGAGCCCGACCTCATCCGCAGCGAGGATCTTGGTCTTCCCTGGCGCACGGCGGGTAGCGACCGCGATAACGCGAGATCCGGCATCGAACTGCGCGTCGAGAATGGTCTGTGCACCGGGCGGAACGACGCTGCATCGGGCGAGCACGTCTTCGGGAGCGCCCTTGGCGATCATGCGGGGCGATCCTCCCGACTCGCTCACCAGGACAGTGGTCATTCGGCGCTCGTGATCGAACGGTATGAGGCCTACACGAACGAGCCCATCCGAGTGGAAGGTCGAGGCCCCACTGGATTCCCACAGCGCGGTGTCGAGCGGATTCTGGCCGACTGTCGCGCCGGAATGCTCGGTGTAGTCGCCCTCCGTCGCCAGGAGCCCAAGCCGAAACACCTCATCGGCCGTCATGCCATCGGCCACCGGCAGCGCATTCTGGAACGTAATGCGTCCCTCGGTGAGAGTGCCGGTCTTGTCGGTGACGAGAACGTCGATATCGCCGAGATCCTCGATGCAAACCAGCCGTTTGACCAGTACCCGCTTGCGGGCCAGCGCTCGACTGCCGGTGGCAAGACTCGTGCTCACCACCGCAGGTAGCAGTTGCGGAGTTATCCCGACCGCGATGGCCAGCGAGAAAAGCAGCGACTCAAGGAGCGGTCGGTGCAGAAGCAGATTGATGATGAAGATGACGCAAGTCAGCGCGATTGCCACTTCCAGGAGCAACAGCGAGAACTTGCGCAGTCCCACTTGAAATTGTGTCTCCGGCCGCTGTTCCCCCAAGCCGGAAGCGATCCGTCCGAAGGCGGCACCACCCCCGGTTGCCACAACGACGCCGGTGCAGGTGCCGCTCTGAACCACCGTGCCCATCAGGATGCAACATGTCAGGTCAGCCAACGCCGCCCCCGCAGCCACCGGCTCGACGCTTTTGCCCACCGGCAAAGATTCCCCGGTGAGGATGCTCTCGTCGCAGACGAGATTATCGGAGCGAAGGAGCCGGATGTCGGCCGGTACGACCGCGCCGAGGCCCAATCGCACGACGTCGCCCGGCACCAACTCGACCACGTCCACCTCTCGAGGCGATCCATCACGTGTCACGACAACCCGATGAGACACCCGCGTATGGAGTGCCTCGGCAGCGCGTTCGGCCCGGAATTCGTTCCAGAACCCGAGCCCGACACTGAAGATCAGGATCGCCCCGATGACGATGGAGTTCGTGACGTCGCCGAGCGCCAGCGACAAGCCAGCAGTGACGAATAGCAGAACGAGGATGGGGCTCTTGAGTTGGCGGGCGAGAACCGCCCACGCGCGTGCCTTGTGGGTGCGCAATGCGTTGTGTCCTACCGCCGCCAGCCGCACCGCGGCTTCGGCACTGCTCAGGCCCTTATCGGTGGAGTTCAGGCCCGAGAGGATCCGGTCCGCGGAGAGCCCGGCGGCAGCGATTACCTGCAGGCCACCTGCCCCTGAGCTCGCCGAGTGCTTTCGGGGAAGTCGCGCCGCGTCGGGTTCCGCTGCGCCTAGCCGCACGACAGAGCGCCCTAATTCTCGTTGTCGTGGCGCTCGTCGAGCGCTTCGAGCGGATCGCTGTCGAATTGATCCCATCGATAGGTGACCTGCACCTGGGCGCCAACCGCGCGGGCGACAGGCGTGTCGTAGACGAGTTGAGTCTCCTTGCCGTCGACCGCGGCGATAACGGTGATCTCGGATTCCCACGTGCCGTCGGTGCTGATCCGCGAATCAACCTGACCGTCGTAGGGGCCTCCGGTGTAGAAAACAAGATATTCGTCACCGTGGGATAGCTGGGGCGTTGTGTCCGTCATGTCTCAGGTCTACCAGACGGCCCGCCGCAATCGCTCGCCGCCCGTGCCCTCCCCGGCTCAGCGGAGCCCTCGGGTGTACAGCGCACGAACGTCATGTGCACACTCGGTGCCCTACGGTGCCGTGACCCCGTCCGTTCATCCCCGCAGACGAGCATTTCCAGGGTGAGCGCTATGCACTGGCATCGGTACGTCGCTCTCGGCGACTCCATCACCGAGGGATTGTGCGACCCGATCGTGGGCCGGGGCGAGCCCTGGTTCGGATGGGCCGACCGGCTCGCCACGATTCTCGACGGCAACGCCGAGCTCCGCGGGCACCCATTCGAGTTCGCCAACCTCGGCGTACGCGGTCGACGGGTTCACGACGTTATCGATCAACAGGTACCCCGCGCGATCGAGCTCGGAGCCGACCTCGTCTCGGTCATGATCGGGGGCAACGACCTCATGACACCGAAGGCCGACCCGGACACCTTGGCGGCCCAGATCGAGTCGGGGGTCGCTGCGCTTCGAGCATCCGGTGCCGACGTTCTGCTGGCTACGAGCTTCGACCCCCGATTCGCGTTCTTCAAGCCCCTGCGCGGCCGATCCGCCGTCTTCAACGCCAACCTATGGAGCATCGCGCGCACCCACGGCACGTTCACCCTCGACCTGTGGGGTGCGCGAGAACTTCAAGCGCGGTCGATGTGGTCCGAGGATCGGGTGCACTTGACCACTGCGGGCCACCGCCTGCTGGCAAGCAAGGCGGCACATGCCCTCGGGGTGCCCTACTTCGAGGTGGGTGGGGCACCGGATGCCGCGGCCATCGCGGCCGCCACATCCGACCTGAACGGCCTCGCGTGGCTGCAGCGACACGCGCTGCCCTGGGCGGGCCGCCGGCTCCGGCGTGTGTCATCGGGCGACGGTGTAGCCGCGAAATTGCCCCACCTGATCACGGTCACACCCCGGCGCTAGAGTTGACGGATGGCCTCCACCGCTGACCTGATGGTCTGGATCGACTGCGAAATGACCGGTCTCGATATCGCGGTCGACGAGCTCGTCGAGGTGGCGGTCGTGATCACCGATTACGACCTGGTCCCGGTGGACGCGGGCTTCAACGTCGTCATCCGACCGGAAGACAGCGCGTTGGCGTCGATGGGAAACTTCGTTCGGCAAATGCACACGGCGAGCGGCCTGATCGATGAGATTCCGCACGGCGTAGCGGTCGCCGAGGCCGAGTACGCCGTCAACGAGTACATTCTCCGCTTCGTGCCGACGGCGAAAACGAGTCCGCTGGCTGGGAACACAATAGGCACCGACCGGCTTTTCCTCGCCAAATACATGCCGCGCGTCGACGCGCACCTTCACTACCGCAGCATCGATGTCTCCTCGATCAAGGAGTTGGTACGTCGCTGGTTTCCGCGCATATATTTCAATGCGCCAGCCAAAGACGGTGGGCACCGCGCATTGGCAGACATCCTCGAATCAATCCGGGAGCTCGACTACTACCGTCGTGCGGCGTTCGTGGGTGAGCCCGGGCCGTCGACGGAAGAAGCGCAGCGATTCTCGACCGATGTGGTTGCCCTGTTCGCCGCTCGCTCATAGCCGGGGATTTCAACCCGCACTGCCCTACGGGGCGCCCTGTATTACACTGGCCTGGCTGCCCCGGCGACCTGTCGCTCGGGTGGAGCACGGTGGTCGTAGCTCAGTTGGTAGAGCGCTGGCTTGTGGAGCCGGATGTCGCGGGTTCGAGCCCCGTCGGTCACCCCGGGCAGAACGGCCCGGCCCACCCCGGGCCGTTCTCACCCTGAGCGAAGCGTCGTCGATGACCACCCTGACCGAAGCGTCGTCGATGACCACCATGAGCGAATCGTCTTCATTACGGCTGGGAGGCCCGGTGCCGCATCCCGCGCCCGCCCGCGGCTCTTCCCCGGTGTGCACCTCTCATCCGCTTTTGCGCTCAGCCTCCGGGTCGGACACGCTCGAGCGCCTCGATCTATCGACCCGCGACGCCACCGATGCGCCGTGGCTGACGATCGTCTGGAACGATCCGGTGAACCTGCAGACCTATGTGTCCTACGTGTTTCGCACCTACTTCGGCTTCACCGCGAGCCGTGCCGAACGGCTCATGCTGCAAGTGCACAACGATGGGCGGGCGGTGGTGGCATCCGGCGGGCGTGAGCAGATGGAGCGCCACGTCGAGGCCATGCACGACTACGGCCTCTGGGCAACGCTGACCCGAGATGCGCCGTGACGAGGTTCACCCGACGCGGTGCTGGCGTGGTGGTGCGCCTGTACGCCAGTGAGCAGGAGCTGCTGCTGAGGCTGGCGGCGCAGTTGATCGAGCTGCTCGGACAGCGCGGGCGACCCTCGCCCGCCGATGTGCTCTTCGCCCAAGCGGGAATCGGAGGCCGGAGCGCACCTCCCCTCGACCCCGCGCTCGCGCGTCTCTTGCCCGACGCGTACCGCCATGACCGGGAGGCGGCATCCGAACACCGACACCTGACCGAGCTGGCTCTGGTGCAGCGCAAGGTCGAGAACGCGAGAAGATTTCAGAACTCGCTGAGGGATGACGCGGCCGAGGCCATCTTGGATGCCGACGGAATACAGTCCTGGCTTCGCACCCTCACCGACATGCGGTTGGCACTCGCCGCGCGGCTTCAGATCGAGGTGGACGGGGACGCGGGGACCGGGGATGACGCCATGCTCGAGATCTACGACTGGCTCGGGTACCTGCAGGGCTCACTGCTCGAGGTCCTGCCATAAACGCCGAGGCGGTGCCGGCCGACGCGTTCGAGCGACTGGTAGTCGACCAACTCGACAGACTTCCGGATGACATGGTTGAAGGCCTGGAGAACGTCGTCTTCGTCACGGAGGATCGGCCGGAGGACGGGTCGCTCGAAATTCTCGGGCTATACGACGGCATCGCGCTGACAGAACGCAGCGACTATGGGTTCGGGGAACTGCCGGACCGCATCATCCTCTATCGCGAACCGTTGTTGGCCGTATCGGCTGACCTCGAGGAATTGCAGTACCAGGTGCACATCACCCTCGTGCACGAGATCGGCCATTTCTACGGCCTCGACGATGATCGCCTGCACGAACTCGGCTGGCAATGAGGAGTGAGATGTCAAGGGGCGCGGCACCTTTCGGGTATCACGCCGCCATGGCCGGTAGTCTTCGCCTAAACGGGGAGGTGCACTAATGCCGAGGGTGAAACAGTCGGCGTCGCTGATCGCACTGGCGATCGCTGCGGCAACCCTGTTTTCTGGCTGCAGCCTGGTAGCGCCCGCGAGCACCAAGCAAGCGGTCACCGGGTTGGGGGCATGCGCGCTCGGGTCGACTTGGAACCTGGACATGGCAAAGCTCGCCGACGTGGTGAAGGCGGATCTCGTGCGGCAGTCCGTTGCCGTGACCACCGTCGTCGGCGATGGCACACAGCGCTTCACCTGGAACACGGACGGCAGCATCCTGCTAGTCACCGACTACACCTTGAGGGTGACCGCGACACCCGCCGCAGGTCAGGTCATCACGGTCAAGAACGTGCATTCCGGCACGTCGACCGGGGTCGCATTCATCAACTCCACTGTCGCCATCCCTCGAAACTGGGATGGCACTGGCCTCGGCGTTACGACAACCGCCGACCTGAACGGTGCGGCTCTCGATCCCGTGCCCTTCGCGGTGCCCGGCACCGACCTCGATGATGCCGTCGGAGTCGAACTGACGTGCGACGGCACTACGATGACGACCCGCCCCCGGGGCGGCACGATCACTCAGACATGGTCGAAGGGCTGATAGCGCTCACCACGATGTCGGCACGGCCTCGCGGATTCTCCCGTGCGATGAAAGCCGCCTCCTGCTCGGCCCAGTGCTGCCAGTGCGGCTCGTAGTCCACCCCGCCCCGCGTCAGGGCCCGGGCCCGCCGGGCTTCGTCATCAAGCTCCACCCAGATGCCGAAGGTCGCAGAAGCGCGGTTGCTGGCACTGAGCGTGCCGGTGCCTTCGATGAGCAGGTCGCGCGAGGCGATCAGTGGATGCCATGCGCCTGCCAACCCCATGCTCCAGTCCCATTCGCGCCAGCCCGGCACCCCGGCTGCGATCATGCCCGCCACGTCAGCGCTGCCCGCCTCCAGGCCATCCCACCCGGGGTAGAGGTCGTCGAGCCGCACCAGTTGCACGCCGGGCCAGTCGGCGACGAGGCGGTCGGCGAGGGTGGACTTACCGGCCCCCGACCGGCCATCGATGAGTACGACCGAACGCTGGCCAGCCGGTGTCGATTCTCGGATGGCCCGGCGGAGTGTTGCCGACAGGGACGCAGCGGCATCGCCGGCCGCTGGCGGCGGGGGCATCGCGGGAATAGTCATTGCGCGAGGATCGGCGTGAAGTGACCCGTCGCGACGGAGGCGGTCAGCGCGACTCCGACGAGGACGAGCGCGATGAACACGAGGGTTGCATCCGCGCACCGGAGCCGTGAAGGCCGCGCCCAGCTTCGGTGGCTGCGGCCGCCGAAACCGCGGGCTTCCATCGCGGTCGCCAGCGCGGTGCCTCGGCGAATCGAGAGCACGAGCAACGCGAAGGCCTGCCCGCCGAAGCGTCGCACCCCACGACCATCGCCCACGCCGCGGGCACGACGGGAGAGGGTCAGAAACTGCCAGTCTTGCTGCACCAGGCTCACCAAGCGCCATGCCGCCAGTGCCCCGATCACGAAACGGGGTGGCAGTTTCAGCACTTGGCCGAGCCCGTCCGCCATCTCGGTCGCTTCGGTAGTGCCGAAAAGCACGACCGCCGGCAGGGCCATCGCCAGAACTCGCAAGAAGGTGGCAACCATCAACTCGATCGAACCATCCGTGATGTGGATGGCCAGCACCTCCAGGTGGGTTGCACCAGACGGCCGGCCGTACAACAGAATCGTCGATGCCGCGAGTGCGGCGGAGAGCGTCAGGGGCACTACGCGCGCAACGATTCGTCGAAACGACAGACCAGACCAGATGAGGAGAACGGCCTCGAGGCCGAGAGCGATGGAGGCGGACACCCAGTCGATCGTCACGACGAGCCCCAGGGCGATGACAGCGGATGCCGCGAGCTTGGCTACCGGGTTGATGCCGCGTATGCGGCGCTCCCCGCGAGCCGGGGCGGGCCGATCGCTCGGCGTCGGCGGTGCGAAGGCCCGGGTCACGGGCTGGTTGCGGGAGGGGCTCGGCATGCTCACCGCACACCCATCGCAGAGCCATCCATGACGAGCAGCTCGGCCTCGAGCGCGGCAACGAACTCGCTGTCGTGACTGGCCGCGACGATGGCGGTGCCGGCATCCAACCGCTCGATGAGCAATCTCACCAGCTCGACCCATGTGCGCCGGTCTTGACCGAATGTGGGTTCATCCAGGACGAGGAGCGGGGGCTGGCGAACCAGAACGGTCGCCACCGCCAGGCGACGTTGCTCCCCGCCGGAGAGGGTGAACGGATTGGCCGTGAGGAGGTGGGAGAGTGCGAGCCGCTCGGCAGTCTCGAGCAGAAGTCGACGAGCGCGTTGGCCATCGGCCCTGGTCTTCGGCAACCCGATGGCCAATTCGTGTTCTACTGTCGCGGCGATGAACTGGTGCTCCGAATTCTGGAACACGTTCCCGATGCGGGACGCAAGCTCTCGCGAGCGCCACCGGATCGGCTCGGCACAGAGCCCCCGCGCCAGTCGGGGTGCGAGGACCGTACCCGCCAGGGGTCGAATCAGACCGCCAACCGTCAGGGCGAGCGTCGTCTTTCCGGAGCCGTTGTCGCCTGACGCGACCAGCGCGCTGGCTTGGCGCACCGATGCGGTGATACCGGACGCTATCGGCGAGTTCGGGCCGCGCCCGATCGTCAGACCCTCGGCCGCGAGCACCACGTGCCCGGCAGCGCGACGGGGCGGAGCGAGCCATGGCTCGAGCCCGGGAACCCACACTCCGGCCTCGGCGAGGCGCGTGCCGTCTTTGGCGAAAACGGCGTCGGGAACCCCGTCCGCGAGGATGCCGCCACCGACCTCGTCGAGCACCACCACTCGGTCCACCAGGTCGCGCCACACGCCGACGCGGTGCTCGACCACGATCAGGGTCGCGCCGGTCTGCTCCACCACTCGGGCCACGGCGTCGCGTACTTCGAGAACGCCGGTCGGGTCGAGATTGGCAGTCGGCTCATCGAGCAGGATCATCCCCGGTCGCATCGCGAGAACTCCCGCAAGCGCGAGACGCTGCTTCTGGCCGCCGGACAGGGAGGCACTCGGGTAGTCCAGGGGTATATCGAGCCCGACGTCACGCAAGCACTGGCGCACCCGTCGCCACGTCTCATCCCTCGGCACGCCGAGGTTCTCACATCCAAAGGCGACGTCGTCGCCCACTCGCGCGAGGATGATCTGCGACTCGGGATCTTGCAGCAGCAGCCCGACGGTGCCTCGGGCCGATGCAGCCGGCCCGCCCCCGACCAGGAGGGACCCGGTGCTCTCACCCTCCTCCCCACCGCCCAGCACGCCAGCGAGAGCCGCGAGGAAGGTCGATTTACCCGACCCGGAGGCCCCGAGGAGAAGAACTTTCTGTCCAGCCGGGATGTGCACGTCGAGATCCCGGACCGTCCAGCGGGACCGACCCGCGTGGCGCCACCCCCACCCGCTGGCACGCACGTCAACGGGGCTCACGCCGCCCAACTCCCGCCTGTTCAGGATGAAGGGCTCTCGCGACCCGCCTCGAACCGCGTCAGCACGCCCGTTCGTGCGAGCGCCCGAACGACGAGCCACCCACCTGCGCCGGCGATCACCGCACCGGAGATGACAGCGCTCACCGTGTAGACGAGGGCAAACCACGCGTCGGCGCCCGCGTAGTAGAGGATGAGATCGTTGCCCGCCATCGCCAGGCCGGATGCCGCGCCCGCGAGTATCGCCACCGGCAGCCGCCAGCCGCGGTACAGGAAGGCGAGGAAGACGAGCTCGGCCCCGAGCCCCTGCACGATGCCGGATTCGAGAGTGAGGAATCCCCATTGGGCACCGAGGCCGGTTGAGACGATGGCGGCCAGGAGCTCGACCAAGATGGCCGCCCCGGGTTTGCGGATCACGAGGCCGCCGACCACACCGCCGATCACCCACACGCCGTAGACGAGGGACTGCAGGCCCGGAAGCGCCACTTGCAGAGGCGCGCTGACGGGCGCGTAGAGCTGATTCCACGCGAAGAAGACCAGCCCGGCCGCGACGCCGATCACACTGGCGACGACGATATCCACCACCCGCCAGCGTAAATTCAGGCTCGTGCGCCCGGTGACGGTTGTCGTGTCCATCAAACTCCCTCCCTGCGCTGGCATGATCCAGATCAGGTTCGACGGTCGAAGCGTCTCAACGCTCCCTCTCAGCCCGGTCAACCGGACTCCCGTGTGTTGTGTTCGTAGCCTACGCCGTTCGCGACGGTCTAGGCGGCGGCGCTGCGTCTTGCTCAGCCTTCGCTGCCGCCGCGCGCGTTGCCGTGGTACTCGACTTACGCACCTCGACCTCGCGCACCGCCTTCAAAGCCGGATAGGACGCCAAGAGGATCGCCATCGGGGCTCGCAGGGCAACGCTTCGCTCACCATGCTTGTCGTAGGTGCGCTCGAAACGCATCACGTAGTCGTAGAACTCTCGCGGAGAGTCATCCAGTCGACGCGCGGACATCCCCGTGACCATCTCCGAGCTGTACAGTACGCGCAGGTTGTTGCGCTGTAAGTGAATGGACAGGTCGATATCCTCGTGCAACTCGTCATCGGGGTCGAGGCAGGCCTCATCCCGAATCTGTTGCCACGCTGTGGCGCGCAGGGCCATATTGCTGCCGAACAGCAGATGATAATCGCTGGTGATGACCAGCAGCGCCCGCCGCAGCGCGTCGTCGGCGCGCGCACCGAAACGACGAAGTGGCATGTCGTAATAGATGACGGGGCCGGTGGCCGCCGCCACCGTCGAATCCGCGAACGCCGACTGCACGGCCTCGACCCAAGCGGGTTCGAGCACGGAGTCGGCGTCGATCCTGCCCAGAATTGTGCCGGTCGCTTGGTTGAGGCCCTCGTTCCGGGTTGCGATCAGGCCCTGCGTGCGCCGCTGCTCCAGGTAATGAATGGGTGCGTGGGGATATGTCTCCTGCAACGCCGCGACCAATGACGGCGTCGCATCCGTCGACATGTTGTCCACCACAACGATCTCGTGCGCGGCCACCGTCTGGTGCACGGCCGCGATAACGCACGCCTCGATCGTCTCCGCCTCGTTGAACGCCGGAATGACGATCGAGACGGTCGCGGCCATAAACTCACGCTACCCGTCGAGAATCAGCAGCGGGAAATAGCAAGCACTTGCCCGGCAGCGCAAGCCCCGTCGCCGCAATTCCCGTGCTGCCTAGACTCGACGCGGAGGTAGATCAGGATGGTTGAGAGTTGGCCGGGCTCCGCTTTCCCCCTGGGGGCGACATTCGATGGCAGTGGCACGAACTTCGCCGTATTCAGCGAGATCGCGGAGTCAGTGGAGCTGTGCCTCTTCGATGACGGGGTGGAAACGCGGGTGCTTCTCACCGAGGTGGATGCTTTCATCTGGCACGCCTATCTGCCGACGGTGCAGGCGGGGCAGCTGTACGGGTATCGCGTCTATGGGCCGTGGGATCCGGAGAAGGGTCAGCGCGCGAATCCCGCGAAACTGCTGCTCGACCCGTACGCGAAGGCGACGAGCGGAGAGATCGACTGGGACCAATCCCTCTTCTCCTATACGTTCGGTAACCCGAAATCCCGCAACGACGACGATTCCGCATCGCACATGATGCTCGGTGTGGTGATCAACCCGTTCTTCGACTGGTCAGGCGAGTCGGCCCCGCACACGTCCTACAACGACACGGTGATCTACGAAGCACACGTGAAGGGGCTCACTGAACTGCACCCGGACGTGCCCGAGGAGCAGCGCGGCAGCTACGCGGGCGTTGCCCATCCCGCCGTCATCGACCATCTCAAAGCCATCGGGGTCACCGCCATCGAATTGATGCCGGTGCACCAGTTCACGAACGATTCCACCCTGCAAGACAAGGGACTCTCCAACTACTGGGGCTACAACACCATCGCGTTCTTCGCTCCGCACGCCGCATACGCCTCGAGCGGGGATACCGGTCAGCAGGTGCTCGAGTTCAAGAGCATGGTGCGAACGCTGCACCAGGCGGGAATCGAGGTGATTCTCGACGTGGTCTACAACCACACCGCGGAGGGCAACCACATGGGCCCCACGATCTCCTTCCGGGGTATCGACAACGCTGCGTACTACCGACTCGTCGACGACGACCCGTTCTTCTACATGGATTACACGGGCACCGGCAACTCCCTCAACGTGCGGCACCCGCATTCGCTGCAGCTCATCATGGATTCGTTGCGCTACTGGGTGACCGAGATGCACGTGGACGGGTTCCGCTTCGACCTCGCATCCACCCTCGCGCGCGAGTTTTACGACGTAAACAAGCTCTCCACCTTCTTCGAACTCGTGCAGCAGGATCCCGTGGTATCTCAGGTCAAGCTCATCGCCGAGCCGTGGGACCTCGGACCGGGGGGCTACCAAGTCGGCAACTTCCCGCCGCAATGGACCGAGTGGAATGGCAAGTACCGCGACACCGTCCGCGACTTCTGGCGCGGTGAGCCGGCCACGCTCGGGGAGTTCGCGAGTCGGCTCAGTGGCTCACCGGAACTGTACGAATCGTCTGGTCGCCGGCCGGTGGCATCCATCAACTTCGTGACCGCCCATGACGGTTTCACTCTGCGCGACCTCGTGTCGTACAACGACAAGCACAACGAGGTCAATGGCGAGAACAACAACGACGGCGAATCGCATAACCGTTCCTGGAACAGCGGAGTCGAAGGCCCCACGGAGGATGTCGGAATTCTCGAGTTGCGCTCGCGGCAGCAACGGAACTTTTTGGCGACGCTGTTTCTCTCCCAGGGCGTGCCGATGATCGTGCACGGCGATGAACTGGGCCGCACGCAGCAGGGTAACAACAACACTTACGCGCAGGATTCGACACTGAGCTGGGTCGATTGGGCGAGCGCCGACACCCCGTTGATCGAATTCACCGGCGACCTGGCGAGGCTCCGCGCGCACCATCCGGTGTTCCGGCGCGCCCGCTTCTTCACCGGCCGACCCGTTGCCCGCGCCGAGGACGAACCGCTGCCCGATATCGAGTGGCTGTCGACGGATGCCTCGGTGATGACGCCCGAGGACTGGGACACCGACTTCGTGCGCTCGGTGGGGGTTTTTCTCAACGGTTCGGGCGTTCGTGCTCGCGACCGGCGCGGTCAGCCGATCATCGATGTGAACTTCATCATGTATTTCAACGCGCACTCCGAGGCGGTCGAGTTCACCATGCCCTCGCAGGAATACGGCGCCGCGTGGAAGGTCGTCGTCGACACGATGCAGGCGGACCATGCTGACGAGGGATACGCCGCCGATCAGAAGGTAGAGGTCGGCGCCCGTTCTGTGCTGGTGATGCGGGCCGCATGAGCATCCCCATCTCCACGTACCGGTTGCAGATCCGGCGGGAGTTCGACCTTCTCGCGGCGGCCGAACTCGTGGACTACCTCAACGCCCTCGGTGTCGACTGGGTCTACCTTTCGCCCTTGCTCGAGGCCGAAGCGGGATCCGACCACGGGTACGACGTCGTCGAGCATTCGCGGATCGACCCGGCACGCGGCGGGCCCGATGGATTGCGGGCGCTCGCCGACGCGGCCCACGGCGCGGGCATGGGGGTACTGGTCGACATCGTTCCCAACCATGTCGGCGTCGCGACGCCTTCGGCGACCCGTTGGTGGTGGGATCTTCTGGCTCAGGGCCAGCACTCCCGGTATGCCGAGGCCTTCGACATCGATTGGCAGTTCGGGCTCGGTCGCGTCCGCATCCCCGTTCTCGGCGATGAAGGCAGCCCGCAGTTGAGCATCGTCGATGGCATGTTGTCGTATGTCGATCATCGTTTTCCGATCGCGATCGGCACCGCCGAGGATGGCGCGGATGCGGCGGCGGTGCATGATCGCCAGCATTACGAACTGGTCAACTGGCGTCGCGCCGACTCGGAACTGAACTACCGTCGATTCTTCGCCGTCAATACCCTTGCGGCCATCCGCGTGGAGGTGCCCTGGGTATTCCGCGAATCCCACGTCGAGATCGCACGATGGGTCGAAGAGGGCCTCGTCGACGGGCTGCGGGTAGATCATCCGGATGGGCTGCTCGACCCGGGTTCCTACCTCGATGACCTAGCGTTAGCCACGGCATCGACGTATGTCCTGGTCGAGAAGATCCTCGAAGGGGATGAAGTGCTGCCGCCGCACTGGCAGGTGGCGGGCACCACCGGGTACGACGCGCTCGGCGACATCGACCGGGTATTGGTCGACCCACGGGGGCGTGACGGATTGAACCGCGTCGCGGGAACTGTCGATTGGCACGAGCTCATCCACGGCACGAAGCGCCAAATCGCCGACGGCATCCTGCGATCCGAGATTCTGCGAATCGCGCGCCTGACGACACCCGCTGGCGGGGACTCCGCAATCGAACTCGTCGCGTCTGCCATCGCCGAATTGGCCGCGTGTTTTCCGGTTTATCGCAGTTACCTGCCCTACGGCGTGGAACACCTCAACCGGGCGTTCGCCGACGCGGGGCAACGTCGCCCCGACTTGGCCGAGACCCTCGAGAGCCTTGGCCCGATTCTGGCCGATCCGACGCATCCTGCCGCTACTCGCCTGCAGCAGACCACCGGCATGGTCATGGCCAAGGGCGTCGAAGACACCGCCTTCTACCGATACTCCCGGCTCGCGTCCCTCACTGAGGTCGGTGGCGACCCCGCCGAATTCTCCATCGAGCCCAACGAGTTCCACGCTCGGCAAGCGCATCGCCAAGCGGCGTACCCGGCGTCGCAGACCACCCTCAGCACGCACGACACCAAGCGTGGCGAAGACGTTCGGGCGCGCATCGACGTGCTCTCCGAAATCCCGACGCAGTGGCGGGCCACGCTCGAGCGACTGAACGGGCTGGCCCCGCTCGGTGACGTTCCCCTGTCCAATCTGCTCTGGGAGACCATCGTGGGGGCGTGGCCGGCGTCGCGGGGGCGTCTGCACGCGTACGCGCAGAAGGCCGCGCGCGAAGCGGGTGATTCCACCGGGTGGGCGACACCCGATACTGGTTTCGAGCTGCGCCTGCACACCCTCATCGACAGCGTTTTCGATGTGCCGGATGTCGCGGCGACGCTCGCGACGCTCGTCGACACGATTTCCGCTCCCGGTTGGAGCAACTCGCTGTCGGCGAAACTGTTGCAACTCACCATGCCCGGGGTACCCGATGTCTATCAGGGCAGCGAACTGTGGGAGACCTCGCTCGTCGACCCGGACAACCGCCGCGCCGTGGATTTTGTGACTCGCCGGGCAATTCTCGCCCGCATCGACTCGGGCGAGCTGCCTCCCATCGATTCGACCGGTGCCGCGAAGCTGCTCCTGACCACGAAGGCGCTCCGATTGCGGCGGGATCGGAGCGACCTATTCACCCGGTACGTCGGGATGGCCGGGGTCGGGGCTCGTGCCGACCATCTGATCGCCTTCGACCGCGGCGGCGCCCTCTCGCTCGCGACACGGTGGCCCGTGACCTTGGCAAACGGCGACGGATGGGGCGAAACAATGATCCTGCTGCCGCACCGCGCGGTGACAGACGTGCTCACCGGCGTCCGATACGACGGTGGCGAATTGCTCCTCGCCGCGGTTTTCGCGCGCTACCCGGTTGCCCTGCTCGCGGTGGATGTGTGACCGCCGCCTTTGCCGTGTGGGCACCGAGCGCGACACGCATGCGCCTCCGGTTGGCCGACGCCACCCTCGACATGCGCTGGGTGGGCGAGGGCTGGTGGGAGCTGGCGCAGCAGCATCCGCTCACCCCCGGGCTCGATTACGGCTACCTGATCGATGAAAGCGACGAACCCCTGCCCGATCCGAGGTCTCGCCGGCAGCCTCACGGTGTGCACGGGCTGTCGCGCACCGTCGACCCGGGCGGTTTCACATGGACGGCCGCCGATTGGCACGGTCGTGACTTGGCCGGTGGGGTGATTTACGAGTTGCACATCGGCACCTTCACTCCGGGTGGCACGCTGGATTGCGCAATCGAAAAGCTCGACTACCTCGCGGACCTGGGCGTCGACTTCGTCGAACCCCTGCCGGTGAACGCGTTCAACGGCGTGCATAACTGGGGTTACGACGGCGTGCTCTGGTACGCGGTGCACGAGCCGTACGGTGGGCCAGCCGCCTACGCCCGGTTCGTTGATGCCTGCCATCACCGGGGGCTGGGCGTCATCCAGGATGTCGTCTACAACCACCTGGGGCCGAGCGGCAACTACCTACCGCGGTTCGGCCCGTACCTCAGCGACCAGGGTGCCAACACCTGGGGGGACAGCATCAACCTCGACGGCCCCGGCTCCGACGTGGTGCGCCGGTACATCATCGATAATGCGCTGATGTGGCTGCGCGATTACCGCGTCGATGGGTTGCGCCTCGACGCAGTGCACGCGCTCGTCGACACCGGGCCGAAGCACATTCTGCAACAGCTCGCCGAAGAAGTGGATGCCGCCGCAACGGTTGCGGGTCGCCCCATGCTGATCATCGCCGAGTCCGACCTCAATGACGCGCGGCTCGTCACGCCCATCGACCGGGGTGGCTACGGCCTGACCGCCCAGTGGAGCGACGACTATCACCACGCAGCGCACGTGAACCTGACCGGGGAGACATCCGGGTACTACGGCGATTTCGACTCACTGGCCGCACTCGGTACGGTCATGCAGGAGGGGTTCTTCCACCGCGGTACGTACTCCTCATTCCGGGAGCGGGTGCACGGCGTTCCGATCGATGTGCAGCATATTCCGACCTGGAAGCTCGTGACCTTCATTCAGGACCATGACCAGATCGGAAACCGGGCGACGGGCGACCGCCTCTCGGCCAGCCTCGACACGGACCAACTGGCTATCGCGGCGGTGCTCGGCCTGCTCGGTCCGTTCACTCCGATGATCTTCATGGGCGAGGAATGGGGTGCATCAACGCCCTGGCAGTTCTTCACCTCGCATCCCGAACCCGAACTCGGGAAGGCGACCGCCCGGGGCCGCATCGCCGAGTTCGAAAAAATGGGCTGGGATGCCGGGGTCGTGCCGGACCCTCAGGACCCGCGGACTTTCGCGCGCTCGCACCTCGACTGGGGAGAGCAAGGGCAAGCCCAGCACGCGCGGCTGTTGGAGTTGCACCGCACCCTGCTGCGACTGCGACGGGAAATACCGTCTTTGACCGACCCCCGCTTCAGTACTGTCTCATGTGTCTGGGACGAGCACGCGCGCTGGTTGCGATGGGATCGCGACGGCGCCAGCGTGGCCGTGAACTTCGCAGCCGGGCCGCGCGTGGTGCCGACGTTCGAAGAGCGACGCATCGCCCTATCGACATCTCCCGACAACGAGCTGGCTCGTGACGGTATCCACATGGTCGGTCACAGCGCCGCCGTCCTGACGTCCGAGGCCGAGTACAGCGAGAAGGCCGATTTGTCAAGAGGTGGAACGGTCCGTTCGGAAAGGGTGTGATGGTGTAACCCGATCAAGGGTATCCAATACGAAAGGACAGGCCGCACGATGTCCATAGACATGCAGATCGCACCGCCAGCGCCGATCCGGGAGATCCGACCGCAGACCCAGGAATCCCGTCGGCTCCTCCTCGTGACTCCTGCTGCCGCCGAGGTCGGTATCGAATTGGTCCGTGACGACACCTATCGCGTGCGCGTGGGCACGGTATCAGCGGGTTTCGTTGATCGAGCCGGCAATGTCTTCGTGGCTCAATCGGGCGCGTACCTTTCGGACGCACGCAAAATCGGTCAGTCCCTCTCGTGGGACGAAGCGGTCGAAATGGTTCGCCGCTCGCATATCGAGCGCACCTGACTCGGCTCAACCCCTGTGGCCGAGGCCGACTAGAACCCGAAGTCGCCGCCGCCTCCGAAGTCCCCAGCGCCGCCGAAATCCGCGCCTCCCCCGCTGAAGTCTCCGCCGCCGGCTGAATCCGCGCCCCCACTCGTATCTCCCGAACCGCCGCCGGTAGCGTTCGGGTCACCGTTCACTCCCGCGTTCCCGCCCTGGTCGGCGTTGCCATCGGCGGAAGCATCGCCCGCCTGACTGTCACCGTAACCATCCGGGATCAGCGCGGAGACGATCACCGAACCGATTACGAAGCCAGCCACCGTGCCGAGTAGCGACCCTCCGAGCATGCTGCCGAAACCGGGGCCTTGAAAAGATCGCTCGAGCGTGCCCGGCTGCCGCAATTCCGAGCGGGTTGCCGCGGTGGCGAGGGAGCCTGCATCCTGTCCGCGCGGTGCCTCTCCGGCAGGGGCTTGCGCCGACAACTCAGCGAAGATCGTGGCCCGCTGTGCGTCGGTGAGCTTAGCGAACGCCTCGGCGTGCACGCGCTCGAGCGCTTCAGGCGGAGCCGTTCGCAACAGATAGCGATACCGCTCGAGCGCGATCTCATCGGGAATTCGCGGCACACCGCTCACGCGCGCTGCGGGGGTGGGCACCGGATGGGCCGGGGCGGTTCCGGCAGGTCGGCTTTCGGTGCCGAAGAGTCGATCGAAGAAACCCATACCACTCCCCGTTCTGTGAAAAGTCGTGAAACTCCAGGTTAGGCTGCCGCGCGATTGGCGGCCACGATCAATCCAGACCGATCTCGCGAGGGTGGGGGGACGCAGCAGGCCCGACTGCTGGGTAAGGCGCCGCCGGTTGCTGCGCGGACCGCAGCGCGAGCCACGTAAGCGCTACGCCGGCCATGGCTCCGAGGGAGGCCCAGACGGCATCCATCGCTTGCGAGTAATCGACGGGCATCCAAATCGATTGAGCCGCCTCGATCCAGCTCGCACCGAGCACCGCGAACGCAATGGCGGCCCACCATCGACGCGGCCCGAGGAGGAGTACGAGGAGCGCACCCACCGGCACGAAAGCGAGCATCGGCCAACACCAAACCGACCGGGCCGCAGCCGAAATCGGCATGAAGGCGAGTCCTATCAGGGCGCCGAAGTAGACGACGGCGAGCGCGGTGAGGAGAGCTCGGCGAATGGGCACGATGATCAGTGTCCCCCGCCCGCCTCAGCGCAACGTGAGAGAACCGTGAGCGCAGCATGTGAGGTGCACGGGCGCGACTGGCGTGACACCGAGGGGGTTGGTTGAACATCCGCACCTGTGGCGCATGATGGGAGGGTGACGGAAGCAGAGATAACAGACAACGGCGCCGCCAACCGGTACGAATTGGCGATCGGCGGGCAGCGGATCGGTGTCGCCGACTACCGAGACGCGGGCGCGGTTCGAGAGATCCACCACACCGGGGTAGATCCGAACTGGACCGGTCGCGGCCTAGCGACCCAGCTCGTGGCGTTCGCGCTACGGGACATCCGGGCCAGGGGAATGCTCGTGCGGCCGACCTGCTCGATGGTCGCCGCCTACATCGACAAGCACCCCGAAGACGCTGAGTTGCTGGGCTGACCTCAATCGACCAGCACGGACATCACATTGCCCGCCGGATCGGTGAACCACGCGATGTCCGGGCCTTGGGCAGGCTCGGATGCGCGAGCAATCCCCTTCTCGTCGGTGAGGCCCGGATATGCCGTGAAGGTCACCCCCGCCGCCGCCATCTCATCGACGGCAGCATCGATATCGGCGACCGGGAAGTTCAGTACCGTGTAGGTCGCCGGCACGTGGTCGGGCTTGGAGTAGACCAGCACTCTGGCCCCTCCCGCTAAGTGGAGGTCGAGGAAGCCCATCGCATTGTCTGTCACCGTGAGTCCGAGGATGTTCCGGTAGAACGTTCGCGCGGCATCGATGTCATCCACGGAGAATCCGCTGAAGGGGGCATTGTTTCCTAGCATGCTCTTCTCCTCATCGTTCTGACCGGCATCCGCTGAGTACAACGCCCGCTCCGTCTTCGGTGTACACGAACGGCGCCGATCCTGTCAATGCCCGCTATCGCCGTAGTCCGACCACGTCGCGCCAGCCGGTTGCTAATCTCTTCTCGGTGAAAGAACTCACATCCGCCGACATTCGGCACAGCTTCGTGAACGCAGCCCCGGATGCTGCTTCACGCGTCCCTATGCCGGGATTGCACGACGTGATGTGGGCCGACCGCGAGTACCTCGGGTGGCGCGACCGGCAATCGCACTCCCGCGGTTACCTCGTATTCTGGCGGGGCGAGACACCGACCGGCATCGTGCTGAGGGCATCCGAGTTCTCGCTGGAAAACGGGATCTCCGCCATGTGCTCCCTGTGTCGCATCACCCAGCCGTCGGCCCAGATTGCTCTCTTCTCGGCGCCGAGAGCCGGGCAAGCCGGCATCGATGGCAACACGATCGGTACCTACATCTGCGCCGACCTCGCCTGCTCGCACCTCGTGCGCGTGCTGCCACCGGCTTCGGCGATGATCGACCCGGAGCGTCTCCTCAGTCAGCGCATCACCGGGCTGCTGGCTCGGGTCGACTCATTCGCGGCTGACGTGCTCAAATCGGCCTGACGCGGCGCTCGTTCCACGCTTCGCCTTACTCGACCACCGCTCGATTGATCTCGGCCACGATCTTCGGGAGGACGCGGCGCATGTACGGCGCCCAGAGCAGGCGCACGATGAGGAACACGATCCAGCCGCAGCCGGGGCGGCCGGAAAAGGTGTAAGTCCAGTGAACGCGCGCTCCCCCGACAACCCGTTCGAAGCGCCATTCGGCGCGAGCCCCGGCGACGAGCGATCCGAAGAGTTTCTGAAAATCGCTGAGCTCGTAGGCGAACAGTGTCGGGCATTCGGTATCGGTGATCGTCTCGATGACGTGGCCGCCATCGGAGAGAAGCAATCGGCGGGTTCGGCCGACGGTGTCCCAGCTGCCGCTCTGGTCCACAACCCCCGTCACGGCGGGTAGCGGGCCGAATTTCGGGTAAAAGAGGGCCGGGTAGATCGGGCCCGAGATCTCGTACGCCTGCTCGGGGGTTGCTCGCGCGATCAGTTCGACCGATGCGCTCGTGTGCCGTGCCATGGTGACCTCCTCATGAGATTCGTTTCTTCGAAATCTCTTCCTAGCAGTCTCCTCCCGCGATCGGGCACCGGCGTGAACCGGCAGAATGGCGATATGACTTCCGCGTTCGCCACTTTGCCAACCCAGAGGACGCGCCGTCGCATCCTGCGCATCGGGATCGCGGCCGTTGCAGTGGTCGTGCTCGTCACGGTTGCGTTCCTGTTCTACGCGAGCATCGTGGCGCACGGCGACCGCCAGGCGAGTATCGACGTATTCCAGAACGCGAAAGTGTCCGTGACCTCCACGGACAATTCCATCGTGCTGACACCGACCGGGCCTGCCTCCGGTGATGGCCTCATCTTCATCCCGGGCGCCAAGGTGGACCCGTACGCCTACATGTACAAACTGTCCGGCATCGTCGAGACCAGTGGAGTAACCGTCGTCATCACCAAGCCGACCCTGAATCTCGCTTTCTTCGACCAGCGCCCGCTATCCACCTTCACCGCAGACGCACCGGATGTCGGCACGTGGTTCGTCGGGGGACACTCGCTGGGAGGGGTTCGCGCATGCCAGCTCGCGGCCGTAAACGAGGGTCGGGATGTCGCGGGCCTCGTACTTTTCGGCAGCTACTGCGCGAACGACCTCTCGGGCTCGGCCCTGCGGGTTCTGAGCATCGGCGGCAGCGAAGACGGGTTGAGCACACCGCAGAAGATCGACGATGCGGCAGCCCTGCTGCCCTCCGACGCCGTCTTCGTTCAGGTAGAGGGACTGAATCACGCGGGTTTTGGAGATTACGGCGCTCAAGCGGGCGACAACGGGTCTTCGCTCAACCGAACCGAGCAACGCACAGCCATCACCGACGAGCTCCTCGTACTGTTCCCGCCGCTCACCGGGTAGCGGGGACACCCCCCGTAGTGTCGCCAGCGGGAACACCGTCTAACTGGGTACGGTTTGGACATGCATTCTTGGCGTGATGATCTCAGTGCGGCCGCACTGGCCGATGTGGACCGCTTACTCGACACTGCCATCCGCCTCGCTCAACAGAATCTGGCCCGCACGAGCGAGTTCGACCCGTTCGCGCTCGTCACGGACGGCGACGGCCGACTGCTCGCCGTCGAATTGGATACCGCGGCGCTCGGTAAACACCCGGACTCCGAGATGATCGCCGACGCCACCGCGGCTCAACTGCGTCACCTCTCCCCGAGCGCGCGCTGCAGTGCGCTCACGCTCAACACCCGCCTGAGCCGCGAACGCACCAATGCCCTCGAGGTGCGCCTCGAACATCGGGACGGCGTGGCCCTGCTCGTACTGCTTCCCTACAAACGCCCCACCTTCGGAGGTAACGTGGAATACGGGCAGCTCAAGGCGTTCCCCGGAAAGCGAGACGTGTGGGTGTGAAGCGAGTCGAGCCGGCTGCGGGCCAGGAGTCGGTGTGGGATTATCCCCGGCCGCCCCGCGTCGAAACAAGCACTGAACGGGTGGTGATCACCCTGGGCGACGAAGTCGTGGCTGACACGACGGATGCCGTGCGAGTGCTCGAGACGAGTCATCCCCCCGTCTACTACCTGCCCCGGTCGGCCTTCGCCGAAGGGAGCCTCTTCGAGGCGGCGGGGAGCAGTTTCTGCGAATTCAAGGGGTCGGCCAAATACCTCTCCATTCGAACAGCGGATGTCACGGCCCCGCGCGCGGCCTGGTACTACCCGAGTCCATCCCCCGGGTTCGAAGCCCTGGTGGACCGGGTAGCCGTCTACCCCGGCGCTATGGATCACTGCGAGGTCGATGGCGAGACGGTGCAGCCGCAGTCGGGTGGATTTTACGGTGGCTGGATAACCTCGCGCGTCGTGGGCCCGTTCAAAGGCGAGCCGGGCACGCAAGGCTGGTAGCGACGCGCTGCAGTAGCGTCGAAACCGTGGCACAGCACAGCGCGGGCATCCTCTTGTTTCGCTGGCTTCCGCACCTCGAGGTGCTGATCGGGCACATGGGCGGCCCGTTCTGGGCCGGAAAGGACACCGCTGCCTGGTCGATCCCCAAGGGTGCCATCGAGCTCGGTGAGGAGCCTCTCGCGGCGGCCCTGCGCGAGTTCTCAGAGGAGCTCGGCAGATCCGCCCCAGCCGGCACCTATGATCTGCTCGGCGACTTCATTCAGCGCTCCGGCAAAGTCGTGACGGTGTTCTGCGCCGAAGGGGACTTCGACGCTGACGAGATCGTCAGCGGCACGTTCACGATGGAATGGCCGCCGCGTTCGAGCCATTATGCCGAATTCGCGGAGATCGACGAAGCGCGCTGGATGACCGTCGCTGAGGCCCGGCCGAGATTGGTCGTCGGGCAGGCTCCCGTGCTCGACGCCCTCTCGCGCTACCTCGGACGGCCCGACTCGGGATAGCGTCGAAATATGACGGATTTCTCGAAAGGTGACCGGGTCAGCTGGGGCACCCCCCAGGGGCGGACCCAAGGCAAGATCGTCGAGCGCAAGACCAAGGACTTCGAGTTCGACAAACAGAAGTTCACCGCGTCGACCGATGAGCCGGCATACGTTGTGGAATCCGAAAAGAGCGGCAAGCAAGCGGCTCACAAAGGAAGCACGCTTCACAAGCTTCAGTGAGGTGCAGCCGCGCGTCTAGAGCCCGTAGCGATCACGGATCGGGCCGTAAAGCGCAGGGGTCACGTTGGCGGACTCGCCACGACCGGCCCCTACGGGTTGCACCAGTCGCACCACCTCGGGTTGGCGCGCGTTTCGGGGCGTGGGATGCGGGTCTGGTGGTCGCATCGTCCGCAGCCGTGGATGTCGGCGGCGATGACGCGGGTGCTGAACCCGCAGTCGGCGCAGGGCAGGCCGTGCTCGACGCTGATTCGACCGAATCCCGGGGTGTCGCAGCGCGGGCAGGGGGTCGCGAGACGTCCGGCCATGTGTGTGCTGAGGTCGCGAAGGGTGTCGGCGCGGAAAGGGGCCCGGTGGGCCCGATAGTCGGGGAGGACCGCGACTGCTGACCCGGCGGCGAGCAGTGCCTCAACGGTGGTCTCGATCTGGTCGAGGTCGAAGGGGGTCTTGTGAGTGGTGGTGACGGTGCCCGTGGTGGTTTGCAGAATGATGCCCTGGTGGGGGAAGCCCAATGTCTTGGCGTAGGCGCGAGCGTGCGCCGCCGTATGGACCGTGCGTCCGGGGCCAAGGGGGGAGGTGGTGAGGGTTCCTTCCACGAGCTCCAACCCGAGGTCGTCATCGATGAACATGAGGATCTCCCTATGTTCGACGATGGGTCCGAATCCGGAACGGAAACTGCCTTCGGAGGCAAGTCCGAGCGGGGTGCCAGCGATTTGCATTCCCAGGCGCGCTTTGACCCGGCAGGCGTCTTTCGGGGTGAGGGTTCGGGGAATATCACCGGCGAACGTTCCGAACTGGTCTGTATCAAGCCCCTGCGGCGCGCTCACGGTCGCCCCGAGGATGTTCAGGAACACGTCGTGCGCGAGAAGTTCTTTACCGTGCATGGTGGCGAACGTGATCTGGCTGCCCCGGTAGTGGGTTGCGTTGGAGGTCACGGGAAGAGAGCACTGTCCATTTCTCGATATGGTAACCCGCCCTCCGAGCGTGATCGGTCGGCACGATGACGGCGTTCCGGTTGCCACTGCGAGCGCGGCGGTCGGGACTCAGAGAGCCGCGGATGGCCCCGACACCGGGCTCGGCGGGTTAGCGTTAGAGGCGCACTCACACGGCACCCCAGCGCTGCCGCGGCCCAGCAGAAGGAATCCGATGACGCCCCCCGAGTACACCGAGGTTCCCGCCACCGTCGCCGGAGTTACGACCAATCAGGGACCCGAATCCCCCGGTCGGCGTTGGATGCTCGCAAAGCGGGTGCCGCCGGAGGGACCCGAGTCCGGTGAGAATCAGGCCGACACGCATTCTTGGTGGAAGGTCATGTGCCTGACCGGAGTGGATTACTTCTCGAGCCTCTCCTATCTCCCGGGGATAGCGGCCCTGGCGGCCGGTGCGGTTTCTCCCCTGGCCACGCTGCTGATCGTCGCCCTGACCCTCTTGGGGATGCTGCCGATGTACCGTCGCGTCGCCAAAGAGAGCCCACACGGGCAGGGTTCGGTCGCGATACTGGCTCGACTCCTGCCGTTCTGGCGCGGCAAGATCGCCATCCTCGTGCTGCTGGGATTCGTGGTCACATCGTGGATCATCACCATCACCCTCTCCGCGGCGGATGCGACCGTGCACCTGATCGAGAATCCGTTCGCCCCGAGCGCCTTGGCCGGTCAACAGGTCACCATCACCATCGTGCTGCTGCTGCTCCTCGGCGGGGTGTTCATGCTCGGCTTCCGGGAGGCGGTCAACGTCGCGATCCCCGTAGTCGCGCTGTTTTTGACCCTGAACGCGGTGGTCATCGGAACGGCCATCGTGCGTATCGTCGAGAACCCGCAGTACGTCGGCCGCTGGATCGAGGCTCTCGTCGGGATGGGTGGCGGCCCGATCGGCGTCTTCGGCCCGGCGCTCATCGCCTTTCCGCTTCTGGTACTCGGCCTTTCCGGATTCGAAACGGGCGTCAGCATGATGCCCCTCGTGGCCGCCCCTGGCTCGACTCCCGAGGAGCGGATGGCAGCGCGCGTGCGCAACACCCGGAAGCTCCTGACCGCCGCCGCTCTCATCATGAGCGTCTATCTGTTGACGAGCAGTTTCATCACCACCGTGCTCATCTCGCCCAAGGAGTTCGCCGCAGGCGGGTCGGCCAACGGCAGGGCGTTGGCTTTTCTCGCGCACGACCTGCTGGGGAGCGGGTTCGGAACCGCCTACGACATCAGCAGCATCCTGATTCTCTGGTTCGCCGGAGCGTCGGCGATGGCCGGATTGATCAACATCGTGCCGCGGTACCTGCCTTCGTACGGGATGGCGCCCGAGTGGGGCCGGGCCGTGCGCCCGGTCGTCGTCATCTACACAATCGTGAGCATCGCCATCACGATCGCGTTCAATGCCAACGTCGATGCTCAGGCCGGTGCATATGCCACCGGCATCCTCGTCATGATGGTGTCGGGTTCCGTTGCCGTAGCCATTTCCTCGGCGCGGCGGCGTCAGCGGCGTTCGACGGTCGGGTTTTCGATTCTCACGGCGGTTCTCGGGTACGCCCTCGTGGAGAACATCCGCGAAAAGCCTGATGGAATCGCCATCTCGGGCTTCTTCATCTTGGGTATCGTCGTCATTTCTCTCGTCTCGCGCGTGGCACGAACCACTGAGTTGCGGGCGGAGCGGATCGAGTTCGACGAGAAGGCACGCGCGTTCCTGAACGAATCCCTCGCACATGACGGCTCACTCAATCTGATCGCCAACAAGCGCCAAACAGGGGATGCTGCCGAGTACGCCGAGAAGGAGCGGAGCCAGCGAGCGATGAACCCGCTGCGTCGCGGTATGGATGTGATCTTTCTCGAAATCGAAGTCACGGACCCCTCTCGGTTCGGCGGGGTTCTGACCGTGCGCGGCGAATCAGTCGGCCGTTTCAAGGTTCTGCGAGCAGAGAGCTCGGCCGCTCCGAACGCGATTGCCGCTATTCTGCTAGCTCTGAGGGATGCGACCGGAATCCGCCCCCAGGCACATTTCGAGTGGTCGGAGGGCAACCCCGTGGCGCATCTGCTCCGCTACCTGCTTCTCGGGCGTGGCGACACTCCTCCGGTCGTGCACGAGATTCTGCGGGAGCGGGAGTCGGACCCTACCCTGAGGCCGGGAATCCACGTCGGCGGATGATCCACGCAGGAACACCCCGGTGACCATCGCCCCGGCCCGCAACGACGCGGCAGCTGCGCCGAGCCCCAGCGCCCGGCCGGTGCCCTTCGCCCTTCCCGGTTGGCTTCTCGTGACGGCCGGTTTCGCGGTATCGCGGGTGGTCACGAGTCTCTTCCTGGCCGCGGTCTACGCGTTCGTCTCGACGGGGGACTACACCTTCGAGCACTATGACGGCCGCCAGGGCTTCATCGGATTTCTCGAGTCATGGGACAGCCGCTTCTATCACCGCATCGCGGTGAATGGGTACCCGGACACTCTCCCACGCGAGCCGAACGGCGATGTCGGCAAGAGCGCTTGGGCCTTCCTCCCGCTGTACCCGCTGGTCGTGAGGGCCGTCATCGGCCTCACCGGGCTGGGCTTCCCCATCGCCGGGATGCTCGTCTCCATCATTTTCGGGGGCGCGGCGGCAGTCGCGCTGCACCATCTCATCCGCTACCGTTTCGGCAATCACGCGGCGATGTGGGGGGCGCTGTTCTTCTGCTTCGGCCCGCTCTCGTTCGTTCTGCAGGTCGCCTACGCGGAGAGCCTGTTCCTGTTCTGCATGTTCGTGAGCGTGATCGCGATGATGAAGCGGCGCTACCTGCTGATGATTCCCTTCGCCGTCGCGGCAACGTTCACACATCCGGGCGGGATTGCGCTCGCCGCCGCGCTCGGCGTCGTCGGGCTCACCCGTCTGCTCAGGGGAGAGCGACTCCCGCGTCGGGAGTGGATGAGCGCTAGCACCGCGATTCTCTCCATCGTGGCCTCCACTCTCGCCTGGCCCCTGATCGCGTCTGCTGTCACCGGCTACCCGAGCGCCTACTTCGATACCGAGCTCGCGTGGTGGCGGGACTACATCGAAACGGTGCAGAACTTCGTGCCATTCTCGCCGTGGTTCATGATGGCGGAGGATTCGGGCGGCTGGGTCCTCGTCGTTCTCGTCGCGGTTCTGCTCGCGGCTACCGCAGCTCTGCTCGCGCGGCGGTCCGCCCGCGCGCTCGGAACCGAACTATGGGCGTACACGGTGAGCTACATCACCTACCTGGTGGCCGTGTTCTTGCCGCAGCAGAGCATCTTCCGCATGCTCCTGCTTCCCCTGTCGCCGTTGCTCGGGCACCCCGTGTTCACTGGTTCGCGCACCAGGCGGGTCGTCACGTTGAGTGTTTCGATCGCGCTCCAGCCGATCGCCATGATCATGCTGTGGGTGGTCTGGCCGCCCTAGGCCTATTGTCCGGGCGGGGCCAGACTGAGGGTGAGCGGCGCATCCGGCTGCTGCGAACGAGAGGCGCCCGATGCCCGAATCCAGCGACGAGACCACGAGAGCGCGTGTCGCCGTCTATATCGACTTCGACAACATCGTCATCTCCCAGTACGACCGCGTGCATGGGCGCCAGACATTCATGAAAGAGAAGGCCCGCACGGCGACCGGCACGACGGTGGAACGATTGGATGCCGCCACGGTCAACATCGGGTCGGTGCTCGATTTCGCGTCCTCGTTCGGGCCGATCGCCATCAGTCGTGCCTACGCCGACTGGTCCGCACCCGTCAACGCCCGGTACCAGAAGCAACTGGTGGAGCGCGCGGTGGAACTCACGCAGCTCTTTCCCACTGCCGGCACCAAGAACGGTGCAGACATCCGCCTCGCGATCGACGTGGTTGAAGAATTGTTCCGCCTGCCGGATATCACTCATGTCGTGATCGTGGCCGGCGACTCGGACTACATCCCACTCGCCCTCAGCATCCGCCGCCTCGGGCGCACGGTCATCGGCATCGGGGTCAGCGGGTCCACGAGCGTGGCGTTCAAGAACGCTGTGGACGAATTCGCGTACTACGCGGATCTTCCCGGAGCGATCACCGCCCCCGCGGCATCCGAGCCGGAGGCGCCGGACCCGCAGCGGGATGCAACGGCGCTGCTCGAACGTGCCCTCCGAGTCGGCAGACCCGGTGACAGCGTGGACGAATGGATGATGGCGTCGGCCGTGAAGCAGCAGATGAAACGGCTCGAGTCCTCGTTCGATGAGAAGACGCTGGGCTTTCGTTCCTTCACGGATTTCGTGAAGTCGCGCGATGCCGGGGTTGAGCTCGAGGAAGACGGCCAGGCCCGCAAGGTGCGACTTCGGGTGCGCACTTAGCTCTCGCGCTGGGTGTGCGCGAGCACGCACCGCCGTTCAGTCCGCGAAAGCGCTGCTCGGCAGATCCTTCTCGTCGCCGGTGATCGCCTGAAGGATTCGGGTTGCCACTGCATCCGGGCTGTGGCCCGGAGGGAATGCGGGAGTGACCCCTTCGATCGGATGCTCCGACAGCGCGGTCTCGGTGTGGCCGGGACGGGCATCCACGAGTCGGATGGACGACTTGCGCAACTCGCGGGTCGCCGCCACGGTGAACGCCGCAAGGGCGGCCTTGGCGGCGGAATATGCCGCAAGACCCGCAGTGGGCGCCTCCGACACGATGCCACTCAACGTGACGATGAACGGCTCTCCCCCGGTCGCCGCGGACGCCGCGAGATACGGTGTCGCCTCCCTGATGAGCCGGATCGGGCCGAGTGCATTCACCTCGAAAAGCTCCGTGAGCGCTGCATCCGATAGGTCGGCCATCGGACCGAAGGCGACGACTCCAGCGGCGATCACCATTCCATCCAAACGCCCGTGCTGCTCGATGACCGAGCGCACGATGGATGCCGCGGCGCCCGCCTCGCGCAGGTCACCGGGCAGATATCCCGCGACCTCTCGCCGACCTGCCCGTACCACCGTCGCGCCGGCCGCCTCCAGTAACACCGACAACCGCGATCCCAGTCCACCCGTTGCGCCGATTACGAGTACGACACGTCCCTGTAGTTCCGTCATCTAGCCACCGTACCCGTCGCCGGTGCATGCTCTGCAACGCGATTCAGCAGCTTTGGTACACGTAGTCACGGCCGCCGACCATCGAGAGCGCGCGATCGCGCAAGATCGTCGACCACGGGGTTGTCCGGTCGGCACACACTTCAGTGAACGGACGACGGAGATCATCCGAGTATTCGATGTCGATGACCCGCTCGCCGTAGAGCGCCACGAACGCGGCGCATTCGTTGAACTGGTCGCATCCCTCGACCACGGCGAAATCGAAACCGATGTCATCACGGCCCCGTGCGCCCAGCTCCCCCGTGTTCTTCTGACCCACGGCGAGGCCCAGCCCGTGCGCATGGGCGATCAGACCTGTGGCGAAGGCAACAGCATCGTCGAGGGTCAGGGCGCCCTGCGAGCGCGTGTAGGAGTCCAGGTTGTCGAACTCGACAGCGGCGAACCCGGCGACGGCGCACCGGTCTGTCACGGCGTCGATGCGCGCCTCGGCATCCGCCCGCTTCCGCGCGGTCGAGATGTCGATGATGTTCTCGTCGGGCCAGTTCGGATCGACGAGCCTGGCTCCGGATGCATCGCGCAGCACCGACTCGTCCGGCCAGTCCGCCTTCGGCTGGGTCTGGAACCCGTTCACGTAGCAGATCGAGTAGAGGCCCGGTGCGGGCTGCTCGAGGCTGTCGCGGGTGACGACGCTGACCCCGGGTGGGGGCGGATAACCACCGCCGAGCTGGTAATCGACGCGGGACCCAGCCGGGAAGACCTGCGGCGCGGATCGGGGTGAGGGTACGGCGAGGCCGTCGAGGAAGGACTCCATCGATGTGAGGGCGGCTTGAGCATCCACGCCGTCAAGATGGAACTGATACTCGTGCGGCAACGACGGAACGTGATCATCTGCATAGAACACTTCGGTGACCGGCACCCCGAGGCCCGACAATTTCGCTGCGAATGGTTTCGACTGCGCCGCGGTCAGGGGGTCGCCGTTGCCACCCGTGATCCACGTGCGCGGAAAGTCGCCGGTGACGTCGTCGAGCGTCGACATCAGTTCACCGCCGGCGGTGTTCGACCAGTCCTTGGTTCCGAGGTAGGACCACAGCGCTACCCGGAACCCCCAACCGCCGAGGCCCGGAGCATCAGGGATGCCACTGACGTCGTAGATGCCGCAATTCAGGATGACGGCGCGCAATTGACCCGGCGTGAGGGCCGGCGTGATGCCGACCTTCTCGGCATACACCGGGCTCGTGATCATCGTGGCCAGCTGGCTCGCATACTGGGCCCCGGCGGAGTCCCCCGCGAGGATGATTCGATCGGGGTCGATTCCGTAATCAGCGGCGTGAGCCACCAGGAACGCGAGTGCATCATTGAGCTGCGTCAGGGCGACCGGGTAGGTCGCCTCGGGCGCGACGGTGTAGTTGAGGCCGACTGTCGTGTACCCGTGCGCGGCGAGGATGCGCAGGTAAGGGTCGACGTTCTCCTTCGAGCCCGAGATCCAGGCGCCGCCGTGAATCCAGACAACCGTCGGTAACGGCTTGCGGGAGCCGGACGGCGAAAACACATCGAGCATCGTGTCGGCACCGCGAACGCCGTACGTCACATCCAATCGCGCGTCCACACCCTCGGCCGGCACGTGCGGTTGCATCTCCGCAACGGTCTTCTTCGCCTCGGATTCGAACAGCGAACGAATGACCAGGGCTGCGGGCCACGGGTTCACGATCGCGCCGGTTGCGAAGATGACTCCGAGCGCGAGCGTTGCGAGCGGAATCGAGTGACGCTTCTTTGCAATCCACCGAGTAGGCGCGGGCGTCATGTGGACGACCCTAGCGGCCCGAAACGATTGATACCGACGGGGGTGACGGCGGACCGATATCTGGCGGATCTTGAAATCCTCCGATGGCACCTGCTCGATGAAATGAGTTTCACTGCCGTGAGCATCAGCGGAACCGCATATTCTCGGGATCCCTATCTCGAACTGGATGCCCCGTCGGAGTCCACCCCTACCGGCTATGAACCGGACAACTCTTGGCTCAGGCGGTTCGGCCGCGCATGAACCACGACGCTCTCACCCACCTGACGAAAGACACTTCCCGCCCCAGTGTCCTGTTCCCGAAGCCTCGACCTCACAGCAAGACGTGTTGGGGAGGCATCACGCGCTGGCCCGCTCGAGAACGAGTTCACGCACCCGGGCAGCATCCGCTTGGCCACCCATCGCCTTCATGACCGCGCCGATCACCGCGCCGGCCGCTTGAACCTTGCCCTCACGGATCTTCTCGAGCACGTCGG
>Ga0209512_1000520_pt1 | contig 62026 bp, 62 predicted proteins | sample frozenSSSSmetaG_FD_184142 | JGI IMG/M metagenome (GOLD analysis project Ga0209512, IMG submission 184142) | Glacier valley bacterial and archeal communities from Borup Fiord, Nunavut, Canada, to study Microbial Dark Matter (Phase II) -... | ecosystem: Environmental > Aquatic > Freshwater > Ice >...
TGCGCAAAGACCATGCACCACAAAATATGGCCATCGTGCGGCACGTTGTTATGAATGTCCTCAACAAAGCAAAAGAACAGTTTAAAGACACCAGCATGAAAGCTTTGCGCAAAAAAGCCGGGTGGGGGACTGAGACCTTACGGACTATACTGAAGAATTATTTTTGATGGGACAGCCCTGTAGGTTGGGCTAATTCAACTTGACACTAAGTCATTGAAAAGGATACAATCGCCGGCTTCTCATTACGCTTGTGGGTTGTGATATAAGGATGAGTCTGCTGATATGTAAGCATGCAGAACCGCCATTTAAGCGAATCACTTTAATAATTAATCAGGAAATCATCATGAAAACCTTCTCCGCAAAAGCAGAAGAAGTGCAACACGATTGGTTCGTGATTGACGCGACGGATAAAATCCTCGGACGTGTTGCCAGCGAAGTGGCACTCCGGTTACGCGGCAAACACAAACCAGAATTTACTCCACACGTAGACACCGGCGATTTTATTGTTGTTGTCAACGCAGGAAAATTGCGTGTCACTGGCACTAAATCGTTGAACAAAAAATACTATCGTCACACTGGTTATCCAGGCGGTATCTACGAGACTAACTTCCAGAAAATGCAGGAGCGTTTTCCTGGTCGCGCTCTGGAAAAGGCTGTTAAAGGGATGTTACCTAAAGGCCCGCTTGGCTATGCCATGATTAAAAAGCTCAAAGTGTATGCAACAGCCACGCATCCGCACTCTGCCCAACAGCCTCAAGTACTCGAAATTTAAGGAATAGACATGATCGGTAACTTCAATTACGGAACCGGCCGTCGCAAGAGCGCAGTAGCTCGCGTCTTCCTGAAATCCGGCAGCGGCAAGATCGTTGTAAATGGCAAACCTGCCAGCGAATATTTTTCACGTGAAACTGGCTTGATGGTCATCCGTCAACCGCTGGAACTCACTAATCACCTCAACACATTTGACATTATGGTCAACGTGCACGGCGGTGGCGAGTCTGGCCAGGCTGGTGCGGTTCGTCACGGTATTACCCGTGCATTGATCGATTACGAAGCAACATTAAAACCAGATCTGTCCAAAGCTGGTTTTGTTACTCGTGATGCGCGTGAAGTTGAACGTAAAAAAGTCGGTCTGCGTAAAGCACGTCGTGCTAAACAGTTCTCGAAACGTTAACAAACAGAGCGTCAAATTGCTTTCAAAAAGCCGCCTGGTTTGTTCCTGGCGGTTTTTTTTATTTCATTTTTCTGCGGGGAAATTACATGATTAAAGTTGGCATCGTCGGAGGCACCGGATACACAGGTGTCGAACTATTGCGCATTTTAGCGGCGCATCCCGAAGTACGACTCACTTCCATCACTTCGCGCAAAGAAGATGGCTTGCCGGTAGCGGATATGTATCCGTCATTACGTGGACGTGTTTCTTTAAAATTCAATGCTCCGGATAAAGCCGACCTGACAGAATGCGACGTCGTCTTTTTCGCTACGCCACACGGTGTAGCAATGGCACAAGCACGTGAATTAGTCGATGCCGGCGTTAAAGTGATCGACTTAGCGGCTGATTTCAGGCTCAAGGATGTTGCCAAATTTGCGCAATGGTATGGCATGCCACATAGCTGTCCTGATCTGCTCAATGAAGCAGCATACGGATTACCCGAATTAAATCGGGACGCGATTAAATCAGCGCGGATTATTGGTAATCCTGGTTGCTATCCAACGACCATGCAATTGGGTTTTTACCCGTTATTAAAAGCGGGGATTATCGACGCGGGTAATTTAATAGCGGACTGCAAATCAGGCGTATCCGGTGCTGGCCGGAAAGCTGAAATGGGTCTGCTCTTTTCCGAAGTCAGCGATAGCTTCAAAGCCTATTCCGTATCAGGACATCGCCATAATCCTGAAACGCTGGAGCAATTGCAAAAAATGAGTTCAACCCAGGTTGGACTTATTTTCACACCGCATTTAGTGCCGCTGATCCGCGGCATGCACTCGACTTTGTACGCCAGGCTCAATGCCAACATTGACAATGCCGCACTGCAAGCCTTATTTGAAACCGCTTATCAAAATGAACCATTTGTCGATGTAATGCCTTTCGGCAGTCATCCGGAAACACGTTCAACGCGCGGCTCGAACACATTACGTATCGCACTACATCGCCCTGAAAATGGATCAACCCTGGTTATTTTGGTGGTGCAAGACAACTTAATGAAAGGCGCTTCAGGGCAAGCGGTGCAATGTATGAATTTAATGTTCGGCTTGCCAGAAACGTGTGGCTTAACTCAATTACCTGTTTTGCCTTAACCGGATTGCAGGATCGTCAGGGCGATTGGAGTTATTAATGACCTATGCACCAGAATTTATTGCTTTAGCCGTGAAGCACTTCTTAGTGATAATGGCTCCCGGAGCAGATTTTGCCATTTCGATTAGTCAGAGAATACGCTATGGCCGGCGCGGGGAATTATTACTGCTTTAGGCATTAGCGCAGGTATTCTGTACATATGCTGTACACACTACTTGGCGTAGGAATGCTCATGCACATGTCGCCAGCAATCCTGCAATGGGATAAAGTGTTGGGCGCGGCTTTACTTACTCTACCTAAGATGGCGCTTTATTCGTAGCCAACCAGGCACGCGTACAGACATCGATATGCCTGTTCCAGCGCAAGCAGGAGGTCGCGGAGCACGGGGAGCGTTTGTTACTGGCTTTTTAACCAACGCACTGAATCCCAAAGTAACATTATTTTTTCTTGCGATCTTTATGACACTTGTCAGTATCAGTACGCCAATAGGAATTCAGATTTTTTATGGTGTGTGGATATGTACGGTCAGCGCCGCATGCTTTGCTCTGGTTAGCATAGTATTTTCTCAAAATAAAATACGCCAGGCATCTCTGCGCCAGGCCGTGGTTTGAACGCATCATGGGATTATTGTTCATTGGCTTTGCCGCACGGTTACTTTGGCAATGGTAATTTTCTGCACGCATGAGCCAGGTCAACGCGTTATAATGACAGCTCAATCGAGCACACGGGCTTAGCTAAATAATCCGTTGAGTGCCGCAAGTTTTCAAGGAGTCCCATATGCAAGCCGAAACCGAAACAACCGTAGCAGCACCAACAGCTCCAGAAATGCCAGCACCTATTGTTTTTACTGATAGCGCTGCTGACAAAGTGGCTCAACTGATTGCTGAAGAAGGAAATCCCGATCTCAAACTACGCGTCTTTGTGCAAGGCGGCGGATGTTCTGGTTTTCAATACGGATTCACCTTTGATGAAATCGTCAACGAAGACGACACCACCATGACCAAAAATGGCGTACATTTGTTGATTGATTCGATGAGTTATCAATATTTGGTCGGCGCGGAAATCGACTATAAAGATGATCTGGAAGGCGCACAATTTGTGATTAAAAATCCGAACGCCACGACCACTTGCGGATGTGGATCTTCATTTTCTGCATAAGCAACCCAGCATAAAAAAAGGACGCCGTTCAATCAGCGTCCTTTTTTTATTTGGCCAGACTATTCAAACCCCGTTGATAACCATATTGCCATTGCGCTTCAATTGTTTTTAAATACGCATCAAATGTTGGGGGAGCCACAATATCGATTTTATTTTTATGCCAAATCACCTTTTGCCGGATACGTTGTGTGAAAAAATAGTTTTCCATATCCGACGTATTAAACCAGGCATCGGCATGTTGCTGCAACACATGCTGTAATCGTTGATTCCCATCAAAGCCCAACACAGTCCGTACCGCCGGAAGTCCGTAAGTTTTATCGTAAAAACCTTTTAGTTCCATCGTGACATTTTCCGCCAGATGGCTAGCCACTTCAATCGGAAATAAATCAATCACGCCGCCAACGTAATGATTAACGACGTTTTCCGATACATGCGAGTGGCAACGAAAATAAAACATATCTGCAATCGACGCACGCACTGCATCAGATACTGACATAGTCACATCCGTTAATAATTGTGGCGCAACGGCAGTATCACCAAACTGCTGCGCACTTAATGGTGCTTGCAAATTACTTACCAACGTAGCGGCACGTTCGTCACAAAAAATGATTTCTGAAAATAATTTACGGGATCTCCGCAATTGGCCAACTTCATTCTCTGCATACAATAATTTACCGGCAACAATAGCTAAATCAACATGCTGCGTGTTTGGCGTGCGCGAGGGCAATGGCAATTGCGAGGGAACTTCAAACATGTAATCGTTAAATAAATCAGGAATATATTTAGCACTATGCCCAAAAAAACGCCGCTTCATCGCACTGGCAAAAATCCCGGTCAACCTGGCATTGTGTTTTGATTTTAATCCGCGCCAAAATGCATACATTTGTGGAGAGCAAAGCCACGCTTTGCGCTCTGCATCATCCGGTAATGCCTGAACTATTGCCGCGGCAATCGCTCCACCACAACTGGCCAAGATAACGTCCGGCCGCTTACCAGACTCGCACACAGCCGCGTAAATGCCAAGGTAATAACCAAAATGAAAACCGCCTCCGGCCATCACCAGACAATGCTGATATTTATTGGATTGATTCATTAATCTCATTCATTCATTTATTTTATGATGCAACTGCTACCCACTATGAATCTGAAGAGTTAATGCATAGGTCCGTTAAAAATTCGTACCCAAATTCAACCTTTAATGAAATCAGGAAATGATGCAATCAAAATACGTTGATCTGGGTGCATGTGCCTCTTTCGATGCAGAGGCCAGATTATCCTCAAGCTTTTTCAGATACAAAGATATCGTATCCGGTGAAGATGCAAAAGGAGACAAATATGATCTTCTATTCAGTTCGAGCAGGGCGGATTGTATTGTCCTATCCAAATTTTCAACACCGCATTCTAAGACTTCATTATCAACTCTGGTTTGAAAATTGCCGGCCAGCTTCATTTCATGAGGAATGTCTACAAACTCATCGTCCCGGCCAGCTTTACTCAATAGCACTACATATTCAATTGCAAGCAAATCAAGTTTTTGCCGGATCATATCTCCCACAAACCTTGAGCATGTGTTTATCTTCTGAGCCTCCTCCGTAATTATTTTTAATTTCGCGGCGCAGTTTCGACGACATAGTAGCTTTTTAGATTGACTATCGCATTTTTCGTCCTCAATCAACACCTTCTTTAATGCCTCTTTCATTTGTACAAAGTGCGTCTGCGCATTGTCATTACTTAACGAATTTTTTGTAAAATCTTCTGACAATGCATTACGTTTAGTATCAACATAAGCCTGTACCTGTTCTTTATTTTTACCCTGAAGTCCTTCCGTCAGATCACTGGCAAATTGCGATAATTCATTGACGGCCTGGTGACACACCTCATCAGAATAACAAGGGTTGTAAGTTGAAATGGCGACAAATTGAGCTGTGTGCTCAAGATCCGAATATATTTGTTGACTCGCACTACGCAGGTTTCCAATATTTCTTGACGAGAGATTTGCTGCTACCACGGTAAGTGGGTCTTTAGATAAACTTAACATCCTGGTGCTCTTAAAATTGAGTGATACCTTCTTATTTTTCACTGGCCACCATTTTCAAAAAATCGCTATGGATAAAGAAAGTAGGTACCGGGTATTAAAAATAACACTGCAAATATTAAAAACGAAAAAATGGGCTGATAACCTGAATTACGAAAATTTTTCGCTTTTTTACCTGATTAAAGAAAACGAATTTTATTAACATTCGATCACCATTAGTATCCGTAATATCACCTATGCAAATACATGGCGCCAGGTATGCACTCTCCTGGTTATTCAAGTTACCCCGTTTGAAATGAACACCCGTCAAGGTTACAATGACGGCCTTTGGACACACCGGTACCGTTATCTCGTTTCTGGTTTTAATTCCCCTACTGTACGTTCAGTCATTTCAAGTTGAACTGACACTCTCCATAGAAAGATTTTCATGAGTCTCCAATGTGGCATCGTCGGCCTCCCTAATGTGGGCAAATCCACTCTGTTTAATGCGCTGACTAAAGCGGGCGTTCCTGCGGAAAATTATCCGTTTTGCACTATCGAACCTAACGTGGGTGTAGTGGAAGTGCCCGATCCGCGTCTGGGAAAACTGGCTGCCATCGTCAAGCCTGAGCGCGTCCAAAATGCGATTGTGGAATTTGTCGATATCGCTGGTTTAGTTGCTGGCGCGTCCAAAGGCGAAGGTTTAGGTAATCAATTTTTAGCGCACATCCGCGAAACCGATGCCATCGTCAACGTGGTGCGCTGCTTTGAAGATGACAATGTGGTTCACGTGGCCGGCAAAATTAGCCCGCTGGATGACATCGAAGTGATTCAGACCGAGTTGGCATTAGCAGATATGGGTACCGTAGAAAAGGCTATCCATCGCGAACAGAAGAAAGCGCGTGCCGGTGATAAAGATGCTGCAAAATTAGTGGAAATATTAGAACGCATTCTGCCTGCGTTAAACGATGCCAAACCGGTGCGTGCACTCGGTTTAGATGCGGAAGAAATGCTGTTAATCAAACCGCTGTGTTTAATCACTGCCAAGCCGGCGATGTATGTGGCCAACGTGTCGGATACCGGCTTCACCAACAACCCGCTGTTAGATCAGCTCACCGCTTACGCTCAGGCACAAAATGCACCTATCGTCGCGATTTGCGCATCGATTGAATCTGAAATTGCCGATTTAGAAGACGAAGACAAGAAAGCATTTTTAGACGATATGGGCATGGAAGAACCAGGGTTAGATCGTTTAATTCGCGCTGCATTTAAATTGCTCGGCTTGCAAACTTACTTCACGGCCGGCGTCAAAGAAGTACGTGCCTGGACAATTCACGTTGGCGACACAGCACCGCAAGCCGCCGGTGTTATCCATACTGATTTCGAACGCGGCTTCATCCGTGCGCAAACCATTGCGTTTGATGATTTTATTCAATACAACGGTGAAGCTGGGGCGAAAGAAGCAGGCAAGATGCGGGCGGAAGGTAAGGAGTATGTGGTTAAAGATGGCGATGTGTTGAATTTTTTGTTTAATGTCTGATCAATACGCACCAACAAAAAAGCCCGGTTTTGAACCGGGCTTTTTTTTACGGCTTTTCTTTGTCTGCCTGTAAACGCTCGTATTTCGCCTGAAGCTGTTCAGGCGTCTCGCGCCAATCAGGATTAAATGGGATACAAGCAACGGGGCAAACTTGTTGGCATTGCGGTTCGCTGAAATGCCCTACGCATTCGGTACATTTTTCAGGATTAATTTCGTAAATTTCCGGTCCCATGTAAATAGCGTCATTGGGACATTCCGGTTCGCACACGTCGCAGTTAATGCATTCATCGGTAATTAAAAGTGCCATGATCTTTAACCTATATGCCTTGATCCTTAGATTGTGCGCCTAACTCCGATTCTGCGGCCTGCACTTTTTCTTGCAACCAACGGTCTACCGACGGAAAAACGAATTTGGATACATCGCCGCCAAATTGCGCAATTTCCCGCACGATGCTGCCTGAGATAAATTGATACTGATCTGACGGCGTTAAAAACAAGGTTTCCACATCCGGCAACAGATAACGATTCATCCCTGCCATCTGGAATTCATATTCAAAATCAGAGACGGCGCGCAAACCACGCACAATCACGCGTGCATCGACTTTGCGGACGAAATCTTTTAACAATCCCGAAAAACCTTCCACCCGCACATTGGGATAATGCCCTAATACTTCATTAGCAATAGTTAATCGTTCTTCCAGAGTAAAAAACGGTTTTTTGCTTTTACTGTCAGCAATACCGACCACGATGGTGTCAAACAGGCCAGAAGCACGTCGCACTAAATCTTCATGACCACGCGTTAACGGATCAAAAGTGCCTGGATATACCGCTGTAACCATTACTGCTCCTGAAAGCTAAGAAGAAGGCGGCATTATGCCTGAATTTGATGCACCTACCCGCGCTGTAATAAATGAAAAAAAACCTTACCGGCGCGATCACATCGAACTATCTGCCAACTTGTTAAGCCATCGGGTAAATCTGGCGGCGTCAGTGCTTTTTCTGCTTCTAAATACAAATAACCATCGGAACGTAACAACGCAATGCAGGAAGGCAAAATTGCTGCTAGTAAATCACGATGAAAAGGCGGATCGAGAAAAATCACATCAAATTGCTCGCCTTTTTCAGCCAGCTTTTGCGCGATTAATTGCGCATCACCCCGAATAATCTGGATTTGCTGTGCTTGCAACTTAGTCTGCAACTTTTCTAATTGCTGAATAGCCGGTAAATGAGCTTCGACCAGAGTCACTTGTGCAGCACCACGACTGGCTGCTTCAAAACCCAAGGCCCCGCTTCCGGCGAATAAATCCAGACAACATCGCGTTTGCCAGCTGCGTTGGAATAAAAAATCTAACCAATTAAACATAGTTTCGCGTACCCGGTCCGGCGTGGGCCGTAATCCCGGCGCATCAACCACGGTCAACGGTGTGCGTTTCCAACTACCGGCAATGATGCGAACTTGTTGAGGAGTGGATTTTTTTTGCATGATGAACCGATTCAATTTAATCGAAAAATAAAGTTTTGTAGGGTGGGCACGCTTTTGTGCCCACCATCGTCAAACATGGGGGGGCACAAAAGCGTGTCCACCCTACGCAAACTGGTAAAATGGCGCACATTTTAGCTTAGCAAACCCTATTACTTTCACTCATTTACTTTGAATTCACCATGTTTAGTTTCTTCAAAAAAAAACCAAAAACCGACGACGTGGTGGTTCTTCCCGATCACGCTACACCTTCTGTTGAAAATCTTTCACCAGAAGAAACGCATCAGGAAATCCCGGCAACAAACAAAGAAGCGAAACAATCTTGGTTATCACGCTTAAAAACCGGATTATCAAAGACATCGGGCAATCTCACGCGCTTATTTGTCGGCGCCAAAATTGACGATGATTTGTATGAAGAACTGGAATCTGCGTTGCTGATGTCAGATGCCGGAATGGAAGCCACGTTGTTTGTATTGGATGAATTAAAAAAACAAGTTAAACAGCAAAAATTAACTGAATCTGAACAAGTAAAAACAGCCTTAAAAACCGTACTCACCGATCTCTTAGCACCGCTCGAGAAATCGTTAGAATTAGGTCGCCATCAACCTTTGGTGATGGTGATCGCTGGCGTGAACGGCGCAGGAAAAACAACTACCATCGGCAAACTTGCCAAGCATATGCAAACACATCATCAGTCGGTTTTGCTGGCTGCCGGCGATACCTTTCGGGCTGCGGCGCGTGAACAGTTAACGGTGTGGGGTGAACGCAATAATGTCACGGTAATTTCGCAGGAATCCGGCGACCCGGCTGCGGTAGCTTTTGATTCTGTCAACTCCGCCATCGCTAAAGATATTAATGTCGTCATGATCGACACTGCCGGTCGTCTGCCGACGCAATTGCATTTAATGGAAGAACTCAAGAAAATTAAACGCGTGGTGACCAAAGGGATGAGCGACGCGCCGCACGAAATTTTATTAGTCATCGATGGCAACACGGGACAAAATGCATTGACGCAGGTAAAAGCATTTGATGATGCGCTGGGTTTAACCGGCTTAATCATTACCAAATTAGACGGTACCGCCAAGGGAGGCATTTTGGCTGCTATTGCAAAAACGCGACCGGTACCGGTTTATTTCATCGGCGTTGGTGAAAAAATCGACGATTTGCAACCGTTTACTGCACGTGAGTTTGTGGGCGCGCTGTTAGATTAACGCTGTTAAATTAATTAACTGAGGTCAAGCATGATTGAATTCAAACAAGTCAGCAAACATTTTCCGCCCAGCGTGTCGGCGTTGACCGATATGTCGTTTTCTATTGCACGCGGCGAATTAATTTTTTTAGCAGGACCTTCTGGTGCCGGTAAATCCACCATTCTAAAAATGATCGCGGCCATGGAAAGCCCGACCAGCGGTCAGGTTTTAGTGAATGGTCAGGATGTGGCCCGGTTAAAATCAACCAGCTTGCCTTATTTCCGTCGTAATTTAGGATTGATTTTGCAAGAACACGCTTTGCTTTTAGACCGTACTGTTCTTGCCAATGTCATGTTGCCGTTATTGATTAGCGGCTCCTCAAAAGACGACGCGCTCGGCCGGGCAAAAGCTGCTTTAGAAAAAATGAATTTATCGGACAAATTAACTGCAATGCCACTCGCTTTATCCGGCGGCGAACAACAACGCGTCGCCATTGCGCGTGCGATTGTGAATCGGCCACAACTGATTTTGGCCGATGAGCCTACCGCTTATCTGGATCGTGACAATGCGCAGCAAGTGATGAATGCGTTGTACGCTTTTCAGGCAGCGGGCGTGACTTGTATTATTTCCAGTCATGATGAAGAAATTTTAAACAAAGCCAGTCGCGTGATTTATTTAAATCAGGGAAAACTGGTCACTCATCAAACTCAAAAAACCGCTGCCGCCGCCTGACTCTTCTCAATACGAAAAACTATGAATAAATGGATCCGACAACATCTTGCTGCCAGTGCAAATGCTACTAAACAAATTATTAGCGCACCTGGTAATTTTCTTTTTAATGTATTGGTCGTGGCAGTTGCACTTTCATTACCGATTGCCGGTTTGACGTTGATTGAAAATAGCCGGCCAGTTTCACATCAGTTAGCGATTGACCCTGAATTAAGTTTGTTTTTAAAATCGGATGTGAGCCAGAACGATGCGGCAGCACTTGCCGACACCATCAAAAAACTACTTAAAAGTACAGGCACACCGGCTAAAGTAGTTTTTGTCCCGCGCGCAACTGCGCTCTCTTCTTTGCAGGATAGTTCTGAATTGGGCGATGTGCTGGCAACGCTGGGTGAAAATCCATTGCCAGACGCGTATGTACTCAGTTTTGAGCAACACTTTGAACTCAAGCCACAACAATCCGGTCAGAAAAAAATAGCTGAGTTAGCAGATCAGTTACAACAACTTCCCGAGGTGGCTCATGTGCAAATTGATTCCGACTGGATCAAGCGCTTAGAGGCACTAATGAATCTGGCACAATTTATTTTGATTGCGTTGGCAATTACTCTGAGCGTTGTGGTGATTACCGTCGTGTTCAATGCAACCCGCTTGCAAGTACTTTCGCATCGCGCTGAAATTGCGGTTATTCGTTTATTGGGAGCAACCAGTCAATATATACGCCGCCCCTATTACTACACCGGCGCCTTTTTAGGTTTTGTTGCCGGGTTGGTTGCCTTAGCCATTGTTGCAACGGCTCTGCAACCGCTGAACCAGGCGATCATCAAATTTGCCAGCTTGTATGGTTCTGAATTTCAACTTAGTCCGTTAAACCTCACTTTCAGCATATATTTGCTGATTTCGAGCGTATTACTGGGTTTGCTTGGCGCCTTTCTTTCTGTCCGGCGTCAAACTAAGCAAGCCGGGATGTAATCCCCGCATCGCTTAACGCCAAAGCTGGCAATTCGACTTCGACGTAGCAGACGATGATGCGGGGATTACATCCCAACCTGCGGTAAATTCGACCTTTAGCACTCAAAGCGAGAGAGTGCTAATATATTGCCCGAAGCAGATTTATTTGTTCATAACAATAATTTCTGATCGGAACATAAGGAAAACACATGAACCCATCAACATCAAACGCAATAGAAACAACTTCGACTAACACCGCGCTGGCATTAGGCTTTACTGGCACGCTCGGTAACATTGACGCGTATATATCCGCCGTCAATCGTTTGCCTATGCTGACGCAGGCAGAGGAAACCAGATTAGCCACCGAATTACGCGACCAGAATAATCTGGCTGCGGCGCAAGAGCTGGTGATGTCGCACCTGCGTTTAGTCGTGTCGATTGCGCGTGGTTATCTGGGCTATGGCTTGCCGCATGCCGACTTAATTCAGGAAGGCAATATCGGCTTGATGAAAGCGGTTAAACGTTTTAATCCTGACCAGGGCGTGCGTTTAGTTTCTTATGCGATTCACTGGATTAAAGCGGAAATGCATGAGTACATTCTAAAAAACTGGCGCCTGGTTAAAGTTGCCACGACTAAGGCACAACGCAAACTCTTCTTTAACCTACGTAGCCATAAACCCGGCTTTGAGGCGATGACGCAAGGCGAGGTTGATCAGTTGGCTAAAAAACTGAACGTCAAGCGTGAAGAAGTCATTGAAATGGAAATGCGTTTGTCTGGTCGTGACATTGCATTAGATGCACCGACTGACGATGAGGATGATAAATTTGCGCCGATCGCTTACCTTTCGAGCAACAACACTGAGCCGACCAAACTTCTGGAAGATCAGCATTATGATCAGCTACAAACCGTTGGCCTGAAAACGGCATTAGATAATTTAGACCCACGTTCACGTCGCATTATTGAATCACGTTGGTTAGCGAATGACGACGGCAGCGGAGCGACCTTGCATGATTTAGCGGCTGAATTTAGCGTGTCTGCTGAACGCATTCGCCAGATCGAAAGTGCGGCGCTGAAGAAAATGAAGGGAAGCCTGGCGGCTTATGCTGCTTAGGCTTCTGGTTTTAATCATACAAACGCTCTTCGGAGCGTTTTTTTTGTGTGCCCGTCCTAACTCAAGATCGCTGGCGAGCACCAATTTCCTTTGTATTGATTTAATCAACAACGTCGTCGATGTTTACCTACACTTACGGGAAGAGAATATAAATTAACATGAATTGAACGTATCGCGTTGCTTGAAATTAATATTTCAGCTCTCGTCTTTGTGGAAATATAAAGTCAGGGAGCTTTCTAAAAGGAGAAGATCATGTTGCACGCATACCGTCACCTTAACCTGCCACACGGTTTATTTCTCAGCGTCGTGTTAGTGACGTTGTCAGCATGTGGAGGCGGGAGTAGCGACACCGATAGCGGCACATCCAGCAGCCCCCTCTCTCAGCCACAACTACTGGCTCTGAGCTATGCTAATCCTGAACAGTTATTGGCCTTAGGACAAACCATTATCCCAATTAAACCGTCTGACTCAGGCGCGCCGATTACAAGTTACCGCATTGAGCCAGCATTACCGGCTGGTTTAAATTTTGATACTGCTACCGGCATTATCAGCGGCACTCCCACGGCGGTTTCAGCAGTGGTGATTTACGCAATCACCGCCACCAACGCGGCTGACTCTGCCACGACTGGCCTGGCCTTAGCGGTGGAAGCAGGAGTGACGCCACCGGCTTTTATAAGTTACCAATGCAATCCATGCAACTTAGCGGACGACAAACCTGTAATCTTAATGACACCGCACTACTTGGGTGGGCAACCCACTAAATTCATTACTCTTACGCCCCTGGCTCCTGGCTTGAACCTGGATTCAAATACTGGTGTGATTAGTGGCAACCCACTCTTCGATATACCACCCACCGCTTACACTATTGTCGCCAGTAACTCTGCCGGAACGACAACAGCTGAGTTGGTTCTGGCAACACAAGCCCCGGCACCGACCGGACTAAAATACGATTCTATACAATTTACATATACCGTTGGCTTACCTATCGTGCCACTTTCGCCCACATATAGCGGCGGACAAATTGACCGCTATAGCGTGTCTCCAGCGCTGCCCGCAGGGATGGACCTGAATACGGAAAACGGTGCAATCAGCGGCAAACCCAGCGCAGTAACAGCGGAGGCAACTTATACAATTACCGGTACTGATACCTCCTCTGGATTATCAACACAAACCTCTATTGAGTTGATAATACAAGCCCTCCAACCCGGCTGTGCGGATCCTGCTTGCGATCGTTATTATGCAAGTCCTTATATCTGGTCAAGAATTTCCAATATTCTCTACACCTATCCGCAAGCAAAAGAGTATTGCGAAACTACAATTTCAGCAAAGTTTGGCGGTAGATGGGTACTTCCAAATGGTTATCACTTTGGTCTTTCCGAGCTTCTTGGTGGGTTCACACCAGAAAAAGTGATAAGTAAGGGTTGGTCTACAGGATTGGTTTGGTTTGAGCCACAGGACAAAACAAAAATTGGCTCTTATGACTTTGGAACTGATCCATTAACGGCAGGGAAAACTGTCGATAAGCTGGCGCCAGGCACTCCATTATTAGTAACATGCTTTCTAAGCAAGTAGCCAAAATAAAATTGCTCCCTAAAGGAGCAATTTTTATATTTGCATAGAACAAGAGAGCAGACCTGACCTTCTGACATTTTTACTTCCATTTTTGCCATGCTGGAAGGCCAAGCCAGCTGACACCTATTGCAGCAGCAATTTCAAATCATGCGCTATCGGTCCTGGCCCTTCATTAAACCGGACAAACAAACGGATATGACCTTCTTTGTCAAACACATAGCTGCCAGCGCTGTGATCTAACGTATAACTTCCAGGAGTTTTGCCTGGAACTTTTTCATAGAAAATTTTAAAATCGTTGGCGATTTTTTGCGTTTCTTCTTTGTTACCCACCAGTCCTAAAAAACGATGATCAAACGCCGGAACGTATTGCGCCAGAATTTCTTTGGTGTCGCGTTCGGGATCTAAGCTTACAAAAATCACCTGAACCTGATCAGATAATGGCCCCAAGTCTTTCATCACAGCAGAAAGTTCCGCCATTGTCGTCGGACACACGTCGGGGCATTGTGTATAACCAAAAAACAGCAGGACAACTTTGCCTTTAAAGTCAGATAGGTGACGCATTTTTCCATTGAAATCGGGCAGACTAAAATCAGTGGCGTAGTTCAAACCAGTGACATCGGTGTTTTTGAATTCAAGTTTTGTTTTCTGATTACAAGCAGCCAGTACAAGCATCAAGCTGAACAAGGCGGACAGGATAAATAGTTTTTTCATATTGAGTTAAATAATTATTTTAAGGTAATGGTCTACTAACAAAGCTGCAAATAACAGCGATAAATACACAATAGAAAAAGTGAAGGTTTTTCTGGCTAACGCATCCGTGTAATGCCGGTAAATTTGCCACGCATAATATAAAAATATGCCACCTAATATCAGTGCACTCACCAAATAAATCAGCCCACTCATTTTGACTGCAAACGGTAAAACCGTCGTCGCAACCAGCGCAATGGTGTACAACCAGATTTGCAATCCCGTGAAATTCATGCCGTGCGTAATGGGTAACATTGGCAAACCCGATTTGGCGTAATCATCACGTCGGTACAATGCCAGCGCCCAAAAATGTGGTGGTGTCCAGACAAAAATAATCAGCACTAATAACCATGCTTGCATCGGCACATCGTTGGCAACCGCTGCCCAACCCAGTGCTGGCGGCATTGCGCCCGACAAGCCACCGATCACAATATTTTGCGGCGTCGCCGGTTTTAATAAAATAGTGTAAATCACCGCGTAGCCAATGAACGTCGCGAACGTCAGCCACATGGTGAGTGGGTTGACCAGAAAATACAAAATCCACATTCCAGCGCCACCGATAACGGCGGAAAAAAGCAAAATCTGCTGAGCTGAAATTTCACCTTGCGCTGATGGCCGTCTTGCGGTGCGCGCCATCCGTGCATCAATTTCACGTTCAACCAGACAATTCACTGCGAACGCCGAGCCTGCCAATAACCAAATACCTGAGGCAGCAGAAAGTACGATACGCCAATCAGGCAAATCAGGCGTGGCTAAAAACATGCCGATCACTGCACAAAATACAGCGAGTTGTGTTACGCGGGGTTTGGTCAGAGCCAGATACTGGGAAATCCGGCTGGATTGAATGGTCATTGTGCTCATGCTTCGTTGATTAAACTTAAGGCAGCTTCCGGCACATCTCTGCAGGACGTTGAACCCGCGAGTTTAACACGGTCAGCAAGGCCAGGAGCAGCGCTGCACCCCCGTTATGTAACACGGCAATCGCCAGTGGCCAGTTGAATAAAATGTTGGCCAGCCCTGTGCCAAATTGCACCAGCAAGACAACAAGAATCGCTTTGGCGATATTGCTCAGATCTGCCATCTTATCTGCCAACTTCAATGCTTGAATGGCGACATAACCGGAACTGATCACAACCAGCCAGGCAAAATTTCTGTGCACCCAATGAATGGCGGTTAATGCAGCGAAGGATAAATATTCACCATGTACTGTCATACCCAATTCACGCCATAGACTAAATCCATGCTCAAAATCCATCGGCGGAATGAATGCGCCCTGACACAGCGGATAATCGGTACATGCTAAAACAGCGTAATTTGTACTTACCCATCCGCCGAGTGCAATTTGAATTAATAAAATCAACCACGCGATGCGCGCTGGCCACGTCAGGTTTTGCTCCCTCTCCCGTTTCGCGGGGTGTAGCAGGGGTTTCGCGGTGCATGCACTGCGCCTGCGGAACGAACTGCCCTTGCAAGGGTCAGTTTCTTGAGCCCAAAGGGTTTTATAGCGGGGCTGGGGAGAGGGTTCGTGAAACCTGGAGTAACGTTGTTTCGTATTCGACTTGTTAAAAAAACGGAGTTTGATTAATGGTCTGAGTGGTGCAACCGTCCTCTCCCCAACCCTCTCCCGCGAAACGGGAGAGGGGGTTAAGCGGGTGCGCTCAAACATCCACACTAACATCGCAAGCAATCCCATGCCCAATATCAAATGTATGGTCACAATAACCGGCTGCAATTTCAACGTGACCGTCCACATACCGAATGCACCTTGCACACACACAAATAAAAATAATACCGTTGCAAAAACTGGTGCGCCGTCGAACTGCTTACGCCGGATCCACGCGATAATCATTTGCGCCATAATCAACACGCCCACTGCCATAGCCAAATAACGATGGATCATTTCCACCCACGCCTTAAAATGCGTCACCGGACCGTGTGGCATGGCAGTTTGTGCGGCATGAATATCAGCTTGCGCACTAAAGGGATTCGCTTCGCCGTAACAACCAGGCCAGTCCGGGCACCCTAAACCTGAGTCGGTTAAACGCGTAAAAGCGCCGAACATGATTAAATCAAACGTTAAAAACGCCGTGACCAAAATCAGCTTACGATATTTATTTGCATCGTTTGAAACCCATACGATGGATAACGGTAATGCAGCGATCAGAAGCGCGATTATGGAAAGTTGGGTTAACATTAACCAATACCAGATGCTTTAAGTAATTTAGAAAGATCTTTTTTAACTTTGTTCGGATTCGCATCAACGGGATAACGCATCATCAGATTACCTAACGGATCAATTAAATAAAGTCGATCTTGCACATTGCTGCCCTCTTCTGCCGGCAACCAGGCTGCAACTGCTTTGGCATCAGCGCGCAAAAAATGTGTTCCGTCATATTCGCGAAGCAGCATCGTTTCCATTGGGGCTTGATCTGTAATCAACACCACGCGCTCAATTCTGTCCATTTCTTTGCCTTGCATTAAGCGCAATTGACGCATGTTGAGCAAAGTGTTTTGGCACGCAGTCTGACAATCCGATGAACTCACCTGCAACATAATCCACTTACCTTTATATGCAGTTAACTCTTGCTTTGCACCGCCTTGCAACACACTGCCCAACTCCGGCGTGGGGTAGACACGCGGATCAAGCAAGGTACCGTAATTGGTGCGGCCCATGGGTTGAATGACGTAATAGGTCAGGTAAGACAGTATCAGTGGCGATGCGCAGATGGCTATCACCAGATATAACTTCCATCTGCCACGTTTAATTTTCTGATCGGTGCTCATATTCACTTCGTCCACTTCTGAATCCTGTCACTAAAAAAAATAATAAAGCCATTGCGGCTAAAGCCAACCACTGGAAAGCATAACCCCGATGCCGCTCTGAACCAATCGATGCGCGCGGCCATGCTCGCAATAATCCATCTTTGGTATCGCTGGTTTGCTCGACGATGAAAGGATAGACCGGCAATTTACTCGCCTCTTCAAATGCAGATACGTCCATATTTTGGACCAGTGCGCCTGGTTGTAACGGCTCACTTTTCCCTAGCTGCAAAATATGGCCGCTATGCGCTTTTAATATGCCTTCAATTTGATTTGTCCCTGCCGGCGTTTCGATATGTTGAATCGCCATCCGTTCTTGTGGATTTCTGGGTATCCAGCCACGGGCAACTAACACATACCTGGATGTTCCTTGTAATTTGAACGGCATCATTACGTACAAACCGGCAACACCATTCATTGGACGATTGTCTAAATAGATAGGCCAGTTTTTAACGAATTCGCCTTTTAAAATGACACGCGTATATTCCATCTGACGGATATCAACCGAGGATGGAAAATCAATAGCGGGAAGATTTTCCCGCGCTTTTAATTTCGCTTCGATGGCTTCTTTTTGCACCGCCCGTTGTGTCTGCCAATACGATAAGGAACAGCCTAGCGCAACTAAAAGTACGGTAGCGATAAAAGGAATTAGTTTAAAACGAAAAGTAGGCATTACAATTGACACTCATTTTTTTGCGCTGTGCGCTGTACTTACTATGAAAATTTTCGTTGCCATTGCTTTTATTCTCATCATCACCAGCCTCGGTTCAGCGCTGGTTTTTTTAATGAAAGATAAAGGGCGCAGTAAGCGCACTGTCAGGGCCCTTGCATTTCGCGTTGGATTCTCCGTCGCGTTATTTATTTTGATACTGGTTGCTTACTATCTTGGTTATATCAAACCTACGGGGATTATGTATTAAGGTATCAGCCCGTTGACCATGAATCGTATTTCGTAAGGTGGGGACGCTTTGGTGCCCACTATGGTTGATCAACGAAATTCGCAAAGAAACTCCACAACTTATCAATCGCTACTCTTTATCAATCGTCTTTAACATCTCAACCATGGTGGGCAACAAAGCGTGCCCACCCTACAACTACAATTCACGCCACATCAACAAAAAGCCGCACCCTGAGTGCGGCTTTTTGTCGGAGCTGATTACATTACAACCAATAAACAACCACATACAAACCCAACCAAACCACATCCACAAAATGCCAATACCACGCGGCACCCTCAAAAGCAAAATGATGTGTCGGTGTGAAGTGACCTTTTAAATGCCGGTACAAAACCACGGACAACATAATCGCACCAACAGTCACATGAAAACCGTGAAAACCGGTCAGCAGAAAAAAGGTGGAACCATAGATGCCCGAAGTTAACTTCAAATTCAATTCGGTATAAGCATGAATGTACTCATAAGACTGCACACCCATAAAAACGATGCCTAATAAAACGGTCGCAAATAAGAAAAAAGAAGTTTTTGCCCGATGCCCTGCAATCAATGCATGGTGCGCGACGGTTAAAGTCACACCGGAAGAAAGCAACAACGCGGTGTTGAGTGTTGGAATTGGAAATGCAGGTATTGTTTTAAACGGCTCAACCGTTCCCGCCGGACCAACGCCGCCCCAATGTCCGGCAAAGTCAGGCCACAATAATTTATTATCCAAATCAGCCAACCAGGGCATGGCGATGTCACGTGCGTAAAACAATGCGCCAAAAAATGCCGCAAAAAACATGACTTCAGAAAAAATAAACCAACTCATACTCCAGCGATATGAAAGATCTACATGCGCGTTATATTTTCCGCTCTCTGATTCCTTAATCGCATCGCCAAACCAGTAATACAGAATCACTAATGTGAGAAAAATCCCAATCAAATTTGCGATCATGCCGCCGGGCACGCTATTTACCCAGGCAGACGCGCCTAACATTGTCAAAAGCAATGTTATTCCTGTGAGAACCGGCCACTGTGAAGGACCCGGAACAAAATAATATGGCGCTTTCCCTGAACTCATTTATATCTCCTGAAACTAAACTCTCTAAATTGTAGGTCGGGCTAACGCCTCATCAGACCAACCTACGACTTTGCAATCAAATCACTGGTTGGCCACAACATATTTCACGATAAGAATTAATGTTGTGACGAATAATACTGTAGCTAAAATTCCTGCAATAACCACATAAATCGGGTTTAATTTTGCGACATCTTCTTCATACGAACTCTTTTTACGCACACCAAAAAAAGACCAACAAACAGCTTTCAGCGTTGCAAAGAACGAAAGCTTACGTCGCGTCGCGTCTTTTAATTCCTTCATACAGGCTCACCTGAAACCGGCGCCTTTGGAACGGTACCGCCGACTTCAAAAAAAGTATAAGACAAGGTAATCGTATTCACGTGTTCAGGCAATTTGGGATCAATATAAAACACGACCGGCATTTGCCTGGCTTCATTCGGCCCGAATGTTTGCTGCTTAAAACAGAAACATTCTACTTTCATAAAAAACGGCGCCGCTTGCTGTGGTGCATAACTTGGTATTGCCTGCGCATCCATTTGTCGTGCTTGCGTATTGACTACTTCATAAATAATCTGTGCCATCTCTCCGGGGTGAACTTGCAAGCTGCTCACTACCGGTCTGAATCGCATCGGCCCCGTCGTATTTGCGTCAAACTCCACCGTGATGGTGCGATTACTATCTATTTGGGAATTAGTGGGGGCGGCAACCAGTCCATCTTTAGCGGTCAGTACATTGACACCAGTTAATTCACAAATTTGCTTATAAACAGGAATTAACGCCCAACCAAAACCAAACATAAGTACAGCAACTATCACCAACTTTCGCAGCATTACCAAATTTATTTTTTTTAGTAATGCTGATGCTTTTGAATTTTTCATTACCTGAACCAGACTTGCTTTACAACTACTGCAATAAAAAATGCTACCGCTGCTAATACTAAGAACAGCGCTGTCTGACGATTTTTAGATTTTTTATTTGCCATAATTTCAGGAGAAACAACCGTTTTTCCTTCCTTCTACTTAACTGTCGGCGGTATTTCAAACGTATGAAAAGGTGCTGGACTTGGTACTGTCCACTCCAGTCCTTCTGCGCCTTCCCAAGGTTTGTCGCCAGCTGGTTTTCCACCTTTGTACGCGGGAAGCACAACAAACAAAATGAAATAAACCTGTGATAAACCAAAACCCAATGCGCCAACGGTGACCAACATATTAAAGTCCGTAAATTGCGCCGGATAGTCAGCATAACGACGTGGCATACCAGCTAAACCTAAGAAATGCATGGGGAAGAAAGTGACGTTAAACCAGAACAAAGAATTCCAAAAATGAATTTTGCCACGCGTTTCGTTGTACATGAAACCAGTCCATTTTGGACTCCAATAATAAAATCCGGCAAACAAAGCAAATAAAGAACCTGCTACCAATACATAATGAAAATGAGCCACTACGTAGTAGGTGTCATGTACTTGGATGTCTATTGGTGTCACCGCCAGAATCAGACCAGTGAAACCACCAATACTAAATACAAAAATAAAACCCACTGCAAATAACATGGGAGTTTCAAACGTGAGTGAACCCTGCCACATCGTCGCAATCCAGTTAAATACTTTTACACCAGTTGGCACCGCGATCAACATCGTTGCATACATGAAGAATAACTGCGCTGTGACTGGCATACCGGTAGTAAACATGTGGTGCGCCCAAACAATAAAAGACAAAATCGCAATAGATGACGTTGCATACACCATGGACGCATAACCAAACAAAGGCTTACGGGAAAAGGCTGGAATAATTTGGGAAATAATTCCAAACGCCGGCAGAATCATGATGTATACCTCGGGATGCCCGAAGAACCAGAAAATATGTTGATACATGACCGGGTCACCACCGCCAGCCGCATTAAAAAATGACGTACCAAAATGACGATCAGTTAATGTCATGGTGATTGCGCCGGCCAACACAGGCATCACGGCAATCAACAAGTAAGCGGTAATTAACCAGGTCCAGCAAAACATCGGCATCTTCATCAATGTCATGCCCGGAGCGCGCATATTCAAAATGGTAGTGATGATGTTGATCGAACCCATGATGGAAGACGCTCCCATGATATGGATTGCGAAAATCGCCATATCCATTCCTGGCCCCATTTGGGTAGAAAGCGGTGCATACAATGTCCAGCCGGCAGCCGTTGCGCCACCCGGAACCCAGAAAGAAGTCACCAATAAAATGGCGGCAGGTGGCAATAACCAGAATGAAAAGTTATTCATACGGGCAAACGCCATATCCGAAGCGCCGACTTGCAACGGAATCATCCAGTTTGCGAAGCCAACAAAGGCCGGCATAATCGCGCCGAACACCATAATTAAACCGTGCATGGTGGTCAGTTGATTAAAAAATTCTGGCTGTACAAATTGCAGACCTGGTTGAAATAACTCGGCACGAATCAGTAATGCCAGCACGCCGCCGATCATTAACATCGTGAGAGAAAATATCAAATATAAGGTGCCAATATCTTTATGATTGGTCGCAAATAACCAACGGCGAAATCCGTGTGGATGATCGTCATGAGCGTGATCAACAGTGTGTACGTTATCCATAGTGGTGTTACTCATTCATATCTCCTGATTTTTCATCGATCTTTATTTGCTTATTTGCTTACTTACGCGCAACCACTATTTCTGCTGGCTGAACAATATTTTCCGGTGCTTTGTTAGACCAGGCATTACGTGTGTAGGTAATAACCGCTGCAATATCCGTATCCGACAAAACGCCCTTCCATGCTGGCATCGCGCCTTTTCCGTTCATCACCAAATGTATCTGATCGGCCTTAGGGCCGACTACCACCGGCCCGCCATCCAACGCAGGGAATGCAGGTGGGACGCCTTTACCGTTTGCCTGATGACAAACTGCACAGTTTGCGGTGTAAATTTTTTCACCGCGTTGTTTTAATTCGTCCACTGTCCAGACTTTGTTCGGGTCATCCGCTAATGCGGCCATTTCTTTTTTCTTGCCTTCGACCCATTTTGTGTAATCAGCATCGCTAACTACGTTAACCACGATAGGCATAAACGCATGTTCTTTACCACACAGCTCCACGCACTGGCCACGATATTTGCCAATTTTCTCTGCTTTGAACCAGGCGTCACGCACGAAGCCTGGAATCGCATCTTGCTTGACACCAAATGCCTGAATAGTCCAGGAATGGATAACGTCATTTGCCGTCGTAATAATGCGGATTTTTTTATTCACTGGCACAACAACTTCGTTATCGACCTCAAGCAGGTAATTGACGCCGCGTGCTTCCGTTGGAGGTTTGCCAGGTGCGCCGATTTGCTCTCTTGGCGTAGACAAGTTGGATAAAAAAGAAATGCCTTCTCCTTCACCTTTGAGATAGTCATAACCCCATTTCCATTGCATCCCCGTCGCTTTAATTGTGAGGTCGGCATTAGAAGTGTCTTTCATGGCGACGACTGTTTTTGTGGCTGGCAACGCCATAGCGATAACGATGATAAATGGCACGATAGTCCATGCAATTTCAACCGTAATGCTTTCATGAAAAGTCGCTGCTTTGTGTCCCAGCGATTTACGATGTTTCAATATCGAATAAAACATCACCCCGAATACAGCAACAAAAATGACTAAGCAAACAATGAGCATCCAGTGATGGAGACTATCCATTTGGTGTGCTATTTGTGTGACCGGCGTCTGGAAATTCATCTCGAGTACTGCTGGCCCACCAGGGCTATCAACGACCTTATTCTGAACAACCTCCTGTGCCTGTGATGACATTCCCATCGTCATCAACAGAAAGCCAAACATTAACGATAACAATCGCTTTGCATATTTCATGTTTTCCCCAAAACCATTTAGAAGAAGGACTTACGCAAAATCACTCTGATGGCGGAGCATGGCCGGAGCGATTTTGCGTAAGTCCTGATCAATTAATACGGCAATATTTAAAACCCGAGAGTATATGCCGGAAGCATGCTTGTTATCAAGCTCCAAGTCAGTAAATCAGGACTGTCTCATCAAAATATTTGCGCTTAGGTGCACAGGCACTTACCCATGCACCGTCGTTCCCGCGCACGCGGAAAATCTAGTGACACGGAGTGCCTTTTTGAGCGGTGAGTAACTAGCTGATTGGGAAGATATTGAAAGTGCTGTCGCGCGCTGGACTCCCGCACCCGACTAAAGCACTCCAGGGCAGGCTCTGCGCGAAATGACGGGGTTAAAGGCATTTTATTTTTTTAACTTATCGAATTTAATAATGCTCACATCCGATTTATTTTGCCTTGCGACTGGTTTAAAAGCATGTCCATAAATCACTTCCAACGTTAGTGGAATACGGCCATCTTCTGTGCGTGACTGTTCTAATTTATTGCACATCCTTTGCCATCGCATTTTCCCCATTAAACCTTTGCTGCGTGTCTGCAACGGATTCCCGCCTAAAGAACGTACTTCGGCAAGTAACTGTTCAATGGTTGCATAAGTTAAGGTGATTATCTCCATATCCATGACTGGCGTAGCAAACCCGGCATTAATCAACATATCGCCAAAATCGTGCATATCGACAAAAGGAAGTGTGTGCGGAGATTGACCGGAGCCCTCAAATGCATGACGTATCTCTTTTAAACTGTCCGGCCCAAAACAAGAAAACATCAATAAGCCATCCACATTTAAAACACGGCGCCATTCTTTAAACACCTGATCTGGTTCCGGATGCCAATGCAAAGCTAAATTTGACCAGACCAGATCCACCGACTGATCTGCCAAAGGAAGGCGACAAAAATCACCGTTAATCAGATTAGCGTTAACGTTCGTTGTTATTGAAGACCACCAGAAAGAGAGCTTTTGTTGCAACGACTTCGTGGCGGTGGTTTGCGCAGGGAGCTGCAACAATTCATGCGAGGCATCGATGCCGATGAGTTGTGCTTTTGGATAGTGAGTTTGCAGCGCATGCAGATCAACACCACGGCCACATCCTGCATCCAACGCATGTTTTGGATCTAACCTGACCAACTGCAAACGCTCCAACATTCTGGTGGCGATTTCGCGATAAATAAAATCGCCGGCCTTTAATTTTTCTGGCTGACTAAATAGTTGACGAACACGGTTTAAATCTATCGGGGCGCTGGGCATGTTAAAAATTAGTAATTAGGTAGTAGGAATCAGATCGCTGAACACGCGGCATGGTAGCAGTAATGGTATTGTGCTAATCCTTAATCTCTAATTACCCATTCCTAATCAGCATGTTACGAAAATTTAAAAAAGGTATTTCATACCTCATTCCAACCACCTGTCTGTTATGCGAAATGGAAGGCGAACAGCTTATTTGCGCTGCGTGCTCGGCGCAATTTTTTTCAGCAACAACCAGTCGCTGCCTTTCTTGCGCGTTGCCAGTATTTATTCACGATACACATTGTGGTGAATGCTTAAAAAATCCGCCTGCGTTTGATTCCACTATCGTTGCTTGTGATTATGTCGCGCCATTTGATCAACTCGTTTTAGCACTTAAATTTGGCCATCGTCTGGCTGTTGCTTCTGCCATTGCTGACTTACTTGCAAAAGCAGTTGTAAAGGAACTTCCGGATTTATTGATTGCTGTGCCACTGAGTCACCAACGATTAGCACAACGCGGTTTTAATCAGGCGCTGGAAATTGCCAAACCATTGGCACACCAGCTGGATCGGCCGATTTATTCCAAACTGTTACACCGCATACGCGACACACAACCGCAAACCTTGCTTCATCCTGATCAACGCCAAAAAAATATCTTGCGCGCATTTTTACCGAGCGAAGATTATGCAGATAAAATACGCGGCCAACATATTGGCGTGGTGGATGATGTGATGACAACCGGCGCCACTTTGCACGAGATTGCTACCTGTCTGAAACAACATGGTGCAGCGCGCGTGAGCAATATTGTTTTTGCACGCACACCGCCACATTAAGGAATTTATTTTGTTCCACGTAGTTTTGGTTGAACCTGAAATCCCTCCGAACACCGGCAATATTATCCGGCTGTGTGCCAATACTGGCGTGCAGTTGCATTTGATTGAACCTCTCGGTTTTCCGCTGGAAGACAGCAAATTAAAACGTGCCGGGTTGGATTATCATGAATATGCAAAAATGCGCGTTCATCCTGATTGGCATGCTTTCATGGAAGCGACCAAACCAGACCCACAGTGCATGTTTGCACTGACTACACATGGTTCGGCGTTATTTTCTGAAGCACGTTTTCAGGCTGGTGATGTTTTTGTTTTTGGATCAGAAACAAAAGGGCTGGATCCAACGTTACGTAATTCATTCCCTATTGGGCAACGTATTCGTCTTCCGATGCGACCAGACAACCGGAGCTTAAATTTATCTAATGCAGTTGCAGTCGTAGTTTATGAGGCCTGGCGTCAGAATGGTTTTTCTGGCGGAATTTAATTTTTTTTTAATCACAAAGGAAACACTATGTTCACACGCACCTTGATCACCTTCTGTAGTTCCCTGGTTTGCACCGTCGTTTTAGCATCTGCCGCACAAACGCATGAATATAAATTGGGTGACATTCAAATTAATCACCCTTTTGCCCGTGCAACAGCGCCAGGGCAAGTTTCTGGCGGTGTTTATCTGGAACTTGAAAATAATGGCAAAGCAGATGATGAGCTTGTTAAAGCGAAATCCACTATTGCCAAATCCGTTGAATTGCATACGATGGAAATGACCGCCGATAATGTGATGAAAATGCGCGAGGTGAAAAAAATTGATCTCGGTGCCGGTAAAAAAATTAGCATGAAACCTGGCGGTGGATATCACATTATGTTGATGGGACTTACAAAGCAACTGAAGGCAGGTGACCAATTTCCGCTGACTTTGTATTTTAAAAAGGAGGGGGAAATTGATGTGATGGTAAATATTGAAGCGGCGAATGCAACGGCTGAGCATCAACACTAGTATCCGTCAATCATCACGATCTGGCTCCCTCTCCCGCGTAACGAGGGAGAGAGGAGCTAAAAAAACCCGCGTCGTTATTGAGGTTCGTAGGTAGGGTTGAATTTCATCCACATTAGCTTCTGGCTTTAGCCAACAATTTAGAAGTCGAGCGATCATGCAGAAACGGAATCGCTTCGACTTTTCCTCCATAAGCCAACACCGCGCGTCCTTCCGGAATCGCATCCATTTGATAATCACCACCTTTAGCATAAATATCAGGACGCGCCGTTTTGACTACTTCCAGTGCGGTGTCTTCCTCAAACGCAACCACTAAACTCACCGATTCTAATGCGGCTAATACCGCCATACGATCTTCACACGAGTTCACCGGACGGTCATCACCCTTGCCTAATCGTCTGACTGATGCGTCCGTATTTACCGCCACAACCAGCGAAGCACCCAGGGCACGGGCTTGTTCCAGATAAGTCACATGGCCACGATGCAAAATATCAAATACACCGTTGGTCAGAACGACCGGTTTTGGTAACGCATTGATACGTTGCTGACAATTTTTCGTTGTGGTGATTTTTTCTTCAAACATGCATGCATCCTCTTTTCTACGGCATTAAAAAAGCCGCCTAAAACATCCAGGCGGCTTGGATTTTACGTACCTGTTTAAAGATTAGTGCACGTAACAATCGCTGGAGCAGGGCTGCCTTCAGTTGGGACAGTACCTATCCCGGAAGAAGCCTGCACTTCACAATGTTGTCCGACCGGGTGCGTTTGTATGGAAACAGCAAATGCCGAACCAGCAATAAGCGTCTTAGGAAAAGCCAGCGCATTTACTCCGCCCGCTGTCGTAATCGTCAATGGATTTAATGAATCATTATTCAATAACAAAATGAGGGAACCAGAACCTAAACCAACCACACTGGCAAATATCGGTACTCCTATACCAGAACCACTCTGACAGGTCACTTCAATATTCTTTACATCACCACCGGTAGTTGATATGACTCCAATTCCATTTTTTACAGTACATACCAGACCTTTCGGCTGCGTTAAAACGGTAACGTTATAAGACGTATTTGATACAATACTTTGTCCAAATGTAAATGAATTATCCGTACTATAAGGAACTGAAATCGTATCTCCGTTTGAGTTATTAATCAGCACAACTGTACTGCCCGTAGTCAGCCCTGTCACCGTACCGCCGATATGCGCGTTAACCGCACCTCCGCAACCCGCCACAACGGATGTGGCCAAAGCCAATACAGAAATTAATTTTAAAAATTGCATATTCTTGCCTCATAAATTAAAAATTGGATTATCAAATCTGCCACAGCGGAATTATTTCGACTTACGCCAACAACATCCGGGCAGAAATTTCTTTACGATAACGATTCAAATCTTGCACAGTCGCAAAAGTCCGATCAAACAGTAACGACAAATTATGCAGAATCCGTTCAACGACTTTCTTTTCCCATTCGCCGTCAAATTTAATCTGCCCATCTAACCAACGCTCTAACCACTCCGGGTCGGGCAGACGACTTTGAATTGTATCGTTAGGAAATAAAGCCTGATTCACATGCAAATTAGTCGGATGTAACGGTTTTTCGGTACGACGCGATGAAGCCATCAGTACGCCAATCTTAGCAAAAGCAGAGCTTGCTAAATCACCAACTTCTCCCAACGCTTTTTTCATATAACGCAAATAAGCACCACCATGACGTGCTTCATCCTGGCTAATCATTTTGTAAATTTGCTTAATCACCGGTTCGGTATGCCATTCAGAAGCACAACGATACCAGTGGTTCAAACGAATTTCGCCACAGAAATGCAGCATCAGCGTTTCTAATGGCGGAGCAGGATCAAATTCAAAACGTACTTTATCTAACTCCTCTTCCGTTGGCACTAACTCCGGATAAAAACGGCGTAAGTATTCCATTAACACTAAGGAATGCTTTTGCTCTTCAAAAAACCAAACCGACATAAAAGCGGAAAAGTCGCTGTCATGACGGTTATCGCGCAAAAACATTTCGGTTGCAGGCAATGCAGCCCATTCCGTGATGGCATTCATTTTGATAGTTTGCGCTTGCTCTAAAGTTAATTTAGACGCATCGAACTGATCCCATGGGACGTCCGTTTCCATGTTCCAGCGCACTTGTTCCAACGATTTAAATAATTCGGGATACAACATAGACATAGCTTTGAATACCTTTAGTTAGAAAGTCGCCGGGGGGGGAAGTTACCTTCGCAATTCTAACAGAACTTTCCTGCGTGCCAGATAGCGCCCATCCTGTAAATTGCTGCCTCAGAAACAATAATTTTTTTATAAGCAATATTGCTAAAATAAAAATTTATTTCTCAAAAACAATTCAATTCGCTTAAAATTCTGTCTTCATGCTTTAAAAAGTACCGGCTTTGTTTTTTAAATAAACATGTCCGATCTTACTAAAAATTGCGATTAACGCAACTAAAGAGACACAATCCATATGAAGAACACGGTTCCAAAAAATGTAGTCGTTATTGGTGGTGGGCCTGCCGGATTAATGGCAGCAGAAACACTTACACAAGGAGGAGTACAAGTTAATTTGTTTGATGCAATGCCGTCCGTCGGGCGCAAATTTTTATTAGCTGGTAAAGGCGGTTTAAATTTAACGCATGCCGAAGACATTGCTGATTTCGTACGCCGATATGGAAAACGCCAGGCGGCAATCAGCACATGGATTAGCGAATTTACCCCGCAAAATTTAAGACTTTGGGCTAAAAATCTCGGCATAGAAACTTTTGTCGGTACCTCAGGCCGTGTTTTTCCCGCCGATATGAAAGCCGCTCCATTACTCCGTTCATGGCTACATCAATTACGTAGCAAAGGAGTGCAATTCCATATGCGCCATCGCTGGACCGGCTGGCAGAATAATGAGCTACGTTTTTCCACTCCAAATGGCGATGTTTTGCATAAGGCCGACGCCGTTGTTCTGGCGCTGGGCGGCGCAAGCTGGCCTCAGCTTGGTTCTAACGGCGCCTGGGTTCCATTGTTAAAAAACAAAGGAGTAGCAATCGCGCCGCTTGAACCATCCAATTGCGGTTTTGAGATCGCCTGGAGCGAGCACTTTAAAACCAACTTCGCAGGTGAACCATTAAATCCGATCGCTATTTCTTATACCAATGAAGAAGGTGGCATTTCACGTCGGTTAGGTCAATTTGTTGTGACCGAATACGGCGTTGAAGGCAGCTTAATTTACGCTTTGTCCGGATTATTTCGCGATCAGATTAAAGCAAAAGGCAGCATTCAAATTCATTTAGATTTATTGCCCGATTTACCTTTACATCGTGCCGTCCAACATTGTGAACATCCGCGTGGATCGCGTTCCATGGCAGGACATCTGCAAAGTCGTTTAAATTTACGCGGCGTTAAAACCGCTTTACTACACGAATTCTGCCCACCCTTAGTCTTAGATAATCCTATTTTGTTAGCGAACGCCATCAAAGCACTTCCCCTCACATTAAAAGCGCCTCGCCCCATTAACGAAGTCATTAGCACGGCTGGCGGCGTGAAATTAGAAGGAATGAATCGCGACTTAATGCTCAGAGAAATATCTGGTGTTTTTTGCGCGGGCGAAATGTTGGATTGGGAAGCGCCAACCGGTGGCTATTTATTAACGGCCTGTTTTGCTAGCGGCAAAGTCGCGGGAAAAGCCGCATTGTCCTGGCTTGCGAATCAAAAATGACTGGAAAAATGGTCGAAAGCCCGACTCCTTCACCCTGCACTTCAATTTGTAAAGTAGATGCGCAAACTGGTCTGTGTGAAGGATGTTGGCGGACATTAGATGAAGTCGCTGGCTGGGGAACCGCTAGTGAAACTGTTAAACAAGATATCTGGAAGAAAATACATCAACGGATACAGCGACAGCACCAAAACGATTTATCCGCGTTTGATCCTGAATAGCCATTAGAATAGCGACTATTTTAAAGCTTGAAAGTTTCTGATGATAAGTCGTCTCGCCGGCATTCTGCTAGAAAAAAATCCCCCGCAAATTTTGATCGATTGCAATGGCGTTGGTTATGAAGTCGATGTGCCGATGAGCACGTTTTACAATTTGCCGGGACAAGGCGAAAAAGTAGTTCTGCATACACATTTGGCAATTCGTGAAGATGCACATGTGTTGTTCGGATTTGGTAGTCATGAAGAACGCAGCACGTTTAAACAACTCATCAAAATCAGCGGCGTTGGTGCACGCACCGCATTATCTATTTTGTCTGGTATGTCGGTTGCCGATTTAGCGCAGGCGATAACACTGCAAGAAGCCGGAAGATTAATTAAAGTTCCTGGCATCGGAAAAAAAACAGCGGAACGTTTATTGCTGGAACTCAAAGGAAAATTAGGTGCAAATCTGACTCAAACCGGAGGAGGAATTTCAGCGCCTGATGCTTCCGACGATATTTTGAATGCCCTGTGTTCGTTAGGTTATTCCGACAAAGAAGCGTTAATGGCATTAAAACTTTTGCCTAAAGATTGTGGTGTTTCTGACGGTATCAAATTAGCACTCAAATCATTATCTAAATAAACTATGAGCATCGAAATCGACGAATTCACTAACCCTAATCCGCGCGTAATTACTGCAGCTGCGGTATCAAAACAGGAAGAAGTGATTGAGCGTGCCTTGCGTCCAAAACAATTGGATGAATATATCGGTCAGGAAAAAATTCGTGAACAATTGTCGATATTTATTGCAGCAGCACGGATGCGAAATGAAGCGCTTGACCATACATTATTATTCGGCCCGCCAGGCTTGGGAAAGACCACATTAGCGCACATTATTGCGCATGAAATGGGCGTCAATTTACGGCAGACTTCAGGACCGGTTTTAGAACGTCCAGGTGATTTAGCAGCAATACTCACCAATTTAGAAGCTAACGATGTTTTATTTATTGATGAAATTCATCGACTCTCACCGGTGGTGGAAGAAATTTTATATCCGGCGTTGGAAGACTATCAGATCGACATCATGATCGGCGAAGGTCCGGCAGCGCGTTCCGTCAAATTAGATTTGCAACCGTTCACCTTAGTCGGCGCAACCACGCGTGCTGGCATGTTGACTAATCCATTACGTGACCGTTTTGGGATTGTGTCACGCCTGGAATTTTATTCCGCAGACGAGCTCACCAAAATCGTAACGCGTTCAGCCGCGTTGTTAAACGCGCCGATTAATGCCGATGGCTCGCGCGAAATTGCCAAACGTGCGCGTGGCACGCCGCGTATTGCCAATCGTTTATTGCGTCGTGTGCGTGATTTTGCTGACGTTAAACATGACGGAACAATCAACCAATCTGTTTCCGACGCCGCATTAAAAATGTTAGATGTGGATACGCTGGGTTTTGATCTGATGGACAGAAAATTACTGGAAGCGGTGTTGCACAAATTCGGTGGCGGACCGGTTGGCATCGATAATTTAGCCGCAGCCATTGGTGAAGAACGCGACACAATTGAGGACGTGTTGGAACCTTATTTAATACAGCAAGGTTTTTTACAACGCACACCGCGCGGGCGTATTGCTACCGCCAGTTCGTATCAGCATTTTGGTTTAGTGCCGCCGACTTCGGGGTTGATCAATGATTTGTGGTCAGCTGCGATTTGATTGTTTCTAATTTGTAGGGTGGGCACGGTGTAGCAGGGGTTTCGGAATGCATGCATTCCGCCTGCGGAACGGACTGGCCTTGCAAGGCCAGTTTCCCAGGCACCAAAGGATTTTATGCTTTTGTGCCCACGCGGTTGGTTGATCCATCCGATACTTATTAACTATTCAGCTTATTAGATACCGCGTGGGCACAAAGGCGCGTCCACTCTACGAAAAATTTTATGACCCGTTTAAAATTACTTTCTGGTATATTTTCTGTCGTTTGTCTGGTGGGTGCCTGCCAAAATCCTGCGTCACAATCCAATCCTGTTTCCACCAACGAACAGCAAAAAATAAATCACTTGCTTGCCCTCATCGATCAACGATTAAACATCGCACCACAGGTCGCTAAAGCAAAATGAAATCTCGGTTCGCCTGTGAATGATGCAAAACGCGAATCGAAATTGTTGAATGTGGCCATCGCACAAGCCAGGTTAACCGGAAAAGATAAATGTGATTGTGGTGAAAAAATTCGTTCAAGATCAATTTAACGCAGGAAAAATTATTCAGACAAATTTATTAATCAACTGGCGCAGTAAATATCCGGCTAAGTATAAATTTAATGACGCTCCCGATTTAGCGCGCGACATCCGGCCTCAATTGGACAAACTCACGCCGGAATTAATTACCGCTTTTTGCGATGTTCAGGCTATCTTCGCGCAACCCGGCTCGCGACACTATTTATTTTCTCAGGCGGATAAAGTGATACGTGGCGATGTGGATGGTGCGGCTCGTCGTCAGGCGTTGAGGTTGTTCAAGGTTGATTAATTTTCTGTTTTAAATCTTTGCGCACGGAGAGCATTTTTAACACTAATCATTTCCGCCAAAATCGACACCGCAATCTCCGCCGGTGTCCGGCTACCAATAGACAAACCTACCGGTCCATGCAAACGATTAATTTGTTCGCTGCTCAAATCAAATAACGCCAATCTTTCGCGGCGTTTTTTATTATTCGCAAGCGAACCCAGCGCACCGACATAAAACGCATCCGACTTCAACGCTTCCAATAAAGCCATATCATCCAATTTAGGATCGTGCGTGAGCGCCAAAATTGCCGTGCGTGGATCAGGTTGAATTTGCACCACGACATCATCCGGCATGCCGGCAATATGTTGCCCCCAAGATGACTGCCAGGTTCCCGTATATTCTTCACGCGGATCACACATCAATACCTGAAAGCCCAACGGCTGCGCCATCTGCGCCACTAATTGCGAAAGTTGGCCAGCGCCTGTCAGCAGCACACGCCATTGCGGTCCAAACGTCATCACCAGTTTTTCACCGTCAAAAAAGAAGGATTGATCCTGTTGTGCCTGGCATGCCGACAATCGCACTTCACCCGTTTTCAACACCAGAGTACGTAAAACCAATTGATGCAAACTGATGCGTTGCAATACTTCAGATAACCAACCGATATCGCTGACCGGCTCCACAACCAATTCTAAAATTCCGCCGCACGGCAAACCGATCTGCTGCGCTTGTTCACGCGTTACACCAAATTGAATCAATTCTGGTTTTGTAAACTTACCTTGTTGACGCACTCGCGCAATCAACTCATCTTCGATACACCCACCAGAAACAGAACCGTGCACTTGCCCATCGGATCGAATCGCTAATAACGACCCAACTGGGCGGGGCGCACTCCCCCACGTAGTCACTACAGTTGCCAGGCTCACATCGTGATCTGCTTGCCGCCACCGTAATGCTGTTTTCAGTACATCCAAATCGAGATATTCCATACTTCACTTTCTTAGAAGTTGTTGCCTGTCATTCTACTATTGGGTAACCGGCTGATTGAATTACTACTTCCTGTAATCTGGACGTGGCACACACCATTACATTGAACTGATAACTTGAGGGTTTACCCGAATTATTTTCAGCAGTGGTAACAATTACAATACATTTTTCGTTTTGCTGAGAAAAATCAGGACGGGAGCCACGCTACGCGACTTCGGTAGGTTCTTTTTTGGTGAGATGTTAACTTCGCTGTATTACTGAAGGAAAAAACGAGTCTGTTTGTTAATGCCAAATTTAATGCCAAATTTCGAGCGTCTGAAGGCAAGGATAAGTTGTTAAAGATCCTGATTATCAGAACTATACAAATAAATGCGTCATCCCTTTGCTTAATGGAACACAACTATATTTAACTTTTTAAGGATATAAACATAATGGAATCCAGGCCTTTTTCTACTGAGAAATTTGATATCGAGATGGGGGGAGGAACTTCATCATCAACAGCTGCTTTCGCTCCTCATGCTTCTGCTCATCCTGATACTTCGCAACTAAATAGTTTTATTGAGGGTTGTACAAATAGCTTAAGTGCCTGTGTGAACACACGTCCACATCTATTTTTTCTATTGTCTGCGGGTTTGGCTCTGTGTCTCGTTGGTGGATTCGCTAACCTGTCTGACTCAAGTGGAACTCAACTTTTCGTCGCCGGACTGACGACGCTATCTTCTGCCAGTCTTTTACAGTTGCATGTTATGTGTCGTGATCGCACTTTCTATTAGGAAAAAACTTCAAAGTAGCCCATCAGCACAAGACAGTGTGCAGCAAAATTAACTGCGCGGCTTTAACGTAACAAAAAAAATGACGTGATCTTCACGTCATTTTTTTTACCCAACGAAGTCCATTTATTGCAATTTACTGCATATACCAACCATGACTAACTACGATGGATTGTCCCGTCAAGGCATTAGATTCAAACCCCGCTAAAAAGATCGCCGTTTGCGCCACGTCTTGCACCGTCGTGAATTCACCATCAACAGTATCTTTTAGCATGACGTTTTTAACCACATCCGCTTCCGAAATGCCTAATGATTTTGCCTGCTCAGGAATTTGTTTATCCACCAGCGGTGTGCGTACGAAACCAGGACAAATCACGTTGGCGCGGATATTATTTTTTGCGCCTTCTTTAGCGACCACTTTTGCTAATCCAAGCAATCCATGTTTTGCGGTGACATACGGCGCTTTTAATGGCGATGCTTCATGAGAATGAACCGATCCCATATAAATGATAGAACCGCCCCGCCCCGTTTTAATCATGGCGCGCATACATGCACGAGTCGTTAGAAATGCACCGTCCAGATGAATGGCCAGCAATTTTTTCCAGTTATCCAAACTCAGTTCAACGATGGGACTAATAATTTGGATTCCCGCATTACTGATTAAAATATCGACACCGCCATAAGCGGCCACCACATCAGCAACACCTTGATCCACCTGCGCTTCATCGGTAACATTCATTGACACACCCATTGCAACGCCACCGGATTTTACGATTTCGGCAGCAGTAGCTTTTGCCGCATCTAACGCCAAATCAGCGATAACTACTTTGGCGCCTTGTTTCGCATATTCAAACGCAATCTCTTTTCCAATTCCACTGGCAGCGCCAGTAATGATGGCAACTTTATTTTTGAGTAGCATGGTTGTTCCTGTCTGATGGTAAAAATAGCTGGAAGTTTAGCAGTATTCAAGAAGGGAGTGAGAGAGATAAATAGTGTTATAAAAAAGGATGCCGATTTCAGGCATCCTTTGATGAGCTACAAATTACTCCTTATTTTTAACAAATTGTTTTAAGCGGCAGCGGCAGAATAAGAACCCAAAAAAACTTCGTTGATTTTACTAATATTCGTTCTATTTTCTTTCGCCCTGTTAAGGGCATTTTCTGCTGCCTCTCTCTTTTTATTAATAACTGCCAACGGACTATTTATCTCGCTTTGACTTTTATCTCCCGTTGCCACACACTCGTTTAATTGTTTGATAAGCAGATCACACTTATTTTTTGACTGAGTATAGTAATAAATAGCCCGGCCATAACTTTTTGGTACGCCTGTACCTTCCTCGTACAGTTTTCCCAGTGCAAAGCACGCTGTCGCGTGTCGGGCCTTAGTAGCCAGCCTTAAATACGTAACAGCATCCGACCTCTGCTGTGTCCGAACCTTTTCATCAGTAATAGAGTCGAGGTTTTCGAGCAGCCACTCCGCAACCGCATACTCATTATTGCCTTTTCCGCTATTTTTATTAGCGTTCAGCCAAAGCGTTGCAACTGAATCACTTTTCTGACTTGCAGAAATTCCCGCATAACTTTTCATAATGTTTTGCAAAGTGTGGTATGCGCCCTTCAAATCTTGAGATCCAATTTGTTGCTTTGCCTCTTCTCCTTGCGAACAAACTTTTTCTAAAAGTGTTTGCTTATGCATCCCATTTAAAGCCATAGAATGATACGTATAGTATTTTCTCTCGAAATAAATATTAAAGCATCTCTTAGTAGTAGTCTGATCAGATTGCTTCATCGCCTCATCAAGAGGCTGGTATAAGATCCCTTTATCATTAGCCCTTTGCAAAACACCATGTACGTCCGCTATCTGGGAATTTATTAATTGGACATAGGCCGTTTCCTTTTGAAAAGCAGCATCAATTGCTCTTCCGTCTTCTTGAGTAAGGTCTTTAAGGTCTAATTTAAATAACTTACTCAGCTCAAATGCCGCCTCCAAATGACCTTCCTGAGCTGCTTTTTGCAAAAGAATAACAGCTGCCTCCAATGCCGATTCATTAGAACGTAGAAAGTGCATTCCAGCCATATAAGCGATATGAGCGTCAAATTTTTTTTCATCCTTCTCACTACCAAAAACAGTTTCATACCAACTCTTCTCAATCGCAAAATGGCGTTCATAATCCCGGTCAGGTTTGCTCTCAAATAGTGGATTCCCCTGCTTCGCCTGCCTCTTAAAAAGATCAAGGGCTTCATTAAGATTGTCCTCAGTAGATATTAGCAGCGCTTTTCCCAGCTCTAACGCTGCGGCAGCCCGCTGTCGCTTTTTCTTCTGACGTAACCGGCTCACCGTTATCTAATTTGCTTTGAAATATCTCAACTGCATTTCGAAAAAGTTTTTTTGCTGTTTTTAAAAGGCTTTCATTCTCTTCTTTATTCTTACCCTTCCCGTTACATAAGATTTTCCCGGCCTGATACGCTGATTCAATGACTACCGCTTTTTCTTCTGGCGTAACTTTCTCATCGTTATCCAACCTGTTTTGGAATAACTCAACTGCCTTTTGAAAGAAATTTTTAGCTAACTCCTTCCCGGCATCCTTTTTATCTTCTGCCTTACTGGTTTCGCTTATACCAATACAACATTTACCTGCCGCCTTAGCTGCAAGAATATGCCCTCGATTCGCGGCAGCGCTAAACCAAATAAATGCTGCTCCTTTATCTTGCTTTAGCGTGGGTGAGCCCTCATCAAGCATCAATCCATATTCATACTGAGCTTGAGCATGCCCATAGTTAGCCGCTTTCTCTATCAGTTCAACTATTCCAGCCGGCGAATTGTTTAGTCTATCAATACGCGCAAGGCCATAATATGACTCAGCTACTATGTCAAGATCATCACTTGAGCAAAGAGAAGAATACAAATCATAAGCTCTCTGTAAATCATTATTTTCCATTGCCGCTTTTGCGAACTGCTATCGACCGCTGTCAGAAACATGGTTACTGGCAGAAGCAGGGCTACTGTCAGAGGCAGCAGATATAGGCAACTCTGTATATGGCATTAATAAACTAAAGTATTCTCCCATTCCATCCATGATTTTTTTAATCCTTTCAAAGTAGTAATTCAAACGCGGTATTTTTTTACGCAAGAAACGGTGCATATCCAGGAAACGAATATACAAAATATCTGATTAATTGATCCGATTTCTTTAAACCAAAAAACAGTCATAAAATAGAAACGGTATTTGCATAATTTTTAACTTCTCTACAACGAAATTATCGTCGAATAAGTTAAAGGTCTCGAAGATGAAGCGAAAGCTGGGAGGAAATAAGCAAGTGCCACTGTTCATTTATAGACAGCGCGGACAACCTGTTTAAATTACTATAATCTTAAAAAAGAGGGGAATAGTCTATTGTGGCTTTCCACAGTAGAAAAATAGGAATTGATCAAATAGAGACGATTTGTTTTTATTTACAGATAGCTTTGTCGATCGGCACAAACCATATTGAAGATGCTAAGTGCCATCCGACCTCAGATCATGAGCACTTAGCCAACGTTGAAAACTATTCTCTTTATTCCTCGCGTATCCAGGTCTGAGTACGTCCAAACAGCGAAAATCCAATATAGCCGCGCATTTTCAATTTTTTTCCGCCATCTTCCAGTTTTAATTTGCTTTTATAAACTGTACCGTTGTGCGGATCTAAGATCGTACCGCCGGTATATTCGTCACCGTCTTTTTTCAGACCGGTCAAAATGACCATACCTATAATTGGCTTGTCTTTATTGGCACCACTACATTTTGTGCAAAGCGGATTTTGCTCTTCCTCAGGACCTCTGAATAACTTTTCAATTGTGCCGCTGAATACGCCATCTTTTTCTGTAATATGAATTAAGCCTTTTGGCTTGCCCGTTACGTCATCAATGTTTTTCCATAAACCGACTGGTGTTTCTTGTGCATGTGCTGAAAAACTGAATAAAGCAAACAGAGTTACTAGAACGATGCTAATGATATTTTTACGCATGGTTAAATCTCCTTGGTTGTTGTCTTACATTGTTTGACTGAAATTTATGTGAACTTATGTTTCTTATCTGACTATCGTTCGTAGGTTGGGCTAACGCTTTATCAGCCCAACATTCTGCGCAGAGTGTTGGGCTGATAAAGCGTTAGCCCAACCTACAAACGATAGTCAAGCTCCCACCAACTTTCCGATTTGCTCCCGCAACTTGCTCAACGTAGCCGAAAAAGTAGCCACCCTGTCCTTCTCCTGTTCCACAACCTGCGCCGGCGCTCTGGCTACAAATCCAGCATTCTCCAACTTAGCTTGTGCTTTACTGATTTCAAGTTCTAAACGTGTGATCTCTTTAGTTAACCGTTCACGTTCCGCGCCGACGTCAATATCGACCTTCAGCATTAACTTGGTTTCACCCACAATCGATACCGGAGCCGGTGACTCTGGCAATGCATCAACTACATGTACTTCGGATAATTTCGCCAGAGCTTGTAAGTATGGAACAAAAACGTGCAGATGCGCTTTATCTTTTGCACTAGCTGCTTGCAATAACAACGGGACACGCTGCGCTGGCGACAGCTGCATTTCACCGCGCAGATTACGGCATGCATCGGTCAATGTTTTTAATGTGGACATCCAACCCTCGGCCGCCTCATCCAATTTATCCAGATTCGCTTCGGGATACGCTTGCACCATAATACTGTCGCCGGCCGGGTTTAATTTTTGTCCAGCTAATGGCGCCACCGTTTGCCACAACGATTCGGTAATAAACGGAATAATCGGATGCGCCAACCGTAACACCGTTTCCAACACCCGCAATAAAGTGCGGCGTGTTGCGCGTTGCTGTGCTTCAGTTCCATTTTGCATTTGCACTTTGGCGACTTCTAAATACCAGTCGCAATATTCATCCCAGACAAATTGATAAATGCTGGTAGCGATATGATCAAAACGAAAATCAGCAAACCCTTTTGCGATGTCTTGTTCAGTACGCTGCAATAACGACACAATCCAACGATCTGCCTGTGAAAAATCTAAATAGTCTGGTTTGCAAACACCATCGAAATGACTATCAAAACCGCAATCTTTACCATCGGTATTCATCAACACAAACCGCGTGGCATTCCACAATTTATTGCAGAAATGACGATAACCTTCACAGCGCGCCAGATCAAAATTAATGCTGCGACCTAATGACGCGTAACTGGCCATCGTAAAACGCAATGCGTCCGTGCCGTAAGCCTGAATACCATCAGCAAATTCCTTACGCGTGGCTTTGCTGATTTTTTCTGCGTCTTTTGGGTTCATCAACCCAACGGTACGTTTTGCGACTAAATCGTCGAGCGAAATACCATCAATCAGATCGATCGGATCTAAGACATTGCCTTTGGATTTCGACATTTTCTGACCAGCTGCATCGCGCACCAGGCCGTGAATATAGACAGTGTGAAAGGGAATTTTTCCGGTGAAGTGCGTCGTCATCATGATCATGCGCGCGACCCAGAAGAAAATAATATCGAAGCCAGTCACTAATACGGAAGAAGGTAAGAAAGTTTTTAAGTCCGGCGTTTGTTCCGGCCAACCCAGACTGGAGAATGGTACTAACGCCGATGAAAACCACGTATCTAATACATCTTCGTCGCGTTTTAATGTGCCGGTATATCCTGTTTTTTCTGCTTTCGCTCTGGCTTCTGCTTCCGTCGGCGCTACAAAAATCTGATCTTGTTCTCCGTACCAGGCGGGAATTTGATGACCCCACCAAAGTTGCCGCGAAATACACCAATCCTGAATATTTTCTAACCACTGGTTGTAGGTGGTAGTCCAGTTTTCTGGCACAAATTTAATTTCACCCTCAGCGACTTTTTCCAGCGCAACTTCAGCGATGGATTTACCGGGGAAAAGCGTTCCGTCCGGCGCTGGTCTGCTCATCGCCATAAACCATTGATCGGTCAACATCGGCTCAATCACCACGCCAGTACGGTCACCACGCGGCACCATTAATTTGTGGGGTTTGACGGATTCCAGTAAACCTTGCGCATCCAGATCAGCCACGATTTTTTTACGTGCGACAAAACGATCTAAACCGCGATACGCTTCAGGCGCTTCACCGCTTACTTTAGCGTCTAAGGTCAACATGTTAATCATCGGAAGTTGATGGCGTTGACCAACCGCGTAATCATTAAAATCATGTGCAGGCGTGATTTTCACGCAACCGGTTCCAAACGCTTTATCCACATAGTCATCGCCAATCACCGGAATTTGCCGGTCTGTTAACGGCAGCTTCACCATCTTCCCGATTAAATACGTGTAGCGCTCGTCCGTCGGGTCAACCGCTACCGCCACATCGCCCAACATGGTTTCCGGACGCGTTGTTGCCACCGTCAAATAACCCGAATCATCGACAAACGGATATTGGATATGCCACATAAAACCGTCTTCTTCTTCTGACACTACTTCTAAATCAGACACTGCCGTGCCCAACACCGGATCCCAATTCACCAGCCGTTTGCCGCGATAAATTAAACCCTGCTCAAACAATTGAGTAAACACATCGGTTACGACTTTGGAGCGCGGTGCGTCCATGGTGAAATATTCACGCTTCCAGTCAGGAGAAGTTCCCATGCGCCGCATCTGCCCGGTGATAGTTGAACCGGATTGTTCTTTCCATTCCCAGACTTTTTCGACGAATTTCTCACGCCCCAAATCGTGACGCGATATTTTTTGCGCATCCAACTGACGTTCCACCACAATTTGCGTGGCAATTCCTGCGTGATCGGTGCCTGGCACCCAACACGTATTAAAGCCGCGCATGCGGTGGTAGCGCGTTAAACCGTCCATAATCGTCTGATTGAACGCATGCCCCATGTGCAGCGTGCCGGTGACGTTGGGTGGCGGTAATTGAATAGAAAATGCGGGTTGATCAGCGTCCATGGAGGCGTCAAAATATCCACGCTGCTCCCAGACATTGCGCCAGATTTTCTCGATTTCAGTGGGCTCAAACGACTTGGCTAATTCCATGATTTTGTTAGTTGAATGTTAAAAATAGGGGTTGCAATTATAAAGCGGTAATGTGGAACAGAAAAATTTTGATTTTTTTATGTTTGACTCTATCAGGCAGGAAAAAAACACTCTGCATAAACTGTTAAAATGCCGCCTCTTAATCTTTGGCCCATCTCATTATGAAAATCAAAAAAAACACCGTAGTCAGCCTGAACTTCAGCATGTACGACCTCGAAGGTCGCCTCATCGACAAGAATGAAGAACCAATGCTGTATTTGCACGGCGGTTACGAGAACATCATGCCGTCAGTGGAGTCAGCACTGGAAGGCCGTGCCGTTGGCGATACAGTGGATGTAACCATGAAACCAAGTGAAGCATTCGGTGAGCGTGATACCTCGCTGATTCGTGAAGACGGTGTCGATTTATTTCCAAACGATATTGACGTCGGCATGCTGTTGCAAACAAAGAGCCCGGACGGAAGTCAGTCTCGCCCATTCCGCATCACCAAAATTGATGCCGGTAAAGTAACTGTAGACGGCAATCATCCATTAGCGGGCATCTCCTTGCGTTTTGAAGCAACTGTGTTGGCAGTGCGTACCGCAACAAAAGAAGAAATTGCGCACGGCCATGTTCATGGTGCGCATGGTCACGATCATGCACATTGATAAGGACTTGTACGCCGTGCTCGGCCTGAACAGCACGGCAGCACCGGATGAAATTAAAAAAGCGTTCCGTCTCAAAGCGTCGGAATTTCATCCGGACAAAAATGCATCCGAACTGGCGCCTGTTAAATTTCGCGAAGTCAGGGAAGCTTATGAAGTGCTTTCTGACCCGGCAACGCGTACTGCTTATGATGAGAATCGTCGTCGCAATTTGCTGGAATCCCCCATTGAAACAGCGCACGAAATTTGGTCCACTTACATTTCAGGAGTATTGCAATGACTACACTGAAACTATCTCGTTACTTTTCAAATTTAGCGAAATCCTACAATGCCGAATTAGACGATTTGCGTACCGATTCAGAAGGTACCAATGTGCTCAAAGCGCGTCTTGCCAAAAAAAGAGAACAGGTTCCGCAATTACTCATGATGATGGAATTCGCACCCGAAATGGTGTCCGTTGCTTTTCATGATGCTTTCTTTTTTAAGAACACGTTAGTGCTGGAATCGTTGATTACGAAAGAAGTTAACAAATTCCCTGCCTGGACAACGCTGCAAAAAGCAATCGTCATTGAACCTTGGGCGCAACCGTTGGTTAATACGGTGCTGACCGATCCGAATGGTGAAAATTTTTTAATCACTACTGTCGGGCTGGAATATTTAAACAAAGGCACTCAGTCTCGTGCCGCGCAACAAGTATCTGCTGCCGATTATGAAGAAGAGCAGGAGCAGGATGAGCATGAAATCGATGACGACAACAATGATGCTGATCTTAATTCCGATGAGCGTGTTGGCGATGAAGGTGAAGCGACCGAATATGATTTGGATAAATCGGGCGCGGATTGGTTGGCTGAGCAAGGGTTTGATCGTAAAGAATAGTTTATCTAAGCGAATTCTACCGATGAACCGAAACGTCGTAGGGTGGGCACGTTTTTGTGCCCACCGTCGTTGAGTACTAATACTCGTCGATAAAAATCCTTAGCTTATCCACGTGTACGTCATGTTTAACTTAGTGTGACAGCTCAACCATGGTGGGCACAAAAACGTGCCCACTCTACGAAAACCTACAGATCATTGAAAGAAAAACTATGACCCTACCCGCCTTAATACACGCTCAAAATCTGATTAAAGCCGGCGACATCGTCGCCGCAGAATCCGCATTGGCAACGTTGGCTGATACCGAAGGCGATCATGCTTTAGTGCTCGCGTTAGACCAGTTCCCCGCCAAAGATTTGTTAGCCATTATTCGTGAATACGACACATCTAAAGAATCAATGGTTAATCTGGTCGTCACACCAGAACAGTTTGCCAAAGCGATCGTCCTTGAAAAACGCTACGGCGATCATAGTCACGAACATTTACGCGGCATGATCAACGCCGTCATCTTCCGTGAAGGCGTCGATCCGGCTGCATTCCTGTATGCCATTAGTGAAACAGATGGTGGCTACGACGCGCTGGTGGACTACTTAGCTGAACGCACCGAACGCATTGAATACTTTTATCGCTACGCCACGTTTGATTTATTTGAATACAGCGGCGAAGGAAAAACGCAAGCGATTGACGACGATTTACTCTATTTAACGCGTGACGCTGAACCACAATCTTCACCGCCAGAGATGGTCAAATGGGAAGACCGTGACTGGATGCAGGTCACCACCATTTTGCGTTATCAACATCCTGATATTTTTCGTGAAGTGTTATTAAAATTACGCGCACGCCTGAAAAAAGAAAATGCACACCACGACGCTTTTATGGAGGCATCTGAAGAATTACCTGAAGGCGTACTGGATAACGACAAACCAATGCCCAGCACGGACCGTCCTGATTTTGAAGGCTTGCAAGAAGAATCTGCACTGTGAATTTAAATAGCGGCTCTCAACTAACCACCTTTGATGACCGGCCTTTTTTTGAAAAAGCGCTCCGCTTCGGTGTTGCGCAAGGCATCATTACCAACGAAAAAATAGAAGCAATTAACACAGAAGCGCCAAAAGGCATGGTGCAAATTGCCACCGCATTTGGCAGCCCTTACTTGCGCGCCGAAATGGAATTGGCGCGTTTGCGTATCGTTAATCTGGTCAGTTTGTATCTGAGTGAAACAGCGGATGGCGATCTGGAAGCTGCCGCTAAATTAATCCGTGACCATACATTTTTAACGTTGTCGCGCGGCGGATCAACGCTGCTGAAAGAATTATTTGCGTTGCCCGAATATTCAATTTTGGGACCGGTTGATAACGGACGTGTTGAAGATTTTTTAGAATTCTGGTCACGCAAAAAAACCATCAAAGATTACCAGGAAACCAAAAAACAGCGTCTGCACTATCGGCTTGAAATCCGGCTTGCCAAAAAACTCAGCAATCTCATGGGATTACCCGATTCTATTTTTCGGGAACAGCATTGCGAAGCGGATGCGCTTATCCGCAGTGCGCTTTTAATTGGCATGCAAAAAGAAGGCAATAAAACATTGCGTTGTTTTGATCAGATTGAATTCGCTTCGTTGCTGGAAACAATGCGTAAAAAAGGACTGCACAAAGCGCCAACTATCAGCCTCAACTTATCAGAAGACGAGCAACATATTGCCACTCTTCTTCAACAAGATATTGTTGCCAACGATGTGCCCAAAATAGCGGATAAAAAAATCCCGTTAGACAACCTCATCAACCAATTAAAAAATCGCTACTTTATTCGTGGTCATGAGATGGAAGATACGGCCAGTTATGACGCGTTGGTGTCTAAAGAGTGGAGCAAACATACCAAAGGCCAACATGATATTGATGCCATTTTGACCTTGTTACTTTGTATTGCAGCCAGGCTGCCAAACAAAGTGAGTTTGAGTGAAGCTACGGCAAAAACACTGATCAAAAAAGTACGCAAAGAAGGATTTTTTCCTGAGCTCGCCAGTCAATTTATTAAACAACATGCACCGTTTGAAAAGCAAGAAAGCTTGCTGGAAGACTGGTTAGATTTTTGCGAACAAGCAGAGATTTATTTGTTGGATAACGAGGATGCCGATTCGTATGGCGCCTTGAATTTTTTGCGTGAGAATTGTTATGTTGAGAAAGCGATAAGCAACTCAAAAAAATCGCGCTGATAGTCATAAGACGCAACTTCTTCCATGTCATTCGCGCCTAAACCCACTGACTTTTATCGCTCAGTCAATGTGTGCCACATGCCACTTACTTAACTATCCTTACATTACATACTTTTTGCTCTGTCTCTGTATCAAGCAGTAATAAAACGCAGTAACAGTCGTGTGTCTACAAAAATAATTTTAATGAAAGTAATGCATGTTACCGCTCCATCAACATTCTTTTGTTTATTACTACTCAACAAACACACCCTATACGGATCCGGTACCCATACAAGAAAAACATATGCTTATGAACGATATGCCGAACCTCATGAACCTGTTCATAAGCATGCTCACCAGCATACCTTCTCCTGAATTTGAACCTCCTTGTTGGGTTCATGCTTATGAAACAACCTTATCTGCCCGGCAGCTCAGTGAAACCAATACTATCCAAGTCGCAGTCCACAAGGCCACGGCAAGTTATAAACAGGAAAAGGGATTAGGCGAGAACGATGAAAATTTAATTACAACGCTATTTCCACAACTTATTAAAGCTGTTTTTGCGCTTGCAAAAAAAAAATCAACGCAAATAAATAGCGAAGATATTATTACTCTAAGCAATGAGCAGCGTTTTTTTATTCAGAATCAAGACACCGACATTTATTTATGTAGCGCATTATCTACACGGCAGGACGAAGTAGTTTATGACTCCAGACGCTTAACATCCTATAAGCAAATAAATCGCCCGGTACAAACCAGCCATTTCGGCACATTACATCCGTCACACCAACAGTTGCAAGCAGTGCGCAGACCTGATTTCGGGTCAAATTTTCAAAGTCAGTCATCAACCAACTGGGAGCATCCGGGACAATTATCTCCTGAAGCCCGACACACACAGCCCCTTCCTGTCAATCACTCATACCATACAAGGAGTTCATTAGCGCACCGGAATCAGCTTGGACAATCGCTCCCTAAAACACAACAGAACATAAGAAGCCTGGATGATATAGCCAGGGAAATCGCCAGTAACTCGTCTGGTTATCTACCCGTAACAATTCGTCAGGGTATCGATGGGCTTTTTGGAAGTAGCTCGCACAGCATAACGAAATTCTTAACATATTTTGCGTTGCAAACTCAGGAGTCGCTGATTCGGGCAATCTCGGGAACAAATGAATTCAAAACTATCTTCGCGCCACTTGTTATGGCCTTAATTTCGCTTTTAAATCTTGAAAATGATCAGCTATGTGACATAGTATTTTTTAAGAGTTTGGGAACTGTAGACTCTTGCCTTTTCATTCGAAAAAATAGTAATAACGAAATTCATCTATTGCACCGGACAAATAAGCAAGAATCGGTATTAATGCTTTTAATGCTTGATAACCGTTAGGAAATAATTTGTCATCAGCCGGGATTATTATTTGCGAACACCTTGATCCAGACAGTGCAGTTTTGGTCTGGGATCAGGCACGTTTTTTATCACACTGTGAAGAGGTATAATTACAGCTCTTTTCAAACAGTTTTCAAAACAACGCTAGGGGTCCTTAATCAATTGAGTTAATTGATTAAGGTGAGAAATACCCTTTACCTGATCTGGATAATGCCAGCGTAGGGAAGCGAAAAATGTCCGGCGATTTATCTCCTCTTGCCTGCATTCCCGCTTCCTACATTTATATAGGAAGCACCATGAACGCTAATCCCAAATTTTTATCCGCTACCGCTACTGTTGATGCCGCCGCCATTGCGCCATTACCGAATTCGCGTAAAGTTTATATCCAAGGTAGTCGACCTGACATCCAGGTTCCGATGCGTGAAATCAGTCAGTCAGATACACCGGCTTCCTTCGGCTTTGAGCAAAATCCACCGATTTATGTTTATGACACATCCGGCGCATATACCGATCCGCATATCGACATTGATATTCGATCAGGTTTAGCGCCTGTTTGCGCCAACTGGATTATCGAGCGCAATGATACGGAAGAACTTTCCGGCCCTTCTTCCGAGTATGGTGTTACGCGTTTGCATGATCCAAAATGCGCCGAATTACGTTTCGATTTAACCCGCTTGCCACGTCGCGCACAGGCCGGAAAAAACGTCAGCCAAATGCATTACGCCCGCCAGGGTATTGTTACACCGGAGATGGAATACATCGCCATCCGCGAAAATATGCAGCGTAAAGAATACTTAGAAAATTTGCGTCAATCTGGCGTGATGGGAAATAAGCTAGCTGACTTAATGGGACGTCAACATCCAGGCCAGCATTTCGGCGCATCGATTCCGACAGAGATCACACCTGAATTTGTACGCGATGAAGTTGCCCGTGGTCGCGCCATTATTCCTTGCAATATTAATCACCCCGAAGTGGAACCGATGATCATCGGCCGTAATTTTTTAGTAAAAATTAATGCCAACATCGGTAATTCTGCTGTGACTTCTTCGATCGGTGAAGAGGTGGAAAAAATGACCTGGTCAATTCGCTGGGGTGGCGATACGGTGATGGATTTATCCACCGGCAAACACATACATGAAACGCGCGAATGGATCATCCGTAATTCGCCTGCGCCGATTGGCACTGTGCCGATTTATCAGGCCTTAGAAAAAGTGAATGGTAAAGCCGAAGACTTAACGTGGGAAATTTTCCGCGACACCTTAATCGAGCAAGCTGAACAAGGCGTTGACTACTTCACCATCCATGCTGGTGTGCGCTTGCAATATGTACCCATGACTGCCAAACGCTTAACGGGAATTGTTTCGCGCGGTGGTTCCATTATGGCGAAATGGTGTCTGGCACATCATGAAGAATCATTCCTGTACACCCACTTTGAAGATATTTGCCAGATCATGAAAGCCTACAACGTCTCATTTAGCTTAGGCGACGGCTTGCGTCCTGGTTCGATTTTTGATGCCAACGATGAAGCGCAATTAGCCGAACTAAAAACATTGGGTGAACTCACCCAAGTCGCATGGAAACACGATGTGCAGGTAATGATCGAAGGCCCGGGACATGTACCGCTGCATCTGATTAAAGAAAATATGGATCTGCAATTAGAGCAGTGTTACGAAGCGCCCTTCTACACGCTCGGGCCGCTCACCACCGATATTGCGCCAGGTTACGACCACATTACTTCCGGCATTGGAGCAGCCACTATCGGTTGGTATGGCACAGCCATGTTGTGTTACGTCACGCCGAAAGAACATTTGGGATTGCCAAATAAAGACGATGTGAAAGACGGCATCATCACCTACAAAATTGCAGCGCATGTGGCGGATTTGGCGAAGGGGCATCCTGGTGCGCAGATTCGCGATAACGCTTTATCCAAAGCACGCTTTGAATTCCGTTGGGAAGATCAGTTTAACCTTGGTTTAGACCCGGATAAAGCACGTGAATTTCACGATGAAACTTTGCCGAAAGATTCCGCCAAAGTCGCGCATTTTTGTTCGATGTGTGGACCGCATTTTTGTTCTATGAAAATTACGCAAGAAGTGCGGGAATATGCGGCGCAACAAGGCATTAGCGAAATTGCAGCGCTTAAAAAAGGCATGGAAGTTAAATCGGTTGAATTTATTAAATCGGGTGCGGAAATTTATCGAAAATCATGAGTATTGAAATCACGTTAAACGGAGAGGCGCATCAGCTCAGCGGACCACAATCGGTTGCTGAGTTGGTTGCCGCGTTAAATTTGTCGCATCAGGCCATTGCGGTGGCGGTTAATCGCAGCATTATTGCGCGGCCTGATTGGGATGAATATCAATTGCAAGCGCAGGATCAGGTGGATGTTGTGCACGCGATTGGCGGTGGCTGATTTTCGTAGGGTGGGCACGCTTTTGTGCCCACCATCGTTGATCATCACCGATCGAAAATACAGTCCATAACTTTTCATACATGATGCTGTATCAACTTTCATTAATATCTCAAACGTGGTGGGCACAAAAGCGTGCCCACCCTACGAAAATTTGAATTCACAGCACACAATGGAACCAACATGTCTAAAGAAAACAAACCCTTAACCATCGCCGGAAAAACCTACTCGTCACGCCTGTTAGTCGGCAGTGGAAAATACCGCGATTTAGAACAAACCCGTTTAGCCACGGAAGCCAGTGGCGCAGAAATTATCACTGTAGCGATCCGGCGCGTAAATATTGGCCAGGATCCCAATGCACCCAGCTTGCTGGATGCCGTCCCAACTTCGCGCTACACCATCCTGCCCAACACAGCCGGTTGCTATAACGCCAAAGATGCGATCTACACATTACAACTGGGCCGTGAATTATTAGGCGGACAAAGACTGTGCAAATTAGAAGTTTTGGGTGACGAGAAAAGCTTATTTCCCAACATGCCGGAAACGTTAATCGCCGCAAAAACATTGGTGAAAGAAGGTTTCGATGTGATGGTGTATTGCAGCGACGATCCGATACAAGCCAACATGTTGGAAGACATCGGTTGCGTCGCAGTGATGCCATTAGCGTCATTGATTGGTTCCGGCATGGGAATTTTAAATCCATGGAATTTATCGCTCATTATTGAACAGGCCACCATACCAATTCTGGTCGACGCCGGTGTTGGTACAGCGTCAGACGCGGCGATTGCGATGGAATTAGGTTGCGACGGTGTGTTGATGAATTCCGCTATCGCCTGCGCGCAAGATCCCATCCGCATGGCGCGCGCCATGGGTTTAGCGGTGGAAGCCGGACGTGAAGCTTATTTAGCGGGACGCATGCCCAAACGACACACAGCGTCGCCCTCATCCCCGATGGCTGGACGGGTCGTTTAAATGAAACCCTGCGTATTAGTTTTTTCAGGCAGCGATCCCAGCGGCGGCGCAGGAATTTCAGCTGACATTGAAGCGATTGCAGCACAAGGTGCGCACGCTATGCCGGTTATTACCGCCATCACGGTGCAAGATAATGACCGCGTGTTTTCAGTGCATCCGGTTGATATCGAACTCATTTTGGAACAGGCGCAAACTCTGGCCAATAAGATACCAATTGCCGCAATCAAAATCGGGATTATTGGCAGTCGGGTCAATGCAGCAGCGATTGCTTTGTGGATTATTAATTTCAAAAAACAGTATCCGAATTTGCCTGTCATTCTTGATCCTGTTTTAGCTAGCGGTCACGGCGATGCATTGGCAGTGGATAGCGCAATTGAAAATGCCGTTGAACTTATCGCACCGTTAATTCGTCTGGCCACGTTAATCACCCCTAATTTGCCCGAAGCTGAACTACTTTGTCCGAACGCCATTTCACCTTTGCAGCAGGCGCAGCAATTAATGGCTTATGGTGCATCGGGTGTATTGATTAAGGGTGGGCATAGCATTGAAGCTGACATCACCAATCACTGGTTTTATGGTGATCAACAAATGAGTTGGAAATGGGCACGTTTAACAGGCGCATTCCACGGCAGTGGTTGCACCCTGGCCTCCGCCATCGCCGGACAAATCGCTTGTGGTAAAGCGATGCAGCCAGCACTTGAAATTGCGCAAATTTATTGTCAACACAGCTTAGCGCATGCCTATTCGATTTCATCTGGACAACTTATTCCAAAACGCACAGCTACACACTCATGAACAAAAATTTAAGTGGCCTTTATCTCGTCACTCCCGATTGGGATGACACAGAAAAACTGGTTGAGATCAGCGAACTGGGTCTGCAAGGTGGAGCAGCACTGCTGCAATATCGCCATAAAACAGCGGATGCACAATTACGCAAAAAACAAGCCGTCGCGCTACTGGATTTATGTCGACGCTATCAACGCCCTTTCATCATTAACGACCATATTGAACTGTGTCTGGAGTTAGATGCCGACGGAATTCACGTTGGCGGTCTGGACGTATCTGTTGAACAAACACGCGTTGCTGTCGGTCCAGACAAAATCGTCGGCGCTTCCTGTTATGGCGATATGAAACTAGCGCGCACCGCGCAACAACAAGGCGCCAGTTACATTGCGTTCGGTGGTTTTTATTCTTCGCAGATTAAAAAATATCCGGTCACTACACCTCATAACATCGTGACACAAGCCAGGACAGAAATTGCATTACCGACTGTCGTCATCGGTGGCATGACATTAAAAAATTGCCCGCCTTTAATTGCCGCTGGGTCGGATATGGTGGCGGTGATTAGTAATGTGTATTTTGCGAAGAATCCGAAGCTTGCTGCTGGCGGATTTAGTGCGTTATTTCTCAAACCTATTTCGTAACACTTTGTGGCACTTTGGTGCTTCTCTTATTATCGAAAAATTAGCAGAGGATAATTCATGTCTGTTCAAGAAGAGTTAAAACACTGTTTTCATGAGGTTGCCAATGCCCGATATGCCAATTTTTTGGCGACCGGTAAACAATTCTGTGGAATGAAATACGTACTTACCTTGAAAGTTGGGCAAAAGGGAAATCGTCTGTCCGCCCCCTACGGCTAAGAAATTGATGCGCCAGAAGCGATGGAAAAAATTGAATTAACGCCCGGTGTTGGAAAAAATATCGATCGCATACTTGCTCGTCTTATCGAGTATGACGTTGATGGCACCAAATTTTTTAGGCGCCTTTTATATGTACAATTGCCACGCGAAAATTTCCATAAAAAATTAAGATATTAAAAAACATGTCATGCATGGATTAATAATTTTAATGTGGGATTCCGATGATCTCAGGCTAAACATGAAATAACGACTCTGTAAATAAAACGTAATTTTTAGGATACTGTATGACCCCCCTGTTGCCTCCTTTCTCCACTTTTCTTGATTTCAACTCTGCACCTGTTTTTCTTGACTCAAATGGCGTGTTAACCCGGAATATCAATGTCCAACAAATTATGCAGGAATTGACTAACCGTTCGCCGCAGGGAGAAATGCTACGTAACGAAATTCGTAATCAACTTAAACACACACTTTCTGAGATCGAAATAGCCCTATTACGCTCCCCGAATTTTAAGAATGATCCGCAATTCTGTGGAATTGTAATCAATCAGTGGAAAGAAATCGGCCTACAGAAAGGAAGAGAGATTTTAAAAAATAATCAATATCACAGGATGATGTTTGAAGCTTTATTTCAGGAACTCGTTAAACCCGCAATCGCGTTTTTACTCCAGAGGCGTGGCGAATCAGTGAGAATAGCAGTTACCTCACAGAGCTCCATCCCTTATTTTTTTATCGACAACCACCATAGCGAACCATCATTACTTTGCAAAGTAATGACAAATCAGCAGGGGCAGCCGACAGCGGTAGATCGCCATGTAATGTTTTTACACTTAGAGCAAAGAAGTACTGTCCAATCAGATCACTCTACTAATAACACGGCGACACTAATTCTTAACTCAGACAGTACAAATCTGAATAATAATGCCGCGGAAATCATTAAGGAAATCAAGAATGAAGAGGTGTTACGACACGAAATTTATAACCAACTTGAAACAGCACATATTTTTATTAAATTTAAACAACGTATCTCTGAACAGGTAATCGATGATGCGATAAAAACCGGGATACGGAATGGATGTAAAAGTTTGGTAAAAAAAAGCCGTCTAATGGAGTTATTTGAATTTTTGTTCCGGCCACTTTTAATCTCTGTAATCGACTATTTCAGCCAGATGCCTGATAAAAAAAGTAGGGTAACGGTTGACAAAGCTAGCCCTGATCCCCGCTTTTTTATTGATCTGCAATGTGGTATCCCTTCTTTATTTGGGGAAGCGATAACCATCCGGCAAGAACGTGCAAAGCACCACTTAATGTTTTTAGACTTTAAGATAAACAATGCCCAATCAGGACACGTACCGGCTACTCCATACACTCTGTCCCTTACTCCTTTTAGGAGACGAGATACAGCAGCACCTCATCAAGCTACTCCTTATCAAAGACCACTATCCCTATTACCGTTGCAAACTGATAAACACGTACCCCACAATAATGAAAGTATCGTTCGCAAGCTTATGGGAAACCATTACGATCCAACGAACGATGTAGCCACCAATTTGCTGTCATGGATGCTAATTAATGATGTCCAACTTCACCCAAATCCACCGATATATCTGGAAAATCTCTGCTTTAAGTTGACTGAAAAGATGGAAAGTGACTGGAAGAACATGGGGTCGCCACCCTTCTGGTTTAAAAAGAATGTGCGACTGCAAAATTGCAAATGGCAATGTGCGGCAACAATGAGTTTAGAGAACGGTAATGTTTGGACTGATACCCCGGGTGCAAGGATATATTTAGTAGGTCAAAATGCATGGGCAAAGGCATTGAATGGCACATTGATCTTGCAACATGGTGCGCGGGGAGAAGTTTCAGGTGATGGAAAAATGGAGTACGTTTAATAAAGATCAGTTATCGATATGGCTTACCTTCCATCGTCTTTAACATTCGATTTCTTGTGCAACCCTGTCGCCCCATCCCGTATAATCCTGGGATGCAAACCCTACTTCAAAACCTTAATCAGGAACAGCTCGCTGCTGTCACGCTTCCTAACGAATCGGCTTTAATTTTGGCCGGTGCCGGATCGGGAAAAACGCGTGTGCTGACGACGCGTATTGCCTGGCTAATTCAAAACGGACAAATTTCTCCTGGCGGTGTTTTAGCGGTGACATTTACCAACAAAGCGGCTAAAGAAATGCAAGCGCGTTTGTCGGCAATGTTGCCCATCAATACCCGTGGAATGTGGATAGGCACTTTTCATGGATTGTGTAACCGACTATTGCGCGCGCATTTTCGTGATGCCAGCTTGCCGCAGACATTCCAAATTTTAGACAGCCAGGATCAGTTGTCAATGGTGAAGCGCATTTTAAAAGCTAACCAGATTGACGATGCTAAATACCCACCGCGTTCGGCCGTCTACTACATTAACAACGCCAAAGAACAAGGTTTACGTGCTGACAAAGTCGTCACGCACGATCCGTCCAGTCGTCAGTTTGCTGAAATTTATGGCATCTATGAACAACAATGTCAACGCGATGGCGTCGTTGATTTTGCTGAATTATTACTGCGCACGGTTGAACTGTTATCGAGCAACCAACCATTACGCGAACATTATCAGGCACGCTTTAAACATATTTTGGTCGATGAGTTTCAAGACACGAATAACTTGCAATATCGTTGGATAAAATTGTTGGCCGGCATAGGAGGAACAAGTGCGGCAGCCGTGTTAGCGGTAGGGGATGATGATCAAAGTATTTATGCATTTCGCGGTGCCAATGTCGGCAATATGGCTTCGTTTGAGCGTGATTTTCAGGTACAGCACCGAGTTAAGCTGGAACAAAATTATCGTTCGCATGGCCATATTTTGGATGCAGCAAATGCACTCATTTCGCACAACACCGAACGTCTCGGGAAAAATTTACGCACCGATGCAGGACTTGGTGAACTCATCCGTATTCAGGAAGCATCCAGCGATACGCAAGAAGCGCAATGGCTGATTGAGCAGATTAAGGAATTAATCCGGCAAGGAATCAACAGCAGCGAGATCGCGGTGTTGTATCGTTCCAATGCGCAATCGCGTGTGATTGAGCATGCGTTATTTTCGGCCAGTTTGCCTTATCGTGTTTATGGCGGCTTACGCTTTTTTGAACGCGCTGAAATCAAACATGCGATTGCTTATCTGCAGTTGCTGGACAACCCGCACAACGACTCTGCTTTTTTGCGCGTAATGAATTTTCCTGCGCGCGGCATTGGTGCAAAAGCACAAGAAACGTTGCAAGACACAGCGCGTCTAAACGAGACTTCTTTGTATACCGCCGTGTCACAGCTCACTGGAAAAGCCGGCTCCAATTTAAGTACATTTGTAAAACTTATTGAGACTGCACGAGCTGAAACACAGTGTTTACCTTTACCTGAATTGGTGCAACGCGTATTAGATATCAGCGCATTGATTCAACATTATCAAAACGAAAAAGAAGGCGCGGATCGGATTGAAAATCTGGAACAGTTAGTTAGTGCAGCAGACTTATTTATCGCGGAAGAAGGTTTTGATAAACATGCACCTGCGTTAATGGGGCCGTTGAGTATTGCCAGTACCAACGTAATGCAAAATGATGGAATACAAATCATCGATGCTGACGCCGCTTTAGCCACCACCATGTCACCTTTATCCGCATTCTTATCGCATGCGTCATTAGAAGCTGGTGACAATCAGGCGCAAGTCGGGCAAGACGCCTTGCAATTAATGACGGTGCATTCCGCCAAAGGATTAGAATTTGACGCCGTGTTTATAACGGGCTTAGAAGAAGGCTTATTCCCGCATGAAAACAGCGCAAAAGAAAAGGATGGAATGGAAGAAGAGCGACGCTTAATGTATGTCGCCACCACACGTGCTAAGCGCCGTTTGTTTTTAAGTTTTTCTCAAACACGGATGTTGCATGGTCAGATTCGTTACAATACCAAATCGCGTTTTTTAAATGAACTGCCCGATGAAAATGTGAAATGGCTTACACCGCAAATCAAACAGAACTGGTTTTCTCCTCCTGTATCGGCGTGGGATTCGGATGGCAACTTTTCGAACAAATCCACGTTTAAAAAATCGGGAACCGCATCGTATTCCTCTAAGATGGCAAATCCTTCACATCACAATATTGTGCAGGTAACTGAAGATGGCTGGTGTGCCGGAGTCAACGTTAAACATGCCAAATTTGGTGAAGGCATCATTATTAAATTAGAAGGTAGCGGGACAAATTGTCGGGCGCATATTCAATTTAACAAATTGGGATTGAAAGTGTTGGACTTGACTGTGGCCAAATTAGAGAAGGTATGATTGCAGCTTTTCGTAGGGTGGGCACGTTTTTGTGCCCACCATGTTTGAGGTACCAACAAAAGTCAATATAACGAAACCGTTGAAAATCCATCGAATTTTTTCCCGCATCAATGATCAACCATGGCGGGCATAAAACCATGCCCACCCATACCAAACTAAAAAATATAAAACCACATGCCAACAATCGCACCTTTTATCGAATACTCCGCCGCAACCATTTTTGCACTGGCAATTCTCCACACTTTCGGCACAAAATATTTTCAACATTTAGCTCATACCAATTCAGCCCATTCCGGCTTATGGCATTTGTTAGGTGAAGTCGAGGTCGTGTTTGGTTTCTGGTCATTTATTTTGCTGTTGCTTATGGCATTTTCCACCAGCATGCCACAAGCCATTTCCTATTTAGAAAAACAAGATTTTACGGAAGCCTTATTTGTTTTTGTCATTCTCACCATCGCCGCAACCAGTCCGATTTTATCCTTCGTCCGTAGCATAGTTAATCGCATCACCTCTTTATTGCCCGTGCCAGCAATTGTTGGACGTTATTTTTTATGTCTGTCATTTGTCCCCTTATCCGGCTCCTTTATTACTGAACCTGCAGCGATGACATTAGCTGCATTGTTATTACGCGATTTGTATTTTAATCAGAACGTGTCAACGCGCTTTAAATATCTGACATTAGCTGTGTTGTTGGTGAATATTTCCATCGGCGGTGTATTAACACCTTACGCCGCACCGCCGGTCTTAATGGTAGCTGACACATGGGGCTGGAATCTGTCGTTTATGGCATCCACTTTCGGCTGGAAAGCAACCATTGCTGTCGTGATTAATGCATTCTTTGTCAGCTTGTTTTTTGCCAAAGAATTAGTCAACTTGTCAGCAACAAGCGTCGAACAAAAACCGGATTCAAAAAAAATGCCGGTCTATTTAATCGTGATTCATTTATTCTTTTTATTTGCCACCGTTTTTTTTAGCCATCATCCCACTGTGTTCATCGGACTCTTTTTATTCTTTATCGGCTTCACGCACGCTTATCCGGAACATCAAGATAAATTGATGTTGAAAGAAGGATTATTAGTTGGCTTCTTTTTGGCCGGTTTAGTTGTTCTCGGTGGTTTGCAACAATGGTGGTTACAACCGTTACTTTCCGATATGGATTCCAACATATTATTTTTTGGTTCCATCGGATTAACCGCCGTTACTGACAATGCCGCATTAACTTATTTAGGCTCATTAGTGAACGGCATGAGCGAGGCTGATAAATATGCTTTAGTTGCCGGTGCAGTTACCGGTGGCGGTTTAACTGTGATTGCTAACGCGCCTAACCCTGCCGGATTTGCGATACTGAAAGATTGTTTTGATGAGCAATCAATTAGTCCGTTATATATATTTTTGGCGGCACTTTTGCCAACGATTGTTGCAGCGGTTTGTTTTGGATTACTTTAATAACTGACCATGAACGAAAATAATACAACCTCTGTCAAACTTGAAGCCGGCTGGAAGCGAGAACTAATCGACGAATTTTCCAAACCCTACATGACAGGGTTGCGTGCGTTTTTAAAAAATGAAATCGAAGCGGGTCACCAGGTTTATCCAAAACCGTCGAACTGGTTCGCCGCTTTCGATCACACACCGTTCGATAAAGTAAAAGTAGTCATTCTTGGGCAGGACCCTTATCACGGTCCTGGCCAGGCTCATGGACTCTCGTTTTCAGTGCTGCCTGGCGTTCGCCCGCCTCCATCTCTACTCAATATTTTCAAAGAACTTGAAACCGATGTAGGAGTGAAAAGACCCACGCATGGTTGTTTGGTCAGGTGGGCCGATCAGGGTGTTTTGCTTTTGAACAGCGTCCTCACTGTTCGCGATGGCCAGGCAGCGTCATATCAAAAACGCGGTTGGGAAGAATTTACCGACCAGGCCATTCGTGCTCTGAACGAAAAGCGCGAGCATCTGGTTTTTATATTATGGGGATCTTACGCGCAGAAAAAAGGCCAATTCATTGACCGCAACAAGCACCTGGTGATTGAAGGCGTACACCCTTCGCCACTGTCAGCATCACGTGGTTTTTTCGGAAGCCGCCCTTTTTCAAAGTGCAACGACTACCTTGTTAAACAAGGTAAGCAACCTATTGATTGGAGTTTATAGCCAGTAGTCGTAGATACCGCGTGGGCACAAAAGCGTGCCCACCCTACGAAATTACGGTTCATCGGTTCAATTCGCATGAACAACGAGCGAACGATCAGATCCTTATCCCGAACTCAGGTTATTTAAGAATGCCTATTTCCTGACGTTTCCCGGCGTTAAACGTAAACATAGTCAGAGTGCCATTCTTAATGTTGCCATTGGTTTCAAATGCAATGTCGCCAGTAATCCCTTTGTGATGAATATTGCGTAAGAACGGTAAATAAACTGCCGGATCGGATGATTTAGCTTGTTGCATAGCGTCAGCCAATGTCATGACCGAATCATAAACATAAGGTGCATAAATAATGACATCAATACCAAATTTCTTTTTATAAGCAGCACGGAAATTATCGTAAGCTACTTTCTGCTTATCAATTACACCTCCTGATTCAGCACAGGTAACCTGCCTGTCAGCCATACCATTGCCCGCTAATTTAGGTAACTCTGTGGTACAAATTCCGTCACCACCTATAAATTTGGCCTTGATACCTAACGCTTTCATTTGACGCAGTACGGCGCCAGCACCGGCATCCATACCGCCAAAGAAAATGACGTCGGGTTTTGTCTCTTTTATTGTCTTGAGAGTCGCATTGATATCAGCCGTTTTATCGTTTACGAGTTGTGAGCGTGTGAAATTTACCTGGATATTTTTGATTCCGGCTTCGGCTTTAGCGCCTTTTACAAATTCATCAGCAACGCCCTGACCATAGGTAGTGTGGTCGTCGATAACAGCAATCGTTTTCGCTTTGAGTGTTTGCACTGCATAACGGCCTAAAATACGGCCCATCTGATCATCACCAGCCACCACACGGAAGGTAGAGTCATACCCCATTGAAGTGTAAGCAGTCGCGGTTGATGAAGGTGAAATTTGCGGAATTCCTGCTGCATGATAAATTTTTGCGGCAGGAATAGAGGTACTGGAGTTCAGATGTCCCACTACCCCATTTACTCTGGCGTTGACTAATTTTTCTGCCACGGCAGTTCCTCGTTTGGGATCGCTGCCATCATCTTCGGAGACTAATTCAAATTTTACTTTCTTCCCATTGATCATCGTATTTTTAGCATTCAATTCTTCAATCGCCATTTTTGCGCCGTTGACATTATCGTTACCTAAGTGGGCATTTACGCCAGAGGTTGGAGCAACATGTCCAATTTTAACGATCATCTCATCTGCGGCGAATGTCGGGCCAGTAAAAATAATTGCGATCACTAACGAGAGTAATGCGGATTTAATTTTCATAAACGTCTCCAGAGGTTGGGGCGATTATTCTAACTGAGTTCAGGATCAGATAATGTTAAAAAGAAATAATTAGTTCTATTACGTAAATCACCACAATGGAAGCGTCGTTGAGGTCGTTGTAACTTGGCGTTTATAAGTCATCGCAGCAAAATAAATAGTGATATCAATACCAAATTTCCTTTTTTAAACAGCATGGAAATTATCGTCGGCTCTTTTCTAAGTACCAATTATGTCTCTTGCTTCAACGCAGATAACTTGTCCATCTGTCCTGCCCTCTTCCGCTAATTTAAGTAACTCTGTTTTACAAACTCCACCACCAACGCAGAAAAATTCTAATGTGAATTTATTGCGCCTCCGTGTTTACCCTAATGTGGAAATCCGTAATAGATTTTGTATCCAAAATTGAAGAAACTACAGTTGTGTATTAATACAAAAACTGGCAGTACAGATATTGGATCGGGCGGCGGCGATGTCATGTTATTCATCACATAAATCATATAGAGCGGCTCACTAACCCGGAGTAAAGCAATGTTACCAACAGGAAAATCACCTGGCTATTATGCATCAGCGCAACAACAACCAAATTCAAACCCACGAGCGCCAGGTGCCGATCATTCAGAACATAAGAGAACAGGTCAGCTTAAAACAATATCTGATCTGGCAAACTCCGGTGAAAATACAAACGGCCTGAGATATGCAGTCGAATCTTATATAGGACATAACGAGTGTTCAGGATTCTCAACTTTTTTAACATCCGTAGAGAACGAGAGAGATCTGTTAGATTTAGCGCTCGAATTTTATTTAGATGGGAAAAACAATGCGGCTTATGAACTTGGAAAATGCATAACTCAAGCGGATTCATCTGGGCGTATTGGCGTTGACAGAGAACAAGACTTTTACATTCCCAGACTTTTCACCTTAGGCAAATCAATACTTGTGTACCATATTTCCAAGGCTGCTGACGGTGGTAGTAAAGTTGCGCAATTTGCTCTTGGAAAATGGCATGCTGAGGGAACCAATGGCGTAAAACAAGATCTTGAAAAAGCTGTTGAGTATCTTCAACTATCAGCCGCACAAGGGTACGAAAGAGCCGCTAAATTTTTAGACCAGTTACCGAAATCCGACTTTATGCTTGCTAAAGAATGTGAGTTTGCGGATGCCAAACAAGCTATATCACTTTATAAACAAGCGGCTGCAAGTGGTGATAACAGGGCTATGTTTCGACTTGGTGAGCTATATCTGAAAGTAAAAGACCACGACAACGCCATTAAATATTTCACACAAGCAAAGCAAAGCGGACATGTAGATGCATCCTTTCATTTGGCTGAGATCTATGCGACACAATACAAACAGTGCATTGTTAAATCCTGGAATTCAGATCTGCGGGACAAAGCACTTCAGAATTATAAGGAAGCCATTGAAGGGAAAGGCCAGTTTGCAGGGCTACAAGGAAAGGCTGCGATTAGTTGTTTAGAATTTAAAGCGGATCACTGTGAAGATAGGAATGCAAAGTATGAACTAGGAAAGTTTTTTCTTGCAAGGAATGCAGGCAAAGCTGAAAAATATTTAAAGCCATTGGCTGATGCAGGTCATGCCGATGCTGCGTACCTTCTCGCTAAGGAATACGGTGATACAAATAGTAGTTTACTCACATACGATTCACCAACTCTTTCTTCCCGTTATCATGAGTTAGCTGTTAAAAATGGACATCCACTTGCTGTATTAGAAAAAGCAGCCCGGGGCGGAGATTCATCAGCAATGTTTCAACTTTATGAAATGTATTCTAAGGGAAATGAATCCATTTCACTTAAAGCGGATCAAGCAAAAGCACAAGCATATTTATTTAAGGCTGCTGAAAAGGGAGATAGTGCAGCGATCAACGTTGTTCTTGAATTGAAAAAAACTGGATCAGTTGATGCATCAATTGGTTCAATTCCTAATGACGAATACTTCGCTAACCTTGCATTCAAACAGTTGAAGGCTGAGGCTACGAAGGTGACGAAACAGGCGACACAGGAATATAAAGTAACAGTGGAAGCTGAAACTAAACTAAAAGAAGAAGCTAAACTGAATGCAGAACAAAAAGCTCGCGTAGATAAAGAAAATTTGAGTAAGGGTATTTTTGCTACAAGGGAGACAGCAAAAATTTTTAAACCGCATGAAGATTTGTAAATGCACGGTGACAGAAGAAATTGCATTAAATAATTTGTTTTAGCATCAGTTAATAGAGTGGTCACAAAAGGGTGGCTACTCTATTTTTTTTCTTGCTGGGGGTGTCCTGAATTTTGTGTAAACGGTGTTTGAGTTAATGGTGTGGCATGCGATCACCGAACTGGATTGTAAAGCGATTTAATGCAGCTTTCCAGTCTTGAATGGGCATGGTCCATTTTTGACTGATGTTATTCAAGGCCAGATAAAATAATTTAAACACCGCTTCATCCG
>Ga0209512_1000521_pt1 | contig 61849 bp, 72 predicted proteins | sample frozenSSSSmetaG_FD_184142 | JGI IMG/M metagenome (GOLD analysis project Ga0209512, IMG submission 184142) | Glacier valley bacterial and archeal communities from Borup Fiord, Nunavut, Canada, to study Microbial Dark Matter (Phase II) -... | ecosystem: Environmental > Aquatic > Freshwater > Ice >...
ATTCCTGTTCCAATCTGTAAAATCGTTCGGGAAAAATCCTCAAGAATATGCAGGGAAAACTTTGATACAGCTCCTGATAAAGGGTACTCCGTAGTGAATAAGACTTGGTATTTTGGATATAAAATTCATCTGGTTACTTCTGTAAAAAGGGTGTTCTACTCCATGGACATCAGTAAGGCAAGCGTACATGACATCCATTATCTGAATGACATAAAGCACTCTGGATTAAATAATTGCACACTGATTGGTGACAGGGGGTATTTATCCAAAACCAGTCAGTTAGATTTATTTAATACAGTTGAAATTCAGTTAAAGACTCCTATACGTAATAATCAAAAAGACAAACAACCATTTGAGCCTGTATTCAGGAAATGCAGAAAATGGATTGAAACCTTATTCGCTTAGCTGTGCGACCAGTTCATGCTTAAAAGAAGTTATGCTAAATCTTTGAAGGGTTTAGCTAGGAGAATATTTGCCAAACTTACCGCTATTACTTGCTTGCAGGCTATCAATATCAAAAACAACAAACCCATTAATCAGCTTAAATATGCACTCGCTTTTTAATCGCACAACACGTTATTAATAATAGATTTTGTCATAGTATTCCATCAGATAAGAAAAGGGTGTAGGTTGCTTCGGTGTTGGTTCGTCCCTGGATGAACCAACACCGAAGCAATGCCAAAGCAACACTATACAGGTCTCGGGGGATAGTTTCAGAGACCTGTAACCAGATTGCTTTGGCAATCAGGGATGAAGTTGCTGATCTGGAGACTGCTGGTATCAAGATCATTCAAATAGATGAACCTGCGATTAGAGAAGGACTTCCGCTACGTAAGCAAGACTGGCAGTCGAACCTGGAATGGGCGGTCAAAGCTTTCAGAATTTCTGCAAGTGTAGTTAGTGATGGGACACAGATTCACACCCATATGTGCTATTCGGAATTCAACTACTTCATTCAAAACATTACTGATATGAATACAGATGTAATAACTATTGAATGCTCCAAGTCCCAAATGAAATAGGTCCGGGTGTTTGAGATATTCATTCTCCACGTGTTCCATCTATGGATGAGATGGTTAGGTTGCTAAAAAAAGCGAAAATGGTCATCACCGCCGATCAGCTTTGGGTTAATCCTGACTGTGGTTTAAAGACGCGCCATTGGGAGGAAACTAGAAAAGCTTTAGTTGAAATGGTTGCGGCTGCAAAAGTTCTGCGAAAATCTGTAGAAGAACCCGTAACTTTGTAAGAGAACAAGGGCAGATGTATCTGTTTGCCCTTGTTTAAGAACTACAAGCACACGAATGAGAATAAGGAAAAATGCAGTGATCACTGCGGTTGGAGGTTATGTTCCGGATACGATTTTAAGTAATCATGATCTTGAGAAGATGGTAGATACCAATAGTGAATGGATTATTTCAAGAACAGGGATCAGGGAGAGAAGGATTGTTAATGACCCAAACATCGCTACATCTGATATGGCCACTTATGCTTTGCAGAAATTGATGGAGGATGGTAATGTGAGACCTGACGAGATCGATTGTGTGATTGTATCCACTTCAACTCCTGATTATGTGATGGTATCCACAGGCAGTATGGTTTGCGAAAAAGCAGGCCTTGTGAATGCCTGGGGAATAGATACCAATGCGGCATGCAGCGGATTTCTTTATGCTTTGACTTTAGGTGCAAGCATGATTGAAAGTGGTCGTTGCAAAAAGGTGGTTGTAATTGGTGCTGATAAAAACAGTTCGATAGTCAACTATACTGATCGCAATACCTGTATTTTATTCGGTGATGGCGCTGGTGCGGTCCTTTTAGAGGAAACTGAAGAGCCTGTTGGTTTGATGGATAGCTTTTTCAGAACAGATGGTAGTGGAAAGGAAAACCTGATTGTTACTGCAGGAGGCTCAAAAAATCCCGCTTCTCAGACAACGCTTGATGAAAAGCTTCATTATGTTCGTCAGGATGGTAGGGTTGTTTTTAAAGCCGCTATCCAGGGGATGACTGACGCCTGTAATGAAGTGTTGAAATCCAATGATCTGCTCAGTTCACAAATTAATTATCTAATTCCACATCAGGCCAATTTACGCATCATACAATCTGTAGGAGAATATCTAGGCTTGTCTACCGAACAAGTTAAAGTCAACATAGACCGATACGGCAATACGACTGCAGCGACGATTCCATTGTGCCTGTGGGATTTTAAAGATGACTTCAAATACGGAGATAAAATGATACTGACTGCATTTGGAGCAGGGTTTTCCTGGGGGGCAACATACTTGAAGTGGGGCTCACTGAGGGGGCGCGATTAAACTTTAAAAGCAAGCATTCTCCGCCCTAGGCCTGGCTAAGAAGCTAACTTTTACGTTTTCATCTGGTAAAGGCGTTCGTTTCTGGCAATGGGTTTTTGTTTATGAAGCGCATTATTTTATAATGCTTGTGCTGCGTTGAGGGAGCTGGCTAGATTAATATTACTATTAACATCATGACAATAGAAGAAAAGATAGAGGCTTCGGAGACGAGGGTTTTTAAGACAGTATTTCCAAATACTACCAATCATTATGACACCTTATTTGGTGGTACAGCAATGATGATGATGGATGAGGTTGCCTTTATTGCAGCTACCAGATTTAGCAGGCAGATCATGGTCACAGTTAGTAGCGACAGGATTGACTTTACGAAGCCTATTCCAGCAGGTACTTTTGTGGAGTTGGTTGCAAGAGTTATACATGTTGGCAATACCAGTATGAAAGTTCGCGTTGATATTTTTATAGAGCAGATGTACTCTAATGAGCGCGAGAAGGCTGTTTCTGGAGAATTTTCGTTTGTGGCTATTGATGAAAATAAAAGACCTGTAACAGTTATCAGGTAGTCAGCTCCATTTTTTACTACATTTGCTTCAATGTTATTAAGACCCATATCCATTTTGCTTTTGTTGAGTTTGCTTACCGCGAACTGTTCAAGCTTATTTGTGTATATGGGGTTTGAACTAAACAAGCAATTTATTGCTACCGAATTATGTGTCAATAAGGATAAACCTGAGATGCATTGTAATGGTAATTGCTATTTAATGAAAAAGTTAAAGCAGGCGCAGGATAAGGAACAAAAGCAAGAGCGCCAGGCTCAAAAGACGCATGTTCAGGACGCCCTGATTGTAAGTCCACTAAAATTCGAGCGTTACGCTTTCGCAGAGGCAGTGCTACATATTCCTTTTTCTATGGGCATGCCTCAGTCTATCAAAGACGCTATTTTCCATCCTCCTCAAGAGGCGTAAGTTCCATGTTTAGGCATGTTTTGCCTAAAATCAGGTATTAATTCTTTATCATTTAGAACTTATTTTAATGAGAAATATAGTATTATTCCTATTTCTAATAGGAGTGGTTTTGGGCTGTGTCCAACCAAAAAAAACAAACGATTATAAGGTAGTCAGACACGAGGTGATGCAATTCCACGATGTGGTGATGGAAGATCAGGGGATAATCGTAAAGAATCAAATGAAGCTGGATACGCTTTTAAAAGACCTCAAAGGTCTAAAAGCCAAGTATTCTAATGTGGATACGCTTCAAGAGTCAACAGTGCTTAAATCCCTTATAGGAGATCTTGTTAAGGCCGATGACGATATGAACAATTGGATGCACCAATTTGAACCGGACATAACTGGCAAATCAAACGAGGAAGCAGTGGCTTACTTTCAGGCTTAAAAGAAGAAAATATCTGCTATAGATAGCGTCTATAAGAAAGAGATCAAGACTTCAGGCGACTACCTTAAAAAGTTCAACAAGTGATGACCAGTGAATGGGAAAAAGTTTACAGACACGACTTATAGAACGATACCCCCGTTTCTATTAAGAAATCAAGATAGTACGATAGTGACCAACAAAGACTTTAACAACAAGATTTATGTTGCCGACTTCTTCTTTACTTCCTGTCCGACTATTTGTCCTGTAATACATCGAAACTTACTCAAGGTCTACGAAAAGTTCAAGGGCAATCCCAACGTTAAATTAGCTTCTCATACGATTGATGTGAAGTACGATACCCCTTCTCGAATGAAAAAGTATGCAAACAAATTGGGGATTGAGGGAACACAATGGGAGTTTTTGTGGGGCACGAGAAATGAAATATATGCTTTAGCTGAGCGAAATTATATTGTTGAAGATCAAGAAGATGTGCGTGCACCTGGTGGATTTGTTCATCAAGGCTACTTGATCTTAGTCGATAAGCAAAAACGGATACGAGGAGCATATGATGGCACACTGACAACCGAAGTAGAAAAATTAATTAAAGACATGGAGATACTACTGCAGGAAACAGCGAAGTAGATCCAAATTCAACAAACAAGAAAACATGAAAAATATATATTTAGCATTGCTTTGTGCAATGATGTTATTGTCATCCTGCTCGAAGGAAGATGAAACAACACCAGATTTTAATGAATCAAAACTCGCTCAATTGTCTTTGGAGTTTGATAATATTGTTGGCGACCGGACATTAACAATGAACAATTCGACAAATTTATATGTCAATGCGGCCAACGAAAAATTCTCGATATCATCCCTACAGTATTTTATAAGCAATATTGTGGTAACTACTACTGCAGGAAAGGTTTATGTAGTTAAACAAGACAGTAGCTACTTTCTTATCAGTGGTGCGGATAAAGCTACGCGATTCGCAAAGGTCAGCGTTCCAGAAGGAGATTATTCCAAATTAAAGTTTACACTTGGGGTTGATAGTTTGAGGAGTACAATGGCATTGGATAAGCGGACAGGTGTTTTGGATCCCGCATACGGCGGGGGTCATGATTTTTCAGGAATGTATTGGGGATGGAACTCGGGTTATATCTTCTTCAAATTTGAAGGGAATGCTGAAGTGATCTCAAATGATGTGAATGGGGATCCAACCAGAAAGCATCAATTCAAATATCATATTGGTGGCTTTGGCGGCTACTCGGCACCTACGTTAAACAACATCAAAAATGTCACGATGGATTTGACCGCTGGCGGAGTTGCAAAAGTTAGAACAGGTCGCCAAAGCACCATTCACGTCCTGGTAGATTTAATGAAGGTATTCAACGGGAAGAAGAACTTTTCTATTGCCGTACATCCGACCGTAATGTTTAGTGATTTCAGCACCAATGTAGCTGCAAACCTCATTGAAATGTTCAAACACGACCATACAGAAAATTAGAATGGCTGTCAGAAAAAAATGGACCGTTCTTCTTGTATCCTTAACTTTTGTTTTGGCGTGTAAGAAGGACACTCCTTTATGTTTCAGGAGGCCATGCGGCATCTTTGATTTTGGGGGCAGAATTTACCTTCAAAGGCCTTTCTCTAGGTGCAAACTTTCAGAAGGTAGCTTCACAGAATTTGGCTGGAGGTAGAGCGAGTGCTGGAAATAGAATGATGGTACACGTTTCTTTACCTTTCTAAGGCTAAGGTTGAGCAATGTTTTTCTAACTTTAAACCTGTAAAGATGGTGCAAAAAGTGCTGCCGTCTTAGGCGTTTATAAATGAAGAACAACGACAATTATAATTTGGAGCATGTGGATTTTTCTAAACTTGGGAAGATTCTTTCAGATGACCGTTCTTCTGTGCTACCTAAAGGGTTGAATGATCAAGATAAAATGGTGCTGATATTTAGTCAGCACCGTTTTTATAGAAATTTGGTTATCGAACTGGCCGTTGCGCCGATGACAAATGCCGGAAGGATAAAAAATCCATTAAAATTTTTGGATGCTACAGACCTGATCTGGAAAACCAATAACCAGGATGAGCTTAAGTTTTACAGCGGTGTTTCCAAGTTCAAAAACAATTATAGTGATGCTAAATCAGACTCTGATCTTGAAGGTCTTAAAGCCCTAGCGCGTAACCCATTAAAGTTACCTGTCTACATTCATGACGAGAAGATTTCGAGTACAATCAACGCTGCTTCCTTGCTTCCTGCTCAGTTACATGTGCTTGACATCGATTTAACCCTGACGGTAAATAAGAAAGGTGAATTTTATGAACTATCTGGCAAGCTGTTTCTTGCCAATATAGATTATTCGATCACAAATATTAAACTCAAATACCACTATTTTATTCAGATAAAGGAGCGGTTGTACCTTGTTGACAATCCATATTTCCTTGATGTTCTGGAATTCTTTAAGCAGCATAGTGACATTATTGTCGTGCACGAATCCGACTATGAAGCATTTCAGGAAAATGTGTTATCGAAAATCGAGGAGAAGATCAGAATCAATTATTCCTATCTCAAACCTGCTACAAAAAAACAGATCGAAGAAAAGGGTTTTGACTTAGAAAATGAACAGATAGTTTACTTATCAGAATCCGGTGAATTTGTTTTGATCACACCTGTCATGAGGTACGGCAGTCTTGAGATCCCGGTGATCTCTCAAAAACGAATAAGGTCTAAGGATCGCCTTGGTAACATGTTTACCCTTGACAGGGACGAAGAAAGGGAATTGCAGTTGATTTCAGATATCGGTAAAGCTCACCCACTTTTTCAGGAACAGCTGGACGAGTTTCCTGATCAAAAGCATGCGGATTGTTTTTACTTACACAGGAAAAGGTTTGTAGAGTCTGGATGGTTCCTTGATGCTTTTGAAGCCTGGAGAAGTAAAGGTATCGCTATTCTAGGTTTTAATGAGCTGAAAGAGAATAAACTCAGTCAGTATAAGGCCGACATTTCCATCAATGTAATAAGTGGAATGGATTGGTTTGAAACTGCAATAAAGGTAAAATTCAACAAGCAAACTGTTGCATTAAAACATTTGCATAAGTCGATTAGAAACAAGAGCAAATTTGTACAACTAGATGATGGTACCATGGGAATTGTGCCTGATGAATGGATAAGGAAATTCGAAAGTTACTTTTCTTCTGGAGAGCTAGTGGATGACAAGATTAAAATCTCTAAGATCAATTATAATGCAGTAGATGAACTGTATGAAGATGAAATGCTCAATCAGGAAGCCAGGGACCAGTTGGTGTTTTATCGGAAGGCACTATCTGACTTTGAAAGCATCAAAGCAATTGGAGTTTCTAAGGATCTAAGAGCAGAGTTAAGACCTTACCAGCAGGACGGATTGAACTGGCTTAACTTTTTGGACGACTTCAATTTCGGTGCATGTCTGGCCGATGATATGGGATTGGGCAAAACCATTCAGGTTATTGCTTTCATTCTTTCTCAAAAGGAAAAAATTGGCGACAATACAAATTTAATAGTAGTGCCGGCCTCATTGATCTATAACTGGCAACAAGAGGTTTCCAAATTCGCACCGGTATTGCGGTTACTTACTGTATATGGCTCAGATCGCGTCAAGATCATCGATGAATTTCCAAATCACGACATTGTGCTCACATCGTATGGCACCTTGCTTGCCGATATTAAGTTCCTGAAAGATTACCGTTTTAATTATATCTTTTTAGATGAGTCGCAAACCATTAAGAATCCAGACTCACAGCGATATAAAGCTGTACGTTTACTTCAATCACGCAATAAAGTCGTGTTAACAGGAACACCAATAGAAAACAATACCTTCGATTTATACGGTCAGCTGTCTTTTGCTTGTCCTGGATTGCTTGGGACCAAAGAACAGTTCAAGCAACTGTATTCAGTGCCTATCGATCAATTCAAGGATAGCGGTAGGGCTAAAGATCTTCAACGGAAGATCAACCCTTTTATATTAAGGCGAACCAAGCAGCAGGTTGCTAAAGAGCTCCCTGATAAAACGGAGATGACTATTTACTGTGAAATGGGTCTGCGACAGCGGGAGGTTTATGATGCAGCTAGAACAGAGATTCGGGATTTCCTCATGGGAAGATCTGAAGATCAGCTTGCGAAAAGTAGCATGCATGTTTTACAAGGCATTTCAAGGTTGAGGCTGATATGTAATTCAACAGCGTTGTTAAAAAATGATGAGCACTACGGAAATGCGTCTTCGAAGATGGATGTGTTAATAGAACAGATTCAGAATAAGTCGCCTAACCACAAAATACTTGTATTCTCGCAATTTGTAACTATGCTTGATCTTATCAAAACAGAATTGCTAAATAACAATATTCAGTTTGAATACCTTACCGGACAGACCAGAGACAGGGGAAAAGTAGTTGATTCATTCCAAAACAATCCGGATATCAAGGTATTTTTAATCAGTTTGAAAGCAGGAGGAACGGGCTTGAATTTAACGCAGGCGGATTACGTTTATCTTGTTGACCCATGGTGGAATCCCGCAGTGGAGAATCAGGCGATTGACCGTGCCTATAGAATTGGGCAAAACAAGAATGTAGTGGCAGTTCGATTAATTTGTCCGGATACTGTGGAAGAAAAGATTATGAAAATACAATCTACTAAAATCGATATTGCGAATGATTTGATCAAATCGGAAGAATCCATATTTAAGAATTTGTCAAGGAAAGATTTATTGGAATTGATATGAGACTACTGATATTTAATATCCTAATTTGTTGCTTTGTAATTACTTACACCTCTTTTGGTCAATCAATTCCGAAGGAACTAATTCCTACTGATGTTCGGCAGATTTCTAGGGTAACAGGCAAGTCTGAGGCAAACGAACTACTCCCGAATCCAAATACCACTGACAAGCACTATGATGTTGGCGGAACTGATCTGGGAATTGCGTGGGACATGGGCAATGGAAAAACAGGATTCTTTTTCGGCGACACCTATGGACGAGATTTCAAATCAGTACCTGGCGGAGGGCCTGGGAAGGCAGGGAACTGGAGATCAAATGTATTAGGTATATCTACAGATAAAAATCTAAATGACGGATTGACATTTGATACCATGATTGCACATGAACTCATTCCAAGTCCACATATTACAAACGGTACTGGAAGTCATACTGCAATTCCAACGGCGGCCATAAATATCAAAGGAACAGATTATGTTCATTACATGGATGTGAGGAAATGGGGAGGTCCAGGTTCGTGGACTACGAATTATTCCGGGATTTTCCAATCGAAGGATCAGGGGTTGAACTGGATCAAATGCCCAACAGTACGTTTCAGTGATACCAGTAATTTTGCGCAAATAGCTTACGCTAAATCTGAAGGGTTTATTTTTATGCTTGGCACCCCTGCTGGAAGATCAGGAGCGGCTTATCTCGCGAGGTTCAAAGAGGAAGATATTTTGCAGCAGCCTAAGTATGAATATTGGAATAAGTGGCACGGATGGCTTAAAGAAGCTGAAACTCTTGCCACTCCAATTATTGAAGGGCCTATTGGAGAAGCATCTTTACTATATAATTTGAAATATAAACGATGGGTAGTAACTTACATGAACGAAAAAGAAGGCACCTTGGTGATGAGAGATGCTCTTGAAGTCAGTGGAATATGGAGTAGTGAAAAAATTTTGGCTAATGCTAGGGATTATCCAGGATTCTACGGGGCCTTTATGATTCCGGCTTCAAGTAGAGGTAATGAGATTTACTTCAACATGTCTATGTGGTTTCCATACAATGTATTCTTGATGCAGGCAACTTTAAAGTTTGCAGATTAAAATTAAACCTTGATTCTTATTTAATCGATGAAATATCATATATGATGAATTATCGTGAAACATTAGAATACCTTCGAACGCATGTCAGGTGCCTTTTTCGAGCGAACAAGCACAAACGCTTTTACTATCACAACCTGGAGCACACTGAACATGTAGTTGTGAACACAGTTAAGATTGCGAACCACTATCAACTCTCCGATCAGGATTTTTTTATTGTATTGGCAGCGAGCTGGTCCCATGACATTGGCTATTTATTTAGTACAACTGATCATGAAGCAAAAGGTGTCGAATTATGTTTCGAATTTCTGAAGGACAAAGGCATCGGCGGGGGACTTTACGTCTTGCACTGTCAGATTATCCTTGTACAAGCAACAGTAAGGTTTTCTAAAGAACCAACTATGCCTTATGTATCGATCGGTTTTAGTTTTTAATTATTCTGCCTCATGATCGACAAGAATCTTGATCTCGTAATCCGAAATGGCAATAATTCGTTCTTTATATAGACCACCAATAACCTTCTTGAAAGCATTCTTACTGATTTTGAACCGACTGTAAATTTCTTCAGGCGAGCTTTTATCGCCCAACCCGATTGTTCCACCTGAGTACTTCAACTCTTCAAGGATCGAATCTTTATTGTCGAGGATGTGACCATAACCCATCGTTTGTAGGCTAAGGTCGATCTTACCTTCAACCCTTATTTTCTTAACCCAGCCTTTTCTAGTTTCTCCCGGATTTAAAAGTTCAAACAATTCATTAGTGTAAAGGAGGCCTATATACTTGTTATCTATTATGGCGTTGTATCCTAAATCAGACCTATCAACAACCAGCAAGCTAACCTCGTCTCCTTCTTCGAGATTTATCTCTTCGACTTCCACAAAGTTTAATAGCTTCGATGAGGCGATCATTCGATCATTGCTTTCATCCAAAAGTAAATAGACAACATGACTATCACCTTTAAACATGGGTCTTTTTTGCTCTCTTGATGGGACAAAAATATCCTTATCTAAGCCAAGATCCATAAAAGCCCCGTCCCCATTGTCATCCACAACTGTAAGGTATGCAAAGTCGCCAACACATGCTAAAGGCTTTTTGGTTGTAGCAATTAGTTTCCCATCTTTTTGCACATAAGCAAATACATTAATATTATCGCCAATTTCAGCGTTTTTGGGTACATCAAAATATGGAAGCAACACCTCTGTTTCTCCTTCTGTTAAAATCAATCCGCTTTCCGTTTTTTTGATGATCCTTAAATCGTTGTATTGTCCTTTTGCTATCATTTAATTATACTAAAAGATGGTGGTAAATGCGCCCTCTCATATTTACGCGCAAAGTTAATACTATGCGCTTCATTTCAAGCATTTATTCACTGGCCTTGGCCGATTGCTTTGAGAGTGTGCTACTGTCAATCCTCTTATTGCGCCATTCATCATATAATAAATCGAAATTTACTTCCTCCTCCTTTGCGTGGCCAATGCAGCCATGTTCTATTCCGAAGAACTGCTCTAGTTTTAAACCTACAGAGTATGGAATTTCTTCATTAGAGTCGCTGAGGATATTAATATAATTATTGAGGGTGTTATTACACTTACCTATAACTTTCGGCAATATATTCCTAGCAAATCTATACTCATGATGAGTAAGTTTATTTAAATAGTCCTCTAACTTATACTTTTTTTGTTTTACACAGATTCTTGGTTGGCTCATAGTTCAGGGTAATTTAATTTTTAAAATAGGTTAAGTTTTCTGGATTTGTTATCAAATCAAACAAGTCTCTATAATTTAATCATAGAGTGGTTGAAAAAACTTACTTATTCGCAAAACTATTTTTTTGTGCACAGAACCATTGTTACCAAACTAAACTTTTTAGCTATTTTTCAAATTATGCATTCTCCTCATTATCTGTTGTTTCTACATTTGTTTTAGACAATTCTGAATTTCTAAAGTCATTAAATTCTTGAGAAGCAGTTTCAACTTTACCTTTCACACCATTAACAAAACGGTCTTTTAAATTTACCAAGCCGTCTTTGCCATAGCTTACCCTATCTTTTATAGAGTGTAAACTGTCCTTAGCATTGTCGGCAAGATCAAGTGCTTTATCAGAGATTTTTTCTCTTGTATTTTTTCCGCTGTCTGGTGCGAACAAAACACCCAAAACTGCGCCCACTGCTAAACCTGCTAAAAGGGCGACAACTGCTCCGGATTTATCGGTTGAACATCTAGACAGATCTAAGACGCGATTGGATATTAATTTCTTATAATTCATATTATTATATTTTTGATAATTCTAACACATTCCGTACCAATGTGTTTTAAAGTGTTTGTTATTTGCAGTTCTTAATTCCGGAATCCTCAAAAGAGCAAGCACCTACAAGATATTTTTTACTAAAAACCGACGGTCTTTGCCAATTATTCCGCTATTTTTGCTTTGTGTAATTTATACACTAACTACTTTTAGATATGAAGAAGAGTTTACTCGCTTTGACCCTTGGTGGACTTGGCATCGGCATCACAGAATTTGTGATGATGGGTTTATTACCGGATATCGCCAAAGACCTGTCTATTTCTATACCTGAGGCAGGTCATCTCATTTCGGCATACGCACTAGGAGTTGTGATTGGCGCTCCCTTACTTGTGGTTATTGCGGGTAGCTACCCGCCCAAGAAGATCTTGATGGTCCTAATGCTTATGTTTACGGTATTCAATGCTCTTTCTGCATTTGCACCAGATTACGATATGATGTTCGCTGCTAGATTGCTTGCTGGTTTACCTCACGGAGCTTTTTTTGGAGTAGGTTCTGTAGTCGCAAGTAGAATTGCAGATAAGGGTAAAGAAGCTCAGTCGGTCTCATTGATGTTTGCCGGCTTAACTATTGCAAACGTAATTGGGGTTCCTCTTGGAACATATATAGGCCACAACTATTCCTGGCGATACACCTTTATTATTATTGTAATTGTTGGGATCATAACAATGGTTAGCATAAAGTCCTGGATGCCAGCAATAACTGCCACCAAAAACAGGAACCTTGCTCAAGAGCTCGCATTTTTCAAACAACCAGAGTCTTGGATAATTATTCTCATGATCGCTGTTGGAACAGGAGGTCTATTTTCCTGGTATAGTTATATCGCACCATTATTAATAGAAGTTTCGGGATTCCAGCCATCTGCCATCACCTATGTATTGGTTATTGCAGGATTGGGAATGTTGGTTGGTAATTTTATAGGGGGAAAATTGGCAGATCGTTTTTCTCCAGCAAAAGCGACAATTTCGTTATTGCTGGCTATGTCTGCGGTACTTTTCATTATGCATTATGTATCTGCAAATCGGTCTGCATCCTTGATTATGACATTTCTTACCGGCGCTATTGCATTTGCCTCTGCATCACCAATCCAGATGTTAATGATCAACACAGCGAAAGGCTCGGAAATGCTTGCTGCATCGGTTAGTCAGGCGAGTTTCAATATCGGTAACGCGTTGGGCGCATTTTTAGGAGGGCTGCCCTTAGCTGCAGGTTATGATTATACCTCACCAGTTTGGGTCGGATCTCTTATGGCTCTTGTTGGTGCAGCCTTTGCCTGGATGCTAATCGCAAGAACAACGCGAATAGGCAAACTGGCACTCAAAACTTAAGGCTACTTAATGAGAATGAAGAACTTACCGACCTCATTTTCTTTGTTTGTAAAGAATGTCAATCGTTTATCCTTACCGTATAGGTATAATGAGGGGTATTGTTTAGGATGAAAGATAGGAATGAAAACCATATCCCTATCCTGCAATACGGTTACTGTTTTCATTGCCTGAAGTGGCTTCGCAAAAGTTCCCATGAAATAATTAATTGATTTTGCCTCGTCCAGACTTATCATAAATATATTGATTCGGGAAAGCTCTTTACTTTTTTTTGAAAGGTTCAGGGCTACCTGCTGACAATGTTCACAGGTGGCATCATAAAACATAAGTAATGATTTCTTATCCTTTCCGATTTGATCCGTTGAAAAACTCTTTCCATTCAATTTATAGAATAAAGCTTTTGGCATCAACGAACCAGGTAATGGATCTTGTGAAAATGCGAATCTACTGGAAGCTAAAAGAAGAAAAGTGATCAAAAGATGTTTCATGTAGGTTTGTGTTTAAACAAAGATGAAAATCTTAGGGCAAAGTTCTGTCATCTTAAATCAAAATAAGTTGCTTCAACTCGTTAACTTCGTAACAAGACTGATATTAAAAACACTGTAATTATATCACAGAACTTTTTAGATTTGTGTAACACAAAGATAATGAAGCGATTTAATTATATATTATTGGCCGTTATACTCTTCACACTTTACCAGTGTCAGAGTTATAAAAAGGCTGCAACAGCAAATCTTGCCCTAAATGAGCAGGTAGATTTTAGTAAGTCTCCAGTAGTTTCGGCTTCACAATCCACAAGTAAAATGAAGGTGGAAGATGGTTTTGAAGTTAAGCTAATTGCTTCTGAACCATTGATAAGCACTCCAGTAGCGATGTCTTTTGATACTAGAGGCAGAATGTGGGTGGTTGAAATGACAGGATATATGCCTGATACACTTGGTCGTGGTGAAGATGTGCCTAATGGCAAGGTCGTTATACTGGAGGATCAAAACAAGGATGGTGTTTTTGACACCCGTAAAATATTTCTTGATTCGTTGATTCTACCCAGGGCCATTTGCCTTATTGATAATGGTATATTGGTTGCAGAATCTCCCAATCTTTGGTACTATACTATTGAAAATGATAAACCAGTAAAAAAAACACTGGTAGATGCGAAGTATGCGATCGATGGCAATGTGGAGCATCAGCCAAATGGTTTGCTAAGGGCACTGGACAATTGGATATATAATGCCAAATCAAGCAAACGATACCGTAAGTATGGGAATAAATGGAAAATTGAAAACACGCATTTTAGAGGGCAGTGGGGGATTAGTCAAGACAACTATGGAAGGCTTTACTACAATGGAAACTCTTCGAATGTTGAAGGTGATTATTTCAGTCCTGGTTTTGGGTTTTCCAATGCCAATCAGAAAGGTGTCAGCGGATACAATGAACGTCCCGTTCCAAACAACAGGGTCTATCCAGCAAGACCTAATTTAGGAATAAACAGAGGTTACATACCTGGAATGTTGGACGATAGCTTGAGACTGGTCAATTTTACAGCCGCCTGTGGACCATTGGTTTACCGGGGGGGACTGTTTGGCGATGAATATAATTTCAATGCATTTGTTCCCGAACCTTCGGCGAACCTTATAAAAAGAAACATCTTAAATGAGGAGGGGCTAGCTGTAAAAGGAAAACAAGCGTATTCCGGTCGGGAGTTTTTAACCAGTATAGATGAGCGTTTTAGGCCAGTTGCCTTGTATAATGGTCCGGATGGGGCTATGTATGTGCTTGATATGTATCGGGGCATTATCCAGCACAAAACTTATGAGACCCCATACCTAATCAATCAAATTAAGATAAGAGATTTATCTGCCCCGCTTTCTTGCGGAAGGATTTATAAGATAATAAGGAAGGGAAAGAAGATTGTAAGTACGTTAATTGCCTCAGAACCAGAAGCGCTGGTAAATCAACTCGGCAGTAAAAACGGTTTTATTAGAGACATGGCGCAGCAAGCAATTCAAGATCGACACTTATCGGCTACAATCCCATTTCTTAAAAGGGCTCTTAATGATACGACAAATAGCCTGAAATCCATCCATTCCATGTGGGTACTTGAAGGTTTGAACGCTTTAGAAACACAGGATCTATTAAAACTGATGGATCGTAAAGATTGGCACGTTAGAGTTCAGGCATTGACCGCGTTGCCTTCAGTAATCAATTTGCAATCTTCCGCTAAGTACGCAGCTGCAATGCAACGAATTTTTGATACCGGTGATGAAAGATTGATGCCTTACCTTGCCTTTTGCGCAAATTTTGTTAAACCGTATGACCCCACTTTCTCCGAGAACTTGCTTTTGAGTCTGGCTAATAAATACAAGAACAGCAATTTTGTAGCTGACGCAATTATTAGTAACCTAGCTTTCCAGGAAGAATTATTTGAGCATAAGGTGGCTATACTGGTTCCAGACACCAATCAAAGGATTCATAAACAGTTTAGAAAAGTAATCAATAGCATTAGGGCAGCTCAGAAAAACAGGGACCCCGCAATGGTTGCTAAACTTTACCCAAAAGGGCTGAAGGTGTTTCAATCTACCTGCCAAACCTGTCATGGTCCTGACGGCAATGGAATCAAATCGCTGGCACCGCCGCTAAACAAATCCGAATGGGTTAATGGCAATAAGAAAAAGCTGATCTCCATTGTTCTTTTTGGACTTACTGGGCCTATTAAGGTTAACGGTTACCTATATAAAGCTCCGGAGATTTCTGGAGAGATGCCAGCCATTGCGCACTCAGAAGAAATCAATGATGAAGATATCTCGCAGCTGTTAAGTTTTCTTAGAACATCATGGCAAAATAACTCAGGTCAAGTCGATGTCAAGGATGTTTCTGCTGTTAGGGCTGGTTCAAAGAATAGAGATAAAGCTTTTACCCAGCAGGAATTAGATGCTATGAAATAGCAGTATTTTGAGATTTTGTTGATAATTAGTAAATAAATGTTATTATCATCCTCTTGATGTTAACAAAGTCCCTTAGACCTGTTTAAAAGTTGTGCAAAAGTATATCCTTCTTTTTTTTGAAAAAGTTTAAAAAGGTTGTAAATTAGTTTTACCAAATACGGAGTACATTGACAGTCTGAAGAATTCCGAAAAGAGCAATAGTCTACGGACTAAGAATCTGGAAATTCATATTGAGCAGGATTTGCTGTTGACTTGGAAACAAACAACATGCATTTTAGTCATTAAACCTTCGGTTTAAAAAGATAACTGTATCAGACAGACATTGCAGCGATCGACTATCTTTCAAGAAAGACTCGAAAATAGCATTAGAACATGTACAAAAGTAGATGATGACCTTAGCAGACTACGGTTTCTAAGGTCGAGAACGGAGAGCCAAATCGAATGAAGAGGCCTCCGTTTTCTTTGTTTATAGGATTTATCAACTTATATTGGTGGCTTAAACACACCAAAATGAATAAACGATTTCTTACTACCACTGCAGTATTTTTTTCCTTGTACGGTTATTCTCAAACACAGGGTACCAGCACTATTAGTCTTGGCATCTCGTCCAGTACAAGCGAAGTAACAAACAATACGCTTACATCAGACCAGACTAGTAAGATAACGAACTCCGCATTTAGGCTAGGATATGGTTTATTTGTTAAGGATAACAACAAAGTTGGGGTAGAATTGCTCTACAATAAGTCCAATAGTGATTATTTCGGATCTTATGATTCTAGAGAAGATAAAGGATTCGGTGGAGCCGTAAACTATCAGCGCTATTTCCCACTCGTGAAAACTTTCTATGCCTACACAGGCGCATCCGCGCAATTTCTCTATTCTAAAGGTAAAACTAATGCACCAAATGCTTTCGATCGAAATACTAAAACAAATAATTATTCACTGACCGCTTCGGGAGGTCTTACCTGGTTTATCTCAAAAAGATGGGCGTTGGAGACTAGTCTAATTTCTACAGGGATTTACTACAGTAAAACAGAGTTTAATGAGATCGCCGAAAATCAAAGTTATTCATCGAAGAATACGTATTTCAGTCTATCGAGCGACGGATTAATTAACAACTTAGCATTCAGAGTTTACTTTATGTTTTAACTATGAAAAAACAGGCCGCCGCTCAGAAGAAAATCTTTGTTCTAGATACCTCAGTTATCTTGTATGACCACAATGCATTTAATAACTTTCAGGAGCACGATGTTGCGATTCCTATTCAAGTTCTGGAAGAATTAGATAATATGAAAAGTGGTAACGAGACCAGAAATGTAGAGGCCAGAAATTTCATAAGGTTGATTGATAAAATGTCCTCAGATCAGCTTATTAATGAGTGGATCCCATTGATTGGAAGTAAAACGGGCAGATTCAAGGTAGTGATAGATTCCAAAACCAAACATCTGGATGCTGAATTGGTGTTTGGAAACAATAAGATCGACCATAGAATCCTTAATGCTGCTTTAAGTATAAAGCAGGAATATCCTTTGAGCAAGGTGATCCTTGTTTCAAAGGATATCTGTTTACGGCTCAAGGCAAAATCGCTGGACTTAAATGCTGAAGATTATGAAACTGGCAAAGTCAAGAACGTTGACGAACTCTATTCAGGAAAGGCAGTAATTACAAAAGTACCAGAAGCATATATTCATAAATTAAAGGAGGAAGGAAGTATCGGAGTGGAACCATTGGACCTTCCTTCTGAAGCAGCCAACCTCTTCTACGTCCTTAAAACTGGTCGAAAAGCTACTCCTGTATGGTTCAATTCCAAGAGCCGGCAACTTTATCCTGTTGAAAGAAGATCCGTATTCAATATTTCTCCCCGTAATCATGAACAGGCATTTGCAATTCATGCGTTACTAAATCCGGAAATAAAGTTAATTACCATTCAGGGTAAGGCCGGAACAGGAAAGACGCTTTTATCACTTGCTGCTGCCCTTGAACAGCGAAAAGACTATAGACAAATCTTTGTCACCAGACCAATAGTGGCGCTAAGCAACAAAGATCTTGGATTTTTACCTGGAGATGTAAAGTCTAAGATTGATCCTTACATGGCTCCAATATGGGATAATCTCAAGTTCATCAAAGAACAATTTAACAGTGATCCAAAGGTGCAGTCGCGCATAGATGACTTTGTAAAAACCGAAAAAATTGTCATCACTCCATTGGCTTATATCCGTGGAAGAACGCTGACTAAGATATTTTTTATTGTTGATGAGGCTCAGAATCTGACCCCCCATGAAGTTAAAACAATCATATCAAGAGCCGGAACACATACTAAAATTATTTTTACCGGAGATATATATCAGATCGATACTCCATACTTGGATGCGGAAAGTAATGGACTTTCCTACTTAATCGAAAGTGCAAGGAATCACCCATTGTATGCACATATAACATTAGATAAAGGGGAGAGAAGCGAACTGGCAAACCTTGCAAACGACCTTCTGTAAAGCTCACTGTTAACCAAGACATTGGTTAACTCTTCTTTCAAATCCATTTGGGCAACCCTAATTTTCAAACCATTATTTGATCCTGAGGAAGAAGATTAGTCTGCAGTAGGAATTGTAAACCAAAAAGTACTTCCTTCCCCAAGCTTACTATAAACGCCTATATTGCCATCATGACGCCTTACAATCTCGGCACATATATAAAGTCCGAGTCCTAATCCGGTGTATTTTTTACTGGAATGATTCGCTCTCCAATATCTGTCAAACAGGTGCGGAAGATGCTCTTCCGGTATCCCAGGGCCAAAATCGGTAACAGCTATCTTAATGTTTTCCGCTTCTCTAGATATCTTGAGGTTGATTTGTCTGGAATCAGGAGCATATTTAACAGCATTGTTTACGAAATTCACCAAGACCTGATCTATACGATGCTCGTCGGCATGAATCAACTGGTTTTTGTCCCCCTCCACAATGAGCTCGTATTTACCATCAATTCGAACATGATTACAACAGACATGCATCAAATCATAAATACAGAAAGTTGTTTTGTCGAGATGTAATTGATCTTCACTGTATCGATGCATATTTAATAAGTCCTCTACCATTAAATTAATCTTCTCCACACTTTTTGTGCAGGACTCCACCAACCTGGGGAAAATAGGGCTCAATGGATCGCTTTTGATTCTTTCCAACATCTGAAGGTTGGCTTTAAGGGTAGTAATAGGCGTTTTAAGCTCATGGCTAACAATGCTTAAGAAATTATCTTTACGTTGTTCAGATTGTTCAAGGTGCAAATTGACTGCTGCGAGTTCGGATATATTCTTACGAAGCTCAATTTTATCAATGACCTGGTTTGCCACAATTACCAATGCTGCCTTTTGATCGGCATTTAATTCTCGAGGTTGGTGATCGAAAACACACAATGTGCCCAATGCAAAACCATCAGAATTCACTAATGGAACACCCGCATAGAAAGCAACTTTGGTAGGTCCCGTTACCATTGGGTTTTCTGCAAAACGCGCATCTTTTGTAGCGTCGTCAACCACCATAATTTCTTCCTCTGAGGCAATGGCATGCGTACAAAAAGAATACTCACGGAGATTCTCATTGAGGTTTGTTCCGTGGTGTGATTTGAACCACTGCCTTTTATTGTCGATAAATGTGATCAGTGCAATAGGCATTTGGCAAATCATTGCTGCCAGCGAGGTTAATGCATCATAGTGCTTATCCTCTTCGGTATCAAAAATCTCATAGTTGCGAACTGCTTGTACGCGAAGCTTTTCGTTTGCCGGAAGCGGATAATTTCTTGGTTTTTTTGAGCTCATATGACCCCTTAAAGTTACTCTAAGATATTAAAATTTTTTAAACAATTTCAGTTACCCTACTATGAAACAATCGGTAAACCAACGGCTTGATACCAAATCACCGCAGTTCCCATGGATTTCTAGGTTCTCATATCTTATGGATGAACAGTTCCGTTTTCCGGGTACTTAGTTTAGGTTTGGTCTCGACCCGATTCTAAACTTAGTTCCATTTGTAGGCGATATGGCAGGACTTCTAATTTCGGGTGGCCTACTTATGGCCGTGGCGAGCAAAGTTGCGAGCAACAAGTTGGTTGTATTGATAAGTCTCAACATTTTACTTGACGCAACTGTAGGAGCCATTCCTGTTATTGGTCAGATCTTTGATTTTTTCTTCAAGGCAAACACTAAAAATATAAAATTGATGAACGCGCATTACCTAAAGAATAAGCACTAGGCAGTGGGGAAAATGTAATCTATTTTTATCGTAGCCATCTCATTAATCGTCACTACTTTAATGATTTTTGGATTACGGAAGCTTGCGGAATGGGTCTTTTAGGATTTTAAGAAGCTTATTTCTATAAAATTTCATACAGAAAAAATTCAGAACGTTTATCTAACTTTCCATGCAAATACTGATATTCAAATCAAATTTAAAGATATGGGATTATTTTCAGCCTTGATGGGCAATGCCGGAACAGTTGAAAACATAACACTGTTGAAGGATTATGGGAAACTTTTAATTGCAAATGAAGAAATAGAACTCGGTTTCAAATTGATTAGGGATACGTTCATTTTTACAAGTAAGCGCTTAATTGTTGTAGACGTACAGGGATTGACGGGTAGCAAAACGGAATACGTTTCCATATCCTATAAAAGCATCTCAAAGTTTAGTGTGGAGACCGCTGGAACGTTCGACCTGGATGCCGAATTAAGAATCTGGGTAGGTAGTGAAACATTTCCAAGTTTAAGAAAAAAGTTCAACAAGTCCGTCAATGTTTTCGATGTGCAAAACGTACTTGCGCACCACGTTTTAGGTTAAACGTCTATCTCGACCCTTTGCCAAACCTCCGACCAATAGTTGTATTTTTTAGCATCAGCACTGGTTAGTACAACCTTTATACTTAAGTATTTTTTGTCTTTGCTAAATTCGTATTGAATTGGTGAATTTGGTGTGATGTTAAGGTAAACGTGAGGAACGTTTGATTCACGGATCTCAGTATATTGTAGGAATTATAAAATTCGCCGTCAGAATTGAAACCTTTAATAAAGACTGCGTCATGTGTTTTAAAATCAGCTACATATAATTGCCAGGTTCCCACGAAGTCATTTCCCTGAACTTTTAATGTGCTCGTCGCGAACAAGGAGCAAATGATAAAGAACCAATTTTTCATGTAAGAGGTTATTAAATATTTGGTTACCGAATAAAGATACTCATCAGAACAATATATTTAGGAAATGAATTTTAAAACTATTGAATCTTTCCTTGCTTTAAAAGCTGGTGCGTAAGGGTGAGTCAATCAAATCCTGTCGAATTATCTTTTTGACCACCAAATTGCCGTCAAGTTCCAGGTAGACATTCTGATTTACATCTAAGTGAATTTTTGATCTTTTATGCCCAATTGAAATTTTCCATAAACTACTGTGGGCGATAGGAAATGATAAATTGAACCTACCACTGCTGTCGACCTCAGTTTTGTAATCAGAGCCCTTCCATATTTTCCAAGAACTTCCTGTTTTTAATCTTTCAAAAACAATATTTCCTGATTTGTGCAGCGATAAGGTACCTGTAACGTTGATCTTTTGCGCAACACTGAATAATGGTACCAGTGTTAAGAAAAAGAAAAGTAGCGGATGTTTTATCTTCAGGATCATCAGGTAAAGATATCGCTTGATTTAATCTGGTACTGTTAAATGATGTTAATTCTAGGCTTTCATCTTTATTTATATATCTTTAAATATGAAACTATTCAAGCCACTCCTGATTCTTCTTTTGGGAACAGGTGTATGTTCTGCCAAACCAAAACCGATAATAGTAGCTTATGTGACCTCCTGGACGACCGTAATGCCTGATCCAAATTATGTCACGCATATTAACTATGCCTTTGGCCATGTAAATGACAGTTTTAATGGCGTACGAATAGATAATTCAGAAAGACTGAAAAGGATTGTTAGTCTGAAGGATAAATTCCCCAAACTGCAAGTTATGCTCTCCATCGGAGGTTGGGGTAGTGGTAAGTTTAGCGAGATGGCAGCAACTGCAGAGAATAGAAAGAAGTTTGCAGAAGATTGTCTTCGTGTGGTCAAAGAATTTAGGCTTAACGGTATAGATGTCGATTGGGAATACCCAACAAGTAATGCTGCAAAGATCTCGAACGCTCCTTATGACACCAAAAACTACACTTTGATGATGCAGGAGATTAGAAACTCTATAGGGAAGAAGAAGTTGTTGACGCTCGCTTCTGCAGCTGAGGCTAAGTACATAGACTTTAAGGCCATCTCTCCAATTGTTGACTTTGTCAATATTATGGCCTACGATATGGCGAGTCCACCTTATCACCATTCAGGCTTATTTAAATCTAAGTTTACGGACGGAATGCCTATCGAAGAGGCTATTAATGCACATGTTAATGCCGGAATGCCAATTAGCAGGCTAGTATTAGGAATCCCGTTCTATGGACATGGCAGAAATGGTATAAAAGGTTATATAGATTACAGAGAGCTCGTAAAACTTACGGGCTTTAAACCAATGTGGGATGACGAAGCTAAAGCACCATATTGGGAAAACAATAAAGGTGAGTTTGTGCTGACTTATGAAACCCCGGAATCAATAGCTATTAAATGTGACTATTTACTCAAACGGGGGATGCTCGGCGCAATGTACTGGGACTACGGTGCAGATACTGATGACGGTATTTTAAGAAAAGCAGTTCACGCAGGTATTTCGAAATAAGTAATTAACGGCTTGATAACAAGAAAAATATATTCTATTTTAGTAACAATGATTGTGATTTGGCTTTGAAATATTACCATGAGTGTATAAAGCTCAGTGGCCATCCTGTTGTTCAGCGCTACAAGGATGCAATAAAAGAACGGTGTGGTAGCTAATATACTGAGTGAACTATTTTCCAAAACCCCTTATTCTTATTTCTGCAGACTTAGCTAAATTTTCCTTTGACTTTGTACTAATTTGAACCAAGCTTAACTTCCTGTTACCAAATTCCGAATTAGAGTATTTGGTTGTCACAACGTTTATAGATAAAACAAAACCTTCTTCAACGCTTGTATTATTTTCATCTACGAGTGTGCCATCTATAAAATATAGAACTGATTTAGCAGTTAAGTGTGCATACTTATCTTTAATCTGAACAGGAGTTAGAAAGGTTAACTTATATGCCTGCTTCGTTCTGATATAAATTTCACTAAACTGGCTATTCTCCTTGATATTAATCGATTCAATGTGCCCTGGATCGAAAAAAAACATTTTTTGCTCCATCAAAACATCATTGAAATAGTAGGAAGGCGCATTAGCCGCTTTTTTCTGTTGCGATGAATAGCTTACTTTGATGCCTCCTTGCAATGCTTGAGCAGAAACATTGAATGACAAAAAGAAGATTGCAGAAAGACAGAGAAGTATTATTTTCGTTTTCATAACGCTAGGAATAATTTGAACATTTCTAAATTAAGGATTTAATTATTTATAATCAACGAGTTGGAGTTTGGTTCTGTTTGGCAGTAGGTAATTTGATACAAATCCAAAGGACATTTATTAGAAGATTTACTATTTTTACGTTATGAACGCTTATAAAGAAGAGTGGATAGCACTACTTTTAAAACAGAAATTTCCCCAATGGTTGATCGCCAGCGATCGAAATCATATTTTTATAAATATACCTGACGATCAGGATATCGAAAAGGTTTTAGTGGAGTTCAAAGAGAAAGTACCAGAATTGAAAAAGAAAATAAGAAGCAAGCCGGAGAAGTTGGGCTTTTTCATGGGTAACAGTGTCGATAGTAAATTTTACGAGTTGTCATAGCCCAGCAAAATTAGCTCATGCTTGCCAAAATCATTTAAATAAAAAGCATTATTGCTTATTAATCCAGCGTCATACTTGGCTATTTTTACATTACAACCCAAAATAACCAAAAACAATATGACCAAAATGAACCTGCTGTCCAAGAGCTTGCTCTTAGGGGTTTCCGCAATTACTTTATCCGTAACTGTTCAAGCTGAAATTAAAATTGACACCTTAACTAAAAAATCACGCATTACGGCAAAAATAGAGACATCAAGAACTGCTTGGTGGGAAAAAGCCCGCTTCGGAATGTTTATTCATTGGGGCGTCTACACCATTCCTGCAGGAGATTATGGAGGTAAATACATCCCCGGACTTGGCGAATGGATCATGAGTGACGCAAAAATTCCTGTCGCATCCTACAAGGATTATGCTAAGAAATTTAATCCTACGGAATACAATCCAGAACAATGGGTACAAATGGCGAAAACTGCCGGGATGAAATATATCGTGATCACCACCAAACACCACGACGGCTTCGCACTATTTGATTCCAAAGCTAGCGACTGGAATGTGGTGAAAGCTTCTCCTTATGGAAAAGATTTGATACGTCCACTTGCCGATGCTTGTCGTAAATACGGAATGAAACTGGGCTTCTACTATTCTCAGGCAAACGACTGGGGCAACAAAGGTGGTGGGATAGCGCATGGCGGTTGGGATCCTGCCCAGAAGGGAAGTTTCGATGATTATCTTGATAAAGTAGCTATTCCACAGGTTAAAGAGATCTTGACTAACTACGGTGACGTTTGTGAACTTTGGTGGGATGTGCCAACTGAAATGACCAAAGAACGGGCTGCAAAATTCTTACCCTTACTTAGTTTGCAACCACAGATTATCACCAACGATAGGCTAGGCGGTGATGTGAAAGGTGATTTATTTACTCCTGAACAATATATTCCTTCAACAGGTATGAAAGGTTTATGGGAAACTTGTATGACTATTAATGATACATGGGGCTTTAAAACCAACGACCACAATTGGAAAACAAGCACCTCGTTAATTCGTAACCTTATAGAAACGGCCTCAAAAGGAGGCAACTATCTATTAAACGTTGGTCCGGAAGCGACCGGTAAATTTCCACCAGAAATAGTAAGCAGATTAGAAGATATTGGCAGATGGATGAAAGCAAATAGTGAGTCTATTTATGGAAGTTCAGCGAGCCCATTTAAAGTTCTGCCATGGGGTAGAGCAACAACCAAGGCCTTACCCAATGGGAATACAGATATTTATTTGCAGGTATATAACTGGCCTAAAGATGGGAAATTAATAGTGCCAGGTCTTCAAAATGCGGTACTATCTGCTAAGCTTTTAGCTAAAGGAACAGCATTAGCAACCAGAAAATCCGATGGAAATTTGTTCTTAAACGTCCCGGAAAAAGCATTAGATCCAGTGTCAACAGTAATAAAGCTAACAGTCAAGGGCTCGCCTGAAGTGACAACATACATTCAAACTCAGGAAGCAAATGGAACGATCACCTTGCTACCAAGTCTCGCCGACTTCAACATAGTTGCAGGCGGAGAGTCGATGCGGGCAGAAGGTGGTAGTGATCAAAACATTGGATACTGGGTCGATTCTAAGGCTTCAGCAACCTGGCAGTTCATTGTTAAGCAACCTGGAACTTATAACTTGGAAACTTCTGTCGCTGCAGAAAGAGACAGTAAATTCAAGTTGACATCCGGTACTGAATCGTTAAGCACCGAGGTGCCATCGACTGGAGGATATACAACTTATAAAAAAGTTTCCTTAGGAAAAATTACATTCAACAAAGCTGGCAAAAATGAAATTTCCCTTACTTCCGACAAGGCAAGTTGGAACCCTGTCAATATTAAGACCATAACAATCACTCCTGCTAAATAAAGGATTCTAATAGGCAATTATACAATGGCGGACCAACTTTGGGCCGCCATTATTATTTGCGCTTTGTAACCTTTTCTTTTTTTTATCGTCTTTACAAAAGAACAACAGAATATTTATAACATGAAAAGAACTTTGATGACGATAGCGAGCTGTTTATTGGGGTTAACATTCAATCTAAACAGCTACGCTCAACAGGCAAATCTAGAAAAAGACCAGAATCCACGCTACGAAAAGAGCAGGGCAAAATATATGAATATGTCTGATTCTTTAACTCGAAATCAGGGGACCACACTTCAGCAAACTTATAAAGCATATGATTGGTACGAAGCCAGAGAAGAAAAACGAAAGCTTCGTCGCGAAAGCAATTACAACAGTGGCCTTTACAATAATTCTTACTATGGAGGCTCCTTTTTCTATCCAACCATGCGCTTCAATAATTGGGGTTACGGAAACTACGGCCGCAGTTCTTGGAGAAGTGGCTTTAACTACGGCTGGTAAAGCATAAATTAGTAAATAAAATATATCCTACAAACAATGAACTTAAACAGATTAAAAAATATCATCGCTATTGCAGTTTTGGGAATTGCAATTACTTCATGTGCCAGACAAGTTAAACGTATCAGTACAGAAAGTGCTCCGGACATTAGTGGTAATTGGAACGTAACAGATTCCAGAATAGTGGCTGTTGAAATGACTAAAAGTATTACTTCCAGCAAATGGTTATCAACACACCTAGAAGCTAAAGCGGGCAAAAAACCTACAATAATAGTTGGCCTGGTCCAAAATAAAAGCCATGAACACATTGATGCAGAAACATTTGTTAAAGATGTAGAGCAATCTTTCCTTCAAAATGGCGCAGTGAGATTGGTACAGGGTGGAAAAAAAAGAGAGGAACTTCGGGCAGAAAAAGCTGATCAGCAAGACAATTCAACTGTTTCCACGATGAAGAAATTTGGAATGGAGAATGGTGCGGATTATATACTGCAGGGATCAATTAACTCTATAGTAGATTCCCACAAAAGAAATAAAGTAGTCTACTACCAGGTAAATATGGAGTTAACTGATATCCAAACCAATGAAGTAGTGTGGATTGGTGACAAAAGGATCACTAAGGCAGTTAAAAACTAGGCCACTCTTTTTACGGCTTAAACACTTATGATCAGGATCAAACCAACTTTTAAAGCATCAATTGCTTTCGGATTGATACTTTTTCTTTCCAGCTGCGCAAGTTACAACGACAAGATCGGCACTTACTACAAACAGGTTAGGGCTGGTAATTATGCGGATGCCGGCAAGGAACTCGACAAAAATTCTTTACTTCAGAAGCCCCGAAATAAATTACTATTTCTTATGGAAAGGGGTAAGATGAGTCACTTGAACGGAGAATACGAGGCAAGCAATAATTACTTTAATGAAGCTGATGGCCTTCTTGAGAAAGGGAATGGTGGATTAGGTGATGCTTTAGTTGGTACACTGGTAAATCCCATGACTCAAAATTATAAAGGAGAAGACTTCGAAAAGTTCATGATTCATTATTACAAAGCCTTAAACTATTTATACCTCCATCAGCCGGATGAAGCAGTTGTTGAGGCGAGACGCATTACCCTGCAAGGACAGGAACAGGATGATAAGTTTAACAATAAAGACAATCGTTACTCCAAAGATGCCTTCTCATTGACTTTGCAAGGCCTTATCTACGAAAGTACAGGTGATGTAAATAATGCTTTCATTGCTTACCGGAATGCTGTGGAAGTTTACCAGGGAGCAAAAGACCAAAATTGGTACGGTACAACTATGCCCCAAATACTCAAGGAAGATGTGATGCGGATGGCTGCTAAAAATGGATTCAAGTCAGAGTTATCGAAGTTTGAAGAGCAGTTTAAAAAAACGTATGTTGCCAAGACACAAAATAGTGGTGGAGAACTGATCTTCTTCTGGGAAAATGGAGTTGTACCTGTAAAGCAACAGGAAGAATTTTTCTTCTCTCTGATTAAAGGCAGCAATGGAAGTCTCGTATTTACCAATGGCGGAAATGTATTTATTCCGTATCAGGGTGCCGGAGATATTGGTCTAAATGGACTTTCTAGTTTACGTGCCACCTACCCTAAATACGTTGCACAACCAGCTTACTATTCAACCGCCACTCTTTCAACCACTTTTGACACTGTTTCATTTGAGAAAACTGAAGATATCAATACTCTTGCTTTCAAAACACTTGATCAACGCTTCATAAAAGAAATGAGCAAAACTTTAACCCGGCTGGCGGTTAAAAAAAGTGCAGAATATATGCTGAAGAAGAGCTCCAAAGGTTCCGGAAAGAACGGAAAAGATAATACCATACTTGAAGGGCTTGGATTTGGACTACAGCTTTATAGTTTACTATCTGAAAAGGCCGACACGCGTAACTGGCAATCTTTACCAAGTGTAGTTAATTATGCCAGAATTCCATTGGCGTTCGGTGAGAACACTGTCACTTTGCATTTACGCAATAGAAACGGTACTGAAAACTTAAAAAAAATTCAGGTGATAGGGAATGGCAAAATGCAGTTCTACAACTATGCGTCCTTGAAGTAGTCAGCTTTTTATTATTTGTCGTTTTTTGTTTAAGCTGAGAAACAAATGGGGGGGGTGTCAGTTATTACGTTATTATCAAAAACCACGAACCTAAACGTTACACTGTGAAATCAACAGAAAGCATCTACAAGCGAATAGTTGAAGCCTCTCCATATCCAGTTTACCTGTGTACTGGAGAAGACCTTGTAATAACCGTGGCTAATAGAGCAACGTTAAATGCTTGGGGCAAAGATGAATCGGTAATAGGAATGCGCTTTATTCATGCATTACCTGAACTCAGTGACCAGTATTTTATTCACTTACTGGAAAATGTTTTTCAGACCGGCGAAATGTATATTGCCAAGAATGACCGGGCGGATATGCTTATCGATGATGAACGTAAGACTTTCTACTATAACTTCAGCTATCAGGCCATGCGTAATGATATAGGCATCATCACAGGTGTGTTATGTTTTGCCACTGGTGTAACCGAATTGGAACTCGCAAAACAGGCCTCAATAAAAAGTCAGAAGAATTTACTGGATAGTGAAAGCAGTTTTAGAACTATGGCAGAAACTAGTGACGTTTTGATCTCAATGTCAGACGCAACTGGCAATGCCGTATATTTTAATAAAGCCTGGTCTGAATTAACGGGGAAACCTGAAGAAGAACTTCTAAAGTTTGGTTGGGTAGATCTGATACATCCTGATGATAAAGTAAATTGGGTAAATAATTTTTTAGCTGCTTATACTGATAAACATACCGTTAAGGGTGAGTTTCGAATTCAAAGTAAGTCGGATAGCTATAGATGGCTCTTGGCTAAAATACCAGCCCGGTTTGACGGAGATGGCAACTTTGCTGGTTATATTGGTTCTTACATAGATATTACTGATCGCAAACAGCGGGAATTTTCGATGGAACGCGCAAATGAAGAAATCCAATTGATTAATGAGGAGATGAATGCCTCTAATGAAGAACTAGCCGCGTCTAACGATGAGCTATTAAGCGTACAAGAGTTTATGCGTATTCAGGCCATAGAAAAACAAATAGCCCTTGACAGGCTAAAGTCGCAGGATGAAAACATAAAAAACATGGTTAAACAGGCACCTGTAGGTATGTGTATTATACAGGGCGATCCTTTATATGTAGTTGAAGTTAACGATACCTTTCTTGAACTAATAGGAAAAACAAGAGAAGAACTATCCGATAAACCCTACTGGGAAGTGAATGCAGAGGCAGCTTCATTCTACGAGCCGATAACTGATCATGTATTAGCAACAGGAGAAAGTTTTCATACGGTTGAGCAGGAGTTAACGCTAATTAGGAATGGAAAGGAAGAAATAGTCAATGTAGATTTTGTATATGAGCCTATGTTTGATGAGCATCAAAAACCTTACGCTATTATAATTGTTTCCATCGACATCACAGACAAGGTGGCAGCACGTAAAAAGCTGCAACGTGCTGAGGAAAGTTTACGCCTCGCTTTGGAAGCTGCGGGAATGGGCTCATTTTCCCTAAATCCAGAAACTAAAGAATTCAAAGTATCGCCCAGCATGAAAACATTCTTTGGGTTAGATCCGGAGGAGCGTATTTCTTATGAGGCAGCTATTAAACAAATACCAGATAATTACCGTACAGATGTATTGAGTCAACTAGATCGTTCATTCACGAACAATATTACATTCGACATGGAGTATCCAATATTAGGCTATAGTGATGGTCAGATAAGATGGGTAAGGGCAGTCGGCAAGATGCAAGATAGCGATGGGAAGAGAGCCTTCACCGGGGTTCTAAACGATATCACAGAACGACGTAAAGATGAAGAACGAAAAAATGATTTTATTGGTATGGTGAGTCATGAACTAAAAACTCCGTTAACCTCTATGCGGGGTTATGTTCAGATGCTTTTGCTTAAAATGAGAAAGCTAGAAGATGAATTTGCAATCAGTTCATTAGAGAAAACCAATACCCAGATTGGAAAAATGACTACTATGATAAATGGATTTCTTAACGTATCCAGGCTAGAATCAGGTAAAATTCATATTGACCACAAAGTATTTGATCTCGCTCAGCTCGTGAAAGAGTCAGAGGACGAATCTATTAGTACCATTTCCAGTCATAAGATAGTATTTGCGCCAGTTGAAGAAACGATTGTAAATGCAGATATAGATAAGATTGGACAGGTTATAAACAACCTTATCAGCAATGCGGTGAAGTATTCTGCAGCCGGTAGCACAATCAATGTAGCCTGTATTACAGTTGATAATCGTGCGCTTGTTAGTATTCGAGATGAGGGCATGGGAATCAAACCACAAGATGCTGCTAAGATATTTGAACGCTATTATAGGGTAGAAGGAACTCAGATGTTTTCAATTTCTGGATTCGGTATCGGACTTTATCTTTGTGCAGAAATTATTCACCGCCACGAGGGTGAAATCTGGGTAGATAGCGACTTTGGAAATGGATCTACTTTCAGCTTTAGTATTCCAGTATTTTCATAATTGCAAAAGAACCTAATCGATAGAAAAACAAATATTGAAGGTATTGGGTTATTCAATAAACGCGTAATATGGCAGATTTAAATGTACAAAAGAAACGGAGCAGCAAATTTTGGCTTTATGTACTCCTTATTGCAATAATATGTTTGACAATCTATTTTTTTCTTAACAAAGACAACACGATGACTTCGGATAATGCACCCTCGGATTCGTTGGAAGTTGCGCCATAAATAACACTAAAATATGACTACAGAAGAAACGAAAGAATACCGCAGGCTGGAGTCTTTAGCAGGCAGTGACTATGAGATTGCAGATGGTAATCCTGAAATACAGGGATGGGACATAAAAGACGATCTTGGAGAACAGCTGGGCGAAGTGCGAAACTTATTGTTCAATCCATCAAGTAAGAAAGTGAGATATATAGTCGCAGATGTTGCCTTGGAAGGTACTAAACCTAAGAGAATTTTGATACCGATCGGATTGGCTGAATTACATGAAACTGACGATGAAGTATATCTACCGGGGATAACTATTACCCAGTTATATGCTGCGCCCGATTATTCTGGGGATGCAATTGCGGAGATGTATGAGGAAAAAATATTAAATACCTTTAGGTCCGATAGTGAACCCTCAGAGCCGTATACTTATGATATGGAGAAGTTTTATTCGCATCCCTATTTTGATGACCAGCGAATTTACTACAAACGTAATCCAGATCGTGGTAGAATAGAATAACTTAGTAAAGTTATGAACGAATTTGACAAGAATAATCATTTAAGTTTTCTCAAAACTTTATTAACAATGCGGATTTTAAGGGTTTATCTGATCGCGTTATTTCTGGTAGTCGGACTTAATGTAAACATCTGTGCTCAAAGGGTAGATTATTTACAACCTACTCTTCAGGGGATAGTGGACAAATACCAGGCTACTATAGGGTTTTCGGTACTCGATCTGGAAAATGAGAAAACCTATAGTGTGAACGGAGATATGCATCTACCGATGCAGAGCGTCTACAAATTTCACTTGGGGCTAGCGGTGTTGTCGCAGGTTGATCAGCGAAAATTATCGCTTGATCAAAAGATTCTTATTAAAAAAAGCGATTTATTGCCGGATACTTGGAGTCCGCTAAGAGATAAATATCCGAATGGAGGTGTTAAAATTCCTTTATCAGAATTAATATCTTTCACTGTGGGTCAAAGTGATAACAATGGTTGCGATATCCTGTTTAGGCTACTGGGCGGTCCCTCCAAAGTTCAAACCTATATCCTTAGTCTAGGGGTTCAAAACATAGCAATAGTGGCTACAGAAGAAGAAATGCACAAGGATGAAAAGGTCCAGTTCACAAATTGGGCTACTCCCAACTGCTCAGTACAATTGCTTAATCTATTCTATAAAAGGAAAGTCCTTTCTGAAAAGTCACATGCTTTTCTCTGGAAAGTGATGACTGAATCCACTTCCGGACCAAAGAAAATCAAAGGCCTACTGCCGCCTAGTACATCAGTTGCACATAAAACAGGATACTCTGGTGTAAACAAAGAAGGGGTGACTGCCTCCTCTAATGATATCGGTATTGTCACGATGCCCAATGGTAGACATTTCGCCGTAGCGGCGTTTGTGAGCAATACTAAAGAGAATGATAAGACGATTGATTCGATGATCGCGGAGCTTAGTAAAGCAGCATGGGATCAGCTTAATAATTAATGCTTTAGGACGTTTGTCTAGTCGGAATATGGAAAGCACTTTTTCACATGCGTTCATCGATGCTTGCCACATTGTACCATTTGCAAGTACTTGCAAATGGTAGTGTTACTAATGGGTTGGCTTTGTATCCTAATCTTCATAAGGCCTTCAATAATGGAATGGTCGCCGTAGATGATACCTGTAGAATAGTAGTTTTAAGCCATTTAAGGGAAGATTCAACTCACACGATAGTTTAAAAAAGTTGGAGCGTCAAGAGATACGATTACCAAGCGTAATACATCAATTTCCTTCTCTAGATAATCTAGACTGGCATAGAAAAAATATTTTTAAACGCTAATAAGCATGCTTGAAGTCATCTGCGCTATTATAGTTGATCATTTATCTAGCAAAGTCTTCGTTGCGCAGAGAGGCTTATCAATGAAAATGCCTCTTAAATTTGAATTTCCAGGTGGGAAAATGGAATTAGGCGAGACACCATCCGAATGTTTAGTAAGAGAAATAAAAGAAGAGTTGAACTTAAGCATCGTGGTCTTGGAAGAGCTCTCGCCAAACATTCATTCTTATCCTGAATTCATAATAAAATTAGTACCCTTTATCTGCCATATTATTGGAGGTGAGATAGTATTGAAGGAGCATGCCACTTATTTGTGGTTAGTGCCAGCAGATTTGTTAAATTTGGATTGGGCGGAAGCAGATATTCCAATCTTGAAAAATTATTTAGCTTCATTATAATTTTGTTAGAAGAAGGAATTTATGAGTAACTAATTACAAAAATAATAGCCTGAAAGCTTGAGGCAATCAACTCAGATAATCTCTTTATTAAAACCGTTCCTTTAGATAGAGCCGAAACATCCAGATATTTTAGTCAATACCGTTCAAATGCAATAAAGTATGCTCTAAAATCTGTAAAAGAGGAAGAGAATAGTATCGAAAAAAGATTTAGTATTCTAACAAAATTACCCAGCTTTTAGTGTCGGTTGATTTCATCCATAATAATTTTCATGATCTCATCGGCCCTGGCATAAACCATAAAATGACTTCCTCCGTCGATGACAAAATCAGGATTGATGTATCTTATGGGCAACAGACGATCTGCATTCCCGTGAATACAGGTCAAGTTTGAAGGCCGAATCGTGTTTCTCCAGTTCAGTATACAGGTCAATGCCCATTTTATAAATCTTGGATCGCTATCTACAATTAGCTGCTTTAAAAGCAGTTTTTCGTCTTGAGTTTTAGCACCAAGGAACTTCAGCCCAATGCTATTGCAAGTCTTCATCAAATTAAACGGAACTATCCTTTCAAGTCGTAATTTTCCAGCGGTTTTAAAGTACCAAGGTAACTCGTTGAATACTGCTGCGCTGGAAATTAAAAAAGCGTGCAGAGGATTCAGTTGTTTTGCGATTTCGGTAGTCAGCATCCCGCCGAATGATAATCCAATTAAATAAAACGGTTTGCTGGTATCTATTGATTTTGATAGTCTCAGAGCATAAGATGCTAACGTTTCATTAGGTAATGGAAGAATCCAGTCCAGGTAAATGCAGTTCAAATCTTCGGAGAATTTTAGCTTTCTGAACGCGCGTCTGTTGGCGCCAAGTCCATATATCAAATATATTGTTGACTTCATAATAATTTTCACCATAGACCTATCTTCGAGGGAACTAAGAGGGGACTGCTAGGGCTAAAGCACCCCTTTACCATATAAAACCCCTCCTAAACCACTCTCAGTCCTCAACTAAGGCTAGCCTTGTTCGTTTCGTTACAAATAGAGAACTATTTCGGCATGAAACCAACTTCCCTAAGATAACGTAATAAATCTGCGACTTTGGAAAATATGAACACGTAATTCATCTGAAAGTGTACCTTTAATTTCGTCCTAAAAAATGTATTGATGATCGTGTTACCTGGTCTTTCTATCTTTATTTCATTGAGGGCGACTATTAGCTAAACAAACCTACCAATAATTGTATTATACTCTAAATGCTTGTAATAAAACAAATTAAATATATGATCCTGACCATGCTTGTGCTTCAGGTAGGGTTACTTAATGCCCAGCAACCGGTTGATGGGTATACCAAAAAGCAGCCTTCCTCAAATGGTACGGGCAAGGTCTACTTGGGAAGGGAGATTGCTCAGGTGATGAGCTTTGAAGGTTTTTCATGGCTAGAGAGGGATACAAGATCTCAGGAAGAGAACACCAATCTTGCTATATCAAGATTGCCTGTTGGTAAAACTACCGTCGTTGCAGATATCGGCGCCGGTTCAGGTTTTTATACTTTTAGGATTGCTCCTAAGGTAAAACAGATCTATGCAGTGGAAATTCAGGACGATGCAATAAAGTACCTGCGAGATAAAAGTAAGGAACTAAAGTTGACAAATGTAGTCGTAGTAAAAGGTTCTGATAAATCACCTGGGTTGCCACAAAATACTGTAGACCTAGTAGTTATGGTCGATGTCTACCATGAATTGTTGTTTCCAAGGGAAGTATTGCAAGCGATTAAAAAATCGTTAAAACCGAAAGGCAAATTGTTGTTGATTGAATACAAAGCTGAGGATCCGCAGGTAGCCATCAAAGAAGAGCATAAAATGACTGTTAAACAGGTTACGAAAGAACTTAGCGCCAATGGCTTTAATTTGATTCAGAATGGACAATTTATGCCGATTCAACATTTCTTGGTATTCCAAAAGGACTAACTTTGTACTCACTGGTACGCACATTAATATACCATATTGGGAGGATTGTAGCATAGTTGAATTGTAGGGAGTTTTGTAAAGTATCTAACAATTACAATTCTATGAAATATAATTTAAAGCAAACCGCAATCTTCCTTTGTTCCCTGTTGATGATTTTTCAGTCTTGTAAGAAAAATGAAAATGCCGCGTTAGAAGAAGAGAAGCCGCTAACATTTGTTACAATAGTAAATGGCGTTAGCTATACTGTAAAATCAAAATCCATAACAGGTAGTATTTTTAAAGATAATACTCCTTCAAAGTCTGTTGAAATAAATGTAGGATTGGATGAAAAAAGGACAGGACTTAACTTCTTTTTTTCCTTAGGCTGGAGCATTAATTCCGATTGGAGCATCGAAAAGCGCCGCAAGGACTTTAAGTATTGTCCAATCCTTCCTGAGATTAGTTAACAATAGGAATGCTTTCTATGCCTATTCCGGCTTTATAGAAGTTACGTACGATACTAAAAAAGGCGATCTTTAACTGAAGATGTATTCTATGTTGCAAATTTTGACAGTAATAGGATTAGAAAGCTAACAGGCAATTATACCACAGAGTTTGATGCGGGCAGTGGCGAATCTGCGGCGGGAGACTTTGCGTTCGAAGGTCCCAGCTTAGCAACATCATTACTTAGGCCAACTAATATTACATATGACAGGGTATTGAAGAGGTTTTATTCTTTACTATATGTAAATAATACGTTCAAAATAGTGTAGACAATTGGTCTTTAAGTTAGGCTAGGTGTGAGAGGGTACCAATAAGGCCTTTCCGAGTTTTAGGACGAGTAATTTGGGTCGGACCTAAAATAAAAACCGGCATCGTTGGATGTCGCTTTTTATTTTGCTATTGATATTTGGGTTTTTTGGCGTTTGCTGACGCTGCTTTTGCATTATTGTTATTGCATTTAACTAATAAAGAATAGATTAACACGAATGTTAATATTTCCTTCCTTAAGAAAGTTTCGTGCATTCTGATTCTTTCCCTATTTTAGTGCCATGACCAAATTAAACTACAATGTTCTGTTATGCTTTGTGACGCTTTCAACAACCGCTTTTGCACAAGTTAAGCCTTCGGAAATCTACGGGCAATGGGTGATAACCAATATCACATTTAAAGACGGAGCCGCTTTGCCTGATGAAAATCCGCTTAAGTATACTTTTGTGAAATATACTTTTGACGAAGCTAATAAGATGTACAGCACAACAAAGGCGGAAAGTAGGGGTGCGTTGACTTACTATCAGATAAAAAAAGACCAGTTGATCATAAATAATGCTTCAGGAGTTATCGTAAGTAACTATAACCGCAAAATCCAAATGTCCGTTATTAAAAATCCAAATGTCCTGTTTTTTTGACGAAAAATCATTAAAAACGGCTGCATATTAGTAGTTTGTTTTTATAATAATTCATGGTATTTTTACAGTATGAAAGGTAAGGAAGTTTTCAAAACGTTAACAAGTTATAGGGACTATTCTGGTAGTGAAGCAGACGAATACGCACAATTACTACTTACAATTGAGTCTGAAATTGGAAGTAGTATCTATCCATTGCTAGAGGTTGCTAATCAAGAAAATAAAAAACTTACTGTGAGTAATCCCTATCATGAAAGTATAATTATCGCAGATGTAGCTTTGATAAGCCATCAATCTTAACCATTGCCAGATACACCAAATGCCTTTTGATATAGATCACGTAAATTAAAATTTCTATCCATTTTTTTTGATTTCGCTTCCTGATGGTTTGTTAAGGATATATTGCATTTGACTCCATAAACTTACTTGAGCAGAAACAGCAATTTCTGCAACTATTTGTTGTCTGTGGTCTCCACCTAACCAAGTATTATTTGCTAAAAAATCCATAGATGTTGCAAGACCGTTTAAATTCAGTTCCTTTGAACAAAGATCAATTATAGAGTCTGTAGGCCTTTTGTAATATCCGATACAAACATCATTTTCAGAAACCTGTACTTCGACTATTAAAATATATTCAAATCGCTTTTTCCATTCTCTTATTGTGCGTTGTTCTACCATTTAATTAAGAGCTTAAAGCAAGCTCGCTATCGTGTACAGCACCAACGAGTAATTCAGTTATCATCCTTTTTATGTCAGCAGATCCTGCACCCTGGAGGTTTGTCGTAGACACAGTTAGATTTTCAACTAAACGACCTATGGTAACAATAACACTTCTCGACTGCTTACTACTTTGAACTGATGTTGAATCCACCCCTGAAGCAGAGGCTGCTAAAGTTTTGACTCCTGAAAGGCTTTTAGGTTTGGGTACTAACGAATCAATACCGGTTTTAACACTCTTTTCACTTAGTTGTTCGGCCTTAAAGTTCCTCTTACTATCCTCAAATCCTTTGTTAAAAGCACTTTGGATACCTCCACCCAATATTTTTTGTGTTACTATTGCCGTCTCTGCAATTCCCTTTAAGAACATGTCTTTATCAAAGGTTAGAGCACCAACAATTGTTTTTCCCACACCCATAAAAACTTCCCCTACAAGTTTACCAACTTCTATAAGACCATCAATACTAGCCCGAAAGGTTTCGGACTTTTTATAGAGAATTGTGAAAAATCCAACAATAGCAGTCATCCCGCCGATGACCGCCCCAATGGGATTAGCTTTAAATGCTGCATTAAGACCCTGTTGTGCTAATGTCCACAAGGTAGTACCTGTAGCTGTCGCTGCTTGATAAGCGTTATAAACTCCTAGCGCACTTGACGCTATTAAGTAGGCTCCACCGGCTATACCTACTTCAGCTCCAAGCATCTTAAGCATATCACTATTTTCCTTTACCCATGCAACACTTTCCTGCATAACAACAATGCCCTTAGATTGTAGGTCTAAATAGGTATTCAATACTGGTTCCAAATCCTTTGCAAGATTATCCTTAAACTGAGTTATTTGATCGTTGATATTACTTTGCTTGCCTATATAAGTATTAGCCATAGCATCCATTGATCCCATTATACCAGGCATTCTGGAAAGGCTTAACAGATAATCCTCTGTGGATTTTTGGGAGAATTTCATTGTTTTAGCAACTCCATTATAGGTAAAAGTTACATTTTCTCCGCTTTTACTTGCTCTTATACCAAATTCTTTGAGACGTTCAAATTCTCCGGACTGAGCGTCTAGAACCGCCTCAGTGAATTGCCCGATTGACTTCATTTTGGATGCAGATAAGTCCCCGAGCATAGCCATCTTGTCCATTGTAGGAGCAAAACCGCTACCTTGAAGTTTAATGAAACTTTCCGTAAGCTCATCAACTTCAAAGGGGGTACTGGCTGCGAATTTTTTAATATCTTCAAAAACCTTTTGCCCTGCATTTCCTAGTTGGTTTGTAAGAAGGTTTTCAAAACCCTGAAATTCTCCACGTACCGCTATGAGGTCATCTAAGGTGGATTTAAGCCCTAACGCTGCAAAAGCTCCAGCCATTGCAGTACCAGCTTTAATAGCCATTGAGCTTAATCCACCCATGTTTGAGCCAGTGGTCACAATTGCCTGATCCATGCCTTGCAATTCTCCTTTCCCTCTAATAGTTCCGGAAAAATCACCCTCTTTGAGGTTAATTAGATAATCAAGGCCCTTACTCATTAAGAAAGTTTCTTATGTACTGTACATGAGCATTATATAAGTCACTGTGCTTTTGCCTGTGATGCTTTTCCATATGTGCCAACGCATCTGGATCCATATCAGAATAATCATTGTAAGTCCAATCGATCCTGTTCGCAGCATCTTTGATCGAATTATCAATCCTTTTAGTTGCTAAAAGGTTATATTCATCAATTGAATGATACTGCATCATTTCCAGAGCTTTAGGATCATTTGCTTCGAAGTCCTCAAAATTCCAGTTCTCCCGGCCATTAGTTAAATATTTGCGTTCTATCATGCTGATTGTAATTCGTGCTTTTTACTTTCCTTTAAAACAATCTCATAAAGAGTTTTGGGCATCATAAAGTATTTTTCACTTAATTCTTGATAGATAACCTCATCCCTTTTCATCTCTCCGAAATACATAGCATTATAATTCTTAAGTATTTCAGTATTTCTTTTTTTAGTTAATGAAACGTTTTTCATAGTTTTTATTGATCTATGCTCAAATATACAGTAGGTTAAAAACAATAAACACTCACATTTCCCATGATAAGATAAAACTGACCATCCTAAAGACAAATAGTTAATTATTAGGGAGATTTTAATCTATAATTGCGATTAGTTCATTGTTTTGCTGATTTTGACAATTATGGTGGATTCCATAATAGAAAAGCCAGGACTGACATATCCTGGCTTTTTGATTTAAATGCTTTTTAAGCAGTGTTTAATTAACGTATAGAACTGATAAAGTCATTATTAATAATAGGCTCGTTTGCATAGTACTTGATGCCGAATTCGGCAAAGCTATCCTGATCTGCATTGACTCCCAACCCTAACTTCCTTAATTTGATTACAGAGTCTAATAGAGCAGTTACCAACTGATGTGCCTCTATTTGTTTATCATTCTTGGTGAATGTACTGAACTCCTCATTTAGATCTGATTTATAAGCTTTTGTTAGCGTGAATGCTCCGTTATTTATTTCTAGGTCATTAGGACCGATTCTATCAATTGTTGTATGACCGTCGATCTCATATACCCCATCTTTCAATTTAGAACCAGCAGTTCTAAATGCATTTATGACAGCAAGTTGGTTTGTATTAAATTCGACCAGATCCAGCGCTTTCTTTTTACTTATAGGCATCCCGTTAAAGTTTAACTGATCCGTATCGACAACTAAATCAAATATAAAAGATTCGGGATCTTGGAGCAGGCTAGCGATATTATCGCTATTGATCTCAATTTGAGGAGCATTTTCTTTAAGCACATTAATTAGGGAATTGTATTGATTGACATCTGCGTGTGCTAATCTCAACGCTTTATCACAGCCTCGGTTGTTGAATTCTAAAAGCAATTTTTTCATTTTTATATTATATTAAAGGGTTATAAGTTTCATCAAGTACTGGCTTAGATCCGTCATCATTATAATCTTCCAGGTGCGGATAATACCTGTTTGGAACAATTTCCCCAAGAAGACTAGAAATACTATTGTAAAGCCCTACTACTTTAGTGATATTAGAGATAAAGATGTCTCTGGTATTTTTAATGAATTGATCCGTCTTACCACATTCAATGCAGCTTTCTGAAAACGTAAGTTTCAGCGTTCCAGCTAAGGTAGCATGACTTTTCAAAAGAAATTCCAAGCCTATTTTTAGCCCCTCCAACTCTTTAACTTTTTGTTTGATTTCCTCTTTAGAGGTTGCTTTAAATTTTTCCATTCTATACGGTTTTGATTATATTATCAATGCCTGCCTTTAATCCTAAGGCATACTCGCTGACTTTATCCAGATAATCCATTCCCTCCAATACGGTGGAAAATGCAGTTGTTGCCATAAAATTCTCAGTCCCAAAGTTGTCATGTGCAAATTGCGGTTGCATCTCCTTGAGCACTTTACTCAAACTTTCATCTAAGGCTACAGCTAAGGCACTAAAGCCATTTAGTTCAATGCTGATATTCTCTAATTCTTTTTTTTCTAGTATTATCATTGTTTTAATATTTGTGTTTAACCATTCTTGCTAAAAATCAGGATAGCACATCAATCATGATGCGGAGCAGCATGAGCTCACTTGACATTGATTCTGAGACATCGTCACCCTGACTTATAATTTGTTCAGCTCTATCCATCCAGATATTAGTGAATGCTTGTTTGAATCGTTTGGTACCGCCATTGTTTGCTACCTCTAGACTAAATTTTTTAATGTTATTATCTATGTTTTGCATAATTAAATTTTTAATATTTTGTATTTAAACTGTAGTACCTATCCCGGCCACGGCGTTGAAATGTAGATCCGATAAATTTAGAAGCATTTCAATTACATGAAATCCTGCCTCGTTTCTTATGGGACTGTTCAATGATGACTGTAGCAAAAACAGTAGATCCTTTTGAAGATGATAAACCTCTTCAATATCTGAGAACCTTACTGACAATGCTTTATTTTGACTAATATTTGATTCCATCTTCTTTAATTAAGCGGTTACTAAATCCAGTTCGTTCATGAGTTCAGAAACTACATTTCCAGCTTCCTTATTAAGCACTGTCTTTTTTATATTTTTAACCATTGCCTCAAATTGTGCTCTCGTTTGGATCAGTTCCAGATAGCTCATATAATTAAGATCCTTTTTAATTGAGCCTCGCTCATTTAAAAATAGATTGAGCTTTGCAACGTTTATACGCTTATCAGCTTGTGACGAACCGTAAATAATTCCGGCTTGATATGCTAGAGAGAAAATTATACTCTTTACTCGCTCCTCGGGAGAAAATTCTACAAGATCTCGAATAAGCTGTCTAGCCTCTTCAAATAGTAATAGCTTGGTGCTTTCAGTTCTCCCTGATGATGCATTAGAAACAATCGTGCGTTTGTCATCCATCATCCCTAGTTTATTTAAAAGGAAGTGAATTTTTGAGATTTGTGGAACGGTTACGTTTTGCATAGTAGTATTTATTTGACGTTTAAATAATCGGTTAATATTGGTTCTAATTTTTCAGACAGGGGTTTGCTCCGTTTTTTTATGAATTTTTTGAGGTCTCGGATAACAAGCGATTTTTCTAACCAGGTTACAGGTATATCACCATATTTCATACTTAGGTTGTCATCTCTATTTCTTTTCCAATCACCAGCTTTGATCCAATTTCCTAAAGTCTTTTCGGTAACTTCTAGGGTTAAACTGATATCCTTTGCATTTTGAAGAGTATAGACATATAGCCTCTTCGCTTGTGCCCACTTAAGTGCATTCGATGGTTTTATTTGAAATTTTCCCATTTCTGTTAAATAATTGATTGACCATGATATAGAGCAGCCTGATTTTCATCTATAAGAACCCGACCCCCTGGACATCTGCCTTCAACGATACAAGTCAATGCCTGAACTCTAAAAATTATCTTTGATAAGCGTTTACATAACTTAGCTACAGCAGTATAAGGTAGGCCACGTTCCTCATGCGCTAGAAATATAAAGAGCGTGTGTGGATGGTCATCCAGCAACTCCTTAAACGCTTTGCTATTCAACTCATCTGAATAGATAGTTAGGTTATCAATGAATACTATACCAGGTGCATTACGGCTATTAAGCCTGGCTTTAAGCTCTGAGATGGGCTCATATTCAACAAAGTATAAACTCCGGTTATTTGGCTCTATTCTAGCCCTTATGCAGCAATCGACAAAACCTTTACTTGTACCTTCCTCTGCTGAGATATAATGCACTTTGGTTAAACTGCTTAGGTAATTAGCCAGCATTAAGGCAAGCCATGTTTTACCGTTTTTTTCTGGGCCGTAAATGATCCAGGCTCCGTTTTTTTCCGGCTCCCCTAAAACTTGAGCCCAAACACCGTCCAACTCAAAGCAATCATGTGTGATATTGTAAATAGCACCAGCACGGGTAGCCCTTTTAAATTTTCTAGGCTCTTTCATGCTGCGTTTAGAATTAATATACTTTCAGCACGTCTTAAGCCGCCAATTTGACCAGCGGTACCCTTTTTGAGACATTTTTTAATAATCTCTGGCATTTTGCTTTTATCGAGCATATTGACGGATAACACGTCACTAATCAGCTTATAATAAAATTGTAATTTTTGCTGATCATCAAAAGGGGTGATACTACTGAATGAACTTGAGAACCGGCTAAAGAGTGCCCTAAACCCTGGCTTTGCACTATTAATAAACCTCTCAATCAGTACCTGCAGACTATCATCTCCGATCATGTACCAGCCACAGACATTCTCAGTCGCATTCCAGAATTCCTTCAATTCTAGAAATGCTTTTGGCTCAAGGTCTCCGGCATCATCAATAATCACAATCGGCAATGGCAGTGACTTCAAGTAATACTTAATAGCTGCTTTTATATCAGCGTATTTACCGTTACAGTCAACGCCAATGCTTTTTGCGATCTCTTTTATAAATAATTGTTTGGTTTTGGCTTGACTGGCATCTACGTAAAAGCAGTTAGTTAATGTCCGGCTAAGATGTCTGGCAGCAACGGTTTTGCCAATCTCACAATCGTCTACAAAAATCTTTGCTTTAGAGTACCGTTGGCAAAATTCAATATCTTCCTGAATGGTCTTATAGACATCCGTTTTTGCAATATTCCACTTACGGTCATTTATGCTAACGTTTAGCTGCATTCCGAGGTTTAACCATGTGGCTTCTTTAATTAGTCCCTCGGTATCTTCACCATTTTTAATTCTGCTGTAAATAGAAGGGTTTAAATTCCATTTTTGAGCAAACTTATGATCTGATCCAGTGAAGTTTGATCTTACTGCGACAAGGGCACTCAGTACATCTTTTTTGAATTGCGGAGTTATCTGTATCATATTTTAAAAAGGTTAATATCTTTCACTTATGTCTTTTAAGAAATTTATATTCGGATCTGGCACAAACTCTGGTTCGTAAGTATCGGACAGAGTCTCAGGCTCAGACCAGTCCCTGCTTGAGAAATTTGGAAACTGTTTTAGCTCACGCATTACAAATGTTTCCTCCGGTGCTGGACGGTTGTCAATTATAGTAACAGGTTCGATTTTTAATTTTTGTCGTTTAGCAAATGCCTCTATAGTGGTTACGTAGGCACTCATAACCTCCCTGTTTACCAAATCATCACCAGTCTGCTCAATTTTCGCACGGTTGTATCTTGGTTTAGCCACTGCCTCACATACATATTGTGATCCGATAAATACTAATGCTTTTAACACGTTTCCATCACTATCATCCAACCAGTAAATGTCTATTAGTTCACCTTCCACTTGCTGCATGAGAATGATCAAACGTGACCCTCTGCACACTGCACTATTTTCTCCTAATAAGAATTCCGAATTATTTAACTTAATAATCCCAACATTGCAGCTTGTTTTAGTTTTATAGCCTAAGTGTGGCAATATTGCGATGTAATTAGTTGGTTTTAATTCTGGATGTTGCATTTCCATAAAAACCTGCCATCTGCTTTTGTCCTTGTGAATGCTGTGTTTTTCATTATTCCATTTATAGATATCCTGCAAAGAATTTGTGATAATTTGCTGATATGGAAGGGTAGGTACTTTTTCTATTTCTATAGCAGGCTGATTGCTTTCGCTTAACGCAAAAGGTCGTGCTAACCAACCCATACGCATTTTTTCGTATTGGTAGCGCAAGACTCCATAAACTCGCTCAATGAACTTACCACGTGCGTTATTAGCCTCTATCCTAACATTCTGAAACATAACACCCTCCTTAAGAAAGGTATTGACATAAGAGGCGTTTAAACTCATTTCGGCCTCTAAGCCATCAGGCAAACAAACTCCCCATTCAGCATATTTTCTAATAAGCTCACGATAAAACTCCAAGATAATTCCTGTTTTTGTGTCTCCATATACCCAGCAAGTAAACGCTTCACTTCCAATATCATAAGCATTATAGAACCAAACTCTTTTGCCGTCCAGGGCTTTAAACGGTGGCTGTCTGTCATCAATGGATATTAAAGACCCTGCGTACTTAGGTTTGTCAAGTGAATGATATGGCTTGAAAAATTGCATGTTCTTTTGACGGTCAGCACTTCTAAGTTGAAAAGTGGCTATCTTATTAATCCAGGATGCCATATAACTCTTTACAGTAGCATCAGATAAAGACTTAAACTCTTTCGGATCGTAGACCTCACCAGTAACGTTGTTGATAATTTCAATGTATCCGGATATGAAGGCAGCGTATCGGCTATGAACCTCTGTAGCTGTCGGTTTGGTTTTATCTCCGGCAAAAAGGTTATTAAGCAACGTTATCGTTTGATCTGTTACTTTCCGACTGTTCTGGTTCCGATGCCTCTCATTAATTAGAGATGAATAGCCAGTTGTTTCAAAGGCTTTTAATGCCTCTTTAAACCTTTTCTCACTTTCTGGTAAAGTATGCTCATAATTGTATTTTGTAGAAAGTGTGTTCTTAAAGCTAATCGCATCCATCCAGAGAGTTGTCATAATGGGTTTTGGACGTACTCCATTTATAGAATTAACCCCCTTATCAATACGTGCATTTTGCCTGTCTGATCTTAGAGCGATCAATGCCTTTAAAACACTGGCGTTAGTTATATATTTTTCCTGTACTTCAAAATCTAAATAGGTATTATCTAGAAATGTGAACGTACTATAAAACGAAACCGCCATTGGATCAGTTTTATAATATCGTTCCAATATATGATTGCACTTACGTGGATCACCAAGACCTTCCTTAATATGAGGTGGTAAGCTGTCAAAAGAAATGAGCATCTGTCTGCCATTGCCACCCAATTGTACACGTTTTAAGCCATGCTGTTTTTCTTTAGCCCTATCTAAAGCAACGCTAAGTGTTTTAATTGAGGTGTACCAAGTAGGTATAAGATCCTCTTTGCTTACAACCAATATATCATTCCAGTAATGAGGCATTATTTAATTAGTGAAGCTAAACGGCCTACAGCTAATTCTTTTTCCGCTTTGTAGACGGTTAAATAGTCTGCTATAGCATTAATAACTACTAGATTTTCACATGTTCCATCCAGAACTTTTGTAACTGTAGCATTGGAGACGTTCGCTCTTTTAGCAATTTCTTTCATTGCACCGTGTGGTAGCTGCTCTCTTATATTATTTAGGTTTTCCATAATTTTATTATATTTGAATATCATTAATACAAATAAATACATTATTAGTGATATTAACAAGTAATAAATGATATTTTCATGAAAAATGATATACCTACTAAACTAAAAGGGCTTAGAAAGCACATAGGGCATACTCAAGGAGATTTTGCTGAAAAGATTGGTCTTAAGCAAAGCACCTATTCAATGATAGAAAGTGGCAAGAACAACTTATCCATTGATATACTTAATGATATTATTAGTGTATTTAATATAGATGCTAATTATTTTTTCTCAGATATCGACATTAATGGGCTTAATGGTTCAATAACATATGACAAATCAGCCATTGACTATGGTTTTAATGACTTGTTTCTTGATTACCGTAGAACAGTAGATAATTTGGGAGATGTAGTATATATGTTGGATCGAATAGATAGCAATTACATTAGTAATGATCTTTTTGAGGAACTTATACAACTTGACAACTACGACCTCGGACTTCTTTTTGAGATATTAGAAGATAAAAGCAAACAAAAAGAAATAGAAAAAATTCTTTCTGAAAAAATAGTCCGTGCTCAAGAATTATTGCGGGCTTTTATAATAGATCTTCATATTTTATCTATCGGAGGAAAGGTAGGTTCACAGGTATCCGCAAATCTAAAAGATCTATATGAGTCAGTTAAAGAGGGAAGGTCTCTTAGCCCTGGTTAAACATACACATAATATTAGAGCCAAGCCACAACTGATAAATTACTAAATTGCTGATAATTAGCGTATTATAAGATATCTTAGTGATCTTTAGCTAATTTTTACTTGTAATAACCATCATTTTGAAGTGGTTTATTGGCTTCTTTACATGTCTTAAGCTACATTATCATTGTTAATGAAATGCCCATTAAACACATATCATGTTAGACCAACTGTTAGACCAACTGTTAGACCAAACATAGATAAGGCACAATCTCGTAGTTTAATTTTAAAGAATACAATTGATTTGATTGAAGCTAAACACATCTATTTCTAATATTAAGTTGTCTTGTGTCTATCAAACGCTTTCGATATGGAGCATTTTAATTATGCTTTAAATGATGTTTTAACGCATTTTAAGCTTGTTTTAACAAATAATGATAGTCTGATGTTACCACAATAGGTAAATAACCCTCTTTTAGGCAAATAATCATACTCATAATGATAGTCAAATGGTACCAAATCGGTAATGTTGGACATTTGGATTTTGTTTACTTTGGAAGTTTGTCCGGCATAAAACTTTGTTTTTTTGATAATAAAGCCGTTTTTTTCGCTTTTTCCGTTTTTAAAGATTGAGACATTTAGATTTACCCCCTATATAACTTCTTGATCAGCAAGCGTGGTGCAGATACTTTAAATATACTCCGTAAAGGACCTAGAGGATTTGCAGACCCTGATGCGATCATCTATACTTTTGTTCGTGAAGATTTAGTACGGCAAGCGCAATCAAAGGTTGCAAGTAATGATTTTACTATTGCTGGACGCGATACCGTTTACAATCAGTCTTCATTACTTTATGCTAAGTTCGGTCTTCCTGAGGGTTTTGAGAGTTATGCAATGGAGGATCTGAAAGATAAAGTCGGTGAGCAGGGTACGGCGCTTTTCCGAATGAGTTTTATCGTCGATAAAAATGGAGTAGCAGATAGCGTTAAGGTTATTAGGGGTATTTGGCAGGCATACGATGATATGTATTTAAAAGCTTTCAAAAAAGTGAAGGGCAAATGGAAGCCTGCTCTGCTAAACGGGAAGCCAGTGGCAGTGAGGATGTTTGTGGAGGCAAGATATGTGGCAAGCGCTATGATTCAACCGTCAGTTGTATACAGTAGTCAGGGAGACGTATTTTTCAACAATGGTAAGTTTGATGTTGCTGTTCAATATTATGACGCTGCCTTAAAGAATTACCCTGAGAATGAAAATAACGTGTATAAGCGTGCAATTTGTAAGCTTAGATTGAACGATACTGCTGGAGGTTTGGCTGACTTAAAAGCCGTAAAAGAAATGAGGGGCAATTTGCAGGTCAATGAGTTGATTGCGCAGTATTCTAAATAAGAGTCATCTTTTTTCAATTAATAGGATAGTTGTTGATCGCTCTCACCCACATTTTACAATTGCACTTGTGATAATGGGTATCTGTTGTGTGGGGTAACCGCTCAACATTACCTGATGTATTAAGAATGGCTTTATCAATTTCCCCAAGGTGATAGATGCTCTGTTGTCCCAACTCCGAAATGAATTCGTCAGCAGCGAAGTTCTCCTTTTTGAAGCCCTCAATATTGAATTCTTCCGCTTCCACCGAGTATACACCTTTGACTTCTACAATGACTGCGAATATCACAATAGGCGTCAATGGTCCTATTTCTTTGTAAAACATCAGATCGCCAGCAGCAGGACCTATGCTGATAATAACTGCGAATTCGAATATAGAATGCTGTATCATACCTCTTTTACTTAGTAACCTCACTCCAATTAGGATGGTAAAATACATGATGATTGTGCGAAAGGAAATCTCTAGTAAGAATTTTAAGTTTTCTTCGCCGATAAGGAGTCTAGTCCAGTCAATTGATAGCATCACAAGTAATGATGATCAGAATCAACTTTAATTTAAACATTTTGTAATCCTACAGAAAAGGCAGCCAACAAATAAATTACAAAGAAACAGGATAGATCAGGTTGCTATTGTGGTTTATACATCATAAACTTGTAATAACCACATTGAAACCAATATTATGACCATCAAAAGGAACATGTCTGCCGGGCTACTCGTCTTTTTTTCTGCGTTTATTATTTTTGCCCTCTCCTTCACAACATTCAAAACAGTTATCACTGGCCCTAAGGTCGATAAACTGAAATTGCTTGCTGATTTTAAAGCGGAACATTTATACAGTCCTTCGGAACATAAAAACGGTTCATGGGTTGCCATGACCTTTGATGATAAAGGGCGGATGATCGCATCAGATCAGAATGGTTTTCTTTACAGAATCGTTATCCCAGCGATAGGTGCGGATACAAATGCAGTTAAGATCAAAATTGAAAAGCTGATTATCGGAGATACAACTGTGTCTAAAATAGGGATGGGATATGCGCACGGTCTACTTTATGCATTCAATAGCCTGTATGTGATGGTAAATCATAAAAGCGACGATAAGTTTAAGCAGGGTAGTGGATTGTATCGCCTAGAGGATACAAATGGAGACGATCAATACGATAAAGTAACTTTACTTAAGGCTTTTAATGGTGAGGGAGAGCATGGACCACATAGTTTGGTGTTGTCGCCCGATGGAAAATCCATTTACATGATTTTGGGTAACTATACGGATATGCCTCCAATGGATAAGTATTTATTGCCCAGGACATGGAAAGAAGACAATGCTTTTCCGCTGATAAAGGACCCTAATGGACATGCTACCGACCGCTACGCACCCGGTGCATTTGTGGCGCGCACCAATGAAACTGGTATAGAATGGGATCTGATCACTGCGGGATATAGAAATCCATTTGATCTTACCTTTAATGAAGACGGTGAACTATTCGTTTATGATGGAGACATGGAATGGGATTTTGGAACGCCATGGTACCGACCAACGCGGATTCTGCATGCGCCAAGTGGAAGTGAATTTGGATGGAGAACTGGAACAGGAACATGGTCTCCGGATTACCCTGACAACCTTCCGGCTATTCTAAATATAGGACCTGGATCGCCAACAAACCTCATCAGCGGAAAAGACGCCAGATTTCCAGAGAAATACAGGAGAAGTCTACTGGCGTTTGACTGGACATTCGGTATCATTTACGCTGTTCATTTAATTCCAGATGGAGCATCTTACAAAACCACCGCAGAAGAGTTTTTATCGGGGCAGGCTTTGCCACTTACAGATGGCAAGATTGGTCCAGATGGTGCACTATATTTCCTTACCGGTGGAAGAAGTTTAGAGTCTGATTTGTACCGTGTTTATTACGGCGACAATTCGCTGCCTAACGATTCACTGGTATCAAAGTTATCTGGTGCAGCTTTACAGGCGCAAAAATTAAGAAGGGAATTGGAGGAGTTTCATAAAGGGCCTAATCCTAAAGCCATTGAAACTGCATGGCCCAATTTAAAAAACAAAGATAGGAATATAAGATATGCCGCGCGAATTGCAATAGAGCATCAGCCTTTGATTGCGTGGCAAGGGAAAGCACTTTCAGAGACTGATCCTATCATTTTGACTCAGGCGATAATTGCTTTGGCAAGAAACGCGGATAAGGCTATGAATAGCAAAATGTTGAATGCGCTAATCAAAGTGAAATTTAGTGGCCTGAATGAGGCGCAACAAATTGATTTTCTGCGTGCTATGGAGCTGACCTTATTAAGGACGGGACAGCAGCTCCCTGCTGACAAAATTAAACTGAAGTCGTATCTAAATGCTCAATATCCTTCGAAGCGCAACGATCTTAACCGTATGCTAAGTAAGCTTTTGGTTTATCTTGGCGATGAAAGGGTTGTAGCTAAAACACTTTCGCTATTAGATGTCGCAACAGATGGTACTGGTAATCAAGAGGCATTGGCCAACTCCACTGATCTTATCTTAAAGAATCCGCAGTATGGAATGGATCTCGCGAAGATGTTATCGAAAACTCCTCCCTCGCAACAAACCTATTATGCAGTTGCGCTTAGTGAGGCAAGGCAGGGATGGACGCCGGCATTGAGAGAGAAATATTTTAAATGGTTTTATAAGGCTTTTTCTTACAAGGGAGGGAATAGCTATATCGGCTATATTAATGCCGCAAGAAAAACGGCTTTAGGTAATGTACCGAAAGAGCAATTTGCTCATTTCGATAAGGTATCTGGAAATGATTTGGTTGATAACAATCAGCTTAAGTTCGCTGATATCGTGCAGCCTAAAGGGCCGGGTAAAGAATGGAAGCTTGACGAGGCAGTTGCGGTGGTTAAGGATAGTTTACTGAACAGGAACTTTGCAAATGGGAAGATGATGTTCGCCTCGACCCTGTGCCGGTCCTGCCATAGCATTGGTGCAGAAGGTGGATCAGTGGGTCCGGATTTGACACATTTGGGAACGCGCTTTTCTGAGAAGGATATTTTGGAGGCTATTATTAACCCTAACAAGGTGATTTCAGATCAGTATGCTGCAACATCCTATTATTTAAAGGATGGTAGTTCTATATTGGGTAGGTTTAAAAGTGAAACGAAAGACAAGATCTTCATCTCTCAAAATCCGTTTTCGCCTCAAACGCTTCGTTCAATTAGTAAGAAGGATGTAATAGTAACTTCCGTTTCTAAACTTTCTATTATGATGCCTGGTATGATCAATAGTTTGAATAAAGAAGAATTAAAAGATTTGATTGCTTACCTCGTATCTGGAGGTAATAAGGAAAATAAAGTTTTCAAACCCGCTGTAAAGTAATAATCTAATCGATATGAAATGTATTTAAAGTTTGCTGTTCTCGTTTCATTGTGTTGCTTTTTAGGTTTATCGGCGATGAGTCAGAAGAAAGGCTTCGTTAGGATTTTTGATGGTAAAAGCTTGAAAGGATGGAAGGGGGATTCGGCCCATTGGAAAGTAGAGAAAGGAGTGATTGTTGGAGAGGTTACTCCTGAAAAACAATTAAAGGAAAACACTTTTTTGATTTGGGAAGGAGGGGATGTTGCCGACTTTGAATTAAAAATTCAGTACAAGATCTCTGCCGGCGGCAATAGTGGAATTCAATATCGTAGCGAATTGGTACCCGGAATTACTTACGGATTGAAAGGTTATCAGGCAGATATTGATGGAAAGAATGAATATACTGGTTTGAACTATGAGGAGCGCGGCCGAGGATTTATTGCAAAGCGAGGACAAAAAGTAGTAATTGATGCAGCAGGAAAGCCAGTTCTAGAGGAGTCTTTTGGGAGCACTGACTCGCTTTCGCAGGTATTAAAATTGAATGATTGGAATGAGTATCATATAATTGCCAAGGGAAACCGCATGCAACATTATATTAACGGCGTATTGATGAGTGATGCTATCGACAATGATGTTAAAAACAGGAAGTTCTCTGGTTTTCTAGGTTTGCAAGCACACGTTACCTCTGAGATGAGGTTGGAGTTCAGAAATATTAGAATAAAGAAATATGCCAATTAAGACTTTTTAAAGAATTTCTTTCATTTGAGGTATGTTTAATGCTTTCTCTCTCAAGTTAAGTGTCCTCTTTCTGTTGATTCTAGTTATCAAAACTGCTAATGCTCAAACGGATTTTGAATGACAAGTTATGGACAAGATATCTGAAAGGCCTATTCAATCAGTCACTGTGGTTTTATTAAAGACCAAGATTGTAATGCTGACTAATCAAACAGGGTGACTCCTTGCTGCAACAACGACGTTATTGCAGCGATAGAAGACCTTAAAGCTTTCATTTTAAGCCCTCCTAATTGCGGTCGGCTGGAAGATAACCATGAATCTTAAGGTCTTCTGTAGTATTAATATTGTAATTGCCTCCATTGTGAAGCAACACGATCCTTGACGATATATCCAAAATTTGTTTATGATGGTCAGTTATGATAAAGCCTTTTACGGCTTTTAGTTTGAGAATATGTGTCTTCAGTTCTTCTGAAATTAATGGAGCAAGTTGTGAAAATGGTTCATCTAAAAGTACATACTTGCTATCTCCATATAAAATTAATAATGACTCCACTAATCTTTCCTGACCACCAGAAAGGTTTTTTATAGGTACATTCAAGTTTTCTTTTATGAGGTCAATCTGTAGAACTTCATTCCTGTATTTATTTATGTACAGTTTCAAAAGTGTTTTCAGCTTCATCTTTCCAGGGATAAAGTTACCCTGTGGGAGATAGGAAATTTTGCCTGTCTTGTATCCTTTGTCAATAAGGGTGTCATCAACTTTCAGATGTTTGTATTGCGGTTGGATACTGCCAAATATAATTTGTAGGAGGGTAGACTTGCCGCAACCATTTCTTCCCAATACGCCGACAACCTCACCAATTTCGCATTTTAAGTATACGCTATTGATTATTTGATTCTCTCCATATCTATGCGATACGCTGTCTATATATAACTCTTGCATAGATAGATAAGGCTAAATAAGATAACCATAAAAATGAAATCTAAAGTGAAAAAAATACCGAAAACTTTACTATAACCTAATCTCATATTTCGGTAGTAGAGGTGCATGTCTTTGAAAAACACCCTCTCAACAAGTCCTGAGATGAAATATCCTGTAAGCTTAAACATAAGTGCCAGCATGTAGAGTGGGTATTTATCAAACCCCTTAATAAAGAAGAGAAATGCGAAGTAGCCAGTAACGATTAAGTTAATTAATATTCGCAGCTTAAAATGAGATAGATAAATGGTTTTGAGCTTGTAGTACATTCCTAGGCTTAAGATTGTTAATTTTGCCCTAATATGCTAAATAAACTTATAAAATTCCTTTTATTGACTACTATCTGCTCCGTTAACAGTAGCATGTCTCAGGATCTCAGGCACGATATCCGAGCTCATGATCCAGCAATAATAAAGAAAGGCAATAGTTACTATTTGTATTGTACCGGAAAAGGCATCAAAGTATGGTCTTCGGTCGACCGGGTTAATTGGAAATCTGAGCCGTCGGTGTTTTCTGTGTCGCCGCAATGGGCAGTGGACGCAGTGCCGGGATTTGATGGGTTTATTTGGGCTCCTGACATTTCATTTTTTAATGGTAAATATTATCTGTACTACTCTGTTTCAACATTTGGCAAGAATACCTCTGCTATTGGAGTGGCAACTAACCTTACGTTAGACCGATCTGATCTCACCTACAAATGGATAGACCATGGTATGGTTATTCAGTCTATTGCCGGAATGACAAATTGGAACGCAATAGATCCGAATATTATTACCGATAGCGATGGCACTCCGTACCTGAGTTTTGGTTCGTTTTGGGATGGACTGAAACTAGTTAAGTTATCTGCAAACCGATTGAAAGTTGAAGGGTCGTTATTAAATTTACCTACCATAGCGAGTAGAGGAAATCGGATAAATGCAATTGAAGCACCGTTTATATTTAAGAAGGGTAGATATTTCTATCTTTTTGCCTCGATTGGTTTTTGTTGCAGAGGTAAAGAAAGTACTTATAAAATTATCGTAGGTAGAGCTGAGAAGGTGTCGGGCCCATTCCTAGATGACAAAGGAAAATCATTAACTGCAGGAGGAGGACGGCTAGTCTTACAGGGCAACAAAGATTGGTATGGAGTTGGCCACAATGCCGTGGCCAACTTTAACAGGAAAGATTACCTAATTTTTCATGGTTATTCTGCTTCCGAGAATGGCGCTCCAAAACTTTTGATCAGAACATTGAGATGGAGAAGTGGCTGGCCGGTTAGTTCGGCATTATAACAGCAACATAACCGCCATTTCTAACCGTTTTAATGTCGATTTTGTCTTCAGCTTTAACTTGCCTGGTTTTCTTTCTATAATCCATTGCTTGTCTGCCAGCGTTAATTCCGTCTTCAAAATAAGTCATAGTATAGCTTTTGCCTGTTTCAAAAAAATCTAGGTTGAGCTGTAAGTTCCTTACTTTCTTTGAGCCGTTGGTAATGCCGCTAATAAACCACTTATTATCTTTGCGCTTTACAACGACGGCTATTTCACCAACTTTGGCTGCGAGGGCCTTAGTTTCATCCCAAGTTGTCGGCACAGAAGTCATAAACTCGGTACAGTCCAGGTTTCGGTAGTAAATGGTTCGGTTATCTGGTATCATTTGGATGCCGCTTTCAAATACTACAAATAGGGCCATTTGATAGGCACGTATACCAATTACTTGCAGCATTTGGTCTTTGGGCGCTATATGATTCTGGTTTCATGTTGATCATGGCACCTGGGGTGAAGTCCATCGGTCCAACAGCGTTGCTCATGAATGGTAGAAGCAGACTGTTGTTTGGCTGTGTTCCACCCATTTGCTTCAAGCTTCTTACTCCCTCGTAAGAAATCAAATTAGGATATCTGTACTCCAATCCCGCGGGCTTAAAAGCACCGTGGAAATCAACGAATAATTCATTTTTCGCAGCTTCTTTCGCTACTCTCTCGTAATAATTTATCATCCACTTATCACTGCGATTCATGAAATCAATTTTAACACCTTTCACTCCCCATTCCTTGAAAGTTTTGAGTAACTCCATGTTCTTGTAAACAGTTAATCAGGTAAGCCAAAGTACCACTCCTACATTCTTTTCTTTACCATAGCGTATCAGCTCATGCACATCCATCTTTGGATTGGGGGTGTACGGATCTGTAGTGCTATTTGCCCAGCCTTCATCCATAAGGATATATTTCAAACCAAACTTAGCAGCAAAATCTATATAGTATTTATAGGTTTCGAGATTGTAACCAGACTCGAAATTTACATCTGGTCCATAAGGAGCCGCGTTATTCCCAACTTACCTGACCTGGTTTTATCCAGCTTGAATCCTTGACAACACTTGTTGATGCAAGCTGTAAAGTCATTGTATTTTCTATTAATTGTTTATCGTCTGTAGTAATGCCAAAATATCTCCAAGGAAAGTTACGACTGCCAGCTGTTCTGGCAATGTAATCAGCCTCTTTGGTTATTTTCAAACTTCGATCGCTGTCTTCCCCAAATTCTAATGGCGCTTTAGGAAATGTAGAGTTGATTGCATTTTTGCCACTTCCTTTAAAAAATAGACATGGATCGTCGCTAAGATCTGATTCACTAACTAAGATTTTATATTGCTTTTTAGTATCAATTAAGATTGGTCACGTACTCATTTTGGTATTCCAATCTGCAGAACTAACTGTTAAGTAATTTTCTGCATACGCAGTCTCAAATCCGCCGGGCTGTTGAACATGCAAATCATAGTTTGCGGGGAAATCCAAGTCGACCTGCTCGTTCAAAACTTCAATATCGCCCTTCTTGCTCGTAATAAAACGAAAGGCGATTCCACTATTAAATACCCGAAATTCAACTGCATAGTTGCCTTTAAAAGTCAGTACCAATTTGTTGTATATAGAAGTCACCGTGGAATACTTTAAAGAAATATACGGCTTGATTATACTGTTGCCAGCAGAGGCTTTGGCGCTTAATAGCTTGGGACTACTTCCCAGTACATCATTCTTCAACTCTAACGCCATGCTATTGTTCGTAAAAAGCTCATCAGCATTACATGAAACTGAATAGCGGACTTCGTCCGTGATTTTCAGAGACACTATAATAGCTCCATTGGGAGATTTAAGTTCCAATTCTTTCTTAGCGAGTATACTACATAAAAAAGCGAAAAAAAGTGTTAGCGTGAGCGCAAGTTTTTTAAATTTAATTTGCGTGCGATTTTGTTGATGCTAAACTACATAAAAAGACTTTAGAGTCACAAAATCATTGACTTAAAGCGTCACATACCCCCCGAAAATACCCTACTGATTCCGCAATACCTGCTATAGGATCTTTCATGTCTTTCTCATATTCTAATGAGCAAGAACCCGTATAATTTAATTTTTTGAGTACTTTGAAAAACGCCGGTATATCGATTATGCCCCGTCCAAGTTCACAAGTTGTACCAGTGTTTGAAGGTGCAGTCACATTCTTAAGATGCATATCGAATATTCGTTTGTGATACTTCTGCATATCGAGGGAAATATTTTTACCTGCCCGGGTGTCATGACCTATATCAAAACAGATTCCTATCCGAGGATCTAAACCCAATATGTGTCTATATATGCTTTCTACGGTCGGATAAAGTTCATCTTCAGGACCATGGTTGTGAATGGCAAACTTAATATTCGATTCTTTAACCTTTTTTTCGACATAAGGAAGATCAGCGTGTAAAGGGATACCAATAATCATATTTACTCCGACACGCTTCGCGTATTCAAAGGCCTTGTCGATTTCAGTCTTAGTCTTTGTGTAGATGGGACCGACAGCATAACCAATGACATTAGCTACTTTTAATTTCGACTGGAAATCAGCAATCTCGGTATCAGTGCTCATGTATGGCAAATGAAAGTCTTTTATGCACAAATATCGAATATCTAGCTTTGTCATCATTTCAAGTGATTTGTCTAACTTAAAATTTAGGAAAGAATAGCCCGCCATACCGAGCCTAAGGCTACCGTTGTCTATATTGATTACGGTATTTTGAGCACTAAATGTGCTTAGCTTGCTGGCAATGGTTGCTGCTACGCCAATAATTCCTGTTTTTAGGAAGCTTTTTCTTGTATTCATGAATTCTTAAATAATATACTATTTACCAAGATAGTAATAACGCACGATTGATTATCTTGCAGGATGAGTTTTTTAAAGGCAGAGTGGCGTAAGTTGATAATGGCCAATTATAGAGTAGATAGAGATTTGTTGCTACCGTATTTACCCGTGGGCACCGAGCTCGACTTCTGGAATAATACCTGCTATGTTAGTCTTATTGGCTTTCTTTTTAAGAATGTCAGACTATTAGGTATCGCAGTTCCTTTTCATACTAATTTTGAGGAAGTAAACTTGCGGTTCTATGTACGATATAAGGATGCAGGTGTTTGGAAAAGAGGCGCGGTCTTTGTCAAGGAAATTGTGCCTAAGTATGCATTATCATTTGTTGCAAATACCATCTACAATGAGAAATACCAGACTCTACCTATGAAACACAGTTGGGAGATCAAAAATGACGACCTACTGGTAGAATATAATTGGAAGACAAAAGGGAAATGGCAAGGGATAAGCGTTTGTGCTAATGCAAATTTGTCGGAGATACCCGTAGCATCTGAAACGGAGTTTATCACAGAACATTATTGGGGATATTCAAGATATAACAAATCAGTTACGAATGAATATGAAGTAAGGCACCCAAAATGGAAGCAGTATGCTATAAAGTCTTATCAGATTGACGCCGACTTCTGCTTAACCTACGGTGATCATTTTAAGGTTTTAGATAATACGGAGCCAGTTTCAGTTTTTCTGGCGGAAGGTTCCGAGATTTCAATAGAGCGAAAAAAAGCGATCCGAGCCATGCTCTAATCTGCCCAGGTAATAGATTCTATATCAAAAGGCATCTTAATTGTATTGAATTTCAATGTTAATAAATTCCCTTTTAAACATCCCTTCGAATCGTCTTCATCATAATTATGAATTTTTATTATGACTTTATCGTCGGCTGAGATCAAGAAGTCGAAATCGGGATTTTTATCATACAGCATTCCAAGGCATGATTGACTGGACGGATCCACCATGTAACTTAATGAGTATTTACCTAATAATTTATCGAGGTTTAATGCTGCTGAACTGAACTTATAAAGTTCATAAGCATGAACCGTCTGTCTTGACTTTATATTCTCTACAGTAATAATTACGTAATGGCCATCTCGAATTTGATAGGTTGTCAGTAGAAAATTTCCGTCGGGTAAAGTAAGGTCGATATGGTTGTTTTTAAACATGTTAACCGATTTAAAAACGGAAGCACTATCTACTAAATAACCGTTTTTTTCTACGCATTCCCTCATAGCTCCCCTTTGAGCCCTTGTCCATTTGAAGGATTTACTTAAAGTATCGGGTAGAATGCTTAAAATAATCATCATGTCTCTGTTTGCGACACGGTCAACTTTTATTGTATCAGGAATCACAATAGTTTTACTACTTGGTTCTTTAATCGAAGATCCGGATTTAGAGTTGTAGTCACAGGAGTACACTAGTATTGCTAATAAAAGGAATAAAGGTAAGTACCTTTTCATATAATGCTCTGGTTTAAAGGTCCAAGATACTAGATTCTTTATTGCAAAAAAAACTATTTTATTTGTCAAACATTTTCATTTTTTGAGATGTTATTAATTTACTTAATTAAACTTATAAGTGACACACGCATTGGTTTTTAAGCGAATTTTGCTTAACTTTGTGAAAATTTTTAAACATTAATGAAGATATTTATTACAGGCCTTCCAGTAGAAGTAGGGGAAGATGAATTGACAGCCGTATTTGGTGATTTCGGTCAAGTAAAATCACTTAGGATAATAAAAGATCGTGAGACTGGTCAAAGTCGTGGTTTTGGTTTCGTAGAAATGCCTGTTGAGGAAGAGGCAAAAGAAGCGATCAAGCGTATGAATGGTGGCGATTACAACGGCAATAGAATTAAAGTAGCTGAGGCGCAAGAGAAACCTAATACAGGTGCCGCAGGCGGCAGCGGTGGTTTCAAGCGCAATAATCGCACTGAAAAGAGCTACTAACCAGCTAATTTATTTATTTTAATCATTTGATATATATAAGGCATTAATAAGAGTAACCTCTAATTAATGCCTTTTTTTATCAATTATTTTTTTGTCTATTAATGGTTATGTTTAAGAAACACTTGAAATTTTTACTGGTATTTTTATTGATCTCCTTGCTTCAGTTAGTTGGTAGATATTTTAATATCGAGTGTTTAAAAATTTTCACTACACCATTAATAGTCATCTGGCTGATAATTTTTTTAATTGCCACAACTTCACTGAAGGGTAGATTTCATAAGCGATTATTTATAGGAATGGTATTGGCTCTAATTGGCGACCTGTTATTGCTCTTTGTCCATTTAGATGAAAAGTATTTTAGCTATGGCTTGGCCGCTTTTATGTTAAGTCATATTTCTTACACCAGGGCGTTCTATCTTGATTTTAAGTCCGCACCGGACTTGGATAAGAAAGGGGCGAGGTTAGCAATCATCTTTTGTGCCGTTCTAAGTACTGTTTTCTTTTTCTACTTAAGACCTTATTTAGGGGCTATGCGTGTTCCCGTTTTGGCTTATACGTTAGTGATCAGTCTTATGATGATGATGGCAGTATTTAGACATCTAAGGGTAAATGTGGTAAGCTTTAACCTGATATTCGTCGGTGTAGCTTGTTTTATGCTATCTGATGCCTTAGTGGCATATCAAAAATTTGTGATTGGATTCGCTGGTTCAAATGTCGCAATTATGGCTACCTATATGACAGCACAATATCTTATAACGCTAGGAGCAGTTGAACGCCAATTGATTAATAAGACCTAAGGTTTACGTCTTTGTCGAATATAATGAAATTCTTAACCTGTCTTCCCCTGTTGTCATCAACTATTGTTAATAAATGCTTTCCTGCTGAGTGGCTTATCGCAAGCTGATGATAATTCGTTGTAGTTCTAATAAATTTGTTGTTGAGACGCCAGTAAATCTTGACAGTGCTACTTCTATGGGTCGTTTGTTAACACAATTTCGCCTCCTTTCCCGTCAAACTCCAAGGGTATATAAACCGTTGCATTATTCTTTGGATAAATCATTTCCAGTAACTACTCAGGTTCTCCTATGAATCAGCAATAGTTAGGAAAGCATTTAAGATTTTCTGCTGATTTTTCTTGCATGTGTCGGTGATAGAACGCATGATTGCATAGTTCTATGCGCCTTTGTAGCCGGTAAGTATACTTGCAGGATTTTTGGCAATTAGGAGTGGTTCTTCGCCAATTTTGATGCACCTATCCCGTTACTGAAAGACAGACTTTTCTTCTAAGCAACTGAAAACAACACCTGCCATACATCTCGCGCTTTTTGTTTTTCAATCTGTTTACATTTCCTTCAACCAGTCCGTTTGTCCAATTATAGGTTATGGCATTTTTTACAGCCACGATATCCTTTTTCACCCATTACAAAAGCGATCTATTTTTTTAGGCCTATTGATTAGTCATTTTTTATCCAGATATCCAATTTTTCATGACATCCTCCTTTCAAAATATTTCTGAAGTTGATATAAAGGTTGCGTAAACTCGATAGAAGAGGAATTTCGTTTACCAGTACATCAAAGATTTCTTTTTCCTTTGAGCATTCACCTGTATCCTTTGCAACTCCATACTCTTGATTTGTTAAAAAAATGGATAGCTTTCTTAGGGGAGGGATATAATTAATCCAAATTTCTGGTTTAGTGATTTTTAATGGTTCATAACATGCCTTGTTCCATTTATGTTGGTAATCATGAAATTCTATATTAAACCATCTGGTAAAAGAGCGTTCACAACATTTCAACCCTATATCCTTTAGGGACTTAAACATTGAGGTTGGGTTGATTTCCAGACTGACCATATGGTTAATTTCAGCTATATACCTATTATAATTTACACGAGTACTTCGAGGTCTAGTTGAAGGTATACCATGTTCCAGGTATTTCACAATAGTGGCTCTGTCTGTTTGCGTTCTTCAAGCAATGTCAGATATATTATGCCCATCTTTTTTCATCTTGGTTATTTGAAAAAGCTTTTTCCTCTTCTGGATCATAACTGAAGACATCTCCATCTTAACATTATCTTGAACATCATTTTGGGCTTCCAGAATTACTTTCATGGACTTCTTTAATTCAATTGCCTCATATATATTTTTAGCAACTTCTTTCAAATGGCTGTATTCACGTTTGATTTCTTCTTGGATAGCGTCACCCAGATTTTTTACTAGATGAAATCTATCTGCGATTTGTTTTGCTTGTGGTAACGGCTTTGTAATTGCACTTGCATAAGATGTCGCCCTGTCTCGGGTTACATATTTGATCTCTTGATGACCTGAAAGCCATTTTACAACATCCCCGGAATCCCTGCTGTTGAAAAGGTCAATAGGGCGTCCAGTATCCGCATTAACGATGATTGATCCATAGTTCATTCTCTTTCCTTTAGCCTAATCATCTATACCAATGCACAGCAGATTATCGTCTATTGGCATTGCCATGGACTTGACCAGCCTGAGGCAAGTGTTGTTACTGATGGGGATATTCATCAGTTTTGAAAAATAGGCGCCTTTGTTCGAAGATATTTTAATAATAAACTGCTTTAAATACAATGAAGCCCTTTCGGTGCGCCTAGAATAAGGACTTGTTAACTCACTGCACCGTTCTGAGAATATTCGTTTTTCGCAGTTGGGGTTTGTACAAGCAAAGCGGCGA